>Ga0335072_10003634_pt1 | contig 23142 bp, 18 predicted proteins | sample Lox_Sample_21_FD_206725 | JGI IMG/M metagenome (GOLD analysis project Ga0335072, IMG submission 206725) | Soil microbial communities from Loxahatchee National Wildlife Refuge, Florida, United States - Lox_Sample_2.1 | ecosystem: Environmental > Terrestrial > Soil > Wetlands | place: USA...
AAGAAGTACCTGCTCCCTATGGTTGTGCTGGCTCCTGAAGTCACGGGAGGAGTGGTAGTTGCTTATCTGGTCGACGGTCGCTTGAAGCTTCCCAAGGGCACACCGATCTTCGAGATCGGCGACGAGGAAACGACCGACGCGCCAGACCAGCCTGCTGAGCAGCGCAACGTGCTGCCCGTCTCTCCGCCGCAAATACCACCGCCTTCGGCACAACTCTAGTCTGACTAGAGAGGTACGGGTTGCAGACGGGCATGGATTTGCTCTGGGCTATACAGGCCCTAGCTTGGATAATGTCTGTATCGTTGCAACCCGGTCTCGCGGCCTCAACGCAGGCGACCGGTTTGAGGGCCTTGGGCCGCACTCATCTCGCCGCAAGCTCGGCCCATCCCCGCAGGATTGCCCGCACAGGAGCGCGCCACGATCAGAGCTTCGATCCGCTTCCAAACTGCGACATCGTTCTCAATCTCAATGTGCGGCCTCATGAAGGCGCGGGCGAACCAGGGAAAGCCGGTACAGGACACGGGCGTTATCTTGTAGGTCGACTCGTAGCTGCCCAGGATCGTCGTACGCGTGGGATCGATGGCCTGGATCGAGGACCTGCCATGCAGCATGCCCTCAGTCTGGTAAAAGTTGATGGCCTCGCGCACGTTGGCCGGGATGCTGCCGTCCTGCTCGCCGCGCTTGCGCACGCTATCCACCTGAATGGTCAGCAGCACCGGAATGCCGCGTCGGTCAAGCTCCTGGGCCAGGTTCACGGCCTCTGAAGCCCCCCAACTATGGCCGAAGAGGACGATGCGGGCCGCACTCTTCTCGTCGTTGCTCAGCCGGCCGTTCTTATCGGTGTCCAGCAGATTGAGAACGGAACGGAGAGCGGCGGCCTCGTCGCGGTTGGCGAAGGTCATGGCCCGCACTGCATTTGGGTAGCGGCGATCAAGATCGCGGGCCAGCTGCGCCTCGCGATGCACCAAATTGTCGGCGCGGACATGTCCACCCATGAAGCCGATCACGATCAGCGGCACGGGCGGGCGGCACGGAGCGTTGGAACCGGGCATGTCTGACAACGCGCCGCAGCCTCTGGCGAGAGGGGCGGGCGTAGCGAGGCGCAATGCCGGAGCATCCTGCGCCACGATGCTAGCAGGATGGGCCGCGGCAAGCGCGGCGGCCATCCAAAGTGCGCTGGATGCCAATACTGCGCTGGATGTCAGGATCCGGCCGCGAAAAAGGTTCGGCCCGCTCCGAGGGCTGGTGCGCCGGGGAGAATCCGCGGAGAGAGACAATCCAGACGATAGTGGCCGGCGATGCTTGCGCGTACCCCTTGCAATACAGACGCTGCTACTCATTCCCAATTTCTCCACTGCGCCAATGGAACTTGATTGAGGTACCCAGCTTACCACCGGTTCGGGAGAGTTGGATACGCACCCGTTTTCGCGCCCGATTGAAAGCGCCCGCTGCTATGCGAAGGCGATCAGTAGCGCTTGCGGTCGCCGCTACGAGGTTTGAATTTGCCCGCCGGGCGTGAGCCGGGTTTGCGAGGTGCGCCCGGGCCAAACTTTCTCCCTGACGAAGATGCGCCTGAGGATTTCGCGCTCGAGGGCCGACTCCCCGGCTTGCCCGCAGGACGGCCGCCGAATGTTCTGCCCGGCGGTCTAGACGGACGGCTTTCGAAGGGCTTGTCTGCTTCTCCGCTCCGCTGGAACGGCGGACGGTTGTCGCGCTTGAACGGCGGACGGTCGTTGCGCTTGAAAGCAGGCTTGGAACCGCGATCGAATGCAGGTTTGCTGCCGCGATCGAGAGCGGGCCTATCGCTTTTGAACCGCGATTGACCTCCGCGATTTGACGCGCCTTGCCCGCCGGGTTTGAAAGCGGGGCGGTCACTGCGTTTGAATCCGGGTTTGCCGCCGCGATTGAAGGTCGGCTTGCCGCCGCGTTTGAAGGCCGGCTTGCCGCCGCGTTTGAACTGCGGCTTATCGCTGCGCGGGCCGAATTCGCGGCGCGCAAGACCCTCATCTTCGGAGTCCTGGCTGCGCTGCTGGGGGCGGAATCCGGTGTTTCGTTGTTCAAATCTCTGGACTCGCCCCGTATCGGATTCTTCGCGGCCTCGGAACGGTCGCGACGAGCCGTGCCGGGACTGAAATGGCCTTGGCTCGCCACGCTGCTCGCCTTCTAAGTTCGAAAAATGTGCCCTTCCGCCGAATCTTTCGGCGCTGCGATTATCGAATCGTGGCTTGAAAGCGGGCTTCGCGCCGCGGTCCCGCTTGTCGCCGGCGGGGCGCGGTTTGAAGCCTGGCTTCCCGCCGAACCGGGATGGCTCTGCCGGCCGTTCCGATTGGCGCGCGAACGATCTTCGATCACCGCGCTTAGTCTCGCGTTCCGGCGCGGGCCGACCTGCATCTTTGGGCAGCATCTGCGAGGTTCGCGGACGGCGCGGCTTCAGCTTGCCCTCGGCGGCCAGGCGCAGTGCCGCGACCTCCTCCGCCGTGAGTTCGCGAAACGTTCCGGGTTCGACATCGAGCACCAGCGGTCCGTAACGCACGCGGCGAATCTTCTCGACGTGGTGGCCGATCTGCTCAAACATCTTGCGCAGTTCGCGGTTGCGGCCCTCGATGAGCACCACTTCAAACCACGGATTGTCGCCGCGGCGAATCTCGCGAACCTGAGCCGGCGCGGTATCGACGCGCTCTGTGCCGCGCGTTCCGCGTTCGATCGAAACACCCGAGCGCAGCCGCTCGAGCTCCTGCGGGGTTGGCTGCCCCGCGACCTTGACAACGTAAGTCTTCTCCACTCCCGCGGCAGCGCGGGTAAGCTGATTGGCAAGCTCGCCATCGTTGGTCACCAACAGCAGGCCCTCGCTCAGGTAGTCGAGCCGGCCCACCGGATACAGCCGCTGGTTCAGTTTCTCGAAAAACTGCATCACCGTGGGCCGGCCTTCGGGATCGCTCACAGTCGTCACATAACCGCGCGGCTTGTTGAGCACAAAATAGCGATGGCGCTCGGCGCCGGTAATCAGTTTGCCGTCGACGCGGATGTGATCGCGTTCGGGGTCGGCCTTGGCGCCGAGCTGCGTTACGAGCTGGCCGTTCACCATCACGCGCCCGGCCACAATCATCTCTTCAGCGTGGCGGCGGCTGGCGATCCCGGCCTGGGAAAGGATCTTTTGCAGCCGCTCGAGTTTTGCGGGCGGTGGAGGCTGGGGTGCGTGGTCAGCCTGCGGCGGTAACTCCGGCAATTCATTTTCGTGGATCTCGTCGGCAAGAGCCTCAGCCATTGCCACTGCTTCGCTCTTGAGGTAGGGCACGTCAATATCGACCGCGGCATGGGCCTCACCATCGCTCACGTCGCCAATGGGGTCGGCCACCGGGGCGCTTAGTGGAACGGTCACTTGGGCGGCTGCTCCGGCTTCGTCTTTGATGGCGACTTTCGCGGAGCGTGGCTTTGGTGAAGCGCGCTTCTTTTTGGCGGGCTTCGCAGAGGGCTGCTGCGCGTTGTCCACTGGGGGCGCGGCCGATTGAGTTTCGTTTGCGGCGGGTTCGGGTTCAATGACGAGCGTCGATTTCTTTGCGCGGGACTTCTTCGTTTTTGGTTCTTTTGACAGGCTGGCGCTCACGCCGGGCTCTTCGGCAGCGGCAGTGGAGGCCGCCGCAGTCACTTTTGTTGATTTCTTTTGCATGGTGGCCTCCTGGCCCGGGCGGTTTCTGAAGTATAGGCCCCTTGCTTCGCATTTTTGGTTCTCAAGCCCCCAAATGCGAGGGACCCTGGGGCACCCGCGGATGTTGTTCGAAGGGGCGATGGAGGACGTGTCTTAGGAGCCAAACGCCCTTGCCTCCCGACTCGCGCCGCCCTTACGGGGCTGCAGGTCATATGTTGGCGCACCCCAGGACTACATCCTCAGCTAAATTCTTTGCCTCCCTCCGGGAGGTGGTTTATCGTCATGCCCTCAGGCCTCGGGCCTTTCTGCAATCTCTTGCCTATCTCACAGCGTTCTGCGAGGTGTCTGCCGCCCCCTCTTCAGAGGTGGATGCGGCTTCCGGCTCCGGCGTAGCCTCGGGCGTCCGATCGGTTTCCTGTTCCAGGGTTGAACTCACCTCTTCGCCTGAAACTTCCGCGTCTGCCTCATCAGCACCTGATGTTAGCTCCGATTCACTGTCGGCGGCTTCGGTCTCCTCGAATTCGCTTGCCGCCATCTTCTCGAACTCTTCCATCGAAGGCAACTCGGCGAGATCCTTCAAACCGAAGCGCAGCAGGAATTCCTTTGTAGTTTTGTAAAGGATGGGCCGTCCGACAACCTGCTTGCGGCCCGACGTTGCAATCAGCTTGCGCGCCAGCAGCGAGCCAAAGACGCCCGACGAGTCGACCCCGCGAATTTCGTTCACCTCCGGCGCCGTCACGGGCTGCTTGTAAGCGATCACGGCCAGGGTCTCGAGCGCCGGCAGCGAAAGCTTGAAAGCAGGCCTCAGGCTCTTCACAAAGGAGCGGACCGCGTCGTGATACTCAGGCTTGGTAGCCATCCGGTAGCCGCCCGCGATCTCGCGAATCTCAATGCCGCGGGCGTCGGTCGAGTAATCTTCAATAAGCTCATCAAGCATTTCGCGGATGACCAGGCGGACCTCGCGATCGCGTTGCCGCGCCGCCTGCTTTGCCGCCTCTTCCGGCGACAGTTCAGGAGATTCCGGAGCCGGCAGCTCTTCGGCCGTTTCAGCCGCAGCTTCTGAGCCGGTGGTCTCACTCGCGTCCGGCGCTTCGGATTGCGAATCGGCACTCGACTCCACTGCTGCGGATTGCGTTTCGGCCCCAGGCTCGCTGGCCGCTTCGAGCGCGGCGGCCTCTGCGGATTCCGCATTCACCTCCGCACCTTCTTCAACCTGCGGAGCGATCTCGGCCGTCAGTTCAATCTCAAGATAGCCAAAGGCCTTGTTGGTGAATGGCAGCGGTTCGGCAGCCGGTGCGGAGGCCTTGGCTTCGGCGGCGGCTTTCTCCTGCTCGGCGCGCCATTCCAGTGCCTCGTCGGCGAACAGCACCGCTAACTGGTTCAGCGTGACCGGTTCCTCGGCTGCATAGATTACAGCTTCAAGCTTTGCTTTCAGACTCATTCCTTAAAGACTCACCCTGGGGCCTGCAATCGACCTTGGCACGCGCGCCAAGGTGAATTACAGGCTCTATGTATGGTACCGGATACGCGGCGGGAGAAGAATGTGGATGAAAGGGCATTGAAAAGAGCAGAAAAAAGGCGTCCGGGGGTTGCCGGACGCCTGCGGAGGAGGCCTGATCTTATCGATCGGCCCCAACTTGAAGTTTGGCTAACTGGCAAACTGCCGGAAGAGCCAGAAGAGGGTGCCCGAGAGCAACGCGGCTACGGGCAGTGTAAAGACCCACGCGGCAGCGATGTTGCGAATGGTGGAGATTTGCAATCCGCTCTTGTTGGCGGCCATGGTGCCGGCCACGCCTGAGCTGAGCACGTGCGTGGTTGAAACCGGCAGGCCAAAGTTGTCGGCGGCAGAGATGGTCAACATTGCCACCAGTTCGGCACACGCGCCCTGCGCGTAGGTCAGGTGCTCCTTGCCGATCTTCTCGCCAACGGTGACCACGATGCGCTTCCAGCCCACCATGGTGCCGAGTCCCAACGCCAGGGCCACGGCCACCTTCACCCACGAAGGAATGAACTTGGTGGCTTTGTCCACCTTCGCCTTGTAATTGTTCAGAGCTGCCTGTTCGTCGGGGCTGAACGAGGGATTCTTGCTCTTCGCCATCAGGCGCAGCGATTCGCTGGTCACGTACATGTCGTTGCGGATGTTGGTCTGCTGGCCGGGAGGAACATGTTTGTAGTCGCCGTAGGCCTGCACCGCGCCTTCGAGATCCTTGATGCTTTCGCGCAGCGCGGTCATGGTGTCAGGCTGCAGTTGCTTGGTACGCAGGTACTCTGAGAGTTCAGTGCGCGCGTCGCCGCCCAGAATCGCCTTCGGGTCAACGTGCGCGCTCACAATCGTCGCCGCCTTGTCGGATGCAGCGATAAAGTCCTGCATATCTCTCGATGTGACGGCATGGTTCAGGGCGTAGGCCGTGGGGACGGTTCCGATAAGGATGAGCATAATGAGTCCCATGCCCTTCTGTCCGTCGTTGGAGCCGTGTGAGAAGCTTACGCCCGAGCAGGTGAGGATAAGCAGCAGGCGGATGGGCCACGGTGGAGGGGTGTTGTCTTTGGGCGCCGTATATAAAGCCGGATACTTGATGGTGAGCTTGGAGACATAGAACAGAAGCGCCGCGCAAGTGAAGCCCACGAGCGGAGAAATCAGCAGCACCTGGAAGACCTTGGTGGCCTGGGTCCAGTCGACGCCCGAGGTTCCCTGGCCTATGTTCATCAACTGGTTGGCGACGCCGACGCCGATGATGGATCCGACCATGGTATGGGAGCTCGAAGCCGGCAAACCCAGCCACCAGGTGCCAAGGTTCCACAAAATGGCGGCAATGAGCAGGGCGAACACCATGGCAAAACCCGCGCCGGAACTGACCTTGAGGATCAACTCAACGGGGAGCAGCGTGATGATGCTGAAGGCCACAGCTCCAGAGGAAATCAGCACGCCGGTCAGGTTGCACAGGCCCGACCACACAACCGCGATGTTGGGTTCCAGCGAGTGGGTGTAGATGACGGTCGCAACGGCATTGGCGGTGTCGTGGAAGCCGTTAACGAATTCAAATCCGAGCGCGATGATCAGCGCTACACCGAGCAGCACATACGGCCAGATGCTGACGATGACGATGTTCTTCAGATCGCCGGCCACGTGGAAGCCGATATAGGACACGCCGCCGATCAGAGCGACCAGCACAACGATCGTGCTTATCCAAGCGGAGGATTTCTTCATTTTGCGGTCAAGCAGCGATGCGCCCGAGTGCGGGCTATCGACCGTCGTAGCCAGATCTGACATACGGGATGCTCCAGATTGGAAGTGCGCCGGGCGATGTGGGGGTATATTGTCCGGACCTAGAAAGGGATATACGACTCAGATGAAAGGAGGATGAATTGTGGGAAAACCGGAGGCAGAGGCAGGTGGGCAAGTTTCCGCCGGATACCTGTCGGCAATCCGGCGGAAGGTGGTGAAAAGAGAGAGCTAGGAAATCGCGTGGAACAGGCAGTAGAGCAGTCCCGACAGCAGCGCGGCTGCGGGCAGCGTAAACACCCAGCCGGCGGCAATATTGCGAACCGTCGCCAGTCTAACGCCGCTGCCGTTTGCAGCCATGGTGCCGGCCACTCCGGAGCTGAGGATGTGGGTGGTTGAAACCGGAAGCCCCCAGCTGTTTGCCGCGAAGATCGTCACCATCGCCACCAGCTCGGCGCTCGCTCCCTGGCCGTAGGTCAGATGCTCCTTGCCAATGCGCTCACCGACCGTGACCACGATGCGCCTCCATCCCACCATGGTCCCAAGGCCGAGGGCCAACGCCACGGCTACTTTCACCCAGTCGGGGATATATTTGGTCGATTTGTCCAGTTTTGCCCGGTAACGGTCCAGGACCTTGCTCTCAACGGGTGTAAAAGCCGGTTGACCGCTTTTCTCCATCAGGCGGAGGGTTTCGCTCACCACATACATGTCGTTGCGGACGTTGGCCTGTTCACCGGCAGGCACTGAGTTAAGCGCCTTGTAGGGGGCAACTTCCTCGTCGAGCTGATTCACCAGCTGGCGCAGCGCCGGAATGGTTTCGGGCTGCACGTTGCCGGTGCGAATGTAGTCGAGGAGGTTGCTGCGCGGATCGGGCGGGTCGGCCATCGCCGGGCTCACATAGTGATCCAGAATGGTCCCGGCCTGGGCTGAGGCAGCAATAAAGCTCTGCACCTCGGCGGGACTGACGGCGTGGTTCAACGCATAAGCCGTCGGGACTGTGCCGATAAGAATCAGCATGATGAGCCCCATGCCCTTTTGGCCGTCGTTTGAGCCATGGAAGAAGCTCACCCCGGTGCAGGTAAGCATGAGCAACCCGCGGACATGCCACGGCGGCGGCTGATTCTTCACAGGAGCCTGATACAACTCCGGTATTTTGATCAGCCGTTTTGCGACAAATATCAGAAGGCCGGCAAGGACAAAGCCGATCAGTGGAGAAATCAGCAGAGCCTTGAGAACCTTGATCGCCTGCACCCAGTCCACACCCGAGGTCCCTATGTGAGGATTGAGCAACTGGTTCGCCAAGCCGACTCCGATGATGGAGCCGACCATGGTGTGGGAACTCGACGCAGGCAGTCCCAGCCACCATGTGCCCAGGTTCCAGAGGATAGCTGCGATAAGCAGGGCAAAGATCATGGCGAAGCCGGCGCCCGAGCTCACCTTGAGTATCAGCTCAACCGGCAGCAGCGTGATGACGGCGTAGGCAACGGTTCCCGACGAAAAGAGGACGCCGGCAAGATTGCACACCCCCGACCAGACCACGGCCACGGTGGGCTCAAGTGAGTGCGTGTAAATGACAGTCGCTACAGCATTGGCTGTGTCGTGGAAGCCGTTGACGAATTCAAAACCGAGCGCGATTGAAAGAGCCACCGCCAGCAGAAAGAAAGGCCAGATGCCGCTGATGGTTGCGCTATTGAGGTCTTGGGTAACGTGGAAGCCGATAAAGGACATTCCGGCAAGAAGAGTGCAGCAGAAGAACACGATGCCTGCCCGGCTCGACGAACTCTTCCGCGTGCTGTCGAGCAGAGATTTGCCGCGTGGCATTACTTCAACAGCCGTCGCTAGGTCGGCCATCAGAAATCACCAATGCGTCCGGAGAGATTCCGGGTGCGCTTGGTCCTCCTCAAAAACTTGAAAACCAAATTGAATGGGAAATGCACAGGTTGTCGTGCGGGAGACGAGCAATGAGGGCGGAATAAATTGACGTCCATAAAATTCCAACGGAGAGCAAACGCGTTGGCCGCTAGCACTTTCACGACCGATGAAATGTGTGATTGAGCTACAACTGATTCTACACCGCCTGTTAAAGGACGATGAAAAATCGAGCCATATGGTGGAATTGGACCGCTCAGTGAGCCGCGTACGAGGCTGGTATTCGATGGTAAGTGCTTTATAATATATGGTTTAGATAATTATTAATGGAATGTCAACTAGTCGAAGTTCGGTCCGTGCCGTCATCGCCAGTCGTCCTGCGCGTTGGACAGGCCCTCGTTCATCGCCGCTTCAAAGCCCGAGTGCTTTTTGATGAAGATCTCGCTGAACTGGCGGTCCTGGCGGAGCAGAATCGCCTGCAACCTGACCAGCTCAAGCAGCGCCAGGAACATGGCGATCAGCGTGCGTTCCGAACGCGTATGACTGAGTAGTTTGCGCAGTGCAACCGGCTTGTCTTCCATCGTCAGCCGCCGGGTGAGGAACTGGATCATCTGCCCCACGGTGACCGAGTCATCCTGCACATCGAGCACCGGCCGGTTTCGGGCGCGGTCAAGGATGTCGCGAAAGACGCGAACCAGATCGACAGTGTCGGCGGCGATCTCAGGCTCCGCGGCTGCATCTTCTTTAAAGTCGCGCATTCCGGGGTTGGTCCAGCTTGCCGCTTCAAGCATCTGTTTCTGCTGCAGCATTTGCGCGGCGCTCTTGAATCGCTCGTGCTCCAGCAGCCTCTCCACCAGCTCACGGCGCGGGTCCTCAACGGCATCGTCAGGACCGGCAGGCGTCCGCGGCAGCAGCATTTTGCTCTTGATATGGATGAGCAGCGACGCCGTATAGATGAACTCCCCGGCAACGTCCACGTCGCCGGCCTTCAGGTTCTCAACGTAGGCGAGAAACTGCGCGGTGATCCTGGCAATCGGGATGTCGTAGATATCGATGTCCTGCTTGCGAATCAGATCGAGGAGCAGATCGAGGGGGCCGTCGTAGATCTGGCTCACGATCACCGAAAACGGCGACTGTTCGGCCTCTTCGCTGCGGGCCTTGAGCGCGGCCGCAACCCGTTGCGCGGCCTTCTGCTCGCGGGTGGGCTCGGGAACCGGCAACAGCGAAAGTTGACGAGCTGGGGCGGTTTCGGCCGGGGCTGGCGACTCGGGCTCGGATTCGGGCTGCTCAGGATTGGTGATACTGTCGGTCAACGATGCTTATTCCTTTTGGTGTCTTCGGTGCTTAGATCCGCTTCGGCCAATCTGGATGCATACGCGATGCAGGCCAGCGTGCATTAAGAAATTTCGAATGAATGTTGCTTTCTAAAAACCATCCCTCAGGGGTTAAAACCCCGACTCATTGTATGGGCCTTATTGGCACGGATAAATCCGTGCCCTTTCAAAACAGCGGCATCGGTCGGGTCATTCCGCAACCTGTAAATCCGTTCCCTTTCAAAGCTCGAGCGTACCGCCAGATGCTAAGACATCCGCATTGCAGCGCGCACTTCAACCATAGTCCGCTCGGCACGCTTGGCCGCGCGGGCGCTTCCATCCTTAAGAATAGCCCTAACCTCTTCTTCGCCGAGTCGGGCGCGGCGATCCTGAATCGGGTTAAGAATTTGGACGAGCGCATCCGCGGCCCAGCTTTTGCATTCGATGCAGCCAATGCCCGCCGAACGGCAGCCCTCGTAGACCTTGGCCATTGTCTCCGGCGTCGAAAACACCTTGTGCAGGTCGCCCACCGGGCACTTGTCGGGATCTCCCGGGTCCTTGCGGCGTATGCGCGCGGGATCCGTGACCATGGTCTTCAGCTTCTGCCGCACCTCGGGCTCAGGATCGGAGAGCAGGATCGTATTCCCGTAGCTCTTCGACATCTTGCGGCCGTCGGTGCCGGGAAGTTTGGGCGAGGGGGTCAGGAGAACGTCGGGCTCGGGAAGCACTTCCTGCCCGTCCAGCTTGTAGAAGAAGTTGAACCGCCGCGCAACTTCTCGCGTGAGCTCCACGTGTGCCTGCTGGTCTTGTCCGACAGGCACAAAATCCGCCTGATAAAGCAGAATGTCCGATGCCATCAGGACCGGGTAGCCGAGAAAACCGTAGGTGGTCAGGTCCTTGTTGGAGAGATTTTCCTGCATTTCCTTGTAGCTGGGCACGCGCTCGAGCCACCCGAGCGGCGTAATCATGCCCAGGTACATGGGAAGCTCGAAGTGCTGCGCCACGTGACTCTGAATGAAGATAGTGCTGCGCTTGGGGTCGAGCCCCGCGGCCAGAAAGTCGTAGGCCACCTCTTTCACGTTTTCCGCAAGCTTGGAGGTGTCGGCGTAGTCGGTGGTCAAAGCGTGCACGTCGGCGATGAAGAAGTAGCACTCGTAGTTGGCGGTCTCGTCATTTTGCAGCTTGACCCAGTTGGCCAGCGCACCCATGTAGTTGCCCAGGTGCAGTTTGCCGGTGGGGCGCATGCCGCTAAGCACGCTTGGGCGGAGGGTTGTATTTGCGTTGTCAGGCATCGTTCAATCAGTTCCGGGAAAAAAGAAAGACCCACCGGAAGATTGATCGGTCTCCGGTTAAAGGCTCTCACCATTGTAAAGGTGCAGGAGCGATGGACAGGTGTGAATCAAATGCTCGAAAGGGCCCACGACGCCAGTTCGATGACCGGATTGACGACGATTCCGAGCACCACGCCGCCCAGGACGATCATGAGCACCCAGCTCATCCATCCGCCGATCCGGTCGTACTTCTGAACGGCGTTATAGGGAAGCATGTTTCTGACCAGGTGGCTGCCGTCGAGCGGAGGGATGGGCAGCAGGTTGAAGAACAGCAGCGTGATGTTGATCTCGATCGTGATGAGAGCGAGCACGACCAGGGCCTGCAGCTCAGAGGGGCCGTTGATCATGAGTCCGCCAGCCAGGGTGCCGCGTAACAGGCCGCGGCCGCCGGGAACAGCGATGGCGGCGATGATGAGGCCGAGGAAGGCGACCAGCGCGAGGAACAAGTTTGAGGCCGGGCCGGCGACCGTGATGAGGTTGTCGTCGCGAACAATCTTTTTGAGATTGCGGGTGATAACCGGAGTGGGCTTGGCCCATCCGATGAGCAGAAACGGAAACTTGAGGCCGACGAGCGGGCCGAAGATGACCAGGGCAGGAAAGATAAGGGTGCCCAGAGGGTCGATGTGCGGGATGGGGTTGAGGGTAACGCGGCCCTGCATGCGGGCCGTATGGTCGCCCAGGCGCGAAGCTACCCAGGCATGCGCGCACTCATGAAAACTGAGCGAAAACAGCAGTATGACAAACTCGAAAATCTTGACGGCAATGACGCTTGAAGACAATCCGGTTCCCCGCGACCTTGGAAAACTCAGGTTAGCACGTACGGTTGCAGGTTTATTTTTCGGCGCGGGAACAAATGCCGCAAAACGGAGGTCTAATCAGGTAAACACTCCAGTATCTGTATGCGGAGGGGGCGAATCATGCGCAAATGGATTGCATTCATTGTCCTTTGTTTTGCCGCCGTGAGCTGGGCCGAGGATCAGAAGGCAGCGCAGGCAAACCAGCTCTTTCAAGCGGGCAAGCGGCTTGAAGCATTGCCGCTCTACGATGACCTTGCCAAAGCCTATCCCAACGAGATGCTTTACCAGGAGCGGCTGGCCGGCTGCCTGGGCGCGGCGGCGATGCAGACCAACGATCCGGCGCAGTTAAAGGCTCTGCGAACCCGGGAACGCGACGCCGCCAGGCGCGCCGTTCAATTGGGCGACAAGGCCAACTACATCCTTGACATGGCCAATCTCGATCCGAACGCCTCGAACGAAATGGCGCCGGGGAGTCCCGGCAGCGCGTTTTTGCAAGAGGGCGAGAAGGCCTTCGACGCGGGCGATTTTCAAACCGCGATGACGAAGTATGTCGCCGCGGCCGAGGCCGATCCGAATCTTTACGAAGCAGCTCTGTTTGCCGGCGACACGGCTTATACCCAGCGCGACCTGCCGACGGCTGCGCACTGGTTTCAGCGGGCCATCGAGATCAAACCCAACCGCGAGACGGCGTATCGCTACTGGGGCGACGCGATCCTGAAGTTCGGCAACGATCCCGAGGCCGCGCGCGAAAAATTCATCGACGCGATTGTGGCCGAACCTTACAGCCGGTTTGCCTGGCAGGGAATTGAGCAATGGGCGCAGATCGAACGCGCTGTCATCCTGGCGCCGAAGATCGAGCGGCCGGCAGCGCCGCAGGTCGATGCCAAGAATCCAAACACCACCAACATCACAATCGATATCGCCGCGACCGATGAAAATAAGAATCCGGGCGGATTTGCGTGGATGATGTATTCGATGGTGCGGGCGACCTATCAGGGCGACACGTTCAAAAAAGAGTTCCCCAATGAGAAGGAATACCGGCACTCGTTCAAGGAAGAAGACGCCGCTTTGAGCGTTGTGGCTTCAACACTCGAAGAAAAGAAGATCGATCGCAACAAGCTCGACGAGAGCCTGCGCAACCTTCTCGATCTCTATGATGCCGGAATGCTCGATTGCTGGATTCTGATCAACGCCGCCGATCAGGGAATTGCCCAGGACTATCCAGCTTACCGCGACCAGCATCGCCAGCAATTACACGAATATCTCTCCCGCTTTGTGATTCACGGCGGAGTTGTGAAAACTCCCGAGTAGAGTGCAGCCGGCGCTAGTTCTCTTCTTCCGGGAAAGTCCCCACCGACGCTCCTGCAGGAACGTTCTGTCCGGCAAGCACGATGGCGTGAGTGGCGATGCGCGCGCCGTCGCCGATGGTGGTGGGCCTCATCCTGACCTTGTCGAAGTCGTGGGTGTCGTGGGAGTGCGAAAAGATCCGCGAAAACGATCCGATCACTACATTGTTGCCGATCGTGATCCCGCCGCGATCATTTAACAGTGCGCGCTGATGGATGGTGACGCCATCTCCGATGGAGAGATTGTAGCCGTAGGTCAAATCCACGCCGTGATAGATGCGCACACCGGAACCCATCCTGGCAAAGATGTGCCGGCCCAGCATGCAGCGGAAGCGCACACCCAACCAATGGTTCAGGCCCACGGGCGAGCGGTCGAACATTTGCCAGAACCAGAGCAGGGGTTTGCGTTCTGCAACCCTCAGCCGGTCAGCATCGGCGTAGTGTTCGGCCTCGATGGTCACATTCTCCGGGTCGAGCGCCAGGCTGACCACGTTGCCGGGCAGCTCAGAAGTAAGCGTGAGGTTCAGCTTGCCCCCGTGCGGTCGCCCCAGGTAAAGCTGGTAAAGCTGATCGCGAACGATCTCGGCGCGGCGGGCCGGAGACTTATGGCGGGTGAACTCCTCGTCGAGGAATGCAATCCAGCGGCGGTAGATCTCTTCAGCTTCGGGCGCAGGATGAGGAGCAGTTTGAGCTGAGTTCAGCATACGTCTTGGACGATACACCAAACGGTTGCGGTGCAGCGAATTCGACCAGCAGCTATCGGTTGTATACTCTCAGCTTTTGGCTTTTGCGTGCTTTGGGTACAAGCCTGCCTGGGCATGTACTCGCTGAAAGCTGACGGCAGATAACTGCTTTTCTGCTACCTGCGGGTTGTGCCGCCGGGCCGCTTGCCGCGCCCGGCAGAGGCGCGCAGCTCATGCCCGAGGCTGGAGTAATTGATGCCGATTTGTGTGGTCAGGTAAATAATGTTGCTGGTGCCCCAGTAGAGCGCGAGTCCCGAAGCATAGTTCCACAGAATGAAGCCGAACATCACCGGCATCATGAAGGCCATCATCATCTGTTGCGTGCGGTCCATCTGCGGCGAAGGCGTAATGAACTGGGTGAGGAACATGGTGATGATGATGAAGATCGGCAGAATGTGCGTCGGATCGGGCTGCGACAGGTCCTTAAGCCAGAACCAGTGCGCCTGGCGCAGCTCCACTGCGTTCTGCAGGACGCGGAAATAGGCGAAGAAGAGCGGCATCTGCACCAGCATCGGAAGGCAGCTGCCGTACATGTTCACGCCCTCCTGCTTGTAAAGCGCCATCATCTCGGTGTTCATCTCGGCGCGCCGCGGATCGGTCGTCTTCAGGTGCTTGAAGCGGGCCTGGATGGCGTCGACCTTGGGCTTGATGCGCTTCATCTTGAGCTGCGACTTGGTCATCATGATGCGGGTAGGAATCATCAGCAGGGTGAAAACGCTGGTGAAGATGATGATGGCCCAGCCCCAGTTGGGGACGAAGTGATTCACATTGAAGCGCAGCACCAGGTAGAGCGGCTTGGCAATCACTGTCAGCCATCCGAACTGGATCAGCGATTCGAGCGACGGGCCGTCGGCGCGCCCGCTGGGGCCGACGGCGTGAACCGACCCCAGAATCTCCGAGGCTTTGGGGCCCGCGAAAAGCCGCGCTCGCGTAACTCCGTCGATGGAGCCGATAGCTACTCCCAGCACATCGGCGGTTTGTTGCTTGCTGTTGGGATCGCTCGGGTCGACGGGCAGTTCGACGCTGTTGTGCAGAGTAACTACCGTGGTATCGTCGGGTGAATCGGGCAGGAAAGCGGCGGCAAAGTAGACATCGGAAATTGCCGCATATTGATACGGTGCATTGAGCGTCGCATTCCCGCTCACCTTCGAGGCTGCCAGCGAGTCCTGATGGTTGTCGAGCGACCAGGCGAAGAAAGTCGGCGTGCGTATCTGCGAGGTGTGCAGACCTACCTGCCGGAACTCTTCCATGTCACCCAGGCCTGCGGGCCACTGAATCAGCGCCCGCACCGGCGTGCCGTATCGCTTGACCTCGGCGCTTACATTCACCACGTAACTGGTATCGAAGTGGATGCTCTTCACTACCTCGATTCCGTTCTGGGAGTAGTGGTACACGACGGTTGCCGGAGCCAGAGCCAGGTTCGAACCTGTGCCGATCGGTTCGCCGTTCACCGTCGTTTGGTAGAGCGCCTCATTCAACTGGCTCATTGGCACCGGCGAATCGGGATAGGTGAAGAGCGACAACGGAAGTCCGAAGCGGGCCGCCGCCTGGGGCTGCACCATGTCGAGAGGCTTGCCCGAGCTGTCGAAGTATTTTTTCAGGTACCAGTGCTTAACCTGCGCGCCGCGATTGGTGAGCACGATCTTGTAGAGTTCGTTTTCGACCGTGACCTCAGATTCGCCGGCTGCCGTAATTGTCGGAGCCGGGGCTTGCGGAGCCACAGAAGTGGCAACCTGAGCAGGGGGCGCTGAGGTTGGTGCCGCGGCCGGCGTTTGAGGGGCGGCGCTTTGCGCTGTCTGGGTCTGCGTCGCGGGCCCTTCGGGCTTGGGTTTGGCAAAGAAGTACTGGTAGCCGATAACGGCGGTAAAAACCAGCAACATGAAAAAGATTGTGCCGCGGATATCGCCGCCGCCCCCACCGCCGTGGCCCTGCGATTGTAGATTGGGATTCTGGATTTCGGGCAAAGGATGTTTCCTGTCATCGGCGCGCCAAGCGGCCGCTCTTTCTATTTTAACGGCTCGGGGGGAAGTGAACTTCCGGTGGAGCAGGCTGGAGATGATGCGTTTGCGGGCTGGGCAAAGCCGTCGGTCTTTTTCGCCGCCGGTACCGGATCGAATCCTCCGCGCGTAAACGGGTGGCAGCGCAAGAGCCGCCAGGCCGCCAGGGCGCTGCCACGGAGTGGACCATGAACGGCGATTGCGACCTGAGCGTATTCAGAGCAGGTAGGAACAAATTTGCATCCGCCCGGATTGATGGCGTGGAGCGCCGGCGAAATCAAGCGGCGATAGATAGCGAGAAGTGCTAACAGAATGCGCGTCATGGCAGTCGGGCTGCGCGGGGCGCGCCCTCAATTTGCGCCGTTGCGCGTGCCGCTTCGGCGGCAGCCTGTTCAAGGATACGCATGACCTCAGCTTCAAGTTTCGCGAATTCCATGCTGAGGACAAGACGCCGGGGATGAAGGATAAGGTCGTATCCGGCCGGCATGAGGCCGATGTGACGGCGCAGAGCCTCGCGCATGCGACGCTTGATGCGGTTGCGCTCGTGGGCCTTTCCCAGCACCTTGCCCGCCGTCAGGCCCACACGCGGCGCCGCATAGCCTTTTACGCCCTCTTCTGTCGCCTGGGGAGCCAGGAACCAGCTCATTGAAGCCGACTGCCGTTTGCGAGCTGCCGCATACGCGCTTTGAAAATCAGAGTGCTTGCGCAAACGATTCCCGGCCATCGATTGGCGAGCAGTTGAGTTGGACTTGGTGCTCATCGAGGAAGTACCGGATCCGGGAAGTCTCGCGCCTGATCTCCGGACCACCGGTTGCTGCGGGCAGAACGCGCGTTCCAATGCGCTTAATCGCGATAGCCGGCGCTGACTGAAACGCGCTTGCGGCCCGCCGCGCGGCGCCGACTCAGCACGGCTGCGCCCGACTTGGTCTTCATGCGCGACCTGAACCCGTGCTTCTTGACACGGCGGTTGCGGTTGGGTTGAAATGTGCGCTTCGGCATGGATTGCGCTCCTGTTTCCTTCAGTAAAATCTTGGCTTTGACAGCATTTCTGAGTATACCTTAGGAAGCACTTCAAATCCAGACTCAGCACGCGGTCCTCCATGTCGGGAACAAATTTCCATGCCGGGAACAAATTTCTTTGCTTCCTGGCAACTCGATGGCCTGCTACACGGCATCGAAGCAGCAAAGAGATCGCTGTCCGAGTTACCTGGGAGACGCCGTTGTGTTACCAAAATCAGCCTTGCATATCACAATTTGAAAAGATTGGAGCGCCTCTGTTTGAGTGTCGCCAGCAAAACTCTGGTAATCAATGCGCCAAGTTTCACCATCCTTGGTGCAACCAAAAATTAATGTAAAAAAGTTATTTAAAACAGGGATTGCAACGACCGACGCATGTGCGCTAACATCGGCAACGTTCAAGAAAATTCGAACGTCCTCACTGGACGGTTTACCCAAGCCCCAAGAGTCGATCTTCAGGGGCAGACCAGCGGCACACAGGTTGTCGGTTAACACAATTGCGCAGCAAGCCTCAGGCTCTGCGCCAAGAGAGAGCCGTTGCCTGAAAAGCCGATTATAAACAGCCGGACACGCTTGAGCGTGCATCGGCAAGGATACGTACAATGGCATTTGCAGCTTCATCCGCCCCGCCGCCCCTCAACCCGTGGCTTCAGATTCTTTCGGCACTGGAAAAGAAAGTGATTCGCCAGTCCTTTGAAACCTGGCTCAAGCCCACCCGTTTCAGTCACACTGCAGGCCGCACCCTTTATGTGCGCGTGCCTTCGCCTGAGTTCCAGCACATCGGCGAGAAATACGGCGACCTGATTCAGGAAGCAATCGATCTGCAATCCCTGGAGTTCGACGACGTGAGCTTTGTCACCGCTGAGGAGGATCCTTCGATTCCTCCGCAGCGCAAGGATGGCGGCTTTCCGCCGCTGCCCGCGCATGCGCCCACTGCTCCTCCGCAGGCTCCGCAATCTCGCCTGCCTGAGCAGGCGCGCTTTGATTGGTCCACTGCCGCCCAGCTAAACCAGCGCTACACCTTCGACGCGTTTGTCATCGGTAATGGCAACCAGTTTGCGCGCGCCGCCGCTCTGGCTGTGGCCGAGCGCCCCTCGCGCGCCTACAATCCGCTCTTCCTCTATGGCGGTGTGGGTATGGGCAAGACCCACTTGATGCACGCCATCGGTCATGAGGTCAAGCGCCGCCAGCCGACCTCCAGCATCTGCTACGTTTCGGCCGAGAAGTTTACCAACGAGATGATCAACTCCATCCGCAACGATCGCATGACCAGCTTCCGCGATCGTTTCCGCACCGTGGATGTGCTGCTGATCGACGACATTCAGTTCATCTCGCAGAAAGAGCGCACGCAGGAAGAGTTCTTCCACACTTTCAACGCTCTGCACGAGAGCATGAAACAGGTGGTCATCGCTTCCGACCGCCCGCCCAAGGAGTTGACCGAGATCGAGGAGCGGCTGCGCTCGCGTTTCGAGTGGGGCCTGATCGCCGACATTCAGCCGCCTGACCTCGAAACCAAGGTTGCCATCCTCCAAAAGAAGGCTGAGAGCGAGCAGGTGCAGTTGCCGACAGACGTTGCGCTCTTTATCGCTTCAAACGTTCGCACCAACGTGCGCGAGCTTGAGGGCGCGCTGGTGAGGCTGATTGCATGGTGCCAGCTCAACCGCATGGAGATCACGCTGGTTACGACCCAACAATGCCTCAAGCAGTTCATCGACATGCAGGTGCGCAAGGTCACCATCGAGGCTATTCAGCGCGCCGTAGCTGAGCAGTTCGGCATGAGGGTAAGCGACCTGAAGCAGAAGAACAACTCGCGCAACGTGGTGGTGCCGCGCCAGATTGCCATGTACCTGGCCAAGCAGATGACCGAAGCCAGCCTGCCCGAGATCGGCCGCCAGTTCGGCAACAAGCACCACACCACGGTGATGCACTCCATCGGCAAGATCGACGAGCAGCGCCGCACCGACAAGGACCTGCACCGCATGATCAACAAGCTGCAGGATGTGCTGAACGCGTAGGGCAGCAAGCCAGCAAGCTAGCAAGTCAGCCAAAGACAATGAAGGCCGCGCAGCGCGCGGCCTTCAGCCTTTCACACTCACACTCGCACTCCCTCACTGCTGCGCCGGCTCCTGAATGATCAGGTCGTCGGCCAGCTTGAAGTTAACGACACTCTCCGCCGGAATATCGAGTGCGCGGTTGTCGGTGAGGCCCGCCGCAGCGGTTCCCGCCCCGCCGCCGACCAGGCCGCCTACCAGAAGTCCCACACCACCTGTGGCAACGCCGCCCACCAGCATGGCCAAACCGGCTCCGCCACCGATCATCGCTCCAGAACGCTTGCCCTTACCCTTCTTCGTCCTCTCAAGATCGGCGGTTTCGAGCGGATAGGTAGTCCCGTTTACAACCAGCGAAGTCAGGCGCAATTCAAGCACCGAGCGCCCTTTGAAGTGACCGCCGCGATGCGACTCGGCCACTACGCCGTTCACGTCTGCGCCTTTCGGTATCACAGCGCTGCCGTCACTGGCCATCACCGGCGCCTGGACTTCGCCGGTAAAAGTATCGCCTGCGTGGCTGGTCTTCACGCTGATGCGCCGATCGATTCGAATCGCCAGCTCTGTGCCTGCGGGAATCGTGACGTTGACAGGTTGCGGCGGCGGTGGCGGAGGCGGAACTGCCTCAACCGTCGGACCCGAGGGCGCGGGCTTCGGCTGGCCCGGTGTTGGAGGCGTCGTAGTGGTTGTTACTGCCTCGTTCTGCTGCCCGGACGCCGGTGGTTGAACCACCGTCGTCACCGTGGTTCCATCTTTCTCAACCGTTACCACCTGCTGCGCCTTTCCTGTTGCCACAGCCTGTTTCTTCGCCTGGTCCAGGGCCTTGTTCTGTTTCGATTCGCAGCCGGCGAGAGCGACTGCAATAACTGCGGCGAACGCGAGCGCGCGCGCCGCAGGTGCCGATGAGCCTGAAATGCGCATGGCAAATCTCCTTTCACGGGTGTGATAAGGCAACAATTCCGTTTTGGGGCGGGGCAGTACAGCCAAAATAAACGCCAGCGAAAAATTGGATGCGCCGCAGTAAATTATTGCTGCCCGCGGTTCTGCATTCGCTGCAGCTCGCTTCTACCGGATCATCAGCTCCACAAACATCTTCTGAAACTTCGCCAGATCGACATCGGTCTGCGCGTGAACCAGCCGCACGCCGGTCGCCGGTTTCAGCTTTTCAGTCCAGGTGAGCGTATCGCCGTAACTGGGCCCGTGGCTCAGGTCGATGTCCATGTAGAGCTGCCTTTCGTGGGTGATCAGCGAGGGATCGAGCCAGGCACAGGCGGCGAGCTCGTCCCACATGTAGTAACGGTTCTGGCTCCATGCTGCAATGTAGCGCGCGGCCGGGGATTTCGACTTGGAGATCTCATCCACCATTGCCTGGGTGAAAGGCGCCTTGATGGAGACGTCGACAGTAGTCACATCGACGCGCGGCCATGCAGCACGCAGCACGATGTGCGTGGCCTCGGGGTCGAACCAGAAGTTGAACTCATGCCGCGGGTCGGTTGCGAACTCCGGATCGTCGGTCTGCGGATTGAGGCTGCCGCCCATGAGCACTATGCCCTTGGTGAGCGCCGCAAATTCGGGGTCGATGGAGACAGCGAGCGCAATGTTGGTCAGCGGACCGGCCGCGTAAATTGTTACCTCGTGTGGATGCGCGTGGACCTGCCGGATGAGGAAATGGGCCGCGTCTTCGTCGATCGGCTTGATGGTTGGCATGCCTTCAGGCAGTGGCGGAATGTCGTATGGCCCGTGCTCTTTCAGATCGGCAGTCATCTCCGGCGTGACCGTGCCGTTCTTGTTTTCGACCAGCGTGGCCGGTCCCGCGCCCCACGCGCCCAGCCACGTCACTTTGCCGTAGATCGCCGACTCGATGCGTGTCTCCAGTTCATCGCGCACCAGCGGGAAAACCGCGCCCTTCGCCACCGGCACATCGGTATGACCGGTCAGCTCGAGCATGCGCAGCGTGTGCAGCGTCTCTTCGTCGCACCACGCGTTGCCGGTCACCATGGTTATGCCCAGCACCTTCACATTCGGTGCCTGCAGGAGGGTGAGGATTGCCATCTGGTTCGAGCCGCCGGGGCCGGAGCCGTCTTCGTCAATGAGGACGAGGCGGGTCTGGGCGGAACAGGTGGGTGTGAGTGTGAGTGCAAGTGTGAGTGTGAGTGCGAGCGTGAGTGTGAGTGCGGATTTCATTGAGGGTAATTGTGGCATACAGACCCTTGCCAGCCAATAGAGAACGACGGTCGCTGGAGGCGATCACGAAGGTGAATTAAGGAGTCAATTGCGGTGGTTGCAACTTGCCTGAAAGCAACCGCAGATCCTTCGACTCTACCCCTTCGCCTTGCTCAGGTCGTCGCTCAGGATGACAAATCGCTGATTACCGTCGCCGATCCCGTCCACCCCTGTCACCACGTCCACCCCTGTCACCACGTCCGCCCCGGTCGTACCCTCCGTGCCGCGGTGGCGCAGGTGGCGTTACGGGCAGGTTGGTCTTGCCCTCGGGGTAGACCACCAGGAACCGGCCTGGCCCTTCGCCCAGGCTGGCAGTTTCAACGCCCTCAAGCTCGCGGCAGGCCAGGTGCAGCAGACGGCGCTCGCGGCTGTTCATCGGGGGAAAACTGTAGGGGACGCCGGTGCGCAGCACCTTCTCAGCGGCAGTCTGTGCCGCCATACGCAGCTCCTGCGCGCGCAGTGCCTTGAAGTTGCCGGCATCGAAGCTGACGAGGTCGTGTTCGCGATGCTCAAGGCGCAATATCTGTGCGGCAAGTGTCTCCAGCGCCCGCAGCAACTCACCGTTATGCTGGATCACCAGCGGCACGTCGGGCCCGCCCAGTTCCACGTAAATCTGCCTTCCCTCAAGACCCTCGGGATCGCGCGCGCCGTCGCCGGCCGTGATGCGGAACTTCAGGCGCATCCCGCCCAGCCTGTTGAGTGTGTTGATGAATCCGGCAATCTTCTGTGCAGCCTGCTGCAGGTCGTCGATAGGCATAACAAACAAGTATCGCAGAGCCGGGCCGCCCCGGTGCGGCTGAAAGTGAAGAAATGAGGGACTCGTGATCGCGGACCCCCGCATCGTCTATCATTTTCTGTTCCGCTTTGATTCAGACGGCGGCCCCAGTTACTGGCGCCGCCGGAGGTATAGATGACCCTGCGCAATACTCTTGATACTCATCGATGGATCGTTCCCGTCCTCCGGCTGGTGGGCTTGGCAATTTTCGTTCTGGCTTTTCTTGAGCCGGCGGTGCGCGTTCAAGAAACAACCGTTCTTTCGGGTTGGAAATGCGCGACAATTGCCACCACCGAGTCGATGACCCTGTTCGGGAAGCCGGGTGCCGGCAAGCACCAGTTCATCGAGTACCTGGTTGCCATCAGCGGCTGGATCAACCCGCTCATCGTGCTTGTGATCCTGGCCAGCCCCATCCGCGCGCTGCGAATTCTGCGGCAGATCTTCGCCGTCCTCGTAGTGCTCTGCATGGCGGCCACCTGGGTGCTGTTTTCGAAGCAGCATATTGTGCCGTTGATGGGGCATTTTCTGTGGATCGCCGGCGCCCTGCTCATCCTCATCCCCGAAACCCTTCCCGGCAGGCGCGCCGTGGGCGCAGTCAATGCCTGATCGCCTCTTCGCCGGCCAGTTTTTGAGTCCACTGCGATGCGGCCATTCAAGCATGCCAACGGTTAAGATTTGCTTCAGCCTCTCACTGCTAATGTTGAGAGTATCGTGTCGCCGGCTGCCGTCTAATCCTTGCTGAGGGTGCCTCGCAATCCCCATGCGTGTTTTGCTGAGAGTTTTCGCATTTCTGCTGCCAGTCGCCGCTGCCGTTGCG
>Ga0335072_10003636_pt1 | contig 23141 bp, 21 predicted proteins | sample Lox_Sample_21_FD_206725 | JGI IMG/M metagenome (GOLD analysis project Ga0335072, IMG submission 206725) | Soil microbial communities from Loxahatchee National Wildlife Refuge, Florida, United States - Lox_Sample_2.1 | ecosystem: Environmental > Terrestrial > Soil > Wetlands | place: USA...
GGGGCGGGCCGGGCTGGCGGGGCTGGCGGGAACGGTGTGAGCCCGGGATGGGTGACCAGGGTGTCGCGGATCGGGGCATGTGTGCCACAACCCCCGTCTATCGGGGCATGTGTGCCGCAAGCCCCGTATCACCGCGCCGGGGCCGGGCCCACGGCGGTGCCTATGGTCCATCGGCACGCACCGGTGGTCCATCGGCACGCACCGGGCAGGCGGCCCCGCCGGGAAATCGGGTTGCCGCCGGTGAGCGCCGGAAGCTACGGTCGGCCGGTGGGTATCTGCATGGTGATGGTCCGCCGTGCCCGCCTCCGGGCGGTCCCGCCGGGCCTGGGGATGGCATCGGCTCGCTGACGAGTGGGCCGCGCGCGTCGTCGCGGCGGCCGCGGTCAGGCCGGGTGAGCTGGTCCTCGACATCGGCGCGGGTACCGCAGCGCGCCGTGGTCCGCAAGTACGCCGGGCAACGCGGCCCGCGGGGGACCCGCGCCCACCGGATGAGCGCGGGCCTCGTCGTGCCGCGGCGCGCCTTCCGCCCGCCGCCGCGGGTCGATTCCGCCGTCCTGGTCGTCCGCCGCCGCTGACTCCGCCGTGAAGCTGTGATCGGATGAAGGCATGACGGAAGGCTTGAAGGTCCGGATCGGAGTGTCCCTGGGCCCGTCCGGCGGCCCGGATGAGTTCGCGGCCGCGGTCGACCTGCTGGAGCAGGCCGGGGTGGATTCGCTGTGGCTGCCCGAGATGGTGTACTCCCCGCTGGTCGAGCCGTTCACCGGAATGGCGTTCGCGCTGTCGCGGACCCGGCGGCTCAAGGCGGGCAGCGGGATCTCGGTGCTGCCCGGGCGGCACCCGGTGCTGGTGGCCAAGCAACTGGCCTCCCTGGCCGGGCTGGCGCCCCGCCGGGTGCTGCCGGTGTTCGGCCTGCAGCCAGCCCAGCCCGCCGAACGCCCCCTGTTCCCCGCACCCGACGGCCGCCGCGCCGCCCTGTTCGACGAGTCGCTGGAACTGCTCCGGCTCCTGCTCACCACCGAACCCGTGGACTTCGAGGGCGATTTCTTCACCGTCAAGGACGCGAGCGTCGGCCCGCCCCCGGCCAGGCCGCTGGACATCTGGCTGGGCGGCTCGGCCCCGGGTGGCCTGCGACGCGTCGGCCGCCTGGCCGACGGCTGGCTCGGCTCGCTGCTCACCCCGGCCGAAGCCGGGGACGCGGTGGCCACCATCAACGAAGCCGCCGCCCAGGCCGGACGCCGCGTCGACGACGACCACTTCGGGCTCAGCCTGCCGGTCGTGCTGGACGGCACCGGCCTGCCGGAATCGCTGCGCGCCTCGATCGCCCGCCGCAGGCCGCACACCGACCCGGACCTGCTGGTCGCCGCGGGCTGGGACGGCGCCCGCCGGATGATCGAGCAGCACGTGCAGGCCGGGCTGAGCAAGTTCGTGGTCCGGCCCGCGACCCGGCCCGAGCCGTTCGGCTCGTTCGTGGACGGCTTCGTCCGCGAGCTGATGCCGCTCCAGAACTAGGCAGGCGAACGCGGCGGCTTGCGGTGCATGCGGTAGTGCAGCACCAGGAACGGGAACCCGAACACCCAGAACGCGTGCTCGGCCCGCAGTTCCCCGTCGTCCGACACGTACACGTCGAGCCGCTCGGCGAACCCGCGGACCGCGAACGTGGTCAGGTCCGCCGAAACCGGGTCGATGTAGGTCAGGTAGTGGCCGGGCTGATCCAGCTCGCTGCGGCTGCTCAGCACCAGCCCGGCGCCCGGCCGGGCGGCCGGCGCCAGGGTGGCGGTGAAGCTGGCCTGCGGCAGCGGGAACCCGACGCTCACGTACCCGTAGCCCGCGCGCCGGTAGGTGGTGTAGATGCCCACGTAGATCGGCTCGCCGGTGTCGGCCGCCGACCGGATCCAGCCCCGGATGGCCGGAGCACCGGAGGGCAGCCCGGTGATGGTGTCGATCCGGCTGCGCACCCCGCGCTGCGCCTCCCGCTGGCTCATCGGCACGTTGGCCTGCCCGAGCGGCCGCGCCACCAGCGTCCGGTACAGCAGGTACCCGGGCCGCACCCACAGCCGCCACTGCGGCACGATGTCGAGCGCGAACCGGGTGGTGTGCTCGTAGAACTCGCGGACCAGCGGATCGACCGCGGCCGGGTCGAACGACGGCCCGGCCAGCTCGTCCAGCGACGCCACGATCCCGACGTCCGCCACGTCCGGCGTGTACGTCCCGCCCAGCACCCCGGCCAGCGACCGGACGTACCCGGTGCCGACGTACCGGGTCTGGCTGGCCAGCGGCACCACGAACGGGACATCCTGCGGCCGCACCCGCTCGGCCAGCAGGCGCAGCTGCGGATCGCGGAACACCACCGCCGATACCGCCCGGAATCCCACCACCGCCGCCGCGGCCGCCGCCGCCCCCGGCACCACCCGGCCGCGAGCCCGGCCCCGCCCCGCCAGCCCCAGCCCGACCGCCGCGCCCACCACCGGCCCCAGCGCCACCTTCTGCGGCCGCAACCCGAACGCCCCGGCCGCCGCGCCCGCCGCCGTGGCCACCGGCACCGGCCCGGCCCCGGCCAGACGCTCCGCGGCCCAGCCCAGTGGCGCGGCCACCGCCCCGCTGGCGATGATCCGCGACCACAGCGCCGGGATCTCACCCGGCCGCTGCCGGGCCCGGGCCACCGCGTCCGCCACCCCGAGCCCGGCCGCCCCGGCCGCCGCCCCGATCAAGGCGGCCCGCCGCCCGCGGTGAGCCGCCAGCGCCGCCCCGGCCAGCGCGCCCAGCGCCCCGGCCGCCCCGAACTGCCCGGCCCGCCCCGGGCCCGCCGCGTCATCCTTAGCCACCCAAGGAAAATATCGCCAGGAACAAGCCCGCGCGCGACCCGGTGCGGGCCGACGCCGGGTTGTTCCCCGGTGCCCTGCGGAAGGCCTACGCCGGCCGGGACTAGGCTCGGTGTGGTGCGGATCACCTCGCTCGGCTTCCGGACCGACGTGGCGCTGCGGGTCCTGGAGGGCGGCCAGGTCACCGACCGCGGCGACTACCTGGTCATCCGCACCCCGGACAACCCGGACTACTGGTGGGGGAACTTCCTGCTGCTCCCCGGCCTGCCCGGGCCGGGCCAGGGCCGGGACTGGCTGGCCCGGTTCGCCGCCGAGTTCCCGGCCGCCCGGCACGTCGCGCTCGGCGTGGACGTCGCCGGCGACGCGCCGACACCAGCGGAGTTCGCCGCCGCCGGGCTCGAAGCCGACCGGGCCACCGTGCTGACCGCCGCCCGGCCCCGCCCGCCGGCCCACCTGGCCACCGACGCCGAGATCCGCCCGCTGGACTCCGACGACGACTGGCGGCAGTCCGTCGACCTGGCCGTGCGCTGCTTCGACGGCGGCGACCCGGGCGACTTCCTGCAGCGCAGGGCGGCGGCGCGGCGGCGGCTGACCCAGACCGGCGCCGGGGTCTGGTTCGGCGCGTTCGCCCGCGGCCGGCTGCTCGCCCAGCTCGGGCTGTTCGACGTGGGCGACGGTTACGCCCGCTATCAGCACGTCGAGACCGATGCGGCCGCCCGCCGCCGGGGCCTGGCCGGAACCCTGGTCTGGACGGCGGCCCGGTACGGGCGCGAGGTGCTGGGCACCAGCACGTTCGTGATCGTGGCCGACCCGGCGGGCACCGCCATCCGGATCTACCGGGCCTGCGGGTTCACCGCCCGGCAGAGCCAGCTGAGCTTCGACCGGCCCCCCGGCTGAGCGCCGGCCATTCCCCGCGGCGGATGACCCGGTCCTCGGTGACCACCGCGGTGACCAGCTCGGCCGGGGTGATGTCGAAGGCCAGGTTGAGCGCCTTGGTGCCGGCCGGGGCGGCCGGCACCGCGACCTCCTCGTCGGCCCGCTGCTCGAGCGGGATGGCCGCCCCGGCCGGCGTCGCCAGGTCGATGGTCGACTCGGGCGCCGCGACCAGGAACGGGATGCCGGCCTGGCGGGCGGCCAGGGCCAGGCTGTACGTGCCGATCTTGTTGGCCACGTCGCCGTTGGCGGCGATGCGGTCGGCGCCGACCACCACCGCGTCGGCCCGTCCCTGGCTGATCAGGAACGGTGCCGCGCCGTCGCAGGCCAGCTGGTGCTCGATGCCCAGCCGGCCGAGCTCCCAGCAGGTCAGCCGGGCGCCCTGCAGCAGCGGCCGGGTCTCGTCCACGATGACGTGGCTGAGCGCGCCCGCGGTGTGCAGCGCCCGGATGACCCCGAGCGCCGTCCCCCAGCCGAGGCAGGCCAGGGCGCCGGTGTTGCAGTGGGTGTGCACGGCCAGCGGGCCGTCGCCGCACGCCGAACGCAGGTACTCGGCGCCGCGCGCGCTGATCTGGAGGCTGGTCGCGGCCGTCTCGGCCAGCACGGCCAGCGCCGCCGCCTGCACCGCCGCGGAGCCCGAACCGATCCGGGCGGCGACCGCCGCCACCTCCCGGCTGAGGTTCACCGCGGTGGGCCGGGCGGCGGCGATCCGCGCGATCTGCGCCGCCAGCCGCGCGTCGTCCCAGCCCTCGTCGAGCCCTTGGCGGACGGCCAGGGCCACGCCGAGCGCGCCGGCCGCGCCGAGCACTGGCGCGCCGCGGACGGCCAGGCTGGTGATGGCGTGCACCAGCTGGTCCACGGTGCTGATCCGCAGCGTGCGGACCTGGTGCGGCAGCGCGGTCTGGTCGAGCGCCTCGATATGCCCGTCCCGCCAGGCGAGCACGTCCGGGTAGTCCATACCTCGAACCTATGCCCGCTGGCGGGGGTGACGGGCAGCGGCTAGCAGCGTCCTTCGTAGGCGCCGGTGACGTACGTGGTCCAGGGCAGCCAGTCGGTGCCGTCGTTCGAGATGGCGATCGCGGCCTTGGCGTTCCCGAGCGCGTTGAAGGTCGCCATGGCCGGGCCGTGCGAGGCGTTGATCTGCCAGTAGCCGTAGTCATCGGTGGGGCTGAGCGCGTACTGGTTGCCGCCGGACTCGGCCATGGCGATCTCGGCCGCCATGAAGGCCTCGCCGTGCGAGCCGCCGGCCGCCTCCCACAGGGCCTCGAGGCCGGAGCAGCTGAGCGTGCCGCTCAGGTGGGCGGCCGAGGTGGTCAGTGTGGCCCCCCCGGTCCTGGCGTGCTTGGGCGCGTAGGACGCGGCGTTGGCGGGCGGGTCGGTGGGAACCTTCAGCACCTCGCCCACGTAGATGGAGTTGGGGTTGTGGACCACGGAGGAGTTCACGTGCCACAGCCAGGTCCAGTCCGCCGGGTTGCCGTAGAAGCGCTGCGCGATGGAGGACAGCGTGTCCCCGGAGCGGACGGTGTAGGTGCGGGTGGCCGGCTGGTCCTGCTTGACCACGGCGGCGGTGTGTACTTGCCCGGCGACCGTCGTGGTCTTGGCTGAAACCGCGACCGAGGCTTGCGCCTGGGGCGCCGTGGCGACCAGCGCGCCCGCGATCGCTACCGCGGGAGCGGCCTTGGTGGCCACCTCGGCTACCTTCTCGACTTGTGACGGTTGGGTGTGCCTGCCCGTGCGCCGGATCTTTCTCGGGCGGCGGTGCGAGTGCGCTGAATCCACAGAACTCCCCAAGTAGTTTCCGCGCCCGCCTACCCGTCCCGCGGGGGTTGGTCCTGTCGGCGGGCCTGTCACTGCCTGTGATGCTGAGGCTTTTGTTCGCTATCCGGCGGTCTTGCCGTCTGCGGAAGCATGGCAGCAACGAACTCGGGCCCGCAGGCAAATCGAGTTATTTCTGTGACTCATCTGTGATCTTGGCTTGGCGGGATGGCTGGGCCTGGGATACTTCGGGGGTGACCGATGACGGCTTGAGGTACTTCGACGACTACCGGCCCGGGACGACCTACGAGTGCGGAAGCGTCGAAATCAGCGAAGCTGAGATCATCTCCTTCGCCGAACAGTTCGATCCGCAGCCGTTCCACGTCGATCCGGCGGCGGCGGCGCACGGACCGTTCGGCGGCCTGATCGCCAGCGGCTGGCACACCACCGCCCTGGTCATGCGGAAGCTGGTCGAGAACTACCTGTCCGTCGAAGCGAGCCTGGGCAGCCCCGGCATCGACGAACTCCGCTGGCCTCACCCGGTCCGGCCGGGGGACACGCTCCGTGTCCGGGCCACGGTGGTGGAGGCGCGCCGGTCGGAGAGCAAACCCGACCGCGGCATCATGAAGACCGCCCTCGAGGCGGTCAACCAGGACGGCCGGACGGTCATGCGGGCCACCGCGACCAACTTCCTCCGCGTTGGCCCCGACCCGGACGACTGAGATAGTGGGATCATGCTGTACGCCTTCGGTTTCGAACGGGTCGGCGTCGTGGTCGGCGACCTGTATCACGTGGATCCCCAGCCGGCCAAGGGCCAGGAGGGTGACGAGCACGGGGTCCGGGTCGAGCTCCGGGTCCTCGAGCGCGGCGCGCTGAAGGGATCGATCTACTCGGCCCGGCCCATCGAGGTCGGCCGGCCCATCTGGCGTGCCGACCTGCTGGAGACGGTCGGCGGCCGCCCGGGCAGCTTCGACCGCACCCACCACCACCCGGTGTTCCGCGACTGGGATCCGACCAGCCGGGTCTTCGCCCGGGAGCTGTCCGCCGACCCGCTCGGCTGGCTCGGCGGCAAGCTCGCCGACCTGGATGACCTGCTGGCCGAGGCCGGGTTCCCGCCCGAGGTCGCCGGGCCGGACGACGCGGCCAGCCTGCGCGGCGTGGCCCCCGAGATCGTGGCCGCCACCCGGCGCCTGCTGGACCAGGTGCACGCCGGCCAGCTGGGCACCCCGCCCCGCGGCTACGTACCCTCCGCCGAGCCCGTCAGCATCCGCACCGGCTGGCTCTAGGGCCGTGACCAGTGACACGACGCGGCGGCTGATCCTGCTGCGGCACGCCAAGTCGGACTGGCCGGACGTGCCCGACCCCGACCGGCCGCTGGCCAAGCGCGGCCGCCGGGACGCGCCCCGGATCGGCCGCTGGCTGCACGAGCACGGCTACCAGCCCGACGTGGTGGTGTGCTCGTCCGCCCGCCGGACCCGGCAGACCTGGGACCTGGTCGCCCCGGAGCTGGGCGGCTCGCCGGCCGTCCACTTCGAGCCGCGTGCCTACGCGGCCAGCGCCCTGACCCTGCTCTACCTGGCTCAGGAGCTGCCCAGCCGGTACCGCACCGCGCTGCTCATCGGGCACAACCCGGGCCTGTCCGATCTGGCCGGCCACCTGGCCGGGCCCCCGGAAAACGACAGAGCCGCCGACAACGGCCTCCGCCCCGCGGTCAGCCTCCCCACCGCCGCCGTCGCCGTCCTGGAGTTCCCAGGCGACTGGCCCACCCTCACCCCGGGCCACACCCGCCTCATCGACCACATCATCCCCGCCGACCTCTGAGCCGCGATCCGATGAGAGGCACTCTGCCGGATCTACAGGCCCGCAGCGCCCATAGCCCGGGTGGCGGACGCTTCCGGAGCCGGTGCAGCGGCCCGGCCATCGGTTAGGCGAGCGAACGGAATGGCGCGGCCCCATAGGAGGTTGGCCAAGGCGGAACCCCCTAGTGGCAAAGGAGAGCCGCGATGTCGCTGACCCTTTCGGCTGGCCCGCTGTCCGGGCACCCGCCGGAGACCGTCAACTACCGGATCGAAGGGCCGGCGCACAAGCTGCTGATGCACGAGTTCCCGCGCCGGGTGCGGGCCACCTTCGGCGGCCAGACCGTGGTCGACACCACCCGCGCCATGCTGCTGCACGAGACCGGGCTGCCGCCGCGGCTGTACGCGCCGATCGAGGACATCCGGGCCGGCCTGATCCAGCCCACCGATCACCACACCTACTGCCCGTTCAAGGGCACCGCCTCGTACTGGACCGTGACCGCCGGGGACCAGGTGGCCGAGAACGCCATCTGGACCTACCCGGAGCCGAACGCCGAAGCCGCCTGGCTGAAGGGCTACGCCGGCTTCTACTGGGACGCGATGGACGAGTGGTACGACGAGGACGAGCGGGTGGCCGGAGACGGGCAGGGCCACCTGCGCGACCCGTACCACCGCGTCGACGTGCGCCGGAGCTCCCGCCCGGTCCGCGTGCTGCTGGGGGACACGGTGCTGGCCGAGACGCGCCGGCCGCTGCTGCTGTCCGAGACCGGGCTGCCGAACCGCTTCTACATCCCGGCCGAGGACGTCCGCCAGGATCTGCTCGAGCCCAGCGACACCCACGCCCACTGCCCGTACAAGGGCACCGCCTCGTACTGGTCGGTCAGCGCGGACGGCCGCAAGCTCACCGACGCCGTCTGGTCCTACCCGCAGGCCGAGGGCGACTCGGCCGCGATCAGCGGGTACCTGTCCTTCCTGCACGATGACCTGACCGTCGAGGTCGGCCAGCCCGCCGCGTGACGCGACCGCACGCACCACGGACCGTTCGGCCGAAAAAGAAAAGGAACGGCGGGCCGCCGCAGGAAAACGGCGGCCCGCCACTCCCGGGCGGGGGTTAGCCCTCCGAGCCGAACGCCTTGATCTCCGCCTCCTCGGCTTCGGTCAGCTCGCGCGGCACCTCGCCGCGCGCGTGCTTGGCGTTCTGCACCTGGTGCCGGATCTTCTCCACCACCTCCGGGTTGGCCAGCGTGGTGATGTCACCCACGTCGGCGAAGTTGGAGGTCGCGGCGATGACCCGGCGCATGATCTTGCCGGATCGGGTCTTGGGCATGTCCGGCACGATCCAGATGTTCTTCGGCCGCGCGATCTTGCCGATGTCGGTCTCGATGGCCTCCTTGACCTTGGCCTCGATCACCGGGCTGGCCTCGATGCCGGGCTTGAGCGAGACGTACATCTCGACCACCCGGCCGCGGATGTCGTCGATGACCGGCACCGCGGCTGCCTCGGCGACCTCAGGGACGCCGAGCGCGGAGGACTCGAGTTCCTTGGTGCCGAGCCGGTGCCCGGCCACGTTGATCACGTCGTCGACCCGGCCCAGGATCCGGTAGTAGCCGTCGGCGGCCTGCACCGCGCCGTCCCCGGCGAAGTAGGGCCAGTCGTGCCAGTCCTTGCTGTCCGGGTCCTTGTTGTACTTGGCGTAGTAGGTGGACACGAACCGCTCGGGCTGGCCCCAGATCGTCTCGAACACGCCGGGCCACGGGTTGCGGATGCAGATGTTGCCCGCCTTGCCGCTGCCCTTGGGGATCGGGTTGGCGTCCTCGTCGAGGATCTCGGCGTAGATGCCCAGGGCCATCGGGCCGCAGCTGCCCGGCTTCATCGCGTCGATGCCGGGCAGCCCGGTGCCGAGGAACCCGCCGGTCTCGGTCTGCCACCAGGTGTCCACGATGACCGCCTGGCCCTTGCCCACGCTCTCGTAGTACCAGCGCCAGACCTCGGGCTCGATCGGCTCGCCCACCGTGGTCATGTGCTTGAAGTGGTAGTCGTACTTGGCCGGCTCGTCCGGGCCGACCTTGCGCAGCATCCGGATCGCGGTGGGGGAGGTGTGGAAGATGGTCACCCCGAGCTGCTCGGCGATCCGCCAGGGGCGGCCGGCGTCGGGGTAGTTCGGCGTGCCCTCGTAGATCACGCTGGTGGTGCCGACCGAGAGCGGGCCGTACACGATGTAGGAGTGCCCGGTGATCCAGCCGATGTCGGCCATGCACCAGTACGTGTCCTCGGGGTGGATGTCCTGGTAGAACTTGCACGTCCCGGTCACGTAGGCCAGGTAGCCGCCGGTGGAGTGCTGGCAGCCCTTGGGGCGGCCGGTGGTGCCGCTGGTGTACATCAGGAACAGCGGCGCCGTGGCCTCCATCGACACCGGCTCGACGATGGCGCGCTGGTAGTCGGCCAGCACGTCGTCGACGAACACGTCCCGGCCCTCGACCATCGGGGTCTTGGCCGAATACTGGCCGGGGTAGCGCCGCCAGACCAGGACCTTGTCGACCTCCTGGCCCTCCCTGAGCGCGGCCGCCACCGCCTCGTCCGCCTTGACCTTGTGGTCGAGCAGGTCGCCGCTGCGGTAGTAGCTGTCCATGGTGATCAGGACCCGGCTGCCCGAGTCGGCGATGCGGCCGCCGCACGCGGCCCCGCTGAACCCGGCGAACACCTGGGAGTGGATCACGCCCAGCCGCGCGCAGGCCAGCATGGTGACCGGGAGCTCCGGGGTCATCGGCATGTGCAGGGTGACCCGGTCCCCGGCCTTGAGGCCGCAGTAGTCGCGCAGCAGCGCGGCCATCTCGTTGACCCGGCGGTACAGCTCCTGGTAGGTGATGACGACCGTGGCCTCGCTCTCCGGCTCCGGCACCCAGATCAGCGCCGCCTTGTTCCGGTCCTTCTTCAGGTGCCGGTCGACGCAGTTGTAGCTGGCGTTCAGCCTGCCGCCGACGAACCAGCGCCAGAACGGCGCGTTGCTCGTGTCCAGCGTCGTGTCCCAGTACCGGTCCCAGTCCAGCAGGTCGGCGTATTCCCGGAAGCATTCCGGGAAGTTCTCTTCCGAGAACCGGCCGCGAATGGCAGGGTCGGAGGCGTTCGCCTGGCCGATGAACTTCGGCGGGGGCAGGTAGTAGCCCTCTTCGCGCCAGTGAACGGCGATGGTTGCCTCGGAAGACTCAGAAGATTCCGATGCCTCAGCGGCCTGCCCTTGAACTTGTTCGGCCATTTGGGAGTCCCTCCGCTTGCGCTGACTTTCAGATTTACCGCCGGAAGCACTCCAAATTTAACGCGGGCAGGCACCATCCTCTATGGTCACGGGCTACTTATCTGGCGAGCGAAGTTGTGATTACCCTCAGTGCGCACTGGCCGCCGGGACCAGCTCGGGGAAGGTCCGGTCCAGGCCGGTGATCCGCATGATCCTGAGCAGCGACGGACGCGCCGCGGTGAGCCGGAGCTGACGCCCGGCCTGGCGGGCGTGCCGGGCGATCCGGGCCAGGACGCCCAGCCCCGAGGCGTCGCAGAAGGTCAGCCCGGACAGGTCGACGCTGACCGGCGCGGACCCGGTGTCCAGGGCGTCGATCACGTCGCTGAGATAGGTGTAGGCCTGCTCGGCGGTGGCGATGTCCAGCTCGCCGGTCACGCTGACGATCTGGTTCCCGTCCTCGCCGGTCCGGCGGGACAGTTCAAGCTGCAGGGGCTCCGTCCGGTGGAACCCCAGGATCCGTTCGGCGGTCATCACGGCCACATCACTTCCCCCGTCTCGGACTACCGCGTCGACGCTGACGCGGTCCAGTTGACGAATGATCACGTGCCACTCCAACCCGTTGTCCGGTTAACGTCGGCAGCCCGGCATAGCTTCCTGCTGTCACCGAACCTGCTGTCACCGAACCGGGACGGAACCCCGGTGCCCCGTACACTGGGGAGATGGTCCCGATTCTGGCAGTAACTCGACTACCAGCGCAAATAATTAGAACCCCGAAGTCTGAGTCGATACCGGGATCCTGCTGAGTAAAACGTATGAGCGGCGGGGCTGGTTCAGCGGCCCGGCCGCCGATCTTCAGCCGGGAACCGGGTAACGTGCCGCGTATGCGCGCATGGCACGTCGAGGAGCCGGGCCCGGTCACCGGGCACCCGCTGCGGCTGAGCACGGACGACCCGGTACCGGAGCCAGGGCCGGGCGAGCTGCTGCTCAAGGTCCTGGCCTGCGGCGTCTGCCGCACCGACCTGCACGTGACCGAGGGCGACCTGCCGGTGCACCGCCCGCACGTGACGCCCGGCCACGAGGTGGTCGCCGAGGTCGTCGCCCTGGGCGAAGGCGCGGGCACCGCGGAGGCCAATCCGCTCGGCTTCAAACCGGGCGACCGGGCCGGCGCGGCCTGGCTGCGCTGGACGGACAGCACGTGCACGTTCTGCCGCCGCGGCGCCGAGAACCTGTGCCCGCATTCGCTGTACACCGGCTGGGACGCCGACGGCGGCTACGCCGAGTACCTGACCGTCCCGGCCGCCTATGCGCACCGGCTGCCCGGCGGGTACACCGACCTCGAGCTCGCCCCGCTGCTGTGCGCCGGCATCATCGGCTACCACGCCCTGCAGCGCGCCCAAGTCCCAGAACATGGCCGCCTCGGCCTGTACGGCTTCGGCGGCAGCGCGCACCTGGCCGCCCAGGTGGCGCTGGCCCGCGGCGCCACCGTGCACGTGCTGACCCGCGGCGAGCAGGCCAAGCAGCTGGCCCGCGAGCTGGGCGCGGCCAGCGTGGGCGACGCGGCCGGCATGCCGCCCGAGCCGCTGGACTCCGCGATCTTGTTCGCGCCGGTCGGCGACCTGGTGCTGCCCGCCCTGGCCGCGCTGGACCGCGGCGGCACGCTGGCCATCGCGGGCATCGCGCTGACCGACATCCCCCCGCTGAACTACGACAAGCACCTGTTCCAGGAGCGCCAGCTGCGCAGCGTGACCTCCAACACCCGGGCCGACGCCCGGGAGTTCCTCGGCATCGCGGCCGAGCACAAGCTGGCCGTCACCGTGCACCCCTACCCGCTCGACGCCGCCGACCGGGCCCTGCGCGACCTGAAGGCCGGCCGCTTCGACGGCGCCGCCGTGCTAACGCCCTGAGAGAACAGGCAAGAGACCAGGCATACCGAGCGTCTCCTGGTCGTTTGGCCCGGATATGAGCCGCATCAGCGAACGGGCTATCCGATGACCGCCGTCCCGCGAATCGCGGGCATACTGGGCATCACAAGGAGCCGCTATGAGTAAGCAAGCCAAGCCGCCGCCCCCCGGCGACAAGCCCACGGGTTCGGCCCCGCCGCCGCCGCCGACCTGGCGGAACTGGCTGTGGCCGGTCACCATCTTCGTCATCTTGGCCCTGTTCTTCCTGCTGCCGACGCGCTCGCCGTCGACCAGCTTGAGCTACTCGCAGTTCATCAACGACGTGCAGGCGCACAAGGTGAAGAGCGTGGAGCTGTCCGGGTCGGTGGGCGGCACGAGCAGCGGCACCCTGACCAACGGGACGAACTTCACGGTGGTGATCCCGCCCCAGGCCGGGCAGGACGCGCTGAATCAGCTGACCGCGAACGTCCCGGAGGTCTCGACGGCCCCGGCGGGCTCGGGCTTCGGCACCGAGCTGCTCATCTACCTGATCGTGTTCGGCCTGCCGCTGCTGCTGTCCATCTGGCTGTTCCGGCGGATCTCCCGCGGCGCGGCCGGCCAGCTGGGCGGGGTGCTGGGCGCGGGCCGGTCCCGGGCCAAGGTCTTCGACGAGGAACGCCCGTCCACCACGTTCGCCGACGTGGCCGGGTATGAGGGGGCCAAGGCCGAGATCGCCGAGGTGGTGGACTTCCTGCGCGAGCCGGAGAAGTACACCCGGGTCGGCGCGCTGGTCCCGCGCGGGGTGCTGATGGTCGGCCCGCCCGGCACCGGCAAGACCCTGCTGGCCCGGGCGGTGGCGGGCGAGGCCAGGGTGCCGTTCTTCTCGGTCACCGGGTCCAGCTTCGTGGAGCTGTTCGTCGGCGTGGGCGCGGCCCGCGTCCGCGACCTGTTCGCCGAGGCCCGCAAGCGGGCGCCGGCCATCATCTTCATCGACGAGATCGACGCCATCGGCCAGCGCCGTGCCGGGTCCGGCGCGGTGGTGTCCAACGACGAGCGGGAGCAGACCCTCAACCAGCTGCTGGCCGAGATGGACGGGTTCGAGCCGTCGGCCGGCGTGGTGGTGCTGGGCGCCACCAACCGGCCCGAGGTCCTCGACCCCGCCCTGCTCCGCCCGGGCCGGTTCGACCGGCAGGTGACGATCCCGCTGCCGAACGTCAGCGAGCGGGCCGCGATCCTGGCCGTCCACGTCCGGGACAAGAAGCTGGCCCCGGGCGTGGACCTGAACGCGGTGGCCCGCGGCACGCCCGGCTTCTCCGGCGCCGACCTGGCCAACCTGGCCAACGAGGCGGCCATCTTCGCCGTCCGCGACAAGCGCGAGGTGATCACCGGCGCCGACTTCGACGCGGCCCGGGACCGGATCATCCTCGGCCGCCGGGAAGGCTCCAACGTGCTGCTGCCCGAGGAGAAGCACGCGGTCGCGGTGCACGAGTCCGGGCACGCCCTGGTCGCCGCGCTGTCCGAGCACGCCGACCCGGTGGCCAAGGTCACCATCTTGCCCGCCGGGCAGACCCTCGGCGTGACCGAGCAGCTGCCGCTGGTCGAGCGGCACATGTACAGCGAGGACTACCTAGACGACTCGCTGGCCGTGCGGCTGGGCGGGCGGGCCGCCGAGCTGGTCGTGATCGGCCAGGGGTCGACCGGCGCGGCCAACGACCTGGCCGGCGCGACGGACCTGGCCATCAAGATGGTCCGGGAGTTCGGCCTGTCCAAGACGCTGGGCCCGATCGGGTACCCCGAGGGCGGGTCGGTGTTCCTGGGCGGCGGCGGGGCCAGCATGTCCAGCCGCCCGTTCGCCGAGGCCACCCAGGCCGAGATCGACACCGAGGTCTCGCGCATGCTCCGCCAGGCCGAGGAACGCGCCGTGGCCCTGCTCAGGGAGAACCGGAGCCAGCTCGACGCCCTGGTCAGCCTGCTGCTGGAGATGGAGACCGTGGACGGATCGGAGGTCTACCGGCTGGCGGGCCGGCCGGACCGCTCGGCCATCGTGCCGCCGGTTCCGCCGATCACCACCGTAACCCCCCGGGCGGCCGCGGCCGCGGCCTCGGCCTCGGCCGCTGACCATCACGACTCGGCGTGACATCTTTATCCAGAACGGTCCGTGGTAACACCCGCCGGCCCCCACAGGCTGGCGGGTGTTACACGTTCCGGTGGAGGTAACCTCTCCGGTATGGCACTGCCGGCCTACATTCCCAGCCCGCCGATCAACAGCTTCCACGTCGGCCCGCTGGACATTCACTTCTACGCCCTGGCGTACCTGGTCGGCATCGCGCTGGCGATCGTCCTGACCCGGTACCGCTGGCGTGCCGTGGGCGGCGATCCCGAACTGGTCGGCGAGGTCGCGCTGTGGGTGGTGCCGGCCGGGATCATCGGCGGGCGGATCTACTTCGACATCACCACCCCGATGGACATCCCGCACGTGTGGTACGGGCTATTCGCGGTGTGGTCCGGCGGCCTGGGCATCTGGGGCGGGGTGCTGGTCGGCGGGCTGGTCGGCATCTGGCGGCTGCGCAAGCGCGGCGTCAGCCCGGCCCTGTTCGCCGACGCCATGGCGCCGGGGCTGCTCATGGCCCAGGGCATCGGGCGGATCGGGAACTACTTCAACAAGGAGTTGTTCGGCCGGCCGACCTCGCTGCCGTGGGGCCTGGAGATCCCCTACCAGTACCGCGTCCAGGGCGGAATCCCGCTGGCGGACCAGCACTTCGCCACGTTCCAGCCGACCTTCCTGTACGAGCTGATCTTCGACTTCGCCTGGGCCGGCGTGCTGATCTGGCTCGGGCACCGGTACAAGATCAAGCCGCCCGGCCTGTTCGCCCTGTACGTGTTCGGCTACTCGGCCTACCGGATCTTCGAGGAGTCGCTGCGCATCGACTCCTCGGTCTACATCTTCGGGCTGCGGCTGAACATGTACATCGCCTGCATCCTGACCGTGTTCGGCGCGGTCTGGTTCTACCGCAGCCAGCGCCGGCCCGCGCGCGAGCTGACCGCGGCCCCCCCGCCGCCTGCGTCGTCGGCCCGGCCCGCGCCCCCCGCGTCCCCCGCGTCCCCCGAAGAACAGGCCCGCGATCCCGAAGAGGCCGCTCCCGGCACCTCGCCGACGTGACCGCCGGCGTCACGCGTTGAGGTAGGTCAGCACCGCGAGCACGCGGCGGTTGCCCTCGTCGGCGGGATGCAGGTCCAGCTTGGCGAACACGTTGTTGATGTGCTTGCTGACCGCCTTCTCGGTGATGAACAGCCGCGCGGCGATGCCGGCGTTGGCCAGCCCCTCGGCCATCAGCGCCAGCACCTCGCGCTCGCGCGCGGTGAGCCGGCCCAGCTGCTGGTCCCGGGCGTGCCGGGCCAGCAGCTGGGCCACCACCTCGGGGTCGATGGCGGTGCCGCCGCCGGCCACGGTGCGCACCGCCTCGATAAAGCGCCCCACGTCGGAGACCCGGTCCTTGAGCAGGTAGCCGAGCCCGCGCGTGCCGGTGGCCAGCAGCTCCCGGGCGTAGAGCGGCTCGACGTGCTGGGACAGGACCAGCACCGGCAGGTCCCGGATCCGGGCCCGGGCCTCGATGGCCGCCCGCAGGCCCTCGTTGGTGAAGGTCGGCGGGAGCCGCACGTCCACCACGGCCACGTCCGGACGCTGGGTGAGCAGCGCGTCCCGCAGCCCGGGCCCGTTGTCCACCGCCACCACGTCCATGTCGTACGCGGTGAACAGCCGGATCAGCCCGTCCCGCAGCAGGGTCAGGTCCTCGCCCAGGACAACTCGCACGGCAGCTCCATCGTCACCAGGGTGGGCCCGCCCGGCGGGCTGGTCACCGCGATCACCCCGTCGAACGCGGCCAGCCGCTGCTCCACCCCGCGCAGGCCGCCGCCCGCGGCCGGGTCCGCGCCCCCCGTGCCATTGTCGCCCACGATCGCGACCAGCCGGCCGTCTTCGTAGTCGAGCTGCACCCAGGCCCGGGTCGCGCCGCTGTGCTTGACCACGTTGGCCAGTGCCTCGGCCACGGCGAAGTAGGCGGCCGACTCCACCGGGGCCGGGGCCCGGCCGGGCAGGCCGGCCTGCACGTCCACCGGCAGCGGCAGGGAGACGGCCAGCGCCCGTACCGCCCCGTCCAGGCCCCGCTCGGCCAGCACCGGCGGGTGGATGCCGCGCACCAGGGCGCGCAGTTCGGACAGGGCTTGCCCGTTCGACGCGCGGGCCTCGGACAGCAGGGTCAGCGCCAGGTCCGGGTTGTTCCTGACCAGCTGCTCGGCCAGGCCGATGCTCATACCCACCGAGACCAGCCGGGCCTGCGCCCCGTCATGCAGGTCCCGCTCGATCCGGCGCAGCTCGGCCGCGGAGGAGTCCACCACCTGGGACCGGGACTCGGTCAGCCGCCCCACCTGCGCCGCCATCTGCGCCCGGGTCGGGGCCAGTAGCGCGGAGGCGCTCTGGGCGTGCACCGTGAGCAGGCGCGGGCCCGCGACCAGCCCGGCCAGACCCAGCGGCAGCATGCTCAGGAAGAGCACCTGGTACCCGACCGTCGGCGGCGCCGCGTTCCACCAGCCGAACAGCAGGGTGCCCAGATCCGAGCCCAGGGCCCACAGGCCGATGAGGGTCAGCACCGCGGGCGCCAGCCCGAGCACCAGCCCGACCGGACCGCCGGCCAGCATCCACAGCAGGTCCCGCCAGGTCGCCGGGTCGGCCAGCACCCACCGGCAGTACCGCAGCTGCCCCCGCAGCCCGCTGGTGATGGCGGCCGGCCGCGGCCGGTACGGGCTCACGATCGTCACCCCCGACCACTCCCGCGCCTGGCGTCGCTGACTGCTGGCCAGCCGCCGCACGGCCAGCAGGCTCTCCGGCGCCAGCAGCACCCCGATCCCCGTGGGCAGCAGTACGACGCAGACCAGCGAGACGACGAACAACGGCAGCCCCGCCACCGCGGTCGCCGCCAGGACCACCCCGCGACCGCACGCCCGCGCGCTCCGCCGGATCACCCCACCACGCATCATGCATCCATTCTCGGCGCCGGGACGGCCGCTCGTCGGTGGTGCTAATCCCACCTTCCGCGCGCCCGGTCACTCGGCCTCGATGAGCACCGCCACGCCGTCCAGGATGCGCTCCAGGCCGAAGATGAACTCGTCGTCCGGACCGTCGTCGGCCTCGAACACCCCGGCCGCGATGAACGTGGTCAGGGCCGGGAACCGGGCCGGATCGGCCAGCTCGGCCAGCATCCGCGGGTAGGAGGCCATCCACTCCATCGGGGCCAGCCCCGAGGCCCGGATCGCGGCCTCGATATCGGCCTCGGTGGTGGCCTGGTTCCTGACGTATCCGGCCAGCAGCAGGATCACCGACGCCTTGCGCGCCTCGGACAGCCTGGTGGCGGCCTGGCAGGCCAGCGCGTTCTCGAACCAGGCCACCTCGTTGGGCATGATCGGCAGCCCGCTCACCGGGATGCGGATCACCCACGGATGCCGCCGGGCCTCGGTCCGCAACGTCCAGGCCCAGCGGGACAGCCCGGCCCGCCAGCCCTCGCCCGGCTCCGGTCCGGCTGGGGCCGGCCCCCAGGCCGCGTCGACCATGAGGGTCAGCAGTTCCTCCTTGGCGGACACGTGCCGGTACAGGGACATGGGCGCCGCGCCGATTTCGGCGGCCACCCGGCCCATCGACACCGCGTCCAGCCCCTCGGCGTCGGCCACCCGCACCGCCGCGTCCACGATCCGGGCCAGGCTGAGGGCCGGCCGGGGTCCCTTGTGCGACCGCTCCCGCACCCCCCACGCCGCCGCCACGCTGCCCGGAAGCGCAGCCCCGCGCTGGTCGGCCCGGTCGCTCACCCGGTCCCCGGACTCGGCCTCGGCGTCGGTCATGTCTCCCGTTCCTCCTTCCCCAAGGGTTGACAGCATCCTATTACTGCGTATAGCTTACGCAAGATGCGTATGGCATACGCAGTTAAATACGAGGGGTCAAGCACATGACTGATGAACTAGCCGTCGAGGCGAGCGGGCTGGCCAAGTCCTACCGCGGCGTCCGGGTGCTGGGCGGCATCGACCTGCGCGTCCCGCGCGGCAGCGTGTTCGCGCTGCTCGGGCCGAACGGGGCGGGCAAGACGACCACGGTCCGCATCCTGGCCACGCTGTCGCGGGCCGACGGCGGCCGGGCCCGGGTGTCCGGCTTCGACGTGGTCCGCGACCGGCGCCAGGTCCGGCGCCGGATCAGCCTCACCGGTCAGTTCGCCGCCCTGGACGCGGCCCAGACCGGCGAGGAGAACCTGCGGATGATCGCCCGGCTGGCCGGGCTGCCGCGGGCCGCGGCCGCGCGCCGCGCGGCCGAACTACTCGAGCAGTTCGAGCTGACCCAGGCCGCCCGGCGCCGGGTGGGCACCTACTCCGGCGGCCTGCGCCGCCGGCTCGACCTGGCCGCCAGCCTGGCCGGGCACCCGTCGGTGATCTTCCTGGACGAGCCGACCACCGGCCTGGACCCGCAGAGCCGGCTGACCACCTGGCGGGCCATCGCCGGCCTGGCCGCGGACGGCGTGACCGTGTTCCTCACCACGCAGTACCTGGAGGAGGCCGACCGGCTGGCCGGCCAGATCGCGGTGCTGAACGGCGGCCGGGTGGTCGCGGCGGGCACCGCGGCCGAGCTCAAGCGGCGGGTGGCCGCTCAGCGGCTGGAGCTGACCTGCTCGACCGCGGGGGCGTACGAGCAGGTCAGCCGGCTGCTGGCCGACCGTGTGGTGCACCTGGACCCGGCCGCGCTGACCGTGGGCGTGGCCACCGACGCGAGCGCCGCCCAGGTCCGCGGGCTGCTCGACCAGGCCGACCCGGGCCGGGACCTGGTGGCCAGCTTCGCCGTGCGCGACGCCACCCTCGACGACGTCTTCTTCGCCCTGACCGCACCAACCCAGGAGGCCGCTCATGTCTGACGCGCTGATCATGACCGGGCGCAGCCTGCGCCTGTCGCTCCGCAGCCCCGATGCGATGCTCACTGCGCTGCTGCTGCCCGTGATGCTGATGGTGGTGTTCGTCTACCTGTTCGGCGGGGCGGTCGCCATCGGCACCAGCTACAAGGAGTACGTGGTTCCCGGCGTCCTGCTGCTGTGCGCGATCACCGGGGCCGCGACCACCGCGGTGACCGTCTGCCAGGACATGACCGGCGGCATCATCGACCGGTTCCGGTCCCTGGACGTGCCCGGCACGGTGGTGCTGGCCGGGCACGTGACCGCGAGCCTGCTGCGTAACCTGGTCTCGACCGTGCTGGTGGCGGCGGTCGCGGTGGCCATCGGCTTCCGGCCGCACTCGGACCCGGCCAGGCTGGCCGCCGCCGTCGGCCTCCTGCTGCTGTTCGTGGCCGCGTTCTCGTGGCTGGCCGCGGCGTTCGGGCTGGCCGTGTCCTCGCCGGAGGCGGCCAACGGGGCCATGTTCTTCCTGATGTTCTTCAGCTACGCCAGCAGCGCCTTCGTTCCGGTCCGGACCATGCCCGGATGGCTGCGCGGCTTCGCCCTCCACCAGCCGGCCACCCCGGTCACCGAGACCCTCCGCGACCTCCTGCTCGGCCGCCCAGTCGCCGGTCCGCTGACAGGTCAGCTGACCATCGCGCTGGCCTGGTGCGGCGGCATCCTGGCCGCCTCGGTCCTGCTGAGCATGGCCCTGTTCCGCCGCCGCACCGCCTGAACGACGCCTCAGCGGCCGGGCCCGCCCGGGCCCGGCCGCTGAGGGTGATTGCCGTTAGCTACCCGCCGTACCCGCCGCCGGCCGCCTGGGCCAGCTCGGGGACGAACAGGGCGGCGTTGACCGTACCGACCCCGGAGGCCAGGTCGTAACCCGGGCCCGCGTGGTAGCCCTGCACCGTGACCAAGTCGGGCTGGAGGAACGACACCGTGTTGTTCCCGGTGGTGACGTCGACGATGCCGGGCGCGTGCGCGGCCGACATGGCGTACAGCGCCGGGTTGATCAGGCCGAGGGAGTGACCGGCGACCTGGTCGGCCAGCGCCACGATCCCGGCGAACATCGGGGTGGCCTCGCTCGTGCCGCAGTCCACGTACCAGCCGGCCGGCTGGCCGGGGAAGCTCTGGTACGTGTTGACCAGCCCAGAGCAAGCCGCGCTCATGGAGATGTCCGGCACGCCCCGGCTCTGGCCGACCACGTTGGCCACCGAGTCCTGGTACCACGGCCGGGCGAAGACCGTCGACTTGCCGCCGCTCGTGCCGAGCGCCTGCGGGCCGGGGCTGCCGAAGAAGACGTTGTTCAGCGCGTAGTTGGTGCTGTCATTCCATACCCGGTCGGCCTGGGTCCGCTGGCCGGTGGCCAGGAGCGACAGCTGCGTGCCGCCCACCGCGGTGACCAGCGGATCAGAGTCGGGCCAGTCGACCACCGGATGGGTGTACAGCAGGGTCCCGGCGACGTTGGAGTAGTCGGTCGCCCCGGCATCGCCGGTCGCGGCCAGGACCGTCACATGGTTCTTCAGCGCGTTGAAGTACGCACTGCGCAAGGCGTAGATCGACGCGGCGCTCGGGAAGGTCTCCTCGGTCGCGCTGAAGCTCTGGCTGATCACCTGGCCAAGATGATGGTTGATGACGTAGTTCTCGGCCTTGACGATCTGCGGGAAGCCGGCCGTGCCCTCGGTCTCGGACACCGGGGTCTCGACCAGCAGGATGTTCGCGCCGGGTGCGATAGCGTGCGACCACTCCACGTCCAGAGTGGTCTCCCCGGCCCAGCCTGTCATGTCGGAGTTGTTGGGATCCCAGGCGGGAACCTTCCCGGCCGGCTGGATGATCTTGAAGGACGGCGGGGCCGGCAGGCCGAACGTGGCGTCGAAGGTGGCCAGGTCCGCCTCGATGGTCGGGGACCCGAACGAGTCCACGATCACGATCGTCTGCCCGGCGCCGGTGACCCCGCTGTCGAACAGAGGCTGCTCGTCGTACGCGGTCTGGATCTGAGCCGGAACGTAGCAGGGGACGGTGAATATCGTCTCGCATTCGTCCAGGGTGAGCGGCTGCCTGGATGACGCGAACTTGCTGTGCAGCATCGGCGCAATGGAGATATTGGCCGTCGCCGCCACGGGCGCGCCGCCCGCCAGCAGGGATCCGCCGGCCAGCGCCAGCGCGCCAGCCATTCGCAGATACCGACGGGATCGACGTAGCAAGGCAGCCTCCTCGGAGCGTTAGGCGAGGCATCCGGCTACTCCGGTGAAGAAGTGCCACAGAAGTTTCTGCCGTACCGGCCCGGGACAGACGTGACATCGATGCACCCGCGTTACGTATAGCTAGGCGAAAAATCTAGGGCAACCAGAGGGGTAATGCTGCTAAGACACGTGATCGTCACATAACGATTTGGGCGTTCCCGACTGCGGGCCTTCCCCGAGAAAGCGCAGCACCGCGAGCACCCGCCGGTGGCCCACGTCGCCCGGGTACAGCCCGAGCTTGGCGAAGATCGAGTTGATGTGCTTGCTCACCGCGCTGTCGGTGATGACCAGGGTCGCGGCGATCTCGGTGTTGGAGCGGCCCTCGGCCATCAGCGCCAGCACGTCGCGTTCCCGCTGGGTCAGGTGGTCCAGCGGGTCGCCGCCCCGGCGGACCAGCAACTGCGCCACCACTTCGGGGTCGAGCGCGGTGCCTCCCGCCGCCACCCGGCGCAGCGCGTCCAGGAACTCGGCCACGTCGGCCACCCGGTCCTTGAGCAGGTAGCCGACCCCGCGGGTGTTGGCCGACAACAGGTCGGCCGCATATCGCTCCTCCACGTACTGCGACAGCACCAAGATCGCGATGTCCGGCCACTGGCTGCGGATGACCAGCGCGGCGCGGATGCCCTCGTCGGTGTGGGTGGGCGGCATCCGCACGTCGGCGATCACCACGTCGGGCTGCTCCCGGTCCACCGCGGCCAGCAGTTCCCCGGCGTCGGCCGCGGTGGCCGCCACCTCGAATCCGGCGCCGTCCAGCAGCCTGGTCAGGCCGGCCAGCAGCAGCACCGAGTCCTCGGCGATCACCACCCGGGGACGGGCCGCTCCGGCCGTCCCCGGGTGGTGATCGCGGGTCACGGGTTCCACGCTAGGGCATCGTCATTCGGTGCGCAGCGCCACCGCGGGCCGGGCCCGGGCGGCCCAGATCGCGGGGGCCAGCGCCCCGGCCACCGCGATGGCCAGCGCGGCCAGCGAGAGCAGCGCGAGCCGGCCGGGCGGGAACACCTGGGTGACGCTGGCCGGGATCCCGGTGTGCGCGGTGGCCGCCATGGCCTGCACGGTGGCCGTGTTCAGTGCCATCGCGACCGGCGCGGCGATCGCCGCGGCCAGCACCGCGGGCCCGACCACCCAGCACACCACCATGGTCAGCACCTGGCCCGGCCGCATCCCGAGCGCCTTGAAGATGCCCAGGTCGTGCACCCGGTCCCGGGTCGTCATCAGCACCGTGTTGAGCACGCCGAGCCCGGCCGCGATCGCTACCATCAGCGCCAGCAGGCCGACCAGGCTGACCGCGATCGTGTAGAACTGGCCGCCGTCCTTCTGAGTGGTGGCCGCCCACGGGCTGTCCTGGCCCAGCACGCCGTTCATGTCATCGACGTACTCGCTGGTGCTGATGCCCGGCCGCAGCGCCACGTCCCACTGCAGCACGTTTGCGGGCGCGGCCAGGCCGGGCAGCGTCTGCGTGCTGCCGTACACCGCGGGATTGCTGCTGGGGTGGAACACCTCACCGACGATGCGCACAGACCTGGG
>Ga0335072_10003637_pt1 | contig 23141 bp, 23 predicted proteins | sample Lox_Sample_21_FD_206725 | JGI IMG/M metagenome (GOLD analysis project Ga0335072, IMG submission 206725) | Soil microbial communities from Loxahatchee National Wildlife Refuge, Florida, United States - Lox_Sample_2.1 | ecosystem: Environmental > Terrestrial > Soil > Wetlands | place: USA...
GTCGGCATGTGGGTGATGATTCGACCCCTCCCCCTACCCTCTCCCGCAAGGGGAGGGGGAATTCTGGCTACCTGCCGCAGCGGCCGATCGCCCATAGCGCGACCTTGCGCACTTCGGTGTCCTCGTCGGTCGCGGCGACGCGCAACGCCGGCAACGCGGCGGCATCGCCGATCTCGCCCAGCGCCGCCGCGGCTTCCTTGCGCAGGTTGCTGACCTCGCTGCCGAGCGCCTCCGCCAGGGCCGGAACGGCCGCGTGGGCACCCAGGCGGCCTAATGCCGCCGCCGCCTTCAGCCGGACCTGCCAGATCGCGTCGTCCATGGCCCGGATCAGCGCCGCTTCGGCCTCTGGCAGCCGGTTGCGGCCCAGCGTGGCGGCGGCTTCCTCGCGCACCTGCCAGGCGCCGTCCCGCAGGCCGGAGATCAGCGCCGCGACGGCCGGCGCGCCGGGACGGGTAAAGACCAGCGCAGCCATGGCGGCGCGCCGCACGTCCGGTTCCGGATCGGCGGCGGCGAGGGCGAGTGCCGGCTGCGCTACTTCGGCCCGCAGCCAGCCCAGCACGGCGACCGCCTCGCGCCGCACTACGGGATGGGGGTCGTTCAGCGAGCTTAGGGCGACGCCGGTCGCATCCGGCACGGCCAGTTCGCGCAGCCCGCGCAGCGCCGCGGTGCGCGCGAACGCACTGCCATGCGAGGCACGGGCGATCAGCAACGGCGCCGCGCCGACTTCGTGACGCTCGACGAACACGGCGGCGGCGGCATCGCGCACGCGCGGATCGGGATCGTCCAGCGCCGCGATGAGCGCGGCGGCAACCGTGTTGCCGGGATGACCCTCCAGCGCCTGCGCCGCGGCTGCCCGAACCTCCGGCATCGGATCGGCGAGGCCTTGGATCAGCAGGTCCGCTGCCTCCGCCTCCGGCATCTCCGCCAGCGCCAGCATTGCCACGCGGCGCACGCCGGGATCCGCGTCAGCCGCCCGTTGCGCCAGGTCGGCGAGGTCGTCGGCGTCGGTGTCGAACAGCGGCATGGTCAGCGCAGCAGGTAGGGAATGTTGACAGTGACCGCGCCGGTCGGGCAATCGACCTCGCACGGCATGCAGTACCAGCATTCGTCGTATTTCATGTAGGCGGAGCCTCGCACCAAGTCGATTGCCAGCACATCCAAGGGGCAGACATCGACGCACACGGTGCAGCCCTTCGCGGCGATGCACTTGGCATCATCGACCACGACAGGAACGCTGGCGGCATGATCGGCGAGCGGCATGCGGGTCTCCTGCTATTCTGCCGCGGCAGCCGGCGCGTTCGCCGCCGCGGCAGGCGCAATGCGCAAATGCTGGTACGCGGTCATTTCGGTCTGATCCACCGGCACCACATAGGGATCGACCGCGCGCTTGCGATGCGCCATCGCGCCGTTCGCATCCCGGTAAAGCAGAGTGTGGCAGAACCAGTCGTCGTTGTCGGTGTCGGGATGATCGACCCGGTAATGATAGAAGCCCCAGCGGCTTTCCGTGCGATACAGCGATGCGGCGGCGGCCAGGTCGGCGCAATCCAGGATCGATTGCACTTCCAGGGTGCGCATCAGCTCGTGCGGATCGCGCGCGACCAGCGCGTTCAGGTCGTCGCGGATCTCGGCAAACCGCTGCTGCGCGATGCGCATCTTCGCGGTGACCTTGGGCGGCGCCAGATAGTCGTTCACCAGGCGGCGGGTCTTGTACTCGACTTCGAACGGCGTCAGCCCGTCGCTGCGTTGCGTCGGCGCCAGCACGCGCTCTTGTTCCAGCGCCACGAAATCGGCATCGGGGTCCGCTAAATCGACATCGGCGCTGAATCGTGCCGCTTGCTCGCCGGCGATGGCGCCGTTGACGAAGGCGCCGAGCATGTAGTTGTGCGGCACGCTCGCCATGTCGCCGGCGGCGTAGAGGCCCGGCAGAGTGGTGCGCGCTTGCTCGTCCACCCACACGCCGGACGCGCTGTGCCCGGCGCACAGGCCGATCTCGGAAATGTGCATCTCCACCATTTTGGTGCGGTAGTCGGTGCCGCGGCGGGCATGGAACCGCCCGCGCGAGGGGCGTTCGTTGCTGTGCAGGATGGTCTCGATCTGCTGCACCGTCTCCGGCGCGAGATGGGTCATTTTCAGGAACACTGGGCCGTTGCCGCTTTGCAGCTCGCGCCAGAACTCCAGCATCATCTGGCCGCTCCAGTAGTCGCATTCGATGAAGCGGTTGCCTTTGTTGTTGGCAGTGTAGCCACCGAACGGGCCGGTGACATAGGCGCAGGCAGGGCCATTATAGTCCTTGATCAGCGGGTTGATCTGGTAGCATTCCAAGTTCGCCAGCGCCGCACCGGCGTGATAGGCCATGGCGTGGCCGTCGCCGCAATTGGCGGCGTTCTCATAGGTGCCGAACAAGTAGCCCGACGCGGGCAGTCCGAGGCGTCCGGCAGCGCCGCAGGTCAGCACCACGGCCTTGGCGCGGATCAGCAGGAACTCGCTGGTGCGCGTATTCACCGCGATGGCGCCGCCGGCGCGGCCGTCCGGCGTGCGCAGCAGCCGCGTCGCCATATAGCGGTTGATCACCCCGATGCGAAGGCGGCGCAACTGGCGGTACAGCGCCTTTTTCACGTGATGGCCCTGCGGCATTGGCAGCACGTAGGTGCCCATGTGGTGCACCTTGCGCACCGCGTATTCACCCGCGCCGTCCTTCTCGAACTTCACATCCAGCTTGTCGAGATAGCGGATCATGTCGAAGCTGCCGTTGGCATAGGCCAGCAGCGCCTGCTGATGCACGATCCCGTCGTTGGCGATGGTGATCTCCTTGACGTATTGCTCGGGCGTCGCGTAGCCGGGGATGACGGCATTGTTCAGCCCGTCCATGCCCATCGAGATTGCGCCGCTGCGCTTCACGTTGGCTTTTTCGAGCAGCACGACGCGCAGGTTCGGATTGGCTTCCTTGGCGCGGATCGCCGCCATGGGGCCGCCGGTGCCGCCGCCGATCACCAGCACGTCGGCGTCCACCGTTTCGGTGACGGGCGCGGTCATGCTGCTTGCTCCGCCGCGCGGGAGTATTCGGCCGCCAACTCGGCCAGGTAGGCGAACGGAAACACGCCGCGCGCGTGACCGTCGGAGAACACCAGGTTCAATGCATAGCCGCCGATCGGGGTGGCGACGGTCAGGCGGATGCCGGGCGCGGCGTCGACCGTCGTGCCGGACAGTCGCGCCGCGGCACAGGTGGCGCAGCGGCAGGCGCGGCGGAGCCAAGCTGCCTCGATCCGCTGCTCGGCGTCGCCCTGCCGCCACAGCAGCGCGCGACCGCCTGCGCTGATCGTAACCGTCTCCGGCACGGCCGTCGTCGGCAAATCCGCTTGCATGTTTCTCTCCCTTGCAAGGCGACGGAAATTTGCCGCGACGAGCGGTGGCCGGTCGAGCAACTAATAGCGTTCCATCTTCATTGTCGGACCCATGCGCATCTGCACCGCGGGCGGTGCCATGGCCGCCATGGCGACCCCCATGCCGCCGATGGCTTGGTCGAACGTCTCGACCTTGCCGCCGTTGGCGTCGCGCATGGCCTCGCCCCGGGTCATGTAGGCCACGGTGGGCTGGCCGGACCGCGTGACGTAATAGGCGACCTTGGCGAACAGCTTGATGCCGGTGGCATGGTCATAGACGAAGGCGGCATCCACCTTCTGCTTCTGTGCCGGCGCCGCCTTGATGGCCGCGAGCAGGGCATCCACCGAGGCCATCGGCTTGACGTTCTGGCCAACCAGCCAGAGTTCCGGTGACGAATCGACATTCGACATTGGATTCTGCGGCGGCGCAGCCAGCGCCTTCGCGTAGCTGAGCCCGAGCTCCTTGTAGGCTTGTTCCATATACGTAGGTTTGACCCAGGCCTTCATGTCGAGCGGCGGAATGTCGGCGTATTTCGCCAGGATCGAATGATCCAGCGCGAGCGTCTTGATCCACCGCGGCTTGAACGTCGGGTCGGGCTGCAGATAGCCACCCTTGCTGTAATAGAGGTACAGCACTTCCTTGGGGATCATCGTCCATTTCGCCAGGTCCACCGACGCGCGTTGCGGGTCGGCGGCGATCCAGTCCTGCGCCGCGATCAGCGCCTTGACATAGGCGACGACGATTTCCGGATATTTGTCGGCGAACGACTTGGTCACCACGATGCCGTGCAGATAGGGCACTCCGGTGGACGAGCCGGAATAGATCATCCGACCGGTATTGTTGTACTCCATGAATTCCGACATCGGGCAGAAATCGGCGTGCGCGTCGATCTTGTGCATCGCGATCGAGGCGATGCCGACCATTGGGTCCTGGTTGACGATGTGGAATTTGCTGATCGGGATATGGTTCTGCTGCGCCATGAGGAACAGCATGCCCCACGCGGCGCTGCCGATCGGGACGGAGATGGACTTGCCTTCCAGCTCGCGAATGCTGGTCACCGGCGAATCCGCCGGAACGACAATGCCGTTGCTGGCACCATCCAGGTTATAGTCCGTCAGGGCAACGAGATAGGAACGCTCGTCGGTCGTCGCCTGGAAGCGGGCGCCGTTGACCACCAGCGGGTAGTCGCCCATCACGCCGAAATCCAGCTTGCGTGCCAGCATCATCTGCGTGATCGGCGCTCCAGAAGAAAAGTCGCTCCACTCCACATCATATTTCGCGTCGGCGTATTTGCCGGTGTGGGGCAGGTATTTTTCCAGCAGGTGCCGATTCATCACCACTTCGCCGGCCGGATAGGTGTCGGTGCACATCGACTGGTGGCCGATCCGGATCTCGATGGTCTTGGCCATGGTGGCGGCCGGCGCGATCAGCAATGCGAGGGCAAGCGCGGCGTGGCGCAGCATCGTGGAACCTCCTGCTTGAGCTGCCGCGGCCACCGGGGTGCGGCCGCGGTGCGGATCGGGATCGAGACGCCCCGATTTCCAGGAGCCACGATGTCAGCGTCGGTTATGCTGCGGTGCAAGATAAACCGCCCGCGGTTGGCAATTCCTTGCCTGTCGTGCAGTCGGCCCGTCGGCCGGCGGCGCCGGCAGCGGCAGGAACCCCGCGGTGTCGAGGAGGCGGGCTGGCTGGCCATCATGCTGTCCGGCCACCGCCTCCACAACTCGCTGTTCGGTTCGCTTGCGACTCCATCAGAGTCGGCACAAGGGCCAGAACTGACGGAATGCGCGGATTTGACAGTTGAGACCGTCTCAAACCTGGGGGGAGAACAAAACCAGTAAGTCAGCGCGCACACGATCCTTCTTGCTCTCCGCCCACTCCCGGTCGCACCGGTCCCCGAGCCGTCGTCTGGGGGAGCCCCCATGTTTGGAACGGTCTCCCGAATACGAGCGGGCATTGGCGAAGATGGGGCTTGGTTGCCATATCGCTGCGCCCGGGGCCATGATGCGATGCGCATAGGGCCAACTTCGCGACGCATCCTCGGTAGGCGTCGGCAACTTGTCGACGTGCATCAAGGATTCCGCCGCGTGAACGCCGGCCCGAACAAAAGTGTTGCCATCGCCAACGCGTTGATGCAGCACATCATCGACCGCACGACGTGTGAGGGGTTGCAGGTGACCGGCTGGCCGGAGGCGACGGCGAACGGCCGGCGCATGACGATGCGCGGCGGCAAGGTGCAGGCGGAACCGCGCACCGGCCAATTCCTGCCGCGCGCCCCGTACAGGATCGTCCCGGCGCGCGGTGTGCTGCGCGGCCGGTTCGATGCATCGAAGTTCGCATAGCATGGACCTCCGCGGCCGCGTCGGCATCGTTACTGGCCCGGCCAAGGGCATGGGTGCGGCAATCACGCGTGCACTGGCCGAGGACGGCGCCGACCTGATCCTGGCCGGCCGCGACACCGCGGCAATCGAGCCGGTCGCCGCCAGCGTGCGGGCCACTGGCCGCCGCGCACTCGTTGCGGCGTGCGACGTGACCAGCGAACGCGACGTGGCCAATCTGCTCGAGGTGGCGCGCGTTGAGTTCGCCGGGCGTATCGACCTGCTTGTCAACGTCGCTGGCGGGTCCGGCACGCTGGGCCGGCCATTCTGGGAGAATACCCGCGCCGAATTCGAACAAATCATGACATTGAACGTGACCGGGTGCTTCTTGACGATGCGGGCGGTGCTGCCGACTATGATCGCGCAGCGCTACGGCAAGGTGGTGAATGTCGGCGGGACGTTCGGCCTGCGCGGTCGGGCGGGGCGCGCCGCCTATAGTGCATCGAAATGGGCACTGCGCGGGCTGACCAAGTCGGCGGCGCTGGAGGCAGGGCCATACAACGTCAATATCAACTGCGTCTGCCCTGGCATGGTGGAAGGCGATCGTTTCGACCTCGTATGCGCCGACATGGGGCAGCGGTTGAAGGTCCCGCCCGATGAAGCGCGCGATCGAATTGCGACGGAATACGCGCTGCGCCGCATCTCCGCCGCTGACGATGTTGCCAACGCCGTCGTGTTCCTGGCGAGCGACAGGGCGCGCCAGGTCACCGGCCAGGACCTTGCCATCGATGGCGGTTGGGTGATTTAGCAGGAGAGCGCGATGCGAGAAGCCGATCTCGTCATTCACGGCGGCACGATCATCAACGAGAATGTGTCGATTGCCGCCAGCCTGGCGATTGCCCGCGGGCGGGTCGCCGCCATCGGGGAGGCGGAGATGATGCCGCCAGCGTGTGAAACGATCGACGCACGCGGGCTCCACCTGCTGCCGGGCGTGATTGATCCGCACGTGCATTTCCGCGAGCCGGGCCTGGAGTACAAGGAGGACTGGGCCACCGGCACCGCCGCGGCGGCATGCGGCGGCGTCACCACGGTGTTCGAGATGCCGAACACCGAGCCGCCGACGGCAACTCGCCAGGCCCTGGCGCTGAAGCAGTCGCGTGCCGCAGCAAAGGCTGTGGTCGATTACGGCATCTACGGCCTGCTGGATGAAGGCAACCTCGACGAATTGGAACACCTCGCTGCCAACGGCGTGATCGGGTTCAAATTGTTCGTCGGCAACACCACCGGCAATCTGCCCTGCCCGTCCGACGGCGCCATCCTGGAAGGCTTCGAAACCATCGCGCAGCTTGGCCTGCGCTGCACCGTGCACGCGGAGAACTCGCCCATTCTGTTCCGGCGCGAACAAGCGATGCGGGCGGCCGGCCGCACCGACGTGCTCGCGCATCTCGCGGCGCGGCCCGACGTATGCGCGTTGGAAGCGCTGAGCCGCGTCGCCGTGTTCGCCGAATGGACCGGCGCGCGCGTCCATATCGCGCACGAAAGCACGCGGTTGAGCCTGCCTTGCATCAGATCGGCGAAGGCACGCGGCATCGACCTAACGGTGGAGACCTGCCCGCAATACTTGTTCCTGAACACAGGGGACATGCACGGGCCGAACGCATCCGTGCTTCGCGTCAATCCGCCGATCCGCGAGCCGGGTCACGGCGCGCCGCTGTTCGATGCCCTGTTGGACGGCACGATCGACATGCTGGCGACGGATCACGCGCCGCACCTGCCGGAGGAGAAGCTGCGGCCAAGCATCTGGGATTGCGGCTGCGGTTTTCCCGGCGTCGAGACGTCGATGCCGCTGATGCTGACAGCGGTGAACGAGGGGCGCATGACCCTCGCGCAGTATGTTCGTGCCTCGTCCGCCGCACCGGCGCGCGCGTTCGGTCTGTATCCTCGCAAGGGCATTTTGCAGGTTGGCTCCGACGCCGATATCGCGTTGGTGGACCTGACGAAGCGCGGGCTGATCTCGCCCGCGCGGCTGCATTCACGGTCGAAGGTGACGCCGTTCGCCGACCGGGCAGTGCAAGGGATGCCGGTGATGACACTGGTGCGCGGCAGGGTCGTGATGCGCGACGGCGAGATTGTCGCAGCGCCAGGCTGGGGGAAGCAGGTCAGCGTGCAGATGCCGCCGCCGACGGTGAAGAACGCCGACCGCACCACACGGGCGATCGTCAATCCGCGAATGTTTTTGGAGTGACCGGCGGCGACGCTGCAAGCGGCGGGCGATCCGCACCGACACGCCGAAAAGCTGCGGCGTGCCGCGCGGCGACCCACTTCCCCATTTGAACTGCAGGCAAAGGGCGTAGCCAACCAAACGAGTACGATATGACAATGCCCTCATGCCGGCGACCGGGCCGAATCCAGCTCCCCTAACGCGCGTCCGGCAGCATCGCGGTAGGCGTGCAACAGCCACGCGTTGAATTGCACCAGCGTCGTCTCCAGTTTCGTGTAATGGCCGGCCGGCGCAAAGCGCGACCGCTTGCCCGCCTGCAACCCGAGATTGATCGGACGTCCTGCGCCCAGATCTTCGCCGCCCCCTGCAGCACCGCCGCCTTGCGTTGCTCGAAATCTGCGAGCGCGACAGTGGTTTTCGGTAGCAGCCATCCGCCCGCCGTGACGCGGTCGCTCGACGCCATCGTCGCCTCGCATCCCACTGGCGCAATCAAGGTGTAGGCGATCGCCCCCGGCGCGAACACCAGCGTCATGCTCGGCGGCAGCATGACGAACACCAGCCGCGCGCACTGCTCTGGCGGCAGGCTCGCAATGGCGGGAAACGCCGCTGGTTCGCCCCAGCCCTCCGCCATCATCCCGCCATTCGGCCGCAGCAGCGGCACGGTGCGCACGATCGCGTTGTCGCCGGGTGCCATGGCGGTGAAGCGGACGCCGCCGTCCGGGTGGACGCTCGGAGCAAAATCATGAGTGCCGCGATGGACGAACTCAGGATGATAGGCGTCGGTGAAGTTCTCCACGTGCACCTTCCAGTTCCACGGCAGCGGCGTGTCCGCCATGCGCGGCGGCATCGCCACCAGGCCGGCGGCTTCATAGCCTTGCCAAAACGGTTCCACTTTCGCCAGGGTCGGTGCCAGCAGTGGCGCCTCGCCGTCGAGATTTATGAAAATGAAGCCGTGCCACACCGCGATGCGCAGCGCGGGCAGCCTGATCTCGGCGCGCAGACGCCGCAGTTCCTCTACGCCGGTTCGCGGTGCGCCGACGAGGTTGCCGGCGTCGTCATACGACCAGAAATGCACCGGACAGCGCAGGTGGCGTTCGCCGGAACCGGAGCGGCAGGTCAGCACTGCACCGCGGTGCCGGCAGACCGCGCTGAACGCGCGGACCTCGCCGTCCCGCCCGCGCACCACCAGCACCGGCTCTCCCGCCGGATCGGCGGCCAGGCAGTCGCCGGCCTCCGGCACTTGCTCCACGCGTCCGACGCAGATCCAGGCATGCGGGAAGACCGCGAGGCGTTCGAATTCGAAGAAAGCCGGATCGGTGTAGCATTCCGCCGGCAGCATGCGCAGCCATCCCGCCGCATCGTCGCCGTCCGGGAGCAGCGCCAGGATCCGGCGAATTGTGTCTGCGGATGCGCCGGAGGTGCCGATCGTGCTATCCTTCCGCATCATTGCGCCGCCTCCGCTTCCCGCCACAACGCGCTGAACTGCGTCGCAACCACTTGCTCATACGGCACATCCGCAGCGAGGATGCCCAGATCGCCGGCGAAGGCGTTCATTCCGGAAATGAGCGCGGGCGACAGCGTCGGATCGTAGTACGGGAGGTCGCGCGCGATCAATTCGGCGATGAGTTCGGCCTCGGCCGGGGGGAACAATTTGCGGCCCACTTGCGTCGCCAGCAACAGATCGCGACGCAGGGCGGATTGTGTCGCCACGATCGCGCGAATCGCACCGGCGACCATGTCGGGGTGCTCTGCGATCAGCCGGTCGGTCGTTGCGACCGTGGCCGCGGTATAATGGAAGCACGCCGGCGGCCCGTCGCCGCGGCGGGCGTCGATCACCACGGTACCGACGCCCCGGCGCACCGCGATCTCGGCGCCCATGCCGTTGGCCCAGAACCCGTCGATCCTGCCATCTTCCAACGCTGCGGCGGCCGTCACGCCGATATTCACCTTCAGGCCGAGCGTGCCGGGCAGCGGCGCGATAGCGACGGCGTCGCGGATCGGATCGATGCCTGCCGCCAGCAGCATGCGGCGCAGCCCCATCTCGACCCAGGGCGCCGCGGCGATCCGCCGGCCGCGCACCACCGACAGGTCGCCGCGTTGCGCGCCGAGATCCGCCCGCATCACCAGGAACCAGTACATCCCCTGGCTCAGCGCACACAGCAGCTTGACACCGCGCCAACCGGGAAAGGCGGCCAGCGCGGCATGCGCCTCGGCAGCAACGAACTCCACCTGGCCGTCGCGCAGATCGGTATAGGTGCGGTCGGCGGGCGCGCGCAGGTCGTGCGTCGCATCCAGGCCTTCGCGCTGGAAAAAGCCTAGCTCAACCGCCGCAAGTGCGGGAAAATAGGACGGCGAGATCAGGTCGGGGACGGCGATCCTCATGACGGTCGCTCCATTGTTCGAAATAGCGGAGGCGCCGACGGCGGAGACCGCGGCGGCGACGGTGTACGCCGAGCTGCGACAGGCCATCCTCGCTCTTGTCCTGCCGCCCGGGGCGCCGTTGCGCATCCAGCACCTCAGCGACCGTTTCGCCGTCGGCCCAACGCCAGTGCGCGAGGCGCTGTGGCGGTTGTCCGGTGAGGGCCTGGTCAGCATGGAACCGCAGCGCGGCTTCCGGGTATCGCGGCTGACGCGCGAGGACCTGCAATCGCTCGCCTTGCTGTGCAATGCCACCGAGCCGGCGGCCTTCCGCCAGGCCATCCGCCATTGCGGCGCCGCTTGGATCGCCACGGTGCGCACCAGCTTCGCCGCCTTCGCACCCCTGCAGTCGAAGGTCGGCGACCGCCGCGCGATCGATACCGCCTGGGAGCGTCACCACCGGCTGTTCCACATGGCCCTGCTTGCGGGTTGTGCGCTGCCTGGATTGCTTTCCACCGTTGCCGGCTGGTACGACCGGCTCGACCGCTATCGTCGCCTGGCGTTGCCGAGCCTTGCCTATAACGCCGATACCGCTGACGACCACGCGGCGCTGCTGGCGCTGATCGAACACGGCGCGGAGGATGCGGCCGTCGATCTTCTGACCCGGCATCTCAGCGACACGCAACGGCAGCTTCTCGGTTATTTCGATTCCGCCGAGCCAACGGCTGCGGACGGGTAATCGCCGGCGCCCGAAGTCGCAGCGTGTTCGTGCCATTCGTCGGCGCTGATTGCGAAGTTTGCTGGGAGCAGCCGAGGCCGGGGACCCGTGGGCGACAGCAAGAATTTTTTGCCGCGGATGCACGCAGATGGCATATCGGGGAGAAGCATTGGCGCGGTCCGCAATGACGGGCGGAGCAAGTGCCAGGGTGAACCGGAATGCCGGACTCATGCCTATCTGCGTGCATCTGCGGCTGAATACTTTCTTTTTACTTGCAGGATCCGCCAAGGATTGATGCGAGTCTTTGCCGCCAACGTATTTCGTGTTTGAACCGGAATCATTTTGTTGACCTGCCACCACCACGTGGCTTGCCCATCGCACGATGCCATGGCCAAGCCCTGACGGGAGGCCATCCCGCCAGCATCATTCGGCCCGGCTATCCGCGGCATCGAGCGCGGCCAGCACCTTCTCCGGAGTGAAGGGCAGGCTGGTCAGGCAGGCGCCCGTTGCATCCTGGATCGCGTTGGCCACGGCGGCGGCGATGCCCAGCATGCCGGCCTCGCCGATGCCCTTCAACTGGCCCGGACCACGCCCCATGCGATGCTCTGCCACCACACTGCGGAAATCCTCCGGCAGATCCGGCGTCTGCATCACGCGATAGAGTCGCGGCGTCGCATTCTCCGGCACCGCGCCGTCGTAGCGCAGCTCCTCGAACATCGCCTGGCTGAGCGCCTGGATCGCCGCGCCCTCAATCTGGCCGTGGCAGGCCCGCGCGTCCACGGCGCGTCCGGCATCGGCGCCGACCACCAGCCGATGCAGCGTCACCTTGCCGGTCTCGCGATCCACTGTCACCTCGGCGGCGGACCAGCACGGCATCCAGCACATGTTCTTCGAGCGCAACGGCGCCGCGGCGTCATAGGGTTCCTTGAACGCGCCGCGGCCGATGAATTCCCAGCCGATGCCGCCGTACCAAGCGCGGATCATCGGCTCCAGCGGATGCACGTGGTTGCCGACGCGCGCGGTCCAGCCGTCCAGCACCACCGCCTCCGGCGCGCATCCCAGTTGGGTCACGACGAACTCCACGATCTGCCGCCGCACGTCGCGCGCCGCTTGCTCCACCGCGAGGCCGGTGACCACGGTGCCGCAACTGACATGCGTGCCGTTGTCGGGCGGCGTGTGGTCGGTATCGATGCGTGCATACACGACCTGGTCCGGCGCGATGCCGAGCGTTTCGGCTGCGATCCGGCACAGCGCGCCGGCAGCGCCCTGGCCGATATCGACCACCGCGGCGCTCAGGATCGCCTCGCCCCCCTGCGTCACCTTCAGGATCGCCTGGGCGTGGTTTCCGGTCCCGCCGGCGTCCTTCAGGCCGACCGCGAAGCCACGCCCGCGGCCCGGCGGGCACGGCAGGGCAGCGCCGATTTGCTCGGCCACCTCCGCGAGGCCGGCGCCGAGGTCGCTGTCCATGCCGCTGTCGCCGGGTGCGAATGGCTCGCCTGGGGCAAGGAAATTGCGCATGCGGAAGTCATAGGGATCGATGCCGCGGCTGCGGGCGATCATGTCGATCTGGCGTTCCGAGGCCCAGGATGCCTGGGTGCCGCCGAACCCGCGGAACGAGCCGCCCGGGACGCAGGTGGTCCGCACCACTCGGGCGCGGCTGCCGATGGCGCGCCAGCGATACGGGCCGCCGATGCGGAACCCGGTCTTGATCGCGGTGGTGCAGGACGCGTCGGCATAGGCACCGCCGTCCAGCACGATCTCGGCGCGCCGCGCGGTCAGCCGTCCGGCGGCATCGACGCCGGTGGTCAAGGTCAGGATCGCGGCGTGCTTGGTCGAGGTCAGGACGCTTTCGTCGAAGGTCAGCCCCAGGCGCACCGGCGCGTCGGCCCGCCGCGCCATCAGCGCGACCAGCGGCTCCATCTTGCAATAGGATTTTCCCCCGAAGCCGCCGCCCACTGCCGGCGTGTGCAGGCAGACGTTGTGCAGCGGCAGCCCGAAGATGCGGGCGATGTCGCCACGGATCACGAAGGGATCCTGGTTGCAGGACCACATCTCTACGCGATCGCCGGTCCAGCGTGCGACGTTGACGTGCGGTTCCAGGTGGAAATGGTTGATCCGGGTGAAGCCGAAACTGTCAGTGTACACCGCGGCGGATTCGGCGAGCGCCGCCGCGACGTCGCCATAGCCGAAGGTGTACTCGCACAGCACGTTCTTCTCTGGCTCGCCGGCGCTGGTGGAGCCTGCGCCGACCGCCAGCATGGCGCCGCCGGCCGGGTGGTCGAACAGGGCCGGCGCTTCAGGGGCGAGCGCGGCTTCCGGCGTCATCAGGGCCGGTAGCGGTTCGTACTCCACCACGATGGCCTCGGCCGCGGCGAAGGCGGTGCGCTCGTCGCACGCCACCACGGCGGCGACGGTATCGCCGACATAGCGCACCCGATCGGTGCAGATCACCGGCTGGTCGCGCAGCCCGACGCCATAGAACGGGTCGGGCAGGTCCGCGGTGTCCCGTCCAGTCAGCACGGCGGCCACGCCGGCCATGGCCAAGGCGGCCGAGGTGTCGATCCCGCGGATCCACGCGTGGGCGTGCGGGCTGCGCAGCAGCTTGCCGTGCAGCATGCCGGGCAACGCGACATCGAACGCATAGACGGTCCGCCCGGTGGCCTTGTCGCTGAGATAAGCGGGGAACGCGGCGACGCCATGCGGCCGGCTGTCAATGCCGTCCATCACGCGGCCTCCTGGTGCAGGTAGCGAGCAGCCAGACGCACCGCATCGAGGATCGCCGCGTAACCGGTGCAGCGGCAGACATGCGCCTCGAGCCAGGCGCGGATGGTGGCATCGTCCGGATCGGAGCAGCGGCGCAGCAGCGCATGCACCGACAGGACCATGCCGGCGGTGCAGTAGCCGCACTGGATCGCCCCTGCCTCCAGGAACGCCTGCTGCACTGGGTCGAGGCGCCCGGTGCTCGACAAGCCCTCGATCGTGACGATGTCCGCGGCTTCAGCCATGAAGGCGAACGTGGCGCAGGCGGCGACCGGACGGCCATCGACCAGCACGGTGCAGGCGCCGCACACCGCCTGGTCGCAGCCGACCTTGCAGCCGGTCAGGCTGAGCTGGTCGCGCAGCAGGTCCGCCAGCGTTAGTTCATTGGCGACCGTCAGGCAGTGCATCGTGCCGTTGACGCGAAAACTGAGCTGCGTGCTCATGCCGTGCCTCCGGCGCGGATCAACAGGCGTCGGGTCACCACCTCGACCATGCGGCGGCGATAGCTCGCGGTGGCGCGGCCGTCGCTGACGGGTTGCGGCACCAATTCCGCCAGCGCCCTGGCCAGGCAAGCCGACTCGCGGCCAAGTTTGGCGATGTCCATGTCGAGCGGGCGGGCCACGCAGACCGGCACGGGATACGCCATGCCGATCGCCAGCCGCAGCGCCGTCACCCGTTCGGCCGCCACGGTCAGCCCCAGCCATACGGTGAGCGCGGGACGCAGCGACCGGTCGCAGTGCAAGCGCTGCGCCGCGGGGTCGGCGATGCCGAAGCCCGCCACCAGACTGGACGTGCCCCCAGCGAACGCGGCAGGTACGGCCCCGGCGAGCTCGGCAATCGGAACGAGAGTTGTGCCGGCGGCCGCGGCAAGCTCGGCCAGCGCGCCCAGGGCCAGCAAGGCCGGCAGCCCATCGTAGTCGCGATGGCCGGCCATGACGTTGCCGCCGAGCGTCCCCGCGACGCGCACCCGCGGGTTGGCAATACCCTGCCACACCGCCGCAAGGTCGGGCAGCACGGATCGAATGGCCGCACTGTCGGCGATCGCCGCATGGGTCGCCATGGCGCCGATGCGCAGAAGGTTCGGGCCGGCTGCGATGTCCGCGAGCCCGGGCACTCCGTCGAGTCGGATCACCCGGTCGATTGCGTGGCCGTGTTTCAGCCAATCGATCAGGTCGATGCCCCCGGCCAGGAAGGCGCTGGTGCCCGGCGCCTGCCGCAATTCTATTGCCTCCGCCAGGGTCGTTGGCCGGTGCATGGCGAAGGGGGCGATCTGTCGTCGCGAGCGCAGCGCGACCAGCATGGGCGCAGTCTCCTATGGGCGGAGTTCAATCAGGGCATCGCAAGCCACAAGGTCTCCCCCTCCCCCCAACCTTCGTCCGCTTCGCGGCCCAAGCCATCAAGGGAAGGCGGAGAATCAGCGGCCTGCGGTCAACCATCCAGCATCACCACGTCGTTTTCGATACGCACCGGAACCGCGGTCAGCGCCTCGCCGGCGCATGGGCCCGAGACGCACAGGCCGTTCTGAACTCTGAACAGTGCGCCGTGGCCTGTGCAGCGCAGGTAGTGGCCGTTGCGCGACAGCAGGCGCCGCGGCTCCCAATCGAGTTCGATGCCCATATGCGGGCAGGCGTTGCGATAGGCGACCAGCGCGCCGTCGGCGAGGCGCAGCAGGATGACGGAAGCGGTCGGCGACAGGCGCGCGAGCACCGGTCGTCCCGCCGTCACGGCTGCCGTCGCGGACAGCGCGGTCACGCGAACCCGCCCACGCTGATCGGCGCGCCGTACCAGCGGTGCACGAACCACTCGGCCAGCGCCACCGCGCCGTACAGGGCCAGGCCGATCAGGCACAGCATGGCGATCGCGGCGAACACCAGTGCCGTCTCCCCGGCCGAGGAGGCGAACATGATGATGTAGCCGAGGCCCTGCTGTGCCGTAACGAACTCACCGATGATCACGCCGATGATCGCGACGGTCGATCCCACCTTGAGGCCGGTGAAGATGTGCGGGATCGCGTAGGGCACGCGGACACGGACGAAAGTCTGCCACGTCGTCGCGGTCAGCGACTGGCAGAGGCGCAGCGCGGTGGGGTCCGCGGCGCGGAAGCCAGCTGCGGCGGAGACGGCGATCGGGAAGAACGACAGGAACACCGCGAAGGCGAGGCGCGAGCTGGGTCCCATCCCCAGCCAGATGATGAACAATGGCGCCACGGCGACTTTCGGCACGAGCTGGAAGATCAGGACGTGCGGCCAGAAGGCTTGCTCGACGCGGCGGGACACCACGATCGCACCTCCAAGCACGATGCCCAGCGCGGACGCGATCAGGAAGCCCACGACGGTATCCACCAGGGTGGGCCAGGCTTGCTCCAGCAGGACCGGCCACCCGCGCACCAGCATGTCCCAGATCGCGGTGGGCGGCACCAGCAAAATCTCCGGCACCGCCAGGGCGACGGTCAGCACCTGCCACGCCAGCAGCAGCGCCGCGGCGCACAGCACCGGCAGCAGCACGCGCCGCCACTGGAGGTGCCGCAGCCATGCCAGCGATGGGGCGGCCGGCAGCCGCACCATCAGCGGCGCGACCCTGGAGCCGAGGCGTAGATAGCCGGACATTCCGCCTCAGGACATCAGCTTGCCGAACTCGGCGACGCGGGCATCGACGCTGGCCCATTGCGCCGGGGTCAGCTTCACCTTGCCGCCGAATTCGGGATCGAACCAGTTCTTCAGGACCGGACGCTTCATGCCGGGCGTCGCGACGTATTGCATGACGAGATCGACCATCCCGTCCAGCACCTTCGGATCGGCATAGCCGAGGCCGTGTTGCTTGGCAGGCGGCAGCGCGACGGCGTAGTCGTGCAGGCCGAGGCCGACGCGCAGGAACTCCTTCACCCCCGGGTTCAGCGCCATCTCCGGCAGCGCCTTCAGGAACAACGCGGTTGCCTGCTGGGGATCGGTGAGGGTGAACGCCAGGCTCTCGCAGGTGGCCTGCGCCATGGCGGCGCACAGCTCATGCTCCTTCGCCAGCGTTGCCTGGGTACACACCAGCGAGGTGCCGTAGGACGGCAGCCCGACCGACGAGTAGAGCATCCAGCGCACCGGGATCTTGCGCGAGATGAAGATCGGCAGGCTGGAGGCGGCGATGCCGGTCATCGCGTCGATCTGCTTCTCGGCGAGGACGCGTTCCAGCACTTTGGCGTCGGTGTTGACGAATTTCACCGACTTGAGGTCGAAACCGGCCTTCTTGGCGTAGGCGGGAAAGAACGGGAACTCGGCCGAGGTCGGCACGTCGCCGATCGTTTTGCCGGCCAGCATGGCAGGCGCGGTGATCGGGCTGTCGGCCAGCACGCAGACTCCCATCCCGGCGTCGTAGTCGAGGATGTCGAACGAGACGAGCGGCAGGCCCTTGGCGACCAGCAGGATCACCGGGTCGGTGATCATGGTGGCGAACTCGAACTGGTTCGACGCGATCGCCTGCCCGGCCGCCATCGAGCCGTAGCCGCGGCTGATGCTGATATCGATGCCGTGCTTGGCGTAGATGCCCTTGGCCTTGCCGGCAATCAGGAACAGGGAGGTGCCCTCGGCGAGCCAGGGGAGGGTGAATTTCACCGGTCGCATGGCGGCGAGGGCCGGGCGGGCGAGGCCGCCCACGATCGCCGAGGACACCCCGGCGGCCAGCACGCCGCGGCGGGTCATGCCGGTGGGGTGGGGTGGGCATGCGCCGTTTGATACGCGCTTGCCGTTGTCCACGCCCGTGCCGGGAGGGGATGTTCTGTTGCCAATTCGACCGTTGTTCGCTTTGGCCATCATCGCTTCATCCTCCGCTCTGCATCCATCACGCGGCCAGTGTTGTGATCCTGACGCTTCGATCCCGTGTCATTTCGAGTCGCCCTCGGCCGAGGCTCCGCCTCCCCCAGCCCTTGTGGGAGGGGGTTGGGGAGGGGTCGAAGCGCGAGTCACGGTTCGATCCCTCCCCCCAACCCTCTCCCTCAAGGGGAGGGGGAGAATCATCACGCAGCGAGCTGCTTCAGGTCGGGCAGCAGCGGGCTGTCCACGCCGATCACCTTGCCGGCGCGAACCACCTGTTGCGGATGCAGCAACTCGTGCGCCGCCACCTCGACGCCATTCGAATCACGCAGCGTCCACTCGCCCTGCAGCACGCGGAACACGGAAATGTCGGCGTCCATGCCGGGCGTCAGCGCACCGATCCGATCCTCCATGCGCAGCAGCTTCGCCGCGTTGGACGTGGCCATCGCCACCACCTGCGGCAGCGTCACGCCCAGCGCCAGCATCTCGCTCATTGCATGGTGGATGCCGTAGGGCGTGGAGAACGGCAGCGAGGCGTCCTCGGGCGGCTCCATCTCCGCCGTATCGGTGAACATGCCGCGGTACCAACGGCCGCCATCGGGGAACTTGATGTTGTAGCCATGCAAGTCGGCACCGAGCGTGTGCGGCAGGATGCCGGCCGCGAGCACCGCCCGCGCATTATCGAAGCTGAAATGCGCGCCGCGACCCACGTCGATGGTGACGCCCCGGGACAGCGCCTCGAACACCAGCGGATGGACCTTGCGGTCGGCACCGACGAAGCCGGAGGGATAACGCGTGAACGGATGCGCCAGCACGTCGCCGGCATCGAGCAATGGCACGACTTGCTCGATGATCATCTGCGGATCGACGCTGCTGCCTTCCTTCTGCGGCCACAGCGTGCCGAGATGGATATAGACCGGCAGCCCCAGTTCCCGCCCCGCCTGCTTCGCGAGCTTCAGCGATTCGAGTCCCCAGCGGGAATAGCCGCCCGGCTCGGCATGTGCCTTGATGCCCTTGATCAGCGTGGAGTTCTCGCGCGCCGTCTTGACGATCGCCGCAACGTTGATGCCGGTGGGGCCGTACAGATCGACATAGCGATGCCCGAGCAATCCCCCCGCCAGGTAAGCCGAGATGAAACACAGCACTCTGCTCTCGGCCGCTTCGACCACGTATTGGCGGAAGCCGTTGAACGTGAGTGCCGAGGCGCCGCCCTGGTCCACCACGGTGGCAACGCCGCTGCGCACGCCGACCATGTCGGCGTTCAGGCCGAAATCGCCGGTGACATGTTCGTAGATATGCGCGTGGGTGTCGATCAGGCCAGGTGTCACGATCGCGCCGGCCACGTCCAGCCGGCGAGCACCGCGCGGACATGGCAGGTCGGCGCCGACCGCGGCGATCTTCCCGCCGGCGACTGCAACATCGAGCACCGCATCAGTGCCGTTGGCCGGATCGATCACCCGGCCGCCCTTCAGGACGACATCGTAGGCCCCCGGCAGTGCGGAAACGCTCGCTGCCCGCTTGCGCTTTGCGGCGAGGCGCGATTTGGCGGAAGACGCGGTGGATGTCATTGCATTGCCTCCATGCGGTGCGCGCGGCCTGGGTCGCCGTGCAGGAAATCGTGCAGGTGCCGGTGGAATTCGCGCGGTGCCTCGACCGGGATCATGTGTCCCACGCCCGGCAGCTCGCGCAGGACAGCGCCGGGCACCAGCGCGGCGATCTGCCGCGACGCCGGCGGCGGGATCAGCGTGTCGGCCTCGCCGGTCAGCACCAGCGTCGGTACGCGCAGCGATGGCAGCGCCCCGGACAGGTCGAAGTCGTAGACTGCACGCATCGCCGCCGTCAGCGGAGCAGCGGGGGCGAGGCAGCGCCATGTCCGGAAGCGAGCGAGTTCGGTCGGGTTTTGCTGCCGCCAGGGGGCGGAGAAGATGCTGTCGGCGGCGACGCGGGCGGCCGCTTCAGGGCCGGCACTCGCCAATGCAGCAATGCGCGCCTCCATGTTGGCGCGCGCGTCGGGATGGGAGCCGCAGGCGGTGGCGACAAGCACCAGGCGCGAAACGAGATCGGGGCGCGCCAACGCCAGCGCCTGTGCAATCATGCCGCCTTGCGACAGGCCGACGATCGTCGCCGCCCGCACCTCGAGACGGTCCAACAGCGCCACCCAGTCCTCGGCGAACTGCGCGATGGTGTAGGGACCTTCGGGCTTGTCGCTGTCGCCGTGGCCGCGCGTGTCGGCGGCAATCACGCGGTGACGCGGCGCCAGCTGCGCCATGGTCGGGTACCACAGCGAGCTGTCCCAACCGAGGCCATGGATGCACACGACGGGCGGACCCTTGCCCGCTTCGACGCAGAACATCGCCAGGCGCGCAGTGCGGATGCGCACCGCGGAGGCATGGTCGGGGAAGGCGAACCAGCCGGTCATCCGCGCCACGCCTTGCGGACGCGATGCTCCAGCCATGCGATGACGCCATAGAGCGCCAGGCCGATGACGCACAGCACCGCCAGGGCGGCGAAGATGCGCGCGGTGTCCGCACGCGAGCTGGCCAGCAGGATGTAGGAGCCGAGGCCGTTCTTCGACGAGATGAATTCGCCGATGATGATGCCGATCACCGACAGCGTCGCGGCGACCTTTATGCCGCTGAAGAAGAACGGCAACGCGTAGGGCACTTGCACGTGGCGGAAGATCTGTCCCGGGCTGGCGGTCAGGGACCGGCACAGGCGCACCGTGTCGCCGTCCGTCGTCAGCAGGCCGGTCAGCGTGCCGATCGCCACCGGGAAGAAGCTGATGAAGACCGAGAACGCCAGTCGCGACGGCGCGCCGATGCCAAGCCAGACCACGAACAACGGCGCCAGCGCGATCTTGGGAATCACCTGGAACGCGACGAGGTTCGCATATAGCATGTCTCGCAGCAGAGGAGAGGCGGCCAGCATTGCCGCCAGCCCGGCGCCAAGCACGGCCGAGAGAATGCAGGCGAGCACCGATTCGCCACCGGTGAAGTATGCTTGGTAGAGCAGGTCGCGCCACGTGGCCACGAATTGCTGCGCGATGTCGGTGGGTGCCGGCAGGATCACGGCGGGTATGGCCCAGATGCACGCCACCGCCTGCCAGGCGGCCAGAAACACGATCGCGGTCAGCACGGGCAGCAGGAAGGTCAGCAATCGTTCGCGTGAAGCCGCAACGGCCGATGAGTCGGCGGTCCGTACGCTGGCGAGGGACAGCCCCCCTATCATTGCGAGGCCCAGCAGAGGCCGAACCAATCCCGGTCGAGACGACGGACGAACCTCCGCCCGCGTCTTCCCCTCCCCCCAATCTTGGTCCGCTTGGCGGCCCAAGCCCACAAGGGGAGGGGGAGACTTGCGCCCCCCTGATATTCGCACTTAGACAAGCGTCGCCTCCGCTTGCCCCGTGCGGGCGGCGCGGTGCGAATGCTCGATCATCCCGCGCAGCTCGCCGCACAGTTCGTTGAACACCCTGGACTCGCCGATCGAGGGATCGCGCGGACGCCCGAGCGGCACGGTCACATCGGCGATCACGGTGGCAGGGCGCCGGTTCATCACCAGCACGCGGTCGGCGAGGTACACCGCCTCGCGGATCGAGTGCGTCACGAACAATGCGGTCTTGGTGTAGCGGCTCCAGATTTCCAGCAATGCGTCGTTCATCTCGTCGCGGGTGATCGCGTCGAGAGCCGAGAACGGCTCGTCCATCAGCAGGATGTCGGGGTCATAGATCAGCGCGCGGCAGATCGCGGCGCGCTGGCGCATGCCGCCGGAGAGTTGGTGCGGCTTATGGTTCTCGAAGCCGGTCAGGCCGGCCATGGCGAGCAAGTCGCGCGCCCGCGCCAAATGCTCGCGGCGCGGACGGTGCAGCAACTCGATCGGGAACATGATGTTGTCGAGCACTGTCTTCCACGGCAGCAGGGTGCTCTCCTGGAAGATCACGCCGATGCTGGTGCGCGGCCCGGTCATTGGCGCGCCATCGATGCTGATGGTGCCTGACGTGATTGGCTCCAGCCCGCCGCACATCATCAGGAGTGTCGATTTGCCGCAGCCGGAGGGCCCCAGGATAGCGACGAACTCACCGCGCCGGACGGCAAACGAAACGCCGGCAACCGCCTCCAGCGGCCCCTTGGCGGTCTGGTAGACCTTCCACGCGTTGTCGGCGCGGATGCAGGTCCCGGCCTTGCTGTCGTCAAGCGAAGAAATTGCGGTACTCCTTCACATTGGCTTCGGCGCGCTGCCATTCCGCGGCGGTGAGGCTCGCGCCGCCGACGAACTCGTTGGTGTACATCGCGGCGGGATCCGGCCGCTTGTCGCCGGGACCGGCGAGGTACTTCATCACCAGGTCGGTCATGCGGACGTAATCGGCGGGATTGCTCATGCCGAGGCCGTGCTGCTGCGCCAGCTTGTCAATCGCCGTCAGGTTGAAAATGCCGAGGCCGGTTGCGACCTGCTTCGGCCCGTTGGCGGCGAGCGCGGCCTCCGGCACCGCGTGCAGGAACAATTTGAGCGCTTCATCCGGATACAGCAGGCAGAAACGCACGGCTTGCTCCACGCCCTTCGCCATGGCGGCGCACAGCTTCGGGGCGGCCTTCAGCGTTTCCGGCCGCGTCAGCAGCACGTTGCCGTAGAACTTGAGGCCATAGGCGCTGTACAGCATGTAGCGCCCCTGCATGTTATTGGCGGCCAGCGGCGGGGCGATCGAGATGGCAAAGCCGGTGATGGCGTCGACCTGATGCTGCATCAGCACGCGCTGGCGCACGTTCGGATCGACCTTCACCAGGTGGACGGTGCTCAGGTCGAGGCCGCTTGCCTTGGCGAACGCCGGCAGGAACGGGTACTCTCCGGAGTTGACCGTGCCACCAATAGTCTTGCCGTCGAGCTGCTTCGGCTCATGCACCGGCGAGTCCGCCAGCACGGCAATGCACATGGTCGCGTCATAATTGCACACTGCCAGCGAAACCAGCGGCAAACCCTTGGCGGCCTGCTGGATGGCGGCCGGCGGCACCGCGAAGCCGAATTCAAAGCGTCCGGCCGCGATGGCCTGAGCTGCGGCGACCGAGCCGTAGCCCCGGGTGATGGAGACGTCGAGACCTGCACTGGCCCAGTAGCCGTTTGCCTTGGCGACGAAGGCGAAAAGGTTGGAGCCCTCGGCGACCCAGGGCAGGGTCAATTGGACACTGCGCATGGGCGCGGCGCGCAGCCGGCGAGAGAGCAGGAAAGGCGCCGCGACAGCGGCGGCGCTCACGACGGCGCGACGTGTAGGCATGCGGCAGAGGACTCCCCGAGACCAGCGATGCCGGAGGGAGCACGCAAGACCTATGCCACTAGTTTGGGCAGGAATTGCGACGTTTTCCGTCGCGCTCCTGCCTGCTAGATATGCAGATGATCATCGTCCAGCCGATTATCGATAATCCTCGCCACGCAATGGCTTGAAAGCGAGGCAGATGGGCTGGCACAGCCTTGCTGCGCGGCACGGGCGGACGGGCAGCCGGAAAGCGACTCAGGTGCCGAACTGATCCATCTCGCCTTCGATCTGTCCTTCATCCACGTGGAAGGCCGCTGGCGCATGCCCGGATCCTGGCCCGGCCGCA
>Ga0335072_10003638_pt1 | contig 23136 bp, 18 predicted proteins | sample Lox_Sample_21_FD_206725 | JGI IMG/M metagenome (GOLD analysis project Ga0335072, IMG submission 206725) | Soil microbial communities from Loxahatchee National Wildlife Refuge, Florida, United States - Lox_Sample_2.1 | ecosystem: Environmental > Terrestrial > Soil > Wetlands | place: USA...
GGGCTCCGTGAAATATGCACCGCGCGTCGGTTTGACGACACGATACTTTACGGTGAACTCCAGACGCTCGCCGCTGCGCAGAGGACGCTTGAACCGAATCTTGAGCGAACCGGTACGCCGTTCGTATTCGAGGGCCTCGTCACCGCTGCGGACGTCGATGACGTCCATGTCGACCGCATCGAGCGTTATGTGCTCGACGCTCTCATCAACGGCTTCGACGAGCGTCGTGCACGCGCCGTCGATCGTGTGGGTCTCGAGGTCCGGTTCGAGGTGCAGATCGATGTTGAGAATGCGCAGCGGACGATCCGGACCATACTGCGGCTGCGACCCGGGGAGCGGAAAGGCTCGCCGGTCTTGCGCGTGTCCCATCTATAGGTGTGCGATATGCGGCGGAATTGCAGACGGCCACGGACCCGGCTCGCGCAACAGCGCGAGGCCGGCGTCGGTCAATCCGTAGCACCACGTTAGATAATACGGCCGCGGCGGCACGCCCATCCCGGCGTCATACTTCAAGATCGGCCCAACCTGAACGCGTCCGCACGCATGCTGCAGCTGTGCGCGAAAATCAGGGCGGCCATGTTCGAGGGGATGTTCACCGGGGACTGCAGGCAGCGGCACAAGAGACTCCTTGTCGACGAACAGCGCGGTACGAGGTCCGTGAATATGCGTTATCCAGCTGTGTGATTCCGCGCCCTGCCAATCGTAGCCGATGACGACCGGCGGAATGCCGGCATCAAAGTCGAGAACGGACGAAAGACCGTAACCATCGGTCATCACGACGGCGTGCTGCTCGTGCGCGATGATCTTGACGTTGTGCGCCAGCTGCGACGTCGTGTAGATCTCCCAGGGTCCGGTGTTGCGCATCGCAGAACCGGTGCTGACGATGACGTGATAGACGTCGGCCGGCGCTTCCGCGGCGATGAACAGCGCCGGCAACAGAACGAGCGCCGGGACCGTCGAGGCCGCCGCCCAGATCACGCGCGCGCGCTGCGAAAGACCGACGAATGCGATGCCGATCGCAACGCATAGTGAAGCGTAGGCGCTCGACACCCAATTGATCTCGACGCGCTCGAAAAATGCGAGCACCGTCAGGAGCAGGATCAGCGGGACAGCCGTCCACGCAAGCAGCGCGTCGCGTGGACGAATAGCACACAGCAGCGCCCCGATCCACAGTCCCGGCGAATAGGCCGCGGCCTGAACCGCATACATCTCGATGACCCGCCCGATGGAGAACGACGACGGCACGTGCCGCGCAAAGAACGTGAACTCGAACGTCTGCCACCCATGCGCGGCATTCCACCAGACGAACGGAGCGAACACGAGCCCCGTAATCGCAAGCGAGACCGGCAACCCGCTGCGCCACGCGAAGCGGCGCTCGGGTGCGAGCGCGTAACACACGACGCCGAAGACGAGCGCCCATCCGAAGAAGCGCGAGAGCACGAGCGCACCCATCGAAAAGCCCAGCGCTACCCACGCCGAGCGCTCGTTGCGGCGAAACGCGCGGGCTGCCAGCCAAAGTGAGACGCACCAGAACGCAATGCTCGGCCCGTCCGGCTGGGCCGTTCCGAACGCAAGCGACATGAACGGCGTCAGCGTCAACGCGAGCGCGGCGGCTGCGCCGGCGCGCCGATCGTGCGTGATCTCGGTCGCGCAAGCGGCCGCAGCCAGCGTTGCGACGACGCCCGAGAGCACGAAGCCGAGACGGACGAAGCCCGGATTCTGCCCGATCCACGAAAATGCCGCAATCGCCCAAGCAACCATCGGCGGATCGTCGACGTAGCCGAAGGCGAGTCGCCGGCTCCATTCCCAGTAATACGCTTCGTCGCCGACCAGCGGCACGTTGAAGATCGTTATCGCGCGCATCAGCGTGACGACCGCGATGACGATCCACACGAAGACGATCACCCTTCGTAGGCCTCGAGCAAACCGCCGGTCACGGCAAGAGATTGTCCATTGACGAAGCTGGCCTCATCAGAAGCAAAAAACACGACGGCGTCGGCGATGTCCTCCCAGGATCCGGCACGTCCGGTGGGATTTTTTGCAGGCAGACGCATCGCGTCTTGCCGATCGACATACTTCTCGCGAATGTCGCCCGGCTCGACGACGTTGACGGTGATGCCGTGCTTGGCCTCTTCCGCCGCAAGCGAGCGTGCAAACGACGTGACGGCGGCTTTGGACGCTGCATACAGCGCCAGAACCGGCGTCGGCTTCGTCAGCGACGCCCCGTTTGCACCGAAAAAGATCAGGCGGCCGAATTTGCGCTCGCGCATCGACGGCAGAACGGCGCGTGCCATCCATACCGCGCTACCAAAATTGCCATCGATCATCGCGCGGTAATCGTCCGGTGACGAGCGCACAAACGATCCGACTGCCATGGGGCCCACGACGTGAGCCAACACGTCGATCGGGCCACGTTCCGAGGCGATGCGCACGACACGCGCCGCTTCCGCTTCGCGCGTTGCATCGGCGGGAATCGCAAGCGCCTCTGCATCGAAGCGGCGGACGAGCTCCAGGGTCTCGCTCGGCGGCGTCCCACCGGGACGGTGCGTGAATGCAATCCGGAAACCCGCACGCGCAAGGCCGAAGGCGATACCTCTGCCGAGCCCGCCGGCGCCGCCGGTTACGAGCGCGAGACGTGCCAACGCCATGACGGTATAAAGGTAGGGCAGGACAACCGTCCGGTCCTTGCCAACCGGGGTTCGTGGTCTCTGGTTCCGCAGCCACGGCCCAAAATGGTCGTGAAGTCTCGTTTCTCAGCGAAGACAGCGTTCATCTAAAAGGAACGTATTGGCCGCCGCGGCAATCGGGGCGCTCCTCTGTCGCGCTGATTCACGACTTCGGCGGCTCGCGGAACGATTGGCTGCCGTTCGTGCCTTTTTTTCGTTCGCGCGGTTGGGCGATACTCGCGTTCGACTTGCGCGGTCACGGCGAGTCGGTGCATCAGGATTTGCATCCCACCGATCTCGTACCGGAGCAAGCCGATCTGCGTTCGCCGACGGCGTACCCGAACGACACGAAAGCTGCGCTGGCATTCATCGAGCGCCAACCGCACACCGAAAGCGGAACGATCGCCGCCATCGGCGTCGGCGTCGGCGGGGACTTGGCGTACGCGGCTGCGGCTCGCGGTTGGGGGACGGCAAGCACCGTGCTGATAGGTCTGGATGAAGGCCGCGCACGCGACCTCGCCGGCTCGGGGCCGTTCGCACCGCGCAACGTCTACTTAATGTACGCAGCGGAAGACGCCGTAAGCGCGCGCTCCTCCGAGATCATGTTGCGAACCGCCTCGCGACCGAGCGAAGCGTTCGCATACGCGGGCACCACGACGAGCGGCATTGCGCTCGTCCGCGAAAAGTCACCCGAGCTGCTGGCGCGGGCAATCGCGTGGATCGAACGGACTCTATAGACTCCCCACGCCCGTCAATTCGGGCAGGTCTTTCAAAGCGCGGTCGGCGCGCTTTTGCGCTCTTCGCTCGATGCGTCCGACCACCCACGTATAAATCACCGGCACGAGGAACAGCGTAAGAACCAGCGAGCTGAGCAATCCGCCGATCAGCACGGTGCCCATCGACATGCGGAACTCGGCGCCTTCGGCCAAACCGAGCGCGAGCGGCAACATGCCGAATACCATCGAGAACGTCGTCATCACGATCGGACGGAAGCGGGTGTTTGCGGCTTGCATGATGGCTTCGTCGAACTTGAGCCCGCGGCGCCGCAGCGTGTTGGCGTAATCGACGAGTAAGATCCCGTTCTTGGCAACCAAGCCGAAGAGCATGATGATCCCGATCATCGAGAACAGGTTGAGGGTCTCGTGCGCGATCGCCAGACCGAAGAGTGCACCGATGATCGCCAGCGGCACGGAGAACATCACGATGAATGGCATCCAGAACGACCCGTACAGCACGACCATCAAGGCATAGACCAATGAGAACGAGGTCAGCATCGCAATCGACATGCTGTTCATCGTCTCTTCGAAAAATTGCGAGTCGCCCTGCGTGCGCAGCTCGATTCCCGGCGGGAAGAAGCCGGGACTCTTGATTGCCTTGTCGATCTTCCCCGTCACCGCACCCAGGGTCGTTGCGCCCGGTTCGATGCCCGCCGTGACGCGCACCACGCGTTGCTTGTCGAGGCGCTCGATCTTGGTCGGCGCCTTGTCGTATGTGAACGTGGCGACGTCACCGATCCGGTAGATCGAGCCGTCGCCGGCACGGACCCGAACGTTGCGGATCTCTTCGAGACGGTTTCGATATTGCGCCGGCAACTGAACGCGGACGTCCACGAGCCCGCTCGGCGTTCGCACCCGCGTTGCGACCGCACCGCCGATTGCGATCCGCGCGGCGGTTGCGATGTCGCCCGGATTGAGGCCGAGCAATGCGGCCTTCTGGCTATCCACGTTGATGTTCAGGCGCGGCGCGGCAGCTTCGGCGCCGGTCTGCACGTTGACCGTTCCCGGGATCGTCCGAATCACGTCGGCCAGCTTCTCGGCCGCTGCGTCGATCAAATTTTCGGGTCCGCCCACCGTATAATAGATCGGATCGCCGTTGTCGCTGCCGACCGTGATCTTTGCGCCCGGGAAGGCGACGGCGAGCTTGCGGATGTCGTCGGCGGCGCGGTTCGTCTGGCGGCGAAGATTCTTGTAGAGGATCGCGTGAAGCGTCGCGTACGCTCCGCCCTCGGTATCGCCCCAGCCGGCCGGCTTGTAGCCGACGGTCGAAATCGTCTTCTCGATCCCCGGTACCTTCATGACTTCCTGCTCGAACTGCGAAACGGCTTTCGACGTCGTTCCGATCGGCGTTCCGACCGGATATGAAAACGTCATGTCGATTTCGCCGTCTTGCGTTTGGGGGACGAACTCGGATTGGACGGCGCCGAGCGGAACGAGCGCAATCGAGGCTACGACCAAGAGCGCGCAAAACGCCACTGTCCGTTTGCCGTGCGCGATCGCGTACGGCAGCATGCGGTCGTGATAGAGCACCAGCGCGCGGTCGTACGCGGTTTGGAACCACCCGAGCCACCTCGGCGGGGCGGTGCTTCGCTTTAGCAGCGACCATTTCGCCGCCAGCACGGGCGTCAGCGTGAACGAAACGAACAGCGAGAACATCGTCGCGACGACGACCACGACGCCGAATTCCTTCATGTACTTGCCGACGATTCCCGAAAGGAACGCCATCGGCAGGAACACGACGACGTCGACGAGCGTAATCGCCACAGCCGCGCCGCCGATCTCGGCGCGTCCATTGATGGCGGCGTCCACAGGTTTCTCGCCCATATCTCGATGTCGAGTTATGTTTTCGAGCACGACGATCGAGTCGTCGACGAGGATGCCGATCGTGAGCGAAAGGCCCATCAGCGAGACGATATCCAGCGTGAAGTCGAACATCCGCATGGCGATGACGGTCGCGAGCAGCGACGACGGAATTGCAACCATGACGACGATCGCATTACGCCAGGCATGCAAGAACAGCATCAGGACCAGAGCCGTCAGTAAAATACCCTCGCCCAGACTCTGCACGACGCCCGCGAGAGACGCCATCGTATACTCCGCCGGCGCGTCGACCTCCGTAAACGTCACCTGCGGGTACTTCTTCTCGATGTCTTTGAGCTTGTTGCGCGCAACGTTGGTGGTCGTGATCTCGTCGGACGTTACGACGCGATTGAGATCGAGAAGAACCGTCGGCGCATCGTTGAATCGCGAGATCGAGCGTTGATCGACGTGGCCGTCCTCGACCGTGGCGACGTCCTGAATGCGCAGACCCTTCTGCGCATAAAAGGTTGCCGAAAGCGGAATCGGCAGCATGTCGCTGGCGTGATTGATCTCGCTGTGTACCGAAACCGTCGTCTCCGAGGTGGGGGAGTCCATTCTCCCGCCGGGGACCGTCGCGTTGTTTTGCTGCAGCGTGTAGAAAATATCGGGGAGCGTTTCCCCGGTCGCCAGCAACCGCTCGGGGATCGGAAAGACGTGGAACTCGCGCTTCATTTCGCCGCGCTCGTCAACCGACTGAATGTTCGGGATGCGCAGAATGTCCGGGACGATTTGGTCGTGCACGACGTCCGACAGCCCCGTCGGCGACAAGCTCTTCGAAGACAGCGCCAGGGTCAAAACCGGAGCTTGGGAATCGCCTGCGCTCTTGTCGACGATCGGAGGATCGAGATCGGTCGGCATGTACGTGCGCGCGATATCGACGCGTCGCTGCACGTCGATCGCTGCGTAATTGATGTCGGTGTCGATCTTGAACTGAACGATGACCGCGGCCGTACCCTCTTGCGCGGTCGCGCTCAAGCGGTCGAGATTGTCGATCCCGTCCATCTGGTCTTCGATCGGCTTGATGACGAACCGCTCCATATCGGCCGGCGACGCGCCGGGATAAACGGCGGTTACGACCACGATCGGAAACGTTACGTTCGGATTTAGGCTCCGGCCGAGCTTAAAATACGAGAGTGTGCCAAAGGCCGCGAGCGCGATGAAGAACATCGCGACGATAATGGGTCTCTGTATGCAAAAGCGGGTCAGCCACATCCTCGAAAGCTCTTACGGCCTGAGCGAGCTTCATGTTTCAAGAGGCGGCATGGATGCGCCCGCTTCGTTGCGCCCCAAAGGGCCGCGTTTCGCTGAGATTGCGCGCGGAAAGACCCTCCGTACAATGAGACAGCGATATCTTGCCCTGAGCGCGTGTGCGGCGCTTGTGGCCGCAGTTGCCGCACCTGCCCTCGCGCAGAATTCGTCAGGTACGCCGGATACCTACCAGGCGGCGCGAGCGGCCGGAGCCGCCGCACAAAAAATTGCTCCTCCGAACCTGGTGTTGCCGGCCGACATGGGTGGAGGGACGTACGGCCAGCGCATGACGAGCAGCGGTACCAGTTCATCGACACCCGCAAGTGAAAAGGCGAACGGCAACGGCTCGCCGGCATCTCCGTCTACGTCTACGATGCCTACGGCGCCGTCCGGCAACAACAACGCTACGACTCCAAGCAGCAAGCCCGCAAGCTAACTCGATCTAACGCGCAAATCCCAAAGGGCGGCGACGATTGCGGCGCACAGCGCAAGCGTCGCCGCCGCAATCATCGTTTCGCGAAAGCCGGCGACATACGCGTTTCTGATCGCATATGTTAGGTCGGCGTTTTCCGCACCCGGCAACTTCAGATCGAGACTTTGACCTGAGAGTAGATTGGCGCGCCGGCGATCGATCTGCGCAATCGTTGCCGGCGTGAAATGGAGCCGCGCCACCTCCCGGTCCAGGTGCTTTTCAAAGGTAGACGCGAGCGCCAACCCGAGAGCCGCTATCGCAACGAGGCCCGCCGTTCTCGCGACGGCGTTGTTGATGCCGGAAGCGGTTCCGGCTTGTTCGGCCGGAACCGAGTTCATCGCCGTCGTCGTCAACGGCGCAACGAAGAACGCGCCGCCGCAGCCGAGGACGACGCCCGCCGGAAAGAACGTCGTCCAATACGATCCACCGATGCCGGGAAGAGCGAAGAGTGCGAAGCCGGCTCCGGCCAGCAGTGCGCCGATCACGAGTGGTCTTTTCGCACCGATGCGCACGACGAGACCCCCGGACCAGCGCGATGCCGCAAACACGATCGCGATAAACGGCAAGAGCGACGCTCCCGCTGCGACGGGTGCGTAGCCTTGCACGTTGATCAGATCGAAGGGGACGAAGTAAAAGCTTCCGGTCAAACCGGCATAGAGCAGAAACGTGTACAGGTTCGCGCCCGCGAACGGACGCGACGCGAAGAGATCGGCACGCAGCATCGCGTTGCGCGACACCCGGCGCTCGTAATAGAGAAACGCGGCCACCAATGCAAGCCCCAGAACCACCGCACAGAGCGCCGGCGCGTCGCCGCGCGCACCTTCCAACGCGATCAAACCGTAAACGAGCGCGCCCAATCCGAGCGTGATCAGCGTTGCACCGACGGCGTCGATCGAGTGCGGCGCTTCGTCATCGCGGCTTTCGTGCACGAACGTCCAAGTCACGACGAGCACGATGATGCCGATCGGAACATCGATGAGAAAGATCGCGCGCCACGAGATCGCTTGCGCCAACCAGCCGCCCAGCACGGGGCCGATGGCGGCCATGATCGCCGTGTATCCCGACCACGAACCGATCGCACGCCCGCGTGCTTCGCCGGAAAACGCCGTGGTGATCAGGGCGAGGCTTCCGGGCGTCAGGAGCGCGGCCCCGATTCCTTGAATGCTGCGCGCCGCTATCAAGAATGCGAGCGTCGGTGCGAGCGCGCAGCCGAGTGACGCAAGCGTAAAGAGCGCGGTGCCGAGCGCAAAGACCGCGCGTCGCCCAAAGCGGTCGCCGAACGCGCCGCCGACCAAGATCAGGGCGGACAGAAAGAGCTGATAGCTCTCGACGATCCATTGCAGACCCGCCGCGCTCGCACTCAGATCGCGTTGCATGACCGGAAGCGCAACGTTGACGGCCGTGCTGTCGATGAGCGCCATCGAAGTGCCGAGAACGGCAGCAACGAGCACCCACGCGAGGCGCACGTTACGCGCGTTTACTTGAGTGCCGCAGTGTTTTGGTTCTCGACCCGCTCGACGAGTTCGCGTTCGTAGGCATCTGCTTCTGCAAGCCCGACCAGCTGTTGCCGATCCTGGAACGACATCATGCGCTCGAGCAAACTCGCCGTCGTTCCCTGTTCCTTGAGTACGCGCAAGCCCTCGCGCTGCGCGAATGCTCCGAGATACAGCATCGCGTTCGGGAAGATGCAGAGCTTGAAGCCGAGCTTCGTCAGCTGCGAGGCGGGCAAAAGCGGCGTCTTTCCGCGCTCGACGGTATTGAAGACGAGAATCTTGCCTTTGAACTCCGAACCGATACGCTCGATCTCTTGGAGGCTTTGTGGCGCTTCGATGAAGAGCGCGTCCGCGCCGAGTTCGAGATACGCGCGACCGCGACGAATCGCTGCGTCGAGCCCTTCGACCGCGCGCGAATCGGTCCGCGCGATGATTAGAAAGTCAGGATCCGTTCGCGCATCGAGCGCCGCCTGCAAACGGTACAGCATCTCATCGATCGGGACGACGGCTTTGCCCTCGAAATGTCCGCAACGCTTGGGCATGACCTGGTCCTCGATGTGCAAGCCGGCGATGCCCTCCTGCTCGTACATGCGAATCGTGCGCCTGACGTTGTGAACTCCGCCGAATCCCGTATCGCAATCGGCGATGACTGGGACCCTTACCGAGCGCGCAATCGCGCCCGCGCGCGATGCGAGCTCTGGGAGCGTGATCAACCCGATGTCGGGTTCGCCGAGCAGCGTGTTCGTGACACCGGCGCCGGTGACGTAGATCGCCGGGAACCCGGCCTGCTCGATCAATTTCGCGACGAAGCAATCCGTCGCGCCGGGAGCCATGATCGCTCCGTCCCCTCCGAGCAGCCGCCGAAGCTCCGTGGTGCGCGCTGTCATTGCGTTGTCCTTTCTGTGATTTAGCCGAGCATCGATCGCAGGACGTACGGCAGAATGCCGCCGTGACGGTACCAGTCGAGCTCCACCGGTGTGTCGATACGCGCCACCAGACGAACCGAATCGGTCGTGCCGTTCGCGCGCGCGATCGTGCAGGTGACGTTGTCTCGCGGTTTTAACGCGGAGAGTCCCGCCAGCGTGAACGTTTCGCTGCCGTCGAGTCCGAGCGTCTTGCGCGTCTTCCCCGGCTCGAACTGCAGCGGCAGCACGCCCATCCCGACCAGATTCGAGCGGTGAATGCGCTCGAAACCCTCTGCAATCACGGCACGCACGCCGAGCAGACGCGTTCCACGTGCAGCCCAATCGCGTGAAGACCCCGTTCCGTATTCGGCGCCCGCGATGACGACGATCGGCGTATGCTCAGCCTCGTATCTTTTGGCCGCGTCGAACGTGCTCATCGTCGCGCCGTCCGGCATGTGTTTCGTGAACCAACCTTCGGTGGGGGCGACCAGCTCGTTCTTGACCCGCGGGTTGGCGAACGTCGCGCGGATCATCACCTCATGGTTTATGCGGCGCAGATTGTACGTCCCGACGTCGCCCGGCTCGACGCCTTGCTCGCGCAGGTATTGCCACGCCGGTGAATCCTTGTGAATCGTCGCGATCGGCGAGATATGATCGGTGGTAACCGAATCGCCGAGCATGACGAGCGGCCGCGCAGCGATTATGTCCGAAATCTCAGGCGCCGCACGCGTCACTCCGGCGAGGAACGGCGGCCGCTTGACGATCTCGCTTCGATCGGGCCAATTGAATGTCTCGCCGCGTTGCGAATCGAGCGCATCCCATTCGCTCGAACCCGAGAATCCGCGATCGTAACGATTGTGGTACAGATCGGGTGAGATAGCCGAGTCAAGCGTCCTCTCGATCTCCTCGTCGCTCGGCCAGATCTCGCGCAGAAACACCGGCTTCGAGTTTTTGTCCTCGCCGAGCGGCTCGTTCGTGAGATCGACGTTGACCGAGCCCGCGATCGCATATGCGACGACGAGCGGCGGAGAGGCGAGATAGCTGGCTTTGGCTTGCGGATGAATCCGGCCCTCAAAATTACGATTGCCGGAAAGGACCGCTGCAACGACGAGGTCGCCGGCGTCGACCTGCTGCGAGACGCTCGGATCGAGCGGACCCGAGTTTCCCATGCACGTCGTGCAACCGAAACCGACCGGTGCGAATCCCAGCTCGCTGAGCGGCGCCTGCAAACCGCTCTTTTCGAGATAGTCGGTCACGACGCGCGATCCGGGGGCAAGCGACGTTTTCACCCATGGCTTCTTGTGTAAGCCGCGTGCGACCGCGTTGCGAGCCAGCAAGCCTGCGCCGATCATCACCGACGGATTGGAGGTGTTCGTGCAGCTCGTCAGGGCGGCGATGACGACGTCTCCGTCGCGAAGCCCGTCTTCCTTTTTATCCGTGTCGCCGCTCGGGCGCCGTGCGAACGTCGGTAGCGCATCCCTGAAGCTCGCTGGAACGCGACCGAGCGGAACGCGATCCTGCGGGCGGCGCGGCCCGGCCAGGCTCGGCTCGACCGCCGCGAGATCGAATTCGACAATATCGCTGAACAGCGGCTCGGCCGTCGTCGCGTCTCGCCACAGACCGTGTGCCTTCGCGTAGGCTTCCACCAGCGCGACGTGTTCGGATGGACGTCCCGTCAACTGCAGGTAACGCAGCGTTTCCGCGTCGATCGGGAAGTAGCCGACCGTCGCGCCGTATTCCGGCGCCATATTGGCGAGCGTCGCGCGTTCCGGCAGGCGCAGCATGTCCAAACCCGGTCCGGTGAACTCGACGAATTTCGCAACGACACCCTGCTTGCGCAACGCCTGCGTCAATGTCAGAACGATGTCGGTCGTCGTAACGCCGGCGCTCGCGCGGCCGACCAATCGGCATCCGACGACCGCCGGAATCGCGAGCGGTAAAGATTGGCCGAGCATCGCCGCCAAGGCTTCGATCGCACCGACACCCCAACCCAGAACGCCGAGACCGTTGGTCATCGGCGTATGGCTGTCCATGCCGACCATTGCATCCGGACAGGCGATCGTCGTGCCGTCCGGCTCATCGATGGTCCAAACGACCTTCGCAAGAACTTCAAGGTTGACTTGGTGCAGGATGCCGTTGCCGGGCGGGATGATGCGGAAACGCTCGAACGCATCTTGCGCCCAACGCATGAACGCGTAACGCTCGCCGTTGCGCGCAAATTCGAAGGCAAGATTTTGACGCACGGCGTCGGGTACGCCGGCGACGTCGACGATCGACGAATGATCGATGATCAAGTCGACGGGAATCCGAGGATTGACGTCGCTCGGCTTTCCACCTAAATCGCGCATCGCCGAGCGCATCGTCGCCAGATCGGCGGCGAGCGGGACACCCGACGAATCGCCGGCCAGGACGCGAACGGGATGAAACGGTATCTCGGCGCCGCCTTTACGTTCGCCGACCCAACCGGCAAGCGCGTCCAGATGCTCGGCTGTAACGACGCGTCCGTCGGCGTGACGCAAAAGATTCTCGAACAGTATCTTCAGCGTAAACGGCAGACGATCGGCGGAGGCCGGAAGGCTGTAGTAGGCGTAGCGACGATCGCCGACGCGCAGTTCTCGACGAAGAGCCGACCCGTTCACGAGCCGCGGCTTTCCCCGACGAAGCATCTTGGCCTGCTTGCGCGAAGTGACGGCCCGGTCGAATGCGTGTAACGCTGGAGGGGCTCGGCAAAACCTATCCGACAAAAGACGGCGGGAGCTTTGTCGCGCTCGAAAACGTCTCGCTCGACATCAAATCGGGTGAGTTCGTCGCCGTCATCGGCGTCTCGGGTTGCGGCAAAAGCACGCTGCTCGAGTTGGTCGCCGGACTGCAGCAGCCGACCAGCGGCACGATCCGGTTCGACGGCGTTCCGCATAGCGGACCGCATCCGCGCGTCAGCGTCGTCTTTCAAGAAGATTCGACGTTCCCGTGGCGGACCGTGGCCGGGAATATCGGCTTCGGGTTATCGATGCGCGGCGTCGATGCAAAAGCGCGCGACGCGCGCGTCGAGCAAATGATCGACATGGTCGGGCTGCGCGGGTTCGAGCATCACTATCCGCATCAACTTTCCGGCGGGATGCGACAACGCGTCGCAATCGGACGCACGCTCGTGCTCGATCCCGGCCTTCTTCTCATGGACGAGCCGTTTGGAGCGCTCGACGAGCAGACGCGCTTTGTTCTCGGTGAGGAGCTTTTGCGCATCTGGCGCGAAAGCGGCTGCACGATACTGTTCGTCACTCACAGCTTGCACGAAGCCGTGCAACTCGCAGATCGTATCGTCGTCCTGACACCCAAACCCGGTCGCATCGCGCGCGTGATCGAAAACGATCTTGCGCGCCCCCGGAGCGAGTCGAACGAACCCGAACGCTACGGCGCGATGATCGGGTCGCTGCGCGAGCTGATCAGTGTCTAGAATCATCTGGATGCGCATGGCGATCGTCGTGATCGCGATTGCGATTTGGGAAGCGCTCGCGCGCGCGCACGCGTTCGGGCCGACGCTTTCCGTGCCACCGACCGTCATGTTCGTAACGATGCTCGCAGCGCTCGGGGATGGCAGACTTTTGCCTGACGTCGCGCGCACGACTCTCGAGATCGCGCTCGCGTATGCTATTGCGGTCTCGATCGGTTTGCCGCTCGGAATCGTCCTGTGGCGCTCGCGCGTGCTTGCGGCCGCAATCGAACCATACCTCTTGGCGTATTACGTCATTCCGCTGTTCGCATTCTATCCGCTCTTCATCAGGATATTCGGGGCAGGAATAGCGCCGATCGTCGCGATCGGCGTCATCAACGGCATCGGTGCGATCGCAATGAACGTCTTGGTCGGGCTGCGGGAGATTCCGCGCGTGCAGCTGGCGCTGGCGCGCAGCCTGATGCTGCGTCCGGCACAAACGCTCGCGCACGTCATCATCCCCGCGACCGTGCCGCAAGCCTTCGTGGGCCTGCGGCTCGGCTTCATCTACGCGCTCATCGGCGTGATCGCGGCCGAGTTCATCCTCGCGACGGCGGGCGTCGGCTACCGGATCGCGTTCTCCTATAACAACTTCGAGTCGAAGATCATGTTCGCGACGATTTTGCTCGTGTTGATCGTCAGCATCGTCTGCAATCAAATCCTCATTTCGATCGAGCGCAGGCTCGGAAGGTATCGCCGCGCATGAGCCCTCGCCGCACGAATCTGATCCGTTTGGGGTCGGTCGGCGTCGTCATCTCACTGTGGGCGATCTTCGCGCAGGTGCTCGGCGAGGATTTCCTGCCCGGCCCGATCGTGACGCTGCACGTCGTGCTTCAGGGCTTCTCGCAGGGTTGGCTTTGGAAGGCGACGTTGACGACGCTCTCCGAAGTCGTGCCGGCATTCCTGATTGCCGCGCTCGCCGGTCTCTTCTTCGGCGCCGTCCTGGGGCTCTCACGGGTATGGGGCGAGGTGTTCGAGCCGCTGATCGTCGGCGTCTACGCGGTGCCGAAGGTAACACTCTATCCGATCTTTCTCTTGGTCTTCAAGGTCGGTGCAGCGTCGAAGATCGCCTTCGGCATGTTTCACGGCGTTTTTCCGGTGCAGATCATCGCGCAAGCCGCGATCGCCCACATGCGGCCAGTCTACCTCAAGGTCGCACGCAGCCTCAACCTGACGCCGGCTCAGACGCTGATACATGTCGTGATACCTGCGCTGATCCCGTCGCTGGTGGTCGGGCTGCGGCTGGGCTTCAGCCTGACCTTTATCGGAGTCGTGCTCGGCGAAATCTTCGCGTCGCGCGGCGGACTCGGTTTTTTCCTTTCAGCAGCAGATCAGACTTTCGACGTCAAACGGGTCAACGCCGTCATCGTGATCCTGGCGATCCTCGGCGTCGGCGTCAACATTTTCTTCAACATGCTCGAACGGCGCGTCGCTCCCGTATCGGGCTCCGAACGTCAAGCGACCCTTGCCGGCTAGCAACGTCATGAAAGGGGCATGCATGAAACAAGCTCGGCGAAAATTCCTGATCGCGAGCGGCTCGGCCGCTGCGACGCTTGCGCTTCCACGCGTGGCGCAATCGGCAGTCACGACATTCAACATCACCTGCACGCATTACCCGGAACAGGATTACGGTTTGCCGATCGTCGTTGCTCAGCAGCTCGGCCAAATGGCGAAGCTGGGCGTCGACGTCAAATCGATCACGGGATCGAGCGGCGGTGGAACGACCGTTCGCAACGTTACGCAAGGCGGACTTTCTCTCGGACAGGTCGCGACGTCGGCCGGTATCAAAGCGATTTTAGCCGGCGAAGATCTCAAAGTCATCGGCGGCGCCGTCATGACGCCCGGAACGATCTGCTGGGTCGTGAAAAAAGACTCGCCGATCAAATCGATCAAGGATCTCGTCGGAAAACAAGTCGGATTCACCCAGCCCGGTTCCGTCAGCGAATCGTTGCTCGCCCTCAGCCTGAAGGCGGCGGGCGTCGATCCGTCCTCGGTTAAAACGCGCGCCGCAGGAGGTATCGGCGAAAACTACACGCTGCTCTCGAGCGGCGGCCTCGATTGCGCCTTTACCGTGGATCCGATCCTCACGCAGCACGCCGCCGACCTGCGGGTCGTCTTTTTCGCGCGTGATTACGTCAAACGGTTCTTGCAAACGGTTTGGGTGACCGACTCGGGTACGCTCAAAGATCAAGGCCCCGCGGTCGCAGCGTTCTTGCGCGGCTGGACGTGGGGCGTCGAGTACACCGCTTCACACGCAACCGATGCTGCCAAGATCTTCGCCAAGGCTGCGCAGCAAGAGGAAGGCCCCGTCATCTACACGCTGCAACACGAGCAACCCGCGCAGTACTTCGGCAAAGGGAATCTCGATCAAGAAGCGCTTGCAAATGCGCTCGAAGCGATGCGTTTTGGGAAACTGCTCGGTCCCGACAAGATCGATCTGAGCAAAATCATCGATCAAACGGCACTGCAACCCGGGTTGCGCACTTCACTTCCGACGATGGCATGAGATACACACGACAGATTTTTCTTACCTCGGGCACCGCAGCCGCTGCAGCGCTCGTGCTGCGTCCGGCAGCGGCAGCCGACCTCACTCCGCTCAACATCACCGTCACGCACTATCCCGAACAAGACTATGCGCTGCCGATCATCGTCGCGCAGCAGAACGGCTTCATGGCGAAGCAAGGACTCGATATCAAGAGCATCACCGGCTCGAGCGGCGGCGGCACGACCGTCCGCAACGTCGCAGAAGGTGGACTCTCGATCGGTCAGGTTGCGACGCCTGCAGCAATCAAAGCGATCTTGGCCGGTGAGGACCTCAAGATCATCGGTGGCGGCGTCATGACCGCCGGCACGATCTCATGGAGCGTCAAGAAAAACTCGCCGATCAAAACGATCCACGATCTCGTCGGCAAGACCGTCGGATTCACCCAACCCGGCTCCGCGAGCGAGTCGCTGCTCGCGCTCAGCCTGCGCGCGGCGAACGTCGACCCGTCGACGGTGAAAACGCGCGCGGCCGGCGGTATCGGCGAGAACTATGCTCTCCTGACGAGCGGCGAGCTGGACGCGGCATTCACCGTCGATCCCTTGCTCACGCAAAAAGCGAACGAGATCCGCGTGCTCTTTTTTGCGCGCGAGTTCGTTCCACACTTCATGCAGTCGGTCTGGGTCACCGATTCCGGAACGTTGCACGATAAGAACGCAGAGATCGCCGGATTCCTGCGCGGCTGGACGTATGGCGTGAATTACGTCGCGTCGCACATCCCGCAAGCCGCGCAAATGTTCGCGAAGGCAACCTCAGCCGACTACAGTGTCGTTCTGACGACGCTTCAGCACGAGCAGCCGGCGCAGTATTTCGGGAAGGGCGATCTCAACCGCGAGGCGCTGGCGACGGCGGTCGAAGGCATGCGAATCGGGAAGCTGCTTGGGCCCGGAAAGATCGACGTCAGCAAGATCATCGATCAAAGCGCGCTCGCAAGCACCATGCGGACGCCACTGCCTACCATGATGTAACGATGTCGACCACGGCCGCCACGGCAAATCCATACACCCGCGGGCTCGCGGCATTTGTCGCGGGCCTTCGTTACGAGCAGATTCCCGAAGAGGTCCGGCATCGCATCAAGCTTCTCATTCTCGATTCGCTCGGATGCGCGCTCTACGGCGTGCGCATGGAGTGGACGAAGATCTTGATCTCGACGCTTGCGGACGTTGACGCAACGCGGACGTGTTCGGTTTGGGGGACGTCATCGAAGCTTTCGGCGCCGCACGCTGCGCTCGTCAACGGCACGAGCGTTCAGGGCTTCGAGCTCGATGACGTCCATCGTTACGGCGTATTGCACGTCGGTGCAGTTACGTTGCCCCCGCTCCTCGCGCTGATCGATTCATCGCACGCGCTGGACGGCCGTTCGTTTCTGACGTCCGCGGTCGCGGGCTACGAGGTCGGACCGCGCGTCGGCATGTGCATGGGTCAAGAGCATATCGGCCAGGGTTGGCACTCGGGCGCGACCGTCGGCGTATTTTCCGCGGCTGCAGGCGCGGCGCGGGCCCTCGGACTCGACGAGCGGCAGACAGTTCACGCGCTGGGGATCGGCGGGACGCAAGCTGCGGGCTTGATGGCAGCACAGTACGGCGCGATGGTCAAGCGCATGCACGCCGGACGCGCGGCGCAAAGCGGGCTCTACGGAGCGTTGCTCGCCCAGCGCGGCTTCACGGGAATCGAGACCATCTTCGAAAGCGATTACGGCGGCTTTTGCACGACGTTCTCCCGCTCGAGCGATCGCTTCAATCTCGAGGAGCTCACCGGCGGCCTCGGCGAGCGCTGGGAAACGTTGCGCATCTCCCTCAAGTTCTATTCCTGCGTTGCAAGCAACCATACGACCCTCGACGCGGTGCGCTCGCTCCAGGCCAAACATAAATTCGGCGCGGACGACGTCGAAGCGATCGAGGTTGCGGCATCGCACGTGACGGTCGAGCACGCAGGTTGGGCGTACGAGCCGAACGGGCTCGTCGCCGCGCAGCTCAACCTGCCGTTCTCGGTCGCGACGCTCTTGATCGAGGGTAACGCATTCGTCGACGAGTTCACCGAGGCGGCATGCACCGATCCGGCGCGCGTCGCGCTTGCCAAGCGCGTGCACGTAATCGAAGACCCCGCGATCACGGCTCTGGGCCGCGAGCGGCGGCACTACGTTCGCGTGCAGGTCGCCCTCAAAGACGGACGACGCTTTGAGGAGACGTGCGAGATCGCGCGCGGCAGCGACGAGAACTTCGCGAGCGATGCGGACGTCATCGCGAAATTTGAAAAGCTGGCCTCGACGTCGCTACCCCGGGGAAAGGTCGCGCAGCTGCGCGACGAGGTTCTTCACGTCGACGAGCTCGCCGACGCGCGGGGTCTTGCTGCTCTTCTAGGCTGAGATCTCCAAACGGAAGAAATCGCTGCGCTTGCCGTTGTCGTCGTGATCCTGATAGACAAAGCAGAGATCGCGTTCGTCGAAGGCGCGGAACCAGTCGCTCCACTCGATGCGCGCGAGCGGGCGGCCCGGCCGGCCGGGGAAGTCCAGCCGCAGGACGCCGATTCCGCGTCCCTCCGAGCGCACGCTGCTCGCCGGGCGCGCACCGCGAACTTCCGCCCACGTGCGGATGACGTCGTGATCCCGCGTCGTCTGCGTGCGGCGCCGCGGCTTCTCACGTTCTTCTGAAGCAATCAAGTGCTCGGTGAACCGTTCGTTTCTCGTCTCAGCCATAGTTCGAAAATCCCCCAACTGCTTTTCCCCGCCCGGCGGGGGGATACTCGCTCTGTCGCTCGTCGAGGCAAGCGTCCACGGCATGTTGTAACCTGTTTAACCGGTTGACATAACCACTCTAACAGGTTACAATCGACGCGATGAACCCTACCCTGCAGCGACGCCTCTCGAACGCGAGCTTCCGGTTCGGCTACGGCTCGCACGCGCTGGACCTCGCCGTGACCCTCCGGCGCCGAGCGTCGGAGCCGGTCGAGCTTCTCGCGACGACCGATGACGCCGCCCGATGGCTAGCCGCCGCCGGCATCGTCAAGGAAGCGCCGCGCCTGGCAGAGAGCGATCTCGGCGAGCTGCGCCAACTGCGCGACGCCGTTTACCGCATCGGCTGCGCGGCAACGAAGCGGCAAACGCCGGCTTCGGCAGATCTGCGCATTCTCAATCAGATGGCGCGTCGCAGCGACGCCGTCCCGCAGCTCGACGATGACTGGTCGGTCCGCGCGCAGCGTTCCGCGGTCTTCGATTCGGCGCTCGCGGCAATCGCGCGCGACGCAATCGAAATTTTCGGAAATGAAGAGCAACGTGCGCATCTGCGCACCTGCGAGCAAGACGATTGCGCCGGCCTTTTCCTGGATCGCTCGCGGGGCGAGCGGCGTCGCTGGTGTTCGATGGCGCGTTGCGGCAGCCGCGCAAAAGTTGCCGCGTTTCGCAAACGTCAGAAGGAAGAAAAATCGTGAAAGACCTTGCCTGGCAAGTATTCGTTGCGCCCGCTGAGCGTGGTCTGCTCTTCGGCTTGAAAAGTGACGGACGAACGGACGAAGCCCTGAGTGATGCGTTCGTCGCGCGCACGCGATGGCTGCTGCCCGAGAATGAATATGGGCTCCAGATCGTCCGCGCATACGTTGCTCCGCGCCTGGATGCCGCAAGCCTGCGAACGCACTTCACGAACGCGATCGCGAAGCGACTTCCGCGACGCGCGGAACGTCTTCTGCTCATCGTCGAAGGGTTCGATCTGCTCGAGTCCGCCGACCGGATCGCACATCTCGAGACGCTGCGGCTCGCGCTGCGCGTACCGAGCGTCGTCATCCTCGTGACCAGCGCCGGCTTCGATCCGCGCGAGATCAAGTTCTTCGACCGGATCGACCCGGCTTCGCCAACGCATGCATCGCAGCTGAGCGCCGCCGGCTAGTCCGCTACAAAACCACTTGACGAAGCCGGTTTGTAAACTGTATCAAACCGGTATGGTCATAGCCGGCGGTCTCCGGTACCGCGCCGTTGCCGATGAACTCGAGCGACGGATCTCTTCAGGTGATCTGCGTCCCGGTGAACGCATGCCCGGAGAAAACGAGCTGGCGCGTGCTTTCAAGGTTAGCCGTGTCACCGTTCGAGCCGCCCTGGCGCTCCTCGAAAAGAAAGACTTGATCGTCCGGCGCGCGGGCGCTGGGACGTTCGTTGCGATGCCGCGACTGCACCACGACCTAACGATACTCGAGAGCTTGTTTGCGAAGTTTACGAAAGTCGGCATTACGTCGTCCGCGGAGCTGCTCGAATACAAGTGGTCCGCGCTCGACGCGCGGACGGCGCGCAAGCTCGGCTTTGCGGAAGCAATGCACCTGAGCCGCCGCTGGTTCGTCTCGAAGACGCCCTTCGCCGTGACGTACTCGTATCTGCATCCGTCGGCTCGCACGACGTCGCACGCCGAAGCCGAACGCAAGCCCGGGTATCTCATCCTGGAGTCGCTCGGACATCACGTCGACCGCGCCAACCTCAAGCTGCGCGCCGAACGCGCCGACAAGAAAATCGCGCAAGCGCTGGACGTAGAGGCGCACGCTCCGGTTCTCGTCCTCGAACGCACGAGCTACTCTGAATCGGACGAGGCCCTCGAACACACGGAATGTTACATGCGTTCCGACGCGATCGATTTCGTGCTGACGGTGCAGGGCAGCGCGTCGGTCTCAGCGGCCTTCGAACAAGCGGGGAAGTCCCGCCCGAACGGAGTGCGAGCCTAACAAGGCAAGAGGCAAGCCTGACGCACCGAACTTCACGTTGGTGCGCTTTGCCTTAACAGCTGTGGCGACAATCGTTCTGTTCGCGAACCCTGCGTTGCCGGCCGGCGCGGCTGCTTATCCGTCGTTTCAGATCGCTCCCGCACGCATTGAATTGGATGCAGCGCACACGATCGGTCAACTCACGATGAACAGCCTGAGCGCGCAAAACGTCATCTTCGACTTGCAGACCGTCGCTTGGCGTCAAGACGGCGACGCGGACGAGTTCACGCCGACCGATGCGCTCGCGGTCGTGCCGCCTGTGTACGAGATCGCGCCCTTCCGGTCGATGCTCGTACGCGTGGGCATGCGAAATGCGAGCAGCGTCGAAACCGAGTTGGCGTTTCAAGTTCGCTTTCGGGAAGTGATTGCGCCCGGAACCAACGCGGAGGCCCGCACGCTTGACGCGCCGGTTTTTATCGCGCCTCGGCAGCGAACCGGCGACGTCGATTACGAGTTGACGCGTTCGGGAAGTGAGCAGGCGACGCTGAACGTACGAGACGGCTCAAACGTTCACGTCTACGTAGGGCGCCTTACGATTCGCAGCGGCGAACGTGTCGCTTTTTCGGGTTCGGTCGACGCGTACGTCTTAGCCGGCAACGCGCGATCGTTCGCAATCAAACTCGACCATCCGATCGAGGGCACGACGGCCGAAATCACGATCGGAGACGGCGACGCGGAACAAACGGTTCGTGCCGCGGTTCGCTAGGCGGTTCGCGCTGGCAGCGACCTTGTCCGCGCTGCTTTCGGCGCCTGCCCTCGCACAAGTAACGATCATTACTCCGGACTTGGCGGCACGCGTACACCAAGAGACCTTCTCCGTGACGCTCAACGGAGTCAGCGTCTCGGACCGCAGCACGTTCTATCTATCCGCCGACGGCACGGTTTACGCCGGAGCCGGTGACTTGATCGCATGGGATCTGCAGTATCCGGCGCAGCCCGCCTTTGCGCGCGACAATATCCAGTATTACGGTTTGCAAACGCAGCTGCGGCTCGCGATATCCGTGCGGCGGCCCGAGGAGCGGCTCGAAATAATCGCACCACCTACCGCATTCATCGGCGGACCTGAACGGGAGCGCGGACCCTTTGCGCAAGGTGGCGGCGCGTTCCTGAACTACAACCTCAATCGCACGGTCGGCAACTACGACACGTACTTTACGCACAACGCGTCGGGTCTCGAAGTCGACTACCAGAGCCTGCAAAGCTCGAGCAGCCTCGCATTTGCCCGTGAGCTTTCGCACTTCTACACGATGGACGTCGACAATCACCGCCTTTTCGATATCGGAGAGCAGGACGCCGACGCGCCCGAAGTCGGTCAGGCGGCGAAGTATCTCGGCGTGCACGTTGCAAGCGCTTTCGGAGAGGATCCGCTCTTCGTATCGCACGCACTGCCGAGCGTGACCGGGGTCGCGACGACGCCCTCGATCGTCGAAGTCTACGTCAATGACGTGCTGGAGTGGCGCGAGGAGGTGCCGGCGGGCCCGTTCGTCGTCCGCGATCTGCCCCCGTCTGCGGCGTTCAGCGACGTCTTGTTGGTCATCACCGACAGCAGTGGCCGACGCACGACACAAGTCGTGCGGCCAAACGTGCAACGCGACTTGCTGCGCCCAGGGCTCACCGGTTACAGCCTCGACGCGGGTTGGGCCCAGGACGAGTTTTCAACGGCAAGTCCTCGTTACTCCGTTCCGATGGCTTCGACGACGCTTCGCCACGGCGTCACGCCGTGGCTGACGCTGCAGGCCATGGGCGAATCGATCGGCGGCGAGAACTTCGCCGCGGGCGGATTCCAGGTACGGCCCGGCTTCGGACAGCAGCTCATGGCCTGGTACGGCGGCGGGAATATTCGCAGGACCGGTCTCGTCAATTATCAACTCAGCGCGGGTTCCATCGGATTTTCGGAAAAGGTCTACTTCAATTCCGAGATGCAGCCCGATGAGGAAAATCCCGGTGGTGTCTTCTCCCGCTACAACGAGACGTCGTCGCTCCGGCTGAGTATGATTCCCGATCTCTCCCTCACGCTCAGCCTCAACCGCTCGGTCTCGAGCGGGAGTCCGCCTCAATCACTCTACTCAATGGACACCAGCTACAGCCACAGCTGGTACACGATCACGTTTCGTCCGTCGTACGACCGCTATGCGCACACCGTAAGCGCCTCACTCGAGCTGCAGCAGCGCATCGGGGACATACACCAGCTGCGCGAGACGATCGACCGACAAGCCGGACAAACCGCCGGCACGGCGATTGCGTATCAAAAGGTGCAGCGCGACGAGGACGATCCGTGGGCGTGGAACGCAAGAATCGCAACCGGCAGTTCAGATCAGCGTGAGGTTTCGCTCGAAGACAGCATGCCCTGGGCTGATGCGAAGGTGCTCGCGCAGGATCAGAATGAGGTCGGAAACGTCGATGCGCAGCTGAACGGATCGCTGCAGCTCGTCGGGGGCAACCTCAACGCAACGCGCGAGCAATACGATGAGGAAGTCGTCGGTATCGTACGGCTTCCGGGCTTTCCGGACGTGCTCATCAGCGTCAACGGCTCGCCGGCCGCGTACACCAACGCGAAAGGCAACGCGACCCTTCCGCGGCTTGCTGCGCTCGAGGAAAACATCATCAGCGCCGATCTCTCGAACATTCCGCTCGCGGTCGGAATCAAAGATCCCGTTCGCGTCGAGCCGCTGCCCGCAACACCTGTGACGATCGACCTACTGGAAACGCGGTCGCAGAGCTTCGAAGTCACCATACACGTCGCGGCCGGAGGACCACTCGCGGCGGCGAGCCACATCGTCGCCGATACCGGCGCGCAATTTCCGATCGGTTATGACGGGCGAACGTTTCTTCGGGGACTCGAACCCGGCACGCACACGTTTCACACGCAGGACGACCATCCGTGTTCGTTCAGCCTGACGTTCGCGCCGCGTTGGGAAATCGTCGAACGAAAGGACGTGACCTGTACTTA
>Ga0335072_10003641_pt1 | contig 23122 bp, 15 predicted proteins | sample Lox_Sample_21_FD_206725 | JGI IMG/M metagenome (GOLD analysis project Ga0335072, IMG submission 206725) | Soil microbial communities from Loxahatchee National Wildlife Refuge, Florida, United States - Lox_Sample_2.1 | ecosystem: Environmental > Terrestrial > Soil > Wetlands | place: USA...
TCACGGTCTACATCTATGCATAGTCCTTGATGCAGGCAGGTAGAGGTTTATCAGCTTGACAGTTGTTCCTCGTGTGTCTTACAAAGCGGGCAACGCCGTGATTGAAGTCCGCTCCGGCGTCAGGATGCAGCCCAAATCGGAAGCTCTGCAATCTTTTTGCAGTTGCCCTATACTCGTACACGATAAAAGCATCGCAGAGTGCGTTTCCCCCAACGCTCGTTTCCTCGGCAGTAGTTCCAGTCCAACAACACGCAGTTTCACAGGATGGCCATGTTCTACACACAGTCCTCGCCGCGTACCGTCGTCTCCCGTCTGGCCGCATTCGTAGCCGCCGGGCTGTTCGCCTTCACTGCCGCATCCGGCTTCGCTCAAACCCAGCCAGAGGCCGTCATCCCCAACCGCATCACCCAGCCCATTAATCCGGACGTGCGCGTCACTCTGCAGCACAACGTGCACCCGCTGGCACAGGCGAAGTACGACCAGGGTGCCGCGCCGGGTTCCATGGCCACCGGGCGCATCATGCTGGTGCTCCAGCGCAGCGCCGCTCAGGACATCGCCCTCAAGCACTACCTCGGCGATCTCCAGAACCCCAACTCGCCCAGCTACCGCAAGTGGCTCACCCCGGCGCAGTACGGCCAGCTGTACGGCATCAGCGACGCCGACATGACCACCGTCACCGCCTGGCTCCAGTCGCAGGGCTTCGCCATCGATAAGATTCCCCAGGCGCGCAACGTCATCATCTTCCACGGCAACATGGCCCAGATCCAGCAGGCATTCAACACTACCATCCACAAGTACCTGGTGAACGGCCAGATGCACTACGCCAACGCGACCGACCCGCAGGTCCCCGCGGCGCTCGCCCCGGTCATCGCCGGCATCGCCCAGTTGAATGACTTCTTCCCGAAGCAGGGAGCCGTCGTAAAATCCAAGGCCCACTTCGACACCGATACGAACCGGATCAAGCCCGACCTCACCCTGACCGACTCATCAGGGAATCTATATCTCTTCACGGACGCCGCAGACGCAGCCACCATCTATGACACGCCCAACTCGGCGCTGAACCCCAAATACAGCGGAACGACTTATGACGGCACCGGCGTGACCATCGGCATCGCCGGCGACTCGAACATCGTAGCGTCCGATATCGCCAACTACCGCGCCGCGTTCCTGCCATCCTCCTACAGCTCCAATCAGCCCAACATCATCGTCGACGGCAACGACCCCGGCATCAATGGAGACGCCATCGAAGCGCTGCTCGACCTCGAAGTATCCGGCGGCATCGCTCCCGGAGCGAAAGTCAACTTCTACACCTCCGCCGACACCGACCTGCAAGCCGGGCTCTTTCTGGCCATCTACCGCGCGCTCGACGACAACGCTGTCAGCATCCTGAACGTGAGCTTTGGCGCCTGCGAACTGGCCCAGGGCACCAGCGGCAACCAGCAAATTCTGCAAGCATGGGAGCAGGCGGCGGCGCAGGGCATCAGTGTGACCGTGTCAACCGGCGACAGCGGCTCTGCCGGGTGCGACGATGATAATACGGAAACAGCCGCGCAATACGGTCTCAACGTCAGCGGCCTTGCGTCTACGCCCTACAACATCGCAGTAGGCGGCACAGACTATGACGTTCTCCTGAACTCCTTCAGCACCTATGTGAGCACAACCAACGCCGCCTCCAGTTATTACCGGACGGCCCTCAGCTACATTCCGGAAAGCCCGTGGAACGATTCGACCACCACGAACACCGGCGGATACACCGCGAACACACCGACCAAGGACAGCAACGGAAACACCAACATTGTCGGAGCGGGCGGCGGCGTCAGCAGTTGTACGCAGTCGGTAGCCTCCGGCAACACCGTAGCTTGTGTATCCGGCACCGGATACGCCACCCCTCCGTTCCAGACCGGATTGTCTTCCTTCCCCTTCAGCAACCGCGCTTTGCCGGACGTCTCCTTCCTTGCAGGCGATGGGTTTTATGGAGCTCTTTGGGTCGTTTGCGCTGACAGCGTCTCCTTCCCGGCTTCCGACGGTTCTACCTACACCGATTGCCAGCAGACTGGCGGCACGTTCACCGACAGCACAACCTTCACCGGCGTAGGCGGAACCTCCGCCGCCGCTCCCACCTTTGCCGCAATGCTGGCGCTCGTGTCTCAGGCCGAGGGTGGCGTGCGGCTCGGCCAGGTCGACAACGTCCTCTACAATCTTGCGAACCAGTCGTCAGTCTACGGGAGCGCTTTCCACGACGTAACCACAGGCAACAACTCCGTCTACTGCCAGTCGGGCACAACCAACTGCGGCTCGAACGACTTCCTCGAGGGCTATAACGCCGGAACCGGCTATGACGCGGCCTCCGGTCTCGGCAGCGTCGATGTCGCGCAGTTAATCGCCAATTGGTCGAAAGCCGTCTTCACGCCCACAACCACCTCCTTCACCATTAACGGTGGAACCTCGGCCATTAACGTCGAACACGGCACATCGCTCACCTTCGCGGCCACCGTCACCCCCGGCACGGCCACTGGAGACGTGAGCTTCATCAACAACAGTGGATCGGAGAACAACCAGTCACTCGTCCCTGAGTTCGCAACGCTTAAAAGCGGTACAGCCAGCATGCCGTCCGGCGATCTCCCCGGCGGCGGTCCGTATAACGTCTATGCCTACTACGGCGGAGACGTTAATAACTCTGCAAGTCAATCGAATCCGGTCCAGGTCACCATCACCTCCGAGCCAAGCCAGGTAGCCATTGGCGCTACCATTGTTGACCCGCTAACCGGCAATACCGTGTGCAACGATGTCACTGCCAGCGCAACCTGCATCGGCGTGTCCGTGCCCTACGGGCTCGCCACGTCGATCAGCGCCCAGGTGCAGGGAGCATCCGGCTCCGGTACCGTGGCAACCGGGTCCATCGGCTTCTCAGATTCAGCCGGGAACCTGAACTACTACGCCAACGGCACTTCGACGTCTGCTCCCACCGTCAATGTTCCGATTTCAAGCATCGGAATTGCCAGCTACAACAACTATGCATGGCAGAACCAGTCGCTGTCTGTGGCCACGCATGGCATCACCGCAGCCTATAGTGGCGATGCCAGTTATCAGGCGAGTAACTCCGGCAGTGCCTATTCCTTCGCCGTCGTCCAGGCAACTCCCACCGGCGTTGGCGTCAGCGGATCGGAGAGCGGCACCACCGTTACCCTGCAGGCTCAGGTAAATACTGACAGTATCGGCCTCGCGCCTAGCGGAAATGTCGTATTCAGCGTTGGCAGCACCACGCTTGGAACTGCATCCAGTCCTGCTGAAACTGGGTTTGTAAGCACCGGCACCGTCGCCTCGCTCTATACGATATCCATCCCCGCCAGCACAAGTGGCCTGGTGAATGGCAACAACACCATCACCGCAACCTATGCCGGCGACACCAACTATGCGACGGCCAATGGCAGCGCCACCGTTGTCATCTCCGGCGGTGGCGGCAGTGGCAACTTCAGCCTCAGCGGCAGCCCAATTTCAATCTCCGCCGGAGCTACCTCAGGCAATAGCTCGACCGTTACTGTAACGCCATCGTCCTCCGGCTTTACCGGGACCGTGAATCTCACCTGCTCGCTCACCTCCAGCCCAACCGGCGCTATGGACGTGCCGGCCTGCAGCCTGAATCCGGCATCGGTGGCGCTAAGCGGCACAAAGGCGGGCACATCCACCTTTACCGTCACCTCTACTGCGCCGACCAGCAGTGCTCTCGTCTACCCGCTGAAGAACGTCTTCGAAGCGGTGGGTGGAACCGCGCTGGCCTGCATCCTGATGTTCACCATTCCGGCGCGCCGCAAGGCGTGGCGCACGATCCTTTGCCTGGTGGCCTTTGCCATCGCCATCTCCGGCGTCATCGGATGCGGTGGCGGCAGCAGCGGCGGCGGCGGCACCAGCGGTGGAACGACGACCGGCACATATGTCTTTACGGTCACCGGCAGCTCGTCAACCTCAGGCAGCAGCACGATGGCCTCAACCACCATCCAGGTCACAATCAATTAAGCCGGACTTAAAACGGCAAAAACAGCCGCATTTCACTAGGAAATGCGGCTGTTTTTTGTGCTGAAACCGACCCGGAATCCTCCTCAAAATCTGATTTCCATGAATCGTCGCCATTCTGTGCAAGGTGGGAGCGCAAAGGGTGGGAGACCACAACTCTCCATAGGTAGAAGCCTTGTCAAGACCCCGTTCAGGTAACTTTCCCATAAGTCTTTGAAATAAAGGCGCTTATTCCCATTGAGGGTTGGCGTACTATTTCTCCAAAACTGCTATTCTGGAAGTAGGAGTAGATTTTCCTCAGCGGTGGGCTTCCCGGCGATAAGTCGTTTATTTTCTATATCTCAAGCATAAGTCGAGCGGTTTGAATACTTTCCCGCTTCTTTCAGCACCGAGCGTGTATTTTCAAAGATTTGGCTACCCTCCACCCCCTGGGGTATGCCGTCCCGGAACACAGAAAAGCCCCGCCAAAGCGGGGCTTTTCAGCGATGAGAGCCAGTTCTACTGCGGAGGACGCTGCTGCAGTTCCGGATTCGAGCTGGTATTGTCATCAAACGATCGCACTTGTCCGACCGCACGGGAAGTGGTCACCGTAATCGGCGACTGCAGCTTGAAGTTGATCAGCGTCTCCGGCTGGATCTGCACCTGCTCGCCGCGCGTGACCGCATTCACACCAGCGCCAGTTGCGCCACCGGCAGCCGCGCCGATGGCTGCGCCTCTGCCGCCGCCCGCCAGCGCGCCGATGATCGCGCCGATGGCTGCGCCGCCGCCAGTCTTGACCGCCGTATTCTTGCCGCGTCCCTTACCTTCTTTCGTGTACGCGTCAGTCACGACAGGAATCTGGCGATTCCGTGTGCTGATCTGCGTTAACTCGATCGAGAGCAGCGCGCTGCCGGCGAAGTGGGCCGCATCCTTGGCATCGACCACGCGGCCAGTGATGCTGGCTCCGTGCGGAACAGCGATCATGCCATCAGCAATCAGGTCGCCCGCCAGCGATCCGTGAAAGACCTGGTTCGGCTGGGCGGTCTTGCTGCTGAGCGCCTCTGTAATGCGCACCGGAACGATCGTGCCTTCCGGAATCGTGACCGTCTTGACCACCGGCTGCGGCGGAGGAGGCGGTGGCGCCGGTGCTGGCGGTGGTGCCTGCTGCTCCACCGGAGCGGGCGCCGGAACCGGCGCTGGGGCCGGCGGCGGTGCTACCTCGGCCACCTGCTTTTCCGCATGATGCTTGTGTTTTTTCTGAGCAACCGGCGGCGGAGCCACGGCCGCAGCCGCCTGCTTCGGCGGCTCAACGGTCAGATTATTCACGACCGTTTTGACGCCGTCCACGCCGCCCGCATCGTTTCCGGCCAGCGCGCGCGAAGCGTCGTCATTCGCGGTGCCCGAGAGCGTCGCAATGCCGTTCGCCACCGAAACCTGAATGTTCTGGCCGCTCAGAGCGCTCTCTGCGGAGATTTTGGCTTGGACATCACTGGCAATCTGCTGATCGGTGCGTTCTGGCTGGACTGCAGTCTGCTCCCGCTTGCAGCCCGCGGCAAACAGCAACGCACCTGCGAGCAGCGCCGCCTGCAGGCTTTTCATACGAAGTCTGTTCATAACTATCACCATAATCTTCCTGATTAAGCCGGACCCTCATAACTCATACTTAATAGATGCACGAAGGCCCTATATGGCAGCGTAAATGATGATGGCGGCATCTATCGGTTATATTGACGTATCAGGAGACTCAAAGGCTCTGATATCTGGTACCATCCGGTTTCCAGCGAAGGAGGACGATTTATGTCGGATGAAAAGCAGTCGAGCGGATTCAGTTGGTTTCTGGCTGGTCTTGGACTTGGTGCTCTGCTAGGCGTACTCTATGCACCAAAGTCAGGCCGCGAAACACGCGAGGACCTGGCCAGCAGCGCGCGCGAAAGCAAGGATTATCTGAAGCAGCGGTCGCGCGAAGCAGCCGATCAGGTAAGCGTGTACGTGGACCGCGGCAAAGCGCAGGTCAGCGAATATGTTGACCGCGGCAAAGACTACGTGGACCGTGGAAAGTCGCAGCTGAATGACTGGATGACCCAGGGGCGCCAGTTCGTGAATGAGCAGGGCGACCGCGTCTCGGCAGCCGTCGAAGCCGGGCGGCAGGCCTATCGCGCAACCACGGCCCCATCCAACGAAGCAGCAGGCGAAGAGCCCTCGCATTCATAGAGGCTGCCGAAGAACGCCAATCGAATCGGGTGAGCAAGCATGCAGACACCGCAAATTGTTTTTATCATCTTTACTGCTGTGACTTCGGTTGGCGTTCTCATACAGGCATTTGTGCTTCTGGGCATGTATTTTGCCGTCAGGAAAACGACAGATGAACTGCACGTGCTTTCCGACCAGCTCAAGCAGCACCTTGTACCCACTCTGTCCACGGCGCGCAATCTGGTGGAAGACATTTCACCCAAGGCGAAGGTTGCCGCTTCGAACCTGGTAGAGGCAAGCAATATACTGCGGGCGCAGGCAGAACATATCAACAAGACCGTCACTCAGGTTGCCGACATCGCGCAGGCGCAAGCGGAGCGTGTCGATGAGATGGCCACCGCAGTCCTCGACGGCATCTCGCAGGCAACGGCGGCGGTGCAGCATGGAATCGCTTCGCCCTTGAAGCAGGTCTCAGGCGTCGTCAATGGCTTGCGCGCAGGCCTGGAGGTTCTTCGCAAGAAGGAACGTCCCACGCACGTCGAGGAAGACGGCGGTAATTTCGTCTGAAGCAGCTTCGCCGGGAGCGGCAGTCTTATGGCTGCTCCAGGAACTGCTGCACGACCGGTTTCATCTTATCCATTTCGCACCCCGGCGACATATGCCCGCAGTCGGAATCCAGCAGCATTGTCTGCGCATGGATGAGCTTGGCGAAGCCCAGCGGCGGAAGCGGGTTCACCATGTGGTCCTGTGTCGCGTTGATGATGAGCACCTTTGCTTTCACCTTATTGGCTGCATCGTAAAGTGAACCGCCGTGGGCAATGTCTTGCCCGATGAGTGCTTGAAGTTGGCGGAGGTAATCATTGGCGTCGATGAAGCGCTCGCCGTTGGTCGTAATTTCCTCGAAGTACTGCTGAAAGCCTTCCCGCGTTGTGTGATTGGCGCGGAAGTCGGGTGTCGTGAGGTTCATGTTGTGTATCAGTGCCACCAGCGATAACGGCGGCGTCTGCGTATACTTGCCATTCTTATAGGCTGGATCGGATACCAGCGCTTTGAGTTCTGTATTCCACAGCAGCAGATCGTAGGAACTCATCTGCGGCGTGCCGACAATTGGGATCGCGAGATCCATGAAATCGGGATAGCTCACCATCCATTGAAAGGTCTGCAGGCCGCCCATCGATATGCCCATGACAGCATGCAGATGCTGCAGGTGCAGGGTTTCCGTTACAAGGCGGTACTCGGAGTAAACCATGTCGCGGATGGAGAACTGCGGGAAGCCGGTCCCATGCTGCGTTGTGCTGTTCGATGGCGATGTCGAAACGCCATTGCCAAGCGCATCGACCGCAATAACGAAGTATTTTGAGGTGTCGACGTATGTTCCCGGACCAAGCTCGGCAACAATATCGCCGCTCTTGCCGGTAAACCAGCTGGGAAAGAGCACGGCGTTTGATTTTGCTGCATTCAGTGTGCCGAGCGTGCGGAAACCGATCTTGCAGTCATGAATGACCGAGCCATTTTCGAGCTTCAAATCGCCGAGGCTGGCGTATTGCAGCGGCGGAATCGTTTGCGCGTGAAGGACGATGGAAAACAGGAAGAAAATGAAAGCCGGAAGCGCGCGTCGCATTTCGATTGCTATTCTAATGCCTCGGGAACAAATCTACCTTGGAGACGATGCATTGCGGCTTGCGATCTGTTCAATCTTTGCTTGTAGCCTGCTTTTGTTTTCTTCCCTTTCGATGAGCGCTCAGACGGCCTTGCCCTCATTCAACAACACGCTGATGCCGCAGCCGGAGAAACTGACTGTGGAGCAGGGCGGCTTTGTCGTAAGCCCGGCATTTACCGTTGCTGCTCCGAACTTTCGTGATGAACGCCTGGATGCAGGCATTGGCCGCATGCTCCATCGGCTCGAATACCAGACTGGAGTGCCGCTTGCGAAGAACATCGCGAAAGACCCTGCTGGTGCGGCGCTGATCATCGATGTGAAAGGCCCCGGCGAGGCCGTTCAGTCCGTAGATGAGGATGAATCCTACTCTCTAAGCGTTATGTCAGCCGGAGCGAAATTGCAGGCAAATACGGTCGTCGGCGCGTTACGCGGCATGGAAACGCTGCTGCAACTAGTCCAGCCGGATCATTCCTCGTACTTTCTTCCTGCGGTAAGCATTGACGACACGCCGCGCTTCCGCTGGCGCGGACTGCTTATCGATGTGGGACGGCACTTCGAGCCGGTCAGCGTCATCGAGCGGACGCTTGACGGCATGGCCGCTGTGAAACTGAATGTTCTCCACTGGCACCTGACAGAAGACCAGGGATTTCGCATCGAGAGCAAGCTCTATCCCAAGCTCACCGGCATGGGTTCCGATGGCCTTTACTACACGCAGGAGCAGGCAAAGGAAGTGGTTGCCTACGCGCGGGCACGAGGCATTCGCGTTGTGCCTGAATTCGACATGCCAGGGCATTCGGTAAGCTGGTTCGTCGGCTATCCAGAGCTTTCAAGTGGTCCTGGGCCGTATCAGATTCGCCGTGAGTTCGGGGTCGCCGATGAAGCCATGGACCCCACGCGAGACAGCACCTACAAGTTTCTCGATGGCTTCATTGGCGAGATGGCTACAATCTTTCCCGACCCGTACATGCATATTGGTGGCGATGAAAGCAATGGTGTGCAGTGGAAAGCCAATCCGCGCATTGTGAAGTTCATGCAGAAGCACGACATGAAAGACACGGCTGCGCTGCAGGCTTACTTCAATCAACGTTTGCTCAAGATTCTGGAGAAGCATCACAAGCACATGATTGGATGGGACGAGGTGATGAATCCAGCGCTTCCCAAGGATGTCGTAGTGCAATCCTGGCGTGGAACAGAATCGCTTGCCCAGGGCGCGAGACAGGGGTATCAAGGCATCCTGTCGGCACCGTATTATCTCGACGCAATGAAATCGGCTGAGCAGCACTATTTGGCAGATCCACTGCCCACCAATATCGATCTGACGCCTCAGCAGCGTTCGCTGATTCTGGGAGCTGAAGTCTGCATGTGGGGCGAGCAGGTTTACGAGCGCACGATTGATTCACGCATCTGGCCGCGCACGGCGGCGATGGCCGAACGCTTCTGGTCGCCGGAAAATGTGCGCGATGTGGACGATATGTATCGCAGGCTGCATGTGATGTCGGTGCGGCTGGAAGCGTTTGGCTTGACACATCTCACGCAGCAAGACGTGGGGCTGCGCGCGTTGACTGGTTCGATGGATATCGATGCCCTGCGAGTTTTTGCTTCTGTCCTCGAGCCAGTCAGCTTCGATCAGCGCTACCAGGGTCAGCACACTTCGCAATTAACGCCGCTTGACCGGCTAGTCGATGCGGTGCGTCCCGATCCACCATCGCGGCATGAGATGGAAGTTCTGGTGCGGGCATTCCTTGAGAATCCATCGCAGCATGAAGCAGAACGGCATCGGCAGGAAGCTATCTTCGCGGCGTGGACGGCGGCTGCGCCCAAGGTCCAGCAGCAGGTAGCCGCTTCGCCGCTGCTGGCTGCCGATGCTACGGAGCGGGCACAGCAGTTTTCTCAGCTTGCGCAAATCGGTTCGCAGGCTGTGGAGTATCTGGCTGGCCAGCGCGCCGCGCCTGCCGGTTGGAAACAGAACAGCCTGGATCAACTGGATGCGGCGCAAAAGCCTTCCGGTTTGGTGCGGTTTACGGTGATTGAGTCACTGCGTAAGCTCGTGAATGCAGTTCCATAGAAAAACAACTGTGGAAGTTACAATTACTCGAGGCTGCTCTGTGGAGCAGCCTCTTTCATCTGCTGCTTGTACCATTCCACCGTGCGGCGCAGGCCTTCTTCGAAGCTGACCAGGGGTTCGTAGCCGAAGGCTTCATGCGCAGCGCTGATATCTGCCAACGAGTTTTGTATGTCTCCAGTTCGCTGAGGGCCGTAAATCGGCAGCTCTGAAAAGCCCGTCAGCTCCGCAAGAATCTTGTAGGTCTTATTCAGCGTGTGACGCTGGCCGCAGGCCACGTTGAAGACCTTGCCCGCAACTTTTTCTGCCGGTGCATGCAGAGCGAGCAGATTGGCCGAGACGGCATTTTCGACATAGGTGAAATCGCGCCCCTGCTCGCCGTCGCCGAAAATGGTTGGCCGCTCTCCATTCAGCATGAGCAGGGTGAACTTCGCCATTACTCCGCTGTAAGGAGAATCGGGAACCTGCCGCGGGCCGAAGATATTGAAGTAGCGCAGGCACACGGTTTCAAGTCCATAGATTTGCCAGTAGCTGCGCATGTATAGCTCTCCGGCGAGTTTCTGCACTGGATAAGGCGCGATGGGCATGGGCACCATCGTCTCTTTGCGCGGAAAGCCCGGCTGGTTGCCATAGGCAGAAGACGACGCAGCATACACGATGCGCTTTACTCCGGCGGCGCGCGCGCCTTCGAGCAGGTTGAATGTGCCATCGATGTTGGCAGAGTGGCTGGTGCGCGGGTCTTTGACCGAACGTGGCACTGAAGGTAAAGCGCCCTGATGTAGAACGTAATCCACGCCTTCACAAGCGCGTGCGATCTCATCCGCGTTGCGCAGGTCACCCTGCACAAACTCCATGCGATGGAGAATTTCAGCGAGATTCTCTTTGCGGCCGGTTTCAAAATTATCGAAGCCGCGCACTGTTTCTCCGCGTTCCACAAGCGCCTGGCTGATCCAGGAGCCAAGAAATCCGGCACAGCCGGTTACAAGATAACGAGCCATATCTTCCTATATGGTATCTGCTCCGCAGAAGCTGCGTAAGTTATACAAAATCAGGCATACTGGAGATGCATGCAAGGCCTTCCACCATTCAGACTTGCTCCTTACTTTCGGACCCGCATCTGGGGGTTCCACGATCTCTCCCCTTGGTTTGATTACAAGACAGACGGCGAGCCGATTGGCGAAGTTTGGCTCACCGGCGAAATGTGTACCGCAGAAACAGGTCCGTTGAAGGGCCAGTCTCTCAAGGAAATTACGGCTGTTCACGGCGAAGAATTACTCGGCCGTGGCCGGGCGGGCGAAGAGTTTCCGCTGTTGGTGAAAATTCTTTTCCCAAAAGAAAAGCTCAGCGTGCAGGTTCATCCTGACGACGCGCTGGCGCAAAAGTATGGGGAGCCGCGCGGCAAGACTGAGTGCTGGTATGCGCTGGATGCGCAACCAGGTGCGGAAGTCGCTCTCGGTATCAAACCAGGAGTGCAACCCAACGAGGTGCGCGCGGCGATCGAAGAGTCGCGTCTGGAAGATTTGCTTGTGTGCGTGCCGGTCAACAAGGGCGATATGATTTTCGTCGACGCTGGGACGGTACACGCGGTCGGGCCCGGCGCTGTGCTGCTCGAAACCCAGCAGACGAGCGACCTGACATACCGGATGTACGATTACGGCCGGCCACGCGAACTGCATCTGGATAAATCCATTGAAGCAATGCGTCTCGCCACCGGCGCCGGCAAAATGACGCCGAAGAATGTGAATGGACATTCCGTTCTGATCGACCAGAAATATTTTCGCGTTGAGCGCTGGAAAGAGAGATTGCCATCGGCAAAAAACGCATCAGAAGATGTGGTCCAGCTGCTTTTTGTTGCGGAGGGAAATGTGAAAGTCGAAGGCCAGAGTTACGAGCCGTTCTCGCTTAACCGCTGTCAAATTGCCGTTATTCCGGCCGGCGCCCACGATTGGAGCATCACAACGGAAGCAGCTGCCGAAGTGATCCGCATTCTTCCTCAGTCTGCCTGAACAATTTGTTTAAGCGAACGGAGGTCCATGTCCAAAGCAATTGATTTTCGGCCGATCATTCTGGCCGGAGGCAGTGGGACGCGATTCTGGCCGCGCAGCCGCAGGGCTCGCGCCAAGCAGGTGCTGGCGCTTGATGGCGAGCGCACGATGATTCAACGCACGGTGGATCGGCTGGCTCCGCTGGCCAAGCGGGACGATTTCTGGGTCATTACCAATGATCTTCTGTCGCCTACAATCTGCGGACAGCTTGATGTTGTTCCCAAAGAGCAGATAGTGTGCGAGCCTGTCGCGCGCAACACCGCTCCTGCTGCGGGATTGGCTGCTTTTCTTATCGAGAAGGTCAATCCTGAGGCGGTGCTTGGTATTTTCCCGGCCGACCATGTGATCTCTGATGAAGCCGCATTTCTTGCAGTATTGGAACATGCCATCAAGATCGCAGCTGCCGGCGAAAATATGGTCGTGCTTGGAGTAACTCCCACGCGTCCGGAAACCGGCTACGGCTATATTGAAACCGGCAGCGTGTTGGATGACGGCTCTCTGCGCGTGCGCAGGTTCACGGAGAAGCCGAATCAGGAGCGCGCAGAGGAATTTGTGGCGGCAGGAAACTACCACTGGAACAGTGGCATCTTTATCTGGAGCGCGCGCACGCTGGCAAATGCAATCCGCGAGCATCTTTCAGAAACCGCGCCAATATTACAACAGATTGCCGACGCACATGGAACGCCGGAATTTCGGAGTGTTTTTGAGAGACTGTATCCACATTGCGAAAACATCAGCGTGGATTACGCCGTGCTGGAACCACGCTCGGCAAAGGGTGAGCACCATTCCAACCTTTATTGCCTGCCGGCGAGTTTCGGCTGGAATGATCTGGGTTCATGGGCTGCTCTTTACGAGCATCAATTGGAGCAGGTCAAGCTGGCGGACAAGAACGAAAACGTTGCCGAAAGCGCAGGCAGTCTGGCGTTGGATGCGCATGGCAACTATGTTTACAGTCCTGGAAAGTTCGTGGGGCTTGTGGGCGTGAAAGACATGGTTGTTGTAGAGACAGAGGATGCCATCCTGATTACGACTCGCCAGCATTCACAGGACGTAGGCAAGATTGTGAAACAGCTTGCGGCGAACGGCCGCGAAGAATTGATCTGAGGCTTTCCGGATCAGAAGCAAGCCAAAAGCATGGGAAATACGACTGCGATCAAGTTTGGAACCGATGGCTGGCGAGGGGTAATCGCCGATGATTTTACTTTCGAGAATGTCCGCCTGGCTGCGAACGCCATCGGGACTTATGTGCTGACAAAGAAGGATCCGGGAGAGGGCGTGTGCATCGGTTATGACACACGCTTTCTATCGCAGGCTTTTGCTCGCGCTGTAGCGGAGGTCCTGGCTGCGGCTGGTATCTCTGTGAAGATTGCGGACCGCATCACTCCGACGCCGGCGCTCTCTTATGGTGTGCGCGCGCATGGCGCTGTGGGCGGCGTGATGATTACTTCGAGTCACAATCCTTATCAATGGAATGGCGTGAAGTACAAGGCTTACTACGGCGGCTCGGGAAAGCCTTCGATCATCTCCCAGATTGAGAGTTATCTGGGAAAGCCACTACCGAAGGCCTCGAGCCCTGCGAAGGTCGAAGATGTTGATTTTCAGACTCCTTACATCGAGGCTATTTCGCGCTTTGCCGACCTCGATCTCATCAGCAGGTCAGGCCTGAAATTCGGCATCGACTGCATGTATGGCGCGGGGCGCGGCGTGCTCGCCGGGATATTCTCGAAGATTGGTGTTGATTTCGTAGAGATACGGGCGAATATCGATCCGCTGTTTGGTGGAATCAATCCTGAACCGATCGAGCCGCATGTCCGCGCATTGCAGGACACGGTGGTTGCAGAGAAGTGCCAGGCAGGGCTTGTCACCGATGGAGATGCGGACCGCATTGGTGCCGTGGATGAACACGGGAACTTTGTCGATCCGCACAAGATCTTCGCGGTGCTGTTGCAGTGGCTGCTTGAGCGCAAGAAGTGGCCGGGCGATGTGACACGCGCATTCAATACCACCAAGATGCTGGACCGTATCTGCAAACGCTATGGGCGCACGTTGCATGAACATGGTATTGGCTTTAAGTATGTCTGCGATCTGATGCTGGAGAAGGACATCCTGATTGGCGGCGAGGAGTCGGGCGGAATTGGTATCAAGCGGCATCTTCCGGAGCGCGATGGGTTGCTGAATGCGTTGCTCATTGCGAACGTGATGGCGGAGGAGGGCCGCACGCTGGGGCAGTTGGTTGCGCGGTTGCAGGAGGAATATGGCGAGCACCAGTATGGGCGCATTGATCTGCATATCGCCGATGACCTGAAGAATGCTGCGATTGCCAAGGCGCGCGCAGGAGTAAAGGAGTTTGCCGGGATGCCGGTCGAGCGCGTCGAGACGCTGGATGGCATTAAGTTCTTCCTGAAGAATCCCGAGGGCGCGACCAAGCCGAATGCGGCGGAAACATGGCTGTTGCTGCGTGCTTCCGGGACAGAGCCGCTGTTGCGCATATATTCTGAATCGTGCTCGAAGGAGTCGGTGGCAAAGCTGCTCGAAGCTGCCCGTGAATTTGCCATGAATAGCTTGAATTAGTTGCCGGTTTTCTGCCACCACCTGGATTGTGGGAGAATCTAAGTCGCTAGGGAAGAAGGAGCGTCATGGCTACTACAGTAAATGCAGTTCCACTTACACAGCTTTCCGCGTGGAAGGCACTCGAATCGCACTATCAGCAGATCAAGGACGTGCATCTGCGGTCGCTCTTTGCCGGTGACGCCACACGCGGCGAACGCCTCAAGGCTGAGGCGGTTGGCATTTATCTCGACTACTCGAAGCATCGCATCACCGACGAGACGCTCGGCCTGTTGCTGAAGCTGGCTGAAGAGAGCGGCCTGCGCGAGCGCATCGACGCGATGTTTAGCGGCGAGAAGATCAACATCACGGAGAACCGTGCTGTGCTGCATGTTGCGCTGCGCGCTCCCAAGGGCACGAGCATTCTAGTCGACGGCAAAGATGTTGTTCCTGAAGTGCATGCCGTGCTCGATGCGATGTCGGCGTTTGCTGACCGCGTGCGCAGCGGTGCGTGGGTCGGGCATACGGGCAAGCGGATTAAGAATGTCATCAATATCGGCATTGGCGGATCGGACCTGGGTCCGGTGATGGCTTACGAGGCGCTGAAGCACTACAGCAAGCGCGATATGGTCTTCCGCTTCGTTTCGAACGTGGACGGGACGGACTTTGCCGAGGCGACGGTTGATCTCGATCCGGAAGAGACACTGTTCATCATTTCCTCGAAGACTTTCACCACGCTGGAGACGATGACCAATGCGCATACGGCGCGCGAGTGGAGTCTCAAGAAGCTGGGTGATGAAAAGGCCGTTGCCAAGCACTTTGTTGCGGTTTCGACGAATGCAGCCGAAGTCACGAAGTTCGGCATCGATACGGCGAACATGTTCGGCTTCTGGGACTGGGTCGGCGGCCGGTATTCGATGGATTCGGCGATCGGGCTTTCGACGATGCTCGCCGTCGGACCGGAGAACTTCCGCAAGCTGCTGGCTGGCTTCCACGAGATGGACGAGCATTTCCGCACGGCTCCGTTTGCGAAGAACCTGCCGGTGCTGATGGGTCTCCTATCTGTCTGGTATAACGACTTTTTCGGCGCGCAGACGGTTGCGGTTCTGCCATACGATCAGTACCTCAAGCGTTTCCCGGCCTATCTGCAGCAGCTCACGATGGAGAGCAACGGCAAGCATGTCACGCTCAGCGGCGAGCATGTCAGCTACGAGACGGGCCCGATCTTCTGGGGCGAGCCGGGGACGAACGGGCAGCACTCCTTCTATCAGCTGATCCATCAGGGGACGAAGCTGATTCCGTGCGACTTTATCGGTTTCGGCAAGACGCTCAATCCGCTGGGCAACCATCACGATCTGCTGATGGCCAACGTCTTTGCCCAGGGTGAGGCGCTGGCTTTCGGCAAGACGCCGGAGCAGGTAAAGGCCGAGGGAACGCCGGACTGGCTGATTCCGCATCGCGTGTTTGAGGGCAATAGGCCGTCGAATACGATTCTGGTTGAGGAGCTTACGCCGGAAGTTCTCGGCAAGCTGGTGGCTTTATATGAGCACAGCGTCTTTACTCAGGGCGCGATCTGGCAGATTGACTCCTTTGACCAGTGGGGCGTTGAGCTGGGCAAGGTGCTGGCGAAGAACATCATCCCGGAGCTTGAGGGCTCGCCTACGGGCAAGCATGACAGCTCGACCAACACTTTGATTGGGGTCTATAAGAGGCTGAAGGGTTGAGGTACGACCTTGACTCTGGTGATGTGCAAGCTTATCCCTGTTCTTGCCTGAAAGCATGAAAATGAAGCGGTACCGCGAAGATCGCGTGGATTTTTCCTCCCTTTGGTCGTCAGAGTGACGTCTATCTGAAGCGATTGCAGACGGGCCGGCTTTTTAGCAGGCCCGTAACTTTTTGCTGCGGCGTGTGTTTATATGAGCGACGAGCGGGCTCACCCGCGCGTCTATAAGAACAGGTTCACAAGCAAAATGAGGGTGTTGCAGCCATGAAATCCTTGACCAGAACGAAACGGTTTCTGATGGCTGCGGTGTTAAGCGCCGCAGTGACTGGTTCTCCTTTGTTCGTATCCAATGCCTTTGCTGCGCCGCAGCGGGCGCAGTCCGGCGTGCGCTCGGATGCCGATGTCGAGAACGACGTCGTTGCGGCTCTGGCGCAGTCGCCGCAATTGCAGGGGCAGAATATTACCGCCGCGACGATTCAGGGCGATGTGACGCTTTCCGGCACAGTGCGGGACAACGCAGCCAAACAACTTGCCGAGCAGATTGCATCTCGCGTGAACGGCGTGCGTTCGGTCGAAAACAATCTCGCGGTTGAAAATAATCCCGCGCAACAGCCGATGCAGGCAGGCGGCGACCAGCAGGTGCCGCCTCCGCCGCCTTACGATCAGGGCATCTCCAATCCCGACCAGGCTGATACCCAGCAGAACTATCCGCCGCCTTCGCAGCAGAGCCAGGGATATCCGCAACAGCCGGGCTATGAACCGCAGCCCAGCTATCAGCCGCCAAGCTATCAGCAGCCCAGCGGCCCGGTTACGATTCCTGCCGGCACGCTGCTCAATATTCGGACCAGCGAGCCTCTGGATTCGCGCAAGGCGCAGGTGGGCACGATGTTTCAGGCCACGGTTGCCAATGATGTGTATCAGGGCAACGTGCTGGCGATTCCGCGCGGTGCTGTATTGACCGGACATGTGACCGGAGTCAAGAAGCCCGGCGATCTGGGGGGGAAGTCGGGCTTGCAGTTGCAACTCACCTCGCTCAGTCTTGGCGGACATACTTATCCGCTGACGACGGATGCCTGGACCGGTGATGGTCCGAACAAGGCCGGGTACTCGGCCGCGAATACTGCCGGTGGGGCCGGCCTTGGCGCTGTGATCGGCGCGATTGCTGGCGGCGGACCGGGCGCGGCGATTGGCGCGGTTGCCGGCGGCGTAACCGGACTGGCGGCTTCGGCGGCAACCAAAGGGCCGCAGGTAGTGATTCCGCCGGAGGCTCTGCTCAGCTTCCACCTGGCGGCTCCGGTTACGGTGACTCCGGTTTCTTATGAAGAGGCGCAGCGCCTGCAGGCGTCTGTGACTCCGCAGCAGCCGCAGCTGATGCGGCGGCCGGTGTATGCGTATCCCTATCCCTATCCGTACCCGTATTACTACGGGTACGCATATCCGTATGCTTATCGCTACCCTTACTATTATGGTCCGGGGTACTACTACTATCGGCGGTATTAGTCCTCTTTAATCTAGAAGGCGCAGGCTTCGGCCTGCGCCTTTCTTTCTGCGAGGGCTTTCAGTTGGCTCAGCGGACCAGGTTTGACGCCAGCTGCAGTGCGTAGATCATGGTCTGCGCCCGGTAGAGGCTGATGGTGTCGGCGGCCAATCCCTGCAGGACTGCTGAGAGAGTTTGGTTGATGGCTTTTGGGGTGTCGATATTCGGAGGGAGTATGTCAGGGTTGAGGTTGGGGTAGCGGGTGCGCGGTCTAGGTGCTCTCAGCTTGCGGCTGGGGTCGTGGAAGTAGCAGTAATGCTGGCCGCGTAGCGCGGGGCTGCCGCATTGGTGGTTATCCGGCATGATGTGACGGCATTGGGGAATGGTCATCGTCTCTCCCTGGGAGCTACCCCCCTGGGGGTGGGGTAGCTAAATCTTTGAAAAGATTGACTCTCTGCAAAAGAAAGCCGCAAAGTATTGATAAAGCGCGTCCTGGAATCAAATTCCTTGTTGGCAATAAAAAAGCCCGCCACTTGGCGGACTTTTTGCTGCTATTTCTATTTTACCGGATCGAGGGAAATAGTACGCCACGTGGCGCGGATTTTTTGACTTTTAGAATGAGCGGGTTAGAAGATTTTTTACGAGTATCCCCTTGACAAAGGAAATAGTGGTATAGACCTGTGGCTTTGTCCTCATCGCATGGATTCTTCGGCGGATTGCGCCTCAGAATGACGGCTGGTTGAGTGATTACGGCACCGACCTACGTCCAAGGGATTGTCATTGATTTTTTCTCTGGAGGGTCTTGACATCGTGCAGCGTGCGGATCCATTCGACTGCGCGCTCCTCCGAATGACAGATGGATCAAACGAATTTAAGGGAAGTCTGGGTTGCTGGGCCTGATGACCTGATCCGGCATTTTAGCGGCGCTCAATGCCGGTCTCAAAATATGGAGTGCGTGCTCGGGGCGAACTTCTTCGAGCAGAACGTTGGCGGCGCTTAACCGATATCGCATTCCGCCGGGCTCGAGGCTCATGGCCTGGAGTTTGAGCATGCGCGCCTCATGTGGTTTCTCGCCGCGCGCTTCGTAGAACGACGCCAGCTGGTCGTAGGCGGGTGCGAATCGCGGATTGAGCTGGATGGCCATGCGGAGGCTGTTTTCGATCCCGGCATCACTGCCGGAGCCTGCGGCGATGGAGATGGCGGCGTAATAGTAATAGACAAGATAGCTTTGGGAGTCCAGCTTGATGGCCTGCTCGTACCATTGGCGGGCGGCTTCGCGATGGCCTGCCTCCATTTCCAGAAGACCCAGGGTCTCGTGCGCGGAAAGGTTGCCGGGGTCCCGCTGAAGAACCGTCGCGAGAAGCGCGCGAGCATCGCCGGCGCGCTGATTGTAGGCGAGAAAATCGGCGCAGATGGCGTCGGCTTCGACGGGTGTCAGGGTCCTTACTTTGAAGGACGCGTCGTCGATTGGAACGGCGGCGTTCGATATGCGGAGATACTCGAAGGTAGTCTGCGCGATGTAGGATTCGAGCGCCTTCTGAAGTCGATTGAGGTCGCCGAAGGCTTTTCCGGCGGCGGCTACCGGGTCTTCGTGACGGTTCACCCGCTTCGCATAGTCAACCAGACGATGCGTGTGCTGCCGGCGATCGGTGATTTCTAGGTAATGGGTGAGCGCCCAGGATTCGGCGTAGAAGATCGATCCTTTCTGCTGGTCGTGATAATCGAGGGAATCGACGTCAACCTGGAAGAGCGCGGGCAGCGGGAGGATGCCGTTCTGGCGCAGGTACAGGAGATCGTTGAAGCTGGGCTTGCCGAGTTGCACGCCGGTGTCGCGGATGTCAGTATTCTGGAAGAACTCGGCCAGGCCTTCGTTGAGCCAGAGGGGCAGCCAGTCGCTGGCATAGCTCAGCTGCAGGTGGGTGTATTCGTGATAGATGGTGGCGCAGGGTATCGCGCCGTCGGCATCGAGGCGGAGCAGGATGTAGTTCTTGTCCTCGGCGTTGAGAAAGAGCCCGGCGAGGCTGATCTTGTCCTTTGCCAGATAGGCCAGCGGTTCGAGGGCTTCAAAGTGCTCCTGGTCTTTTGCCGCGATGATGAGGACCGGAGCCGGTGGATCGACGTGGGCATGAGGGAAAAGGGTCCGGAAGACGCCGCGCATGCGCTCGAACTGATCGAGGACGCGACGGCCTTGCTGATCACCGGCATCGGTGACAAGCGTGAAATGCGGGCTTTGCACTTCTACCCAAGCAGCGGGGGATCCAGAGGCAGAGAGATGAAAAGCCGCCAGGAAAAGCACCAGGACAGCAATTCTTCGAAACATGGATCGAGGTGATCGTAGCAAATTCCTGGTTACGGCATAAGGTCTCTGTTTTGACTCTTTGGTGTTGGTGTGTGGTTACCCCACCTCTGTGCTCGGGCAGGATGACAGGGTTAGGAAAGATTTGTGGTTCCCACCCGTTGTTTCACAAAGGATGGGGTACCCCTTTTCTTACTGCTGCCAGCGGAAAGCAGATTCTTCCACTTCCTCTTCGTTGCACTCAGAGTCAGCGTCAGGATGACAAACTCTACATTATTATTCGTAGCGCAGAGTGGTTAGCGGGTCGACTTTTGCGGCGCGGCGCGCGGGAATCCAGCAGGCGGCGAGAGCTACGGTTGCGAGGAAGATGGGAACGAGCGTGAAGGTGAGCACGTCGTGCGGGCGGACTCCGTAGAGGAAGCTGTTGAAGAGTTTTGCTACGGCGAGCGCGGCGGGTAGGCCCACTGCGAGCGCGATCAGGGTGAGGATTATTCCCTGACGAAGGATGAGGCGCTGGATGGCTGCGAGCTGCGCTCCTAATGCGATGCGGACGCCGATTTCGCGCGTGCGACGGCTCACTGCGTAGCTCATGACGCCGTAAAGTCCGACGGCGGCGAGGACGAGGCCGATGAAGCCGAAGATGCCGAAGAGGGTTCCGGCAAGGCGGGGCAGAAAGAGCGCGCTGCGAATATGGTCTTCAATGGTTTCGGCGTTGTAGACGGCCATGGACGGATCGAGGGTGTGAATCTGATGATGGATGGCGGAGAAGAGGTTCGCCGAGTCGGCCTTAGAGTGGACGATGAGGGTGTAGCCCGTAAACGGGGGGTCGGTGGCGGTGGTTTGCGCGAGCGAGCGGAAGAGGACGGGGCGGATATCTTCGCCGATGAAGCGCGACTTGATGTTGCCGACGACGCCGATGACTTCGAAGAGATCGCTTCCATCGCGGATGCGCTGGCCGATGGGGTTCTCACCGGGGAAGAGCTTTTCGGCGAGGGCTTTATTGATGACGGCGACTTTGGGGCCGGTGGGGGATTCGTTGGCGAAGTCGCGGCCTGCGAGGCGCGGGATGCCAAGAGTTTCAAAGTATCCGGGCGTAGCCATGTACATTTCGACGATGGGGGCCTGCTGTTTCGGATGGCCTTCGGCGCTCATACCGTCGCTGCGATGGCCTCCGGAGAGCGGGATGCTGTCCGTCGCGGCGGTAGAGATGACGCCCGGTAGGGCGGCGACGCGGTCGCGGAGCTGGGTGAGGAATTGCGTGGTCTTTTCGGGCGAGTAGCCGTGGATGCGCGGATCGACGGAGACCATGAAGAGGTTGCGCGAACGGAAACCGGGGTCGATGGTGGAGGCGTATTCAAGGCTGCGCAGGAAGAGCCCGGTGGCGGAGAGCAGGATGATGGACATGGCGATCTGCGCGACGACGAGGATGTTGCGCAGGGTGATGCGGCGGCCGGGTCGCGCGAGCGCGTCTTCGCCTTTGAGGGCGCTGGTGAGGATGGGGCGTGAGGCGATTAAGGCCGGGATGAGACCGAAGAGCAGGCCGGTGCCGACGCTGAGGACAAAGGTGTAGACGAGGACCCGCCAGTCGACGCTGAGGGTGGTGTCGATCGGGACAGGTGCGGGTATGCGGAATGCTGCTAGTGCGGATGTGGCCCAAAGGGACAACGCGGTGCCGACGAGTCCGCCGCCGAGGGCGAGGATGACGCTTTCGAGGAGCATCTGGCGGAAGAGCAGGGTGCGCGTGGCTCCGAGGGCGATGCGGACGGCCATTTCGCGCTGGCGGGTGGCGGCGTTGGCGAGAAGCAGGTTTACGACGTTGGCGCAGGCGATGGCGAGGACGAGTAGAACAACGATGGAGAGCCCGGCGAGGAAGAGCAGGAAGGCAGATTTCTCGCGCGGCGGCAGGGAGCCTGCGCTGACAAGGTAGAAGCCGTTGCCCTTGTCGGTTGCGGGGTAGGCCTTGGCGAAGTTCTCCGCAAGTGTTTTGAGTTCATTGGCTGCTTGCGTTTCAGTGGTGCCTGTCTTGAGGCGGCCAATGACCGAGAGCCAGTGGTTCTGACGGCCCTGCCATACGGTCACAGTGTGGCCGGCAACGCTGGGGGCGAGAGTTTCGACGTTGCTCAGCGGAACCCAGTATTGCGGGTCAAGGATGCTATCGAAACCGTGGAAGCCGGGAGGCGCGACGCCAACGACGGTGTAAGGGTGTCCGGAGAGTGGGATGACTTTGCCGATGATGGCAGGGTCGGAGGCGAAGCGGCGTTGCCAGAGGCGGTAGCCGAGGACGATGACCTGCTGGCGCTCTTCGCTCGGGAGGAAGCCGCGGCCTAGGGTCATGCGAAGCTGGGCCACGTCAAAATAGTTCGGTGTGGCGGCCTGGCCCCAGAGACGCTCGGGTTCACCTTTGCCGCCGATGGAGGCGGGCAGGAGTACGTCGTAGGCGGCGAGGCCGGAGAAGGATTTTGCCTGGTCGCGCACGTCCGTGTAAACCGGCCAGGGGAAGTTGCTGCAGCACTGGTTGTTCTCTGTGGTGTGCATGGACAGGAGTGTGCTGGGGTCGCCTACTGGCGGCGGGGTAAGCACGAAACGGCTGACCATGGAGAAGATGGTCGCGTTAGCGGCGATGCCGAGTCCGATGGAAAAGACGACGGCGAGCACGAGGCCCGGGGTTCTGGAAAGACGCCGGAAGGTGTAGGACAGGTCCTGCCGCAGTTGTGCCATTGGGCCCTCGCTCTGTTTGGTTGGGTTACGCGAGGGTGGGGGTGTTGGTTCCTGGATTTTTTTCGGGATGACAAATCCTGATGGAGAGTTGTGGTTCCCACCCTTTCGCAAAAAAAAAGGCGAAAGGATGGGGCACCCCTTTTCGTACTGCTGCAGCGAAAAGCAGGCTATTGCTTTGTGATTTTGAAGCTGGTGTGGAGTTGGGCTCGCGAGGAGTCGCCGACCATGATGGTGTAGCTGCCGGGTTCGACGGCCCATTTGTGGTTCATGTTCCAGACGGCCAGCTCGCTCTGCTTGAGGTGGAAGGTTACGGTCTGGTGTTCGCCGGGGTTGAGATGCAGGCGCTCAAAGCCTTTCAGGGCTTTGCCGGGGACTTCGACGCTGCTGGTGTCGTGATGGAGGTAGAGCTGGGCC
>Ga0335072_10003642_pt1 | contig 23120 bp, 23 predicted proteins | sample Lox_Sample_21_FD_206725 | JGI IMG/M metagenome (GOLD analysis project Ga0335072, IMG submission 206725) | Soil microbial communities from Loxahatchee National Wildlife Refuge, Florida, United States - Lox_Sample_2.1 | ecosystem: Environmental > Terrestrial > Soil > Wetlands | place: USA...
GCTGGGCGATGCTGGGCATCAGCGCCGCGCTGCTGGCCGTGTTCAGCGGGCTGTGGGCGACATGGGCCTGGGTCGCCTAGGCCGAGCCAGCCGCCACTACACTCCTCGCCGTGCGTAGGACCGAGCAGCGCCGCGCTGCGATCTGGGCGCTGTATCAGAGCGATTTGCTCGGTCGGCCCCTCGAGCAGACGTTTCCCAGTGATCTGCACGCGTTCACGCGCGCGCTCGCCGATCTGGTGCGCGACCACCAGAGTGAGCTCGACGGTCTGATCCGCGCCCACGCGAGCGGCTGGTCGCTCGAACGGATCGCCCCACTCGAGCGCTCGATCCTTCGGGTCGGCCTGGCCGAGCTCCTGTACGGCGCGGAGCTGCCGGGCGAACAGGCGATTCCCCCCGAGGGAGCGATCGACGAGGCGGTCGAGACGGCCAAGCGATTCTGCGGCGTGGAAGCCCCCGCGTTCGTCAACGGCATCCTCGGGGCGGTCCTCCGCGAGCTACAGGCGGGTAAGACCTAAGGCGCCGCCGTTAGGCGCCGCCGAAAGATCTGAATAACGTAGGAGTTCTCGCGCAGGCGCCCGTGACGGACCACAATTCATAGTTATGAGATTGCTGGTGGTCGACGACGATCGTGGTCTGCGCGACGTCCTGCGCCGGGCGCTCGAGCTGGCCGGTTACGAGGTGCGCCTGACCGAAAGCGGCGCCGGCGCCCTTGCGGAGGTGAACAGCAGCCTGCCCGATGCGGTGGTGCTCGACGTAGGGCTTCCCGACATCGACGGACTCGAGGTGTGCCGGCTGCTGCGGCGCGAGGGCAACCGCGTGCCCGTGCTGATGCTGACCGCGCGCGACACCGTCTCGGATCGGATCGACGGGCTCGACGCCGGTGCCGACGATTACCTGGTCAAGCCGTTCGACATCGATGAGCTGAAGGCGCGGTTGCGCGCGCTGCTGCGCCGGGCCGGCGGGGAGACGAGCGTCGACGGCGCGCTGAAGTTCGGCGACCTGACGCTCGACTCGGCGCGTCACGGCGTGATCGTGGGCGAGACGTTCATCGAGCTCACGCGCACCGAGTACCAGCTGCTCGAGTTGCTCATGCTCAACCCGCGCCGCGTGCTGCCGCACACCCTGATCTACGACCGCGTGTGGGGGTATGACTTCGGTCCGACCTCCAACGCGCTGCGCGTGTACGTGGGCTACCTGCGGCGAAAGCTCGAAGAGGCCGGCGCACAGGCGCAGATCCACACGGTGCGGGGGGTGGGTTACTCACTGCGGGAGCCCGAGGAGTGAGCCTCCGGACCCGAATGGTCCTGCTGGCCGGGGTCGCGGTGGCGATTGCCGTCCTCGCCGTCGCGGTGGCGTCGTACGCCGGCATGCGGTCCCAGCTCCAGGGGCAGATAGATCAGTCGCTGCAGGGCTTGATCAAACGGCCACTCGCAAATGTCGGCATGGGACCGGGTGGGCCGGAGTCGCCGCTGCCACAGACGGGACGGCATTACCCGAGCCGGACCGGCAACGGAGATCCCGACGAGGGCCTCGGACTGGACCAGCTGCCGCCGCAGGCCTTCGGTGGGCCATCGGGCACGTTCACGCTGTTCAAGGCCAACGGACAGACATACGTCCCGCCCGGGCAGACCTACGAGATCCCATCCACGCATGCGATCGAGTCGCTGGCGCGGAGCGGCCGCGGCGAGTTCTACACGGATATGCGCGTGAAAGGCACCCACATACGGGTACTCGTGGCGGGCATCGGCCCGAAAGGCGCGTTGGCGGTGGCGCTGCCGCTCACCTCGGTCGACAGCGCGCTTTCGAGTCAGCTCGTTCTGTTGCTGGTGATCGGCGGCGTCGGGATCCTGCTCGCCGCGCTGATGGGTTTCCTGGTGGCGAGGACCGCGCTGGCGCCGATCGCGCGATTTACGGGGCAGACCGAGTCGATTGCGGCGAATCCCGAGCGGATCGAGCACGAGCGGCTCGACGTGATCGGCAGCGATGAGCTGGCGCGGCTGGCGGGCACGTTCAACCGCACCCTCGACGCGCTGGAGAGCTCGGTGCAGGCGCAGCGCAACCTGGTGGCCGACGCCTCTCACGAGCTGCGCACGCCGATCGCCACGATCCGCGCCAACCTCCAGCTGATGCGCGAGGAGCAGCTGCTCTCTCCCGAGGACCGCGCCGCCCTGCGCGCGGACGTGATCGAGGAGCTCGACGAGCTCACCGCGCTGGTGGGCGACGTGGTCGAGCTGGCCCGGGGCAGCAAGCCGAGCACCGAGACCGGTGACGTGCGGCTCGACTCGATCGTCCTGGACGCGCTCGAACGGGCGCGCCGGCGAGCTCCGACCCTCACCTTTCATCAGGTGATCGAGCCCACGCTGGTGCGCGGCGAGGCCGACCGCATCTCGCGCGCGGTGAGCAACCTGCTGGACAACGCGGCCAAGTGGAGCCGCGACGGCGGCTTGGTCGAGGTGACGCTGCGCGATGGGACCGTCACGGTCCGCGATCACGGCCCGGGCTTCAACGATGACGACCTGCCCTACGTGTTCGATCGCTTCCACCGGGCCCGCGAGGCCCGCTCAAAGCCCGGCTCGGGCCTGGGGCTGGCGATCGTGCGACAGGCCGCAGAGGCGCACGGCGGATTCGTCGAGGCCGCCAACGCCCCGGACGGGGGTGCGATCCTGCGCGTCGGGTTCGGGCCGGCGCTCGAGCTCGAGGACATCAGCCACGAATCCACGGCGTGGGCGTCCCGCCCTTAGGTGAAGCTTGCCGGCGGCGGCCGGGCCGGCGCCTGCGCGTCGCCGGGCCAGCCGTGGTAGCCGACCAGCGTCAGCCCGAGCGCCTCGATGTGCTGCCTCAGCCCGGCCTCGGTCAGGGTGGCCAGCTCGATCTCGCGCTCCGGGCCATAGCTCGAGCGCAGCTCGTCCGTCACCCGGCCGGGATGGCATCCGAGCTCGGTGAACCGGGCCGTCGCATCGCGCTCGAGCAGCGCTAGAAGAAAGGCGGGACGGATACGGTCGTGATCGACCTCGCCTCGCCGTGGGTGGCCGAAGAAGGCGCCGAGATATCCGACCTTGCCATCGCCGCGCAACGGCACGCCGAGCGCGGCCACGAGAGGGGAGAACCTGGACATGCGCGTGACGTGCACGTGGTGATGTGAGTCCACGTGCGTGGGATCGGAGCCCGTCAGCGCCCGGAAGCGCTCGAGCTGGCGCGCGAACTCGCGCTCGATGTGACCCGGCCGATCCAGGTCCGGTCCGTCGTCGACGAAGTGAAGGCCGACCGACAGGGCCGGATGCTCGCCGGCCAGCGCGGCCGCCTGCTCGGCGCCGGGGCCCTCGACCATCAGGCTGGCGCTCGTGACGACGCCACCGGTGTGCGCCTCGACGATGCCGCGGTTGACCCCTTCGGTCAGGCCGAAGTCGTCGGCGTTGACAATCAGGTGGCGCATGCGTGGCAAGGGGGATTCATCGGCGCCGCCTGAGGGCGGCACCTTAGTGTCACCGGCCCGCTGACTGCGGCGCCGTCTGCCTAGGTCAGGTCGAGCTCGTACGTCTGGCCGATCAGGTCGACGCCGAAGCTGTGATGCGGCTGCTCGGCGACCAGCCGAAACCCGCGCTCCAGGTAGAGGTGGCGCGCGGCCGCCAGCGGGTGATTGGTCCACAGTCGGACCCGCTCGTAGCCCGCGTCGCGCGCGAACCGCAGGCAGGTGGCCACGAGCCGGCGCCCGAGATCACGGCCGCGCCCGTCCGGATGGACGAGCAGGATCCGCAGCAGTGCCGTCCCATCGTGTTCGGGATCGGCCACACAGAAGATGCAGCCCGCCCGCCCGCTCTCGACCTCGGCGATCCAGGCCGCCTCGCGGTCGGGGTCGTGCCTTGCCGCATAGCGGGCGACGATCTCCGCCACCAGCGCCTCGAAGCTCGCGTCCCACCCGAACTCCTGCGCATACACCTCGCCGTGCGCCATCACCACCCAGCCCAGATCCCCCGGTTGCCCGAGCGGGCGAATCGCGACCCGGTCGGCGGGGCGGTCGGTGACTACTGAAACAGTCGTTTCAGTAGCTTACACTACGGCGCGATGTCCGCCACCGTGTCGCCCCGGCGTGCTGAGCTGCTCGAGCAGGCGTACCGGTACGCCCTCGAGCACGGGGTGGCGGACCTTTCGCTGCGGCCGCTCGCCGCGGCGGTGGGGTCGAGCCCGCGCGTGCTGCTGTTCCTGTTCGGGAGCAAGGCGGGACTGATCCAGGCGCTCCTGGCCCGCGCCCGGGAGGACGAGCTCGCCCTGCTCGAGCGCGCGCGCGGCATCGGAGTCCGCCCGGCCGGAGACCGTGATCCCGTCGCGGTCACGGCCGAGGTGTGGGGCTGGCTGGCCGAAGAGGAGCACCGCGCGCTGCTGAAGTTGTGGGTGGAGGGCTACGCCCGATCGCTGATCGAGCCGGAAGGGCCGTGGGCCGGCTTCGCGGCGGCCACCGTGGCGGACTGGCTCGACGTGCTCGGCGAGGCCGCCCCGGAGCCAGCGCTTCGCACGCTGCTCCTCGCGGTCCTGCGGGGCGCCATGCTCGACCTGCTCGCCACCGGTGACATCGAGCGCGTGAATGCGGCGGTGAACCGCCAGCTCGAGCTCCTGCGGACGGACGGCTGAGCGACTGCGCCTCCGCGCCCTCAAATAGCTCACCATTCCGGTTGGGTATCGTCTGCGTTCACCAAAACCTGGACAAGAGTCAGGAGGCCTACATGGCATTGCAGTTGGGCGATACGGCTCCAGATTTCGAGGCCGACTCAAGCGAGGGCAGGATCTCGTTCCACGATTGGTTGGGCGATTCGTGGGCGGTGCTGTTCTCGCACCCGAAGGACTTCACGCCCGTGTGCACGACCGAGCTCGGCTACATGGCGAGCATCAAACCCGAGTTCGACCGGCGCGGGGTCAAGATCATCGGGCTGTCGGTCGATCCGGTCGAGAAGCACTCCGGGTGGGCGAAGGACATCGAGGAGACCCAGGGCACCGCGCCCAACTATCCGATCATCGGTGACAGTGACTTCGCCGTCTCCAAGCTGTACGGGATGCTCCCGTCCGACGTATCGGGCGACCCGTCGGCTCGGACTCCGGCCGACAACCAGACCGTGCGCAACGTGTTCGTGATCGGGCCTGACAAGAAGATCAAGCTGATCCTCGTCTATCCGATGACGACCGGGCGTAACTTCGACGAGGTGCTGCGCGTGATCGATTCGCTGCAGCTGACCGCCAACCATAAGGTGTCGACGCCGGCGCAGTGGAAGCCGGGCGAGGACGTGATCATCTCCGGCTCGGTGTCCAACGACCAGGCCAAGGAGATTTTCGGCGAGTGGAAGGAGCCGAAGCCCTACATCCGGATCGTGCCCCAGCCGCGCGAACCCGTGGGCTCCTAAGCGCCGGAGCGTCCGCGAGCATTCCCGGGGAAGCTCGATGGTGCTCAAGCAGTACTACCTCGGTTGCCTGGCCCACGCCTCGTACCTGATCGCCGACGAGGCGTCCGGCCAGGCGGCCGTGGTCGACCCGCAGCGTGACGTCGGGCAGTACCTTGAGGACGCCGGCGCTCTGGGGTGCCGGATCGGGCATGTGTTCCTGACCCACTTCCACGCCGACTTCGTGGCCGGGCACCTTGAGTTGCGCGAGCGTGCCGGCGCGGTCATCCACCTCGGTGCGCGGGCGGACGCCGAGTACCCGTTCTCGCCGATGGGCGATGGGGACACGGTCACGCTGGGGGCGATCCGTCTGACCGTGCTCGAGACGCCGGGGCATTCGCCGGAGTCGATCTCGATTCTCGTGTATGACCCCGCGGACGGCGCCGTGCAGCCAACCGCGGTTCTAACCGGGGACACGCTGTTCATCGGCGACGTCGGGCGCCCCGACCTGCGCGGCGCGCTCGGCTGGAGCGCGGAGGAGCTCGCGGGCATGCTGTACGACTCGCTGCACGACAAGCTCGCGCGGCTCCCCGGCGACACGCTGGTTTATCCCGCCCACGGCGCGGGATCGCTCTGCGGCAAGAGCCTGTCCAGCGAGACGGTGTCCACGATCGGGGTTCAGCGCGCCTACAACTACGCGCTGGCGCCGATGAGCCGCGAGCGGTTTGTCGAGGTGGTCACGACTGACCTGCCCGATGCGCCCGCTTACTTCACCTACGACGCCGTCCTCAACACGCGTGAGCGCCCGACGCTGGATCAGGCGCTGGCCCGTGAGCTGCGCCCGCTGGCGCTCGAGCAGGCCCTCGCGCTCGCCGCGGACGGCGCGCAGCTGCTCGACACGAGGGAGGGATCCAGGTTCGAGGGCGCGCATTTGAAGGGGAGCATCAACGTCGGGCTGGGCGGTAGCTATGCCACGTGGTGCGGGACGCTGCTCGACCCGGAGCGACCAATCGTGCTGATCGCCGAGCCCGGCCGCGAGGCCGAGGCGGCGACGCGGCTGGGGCGGATCGCGTTCGACACCGTCGCCGGCTATCTGGGTGGCGGGATGCGGGCGCTGGTCGACCGGCCCGGGCTCGTGGCGCGGATCGAGCGGATCACGGCCGGATCCCTCGCCGAGCAACTGGCAGGCGACGAGCCGCCGCTGGTGATCGATGTTCGCGCCCCGGGCGAGTGGCGCGAGGAGCGGATCGACGTCGCGGTGAACATCCCGCTTTCGCGACTGCCGGAGCGGCTGGCCACCCTCCCGCGGGAGCGCGCGATCGTCGTCCACTGCGCCAGCGGCTACCGCTCGGCGATCGCCGCCAGTCTGCTCCAGCGTGAAGGGTGCGCGCGCGTGTCGGACCTGGTCGGCGGCCTCGCGGCGTGGCGGGGCGATTAGTTTTCGCGGCGGGGCCGGTCGAGCTCCCGGGCGGACGACGCGACGGGGAGAAGCCAGAGGAAGCCGAGCGTGGCCCCACCGACGGCGATCCAGAGCGTGGGGCGAACTCCCACCAGGGTCGCCAAACCGCCTGCGGTCAGGGCGCCGAGCGGGCGCGTCCCGAAGTTGACCGCCTGGAAGGCCCCCGTGACCCGGGCGCGCAGTGAATCGGGGATGGCCGCGGCGAAGATCGAGCCCAGGCTGATGTCGAACACCATGACGCCGACGTCCGAGGCGAACTCGGCGATGAACAGCATCCCGAGGACGGCGGCCTTCGAGCCACCCGCCAATGGCACCAGCCCCAGCGGGGCGGTGAAGACGAAGGCGCCGACGGCACATGTCCAGCCGAGGCCGAGGCCGGCGGACAGCCGCTTCGCCAGGGCCGCGCCGACCAGCCCGCCGACCGCACCCGCACCGAGCACGACTCCCAGGACGCCCGCATCAACGTGCAGCGTCCGCACGGCGTACAGCACGAACAGCGTCACGAAGGCGGTCGTGAAGAAGTTGACGGTTGCGCAGGCACACAGGCAGGCCCTGATGAAGGGCGAGCTCGCGATGAACCTCGCACCCGCCGCCAGGGCGCCCTCGGTCGGGGCGGCCGGCGGTGGCTCCTCGACACGGATTCGCCGCAGAAGGGCCGCCGAGCCCAGGAACGAGACGGCGTCCGCGGCGATCGCGAACGGCGCGGTCAGCCACTGCACGAGCAAGCCGCTGATGCTGGGGCCGCCGACGAGCGAGAGCGCCCGGCTGCCGTAGATGAGGGAATTGCCCTCCACGTAACGGTCCGGCGGTACGAGCGCGACGAACAGCGTGCTGTCGGCGACGTTGAACAGGACGCTCAGGGCGCCGGTGGCGAATGCGACCGCGTACAGCTGGGGCAACGTGAGCACCCCGAGGGCGTCGGCGACCGGCAGCGTCGCGAGCAGTCCGAACCGGCCGAGGTCGGCCGCAATCATCGCGGCCCCGACGATGCCCGTGGCGATCGACCCATGCACCGGCGTGAACGCCGAACAGGAGGCTGGGCAGCCAGACCAGCGCGGTCAGGTAGCCCATCTCGGCCGCGTTCGCCTTGAGAACGAGCACCGCCGCGAGCGGCATCGCCAGCGAGGCGATCTGATCGCCGAACATCGAAATCGTCTGGGCGCTCCAGTACCGACGAAATGGTCGGTCGCGCAACAGGACCGGAATCCTGGCCCCGGCTTGCCGGCGCAACCGGGCGAGGTAGGCCTCAGCGGCGACGGCCACCGGCCCGATCCTCGGGCCCGGTCCCCTGAGCCGGGAACGCGAGGTGCAGATAGTTGATCTCCCGCGCGCCCGGTGGACGCAGCTCGGGCTTGGTCAGCCGATCGAGGTAGCGGTCCATCAGGGCCTGCTCCTCGCGCCCGAGCTCACGCAGCTCTTCCGCGGTGACCCAGACGAGCGTGTCGCCGAACTGCGCGGCCTCCTGCCATTCCTCGGGCTCGTTTTCGCGGTTCTCCAACCAACGGAGGAGCCACTCGAAGTACTTCTCCGCGAGCACCCCGCGGAGCAGGCCGCTGGCCGCCGCGAGCTCGGGACTGTCGGCGACGTCCGGCCAGCCCGTGAACATCGCGGAGGAGCGCCACGGCCGTTCCCGGCCCCTTCCACCGCCGGCCTCTTCGATCAGCCCGTATTTGGCCAGCTGGCGCAGATGAAATGACGTGCTCCCGGAGCTCTCGCCGATCAGCTCGGCGGCCTGGGTGGCGGTAAGTGGCCCCCAGCGCCGCAGCAGGCCGACGAGCTCCAGCCGGATCGGATGCGCAAGGGCGCGCAGGGCCCGCGGATCGGTCAGACGCTGGACGTTCCTGGCAGGTGGGTCGTTCGCCATAAATGCAAAGATACCTTTGCAAAGAAAGCTTTGCAAGTCTGTCTTTGCAGCTGGGCGGCTCAGGCAGCAGTCGTCGGCGAACGCCTCTCCTACGACGCGGCCTCCGCGAAGAAAAGTAAGTAACAAGTGGGAGCGCGCTCAGCCGGCGCGCAATCAGGACGCTAGCCGCGCAGCGCGAAGTAGAGCACCGAGGCGCTCAGCGCGGTGACGGGAGCCAGTGCCGCATTCACCGCCCACTGGACGAACGCCCGGCCCACCGACCCGAGCGACGAGGCGGCCAGGCCGGCCCCGATACTGATCACCGCCACCGCGAGGAAGACGACCGCGATCACCGCGAAAACGTTCCAGCCGTTGCCCCGCACCAACTCGCGGCTGCGGCCAAAGGCGGCAAAGATCCCGGGCCGCTCGAGCACGGTGACCGGCGCGACGACCGACCAGATGACCACCAGAATCAATCCCGGGATGATCAGCAGCACGAAGCCGATGCTGACCGATATCCCGAACAGGATCGACACGGCAGCCAGCGGCCAGAAGACCGGCTCCACGCTGCGCATAAGGCCGAGGACCGAGTGGTCGCGGTGACCGTCCTGGATGTCCTGGACCAGCTTCACCACCATCCCCTGGTAAAGGATGCTGAGCGCCCAGAACACGACCAGGACGGCGAGGCTGGCTGCGCTGCCGACCAGGAAGTAGATGACGAACTGGAGGGCGTAGAGCGCGACGGCCGTGCTGACCAGGACCGAGAACTGGTCCCGGTAGAGCTCCCAGATCCGGGCGACGATAGCCCCGGGGCTGATCGGTTGCACGCTCATGGCCGGAAGTGTTTCAGAGCGAGTCGGCTCACGTGCTACGCCGGGCCGTGACCTCGATCTCGATCCGCATCCGCGAATCGACCAGGCCGGCGATCAGCGCTGTGCTCGCCGGCAAGATCTCTCCGAAGTACTCGCGCAGAACCGGCCAGCAGTCGGGGAAGTCCTCCGCCCGCGGCAGGATGTAGGTGGTGCGGACGACGTCGGCGAGGGAGAAGCCCGCCTCGGTTAGAGCAGCGCTGATGTTCTCGAGAGTCTGCCGGGCCTGCTGTGCGACATCGTCCGAGATCGTCATGGTCGCGTAATCGAACCCGGTCGTGCCGGAGACGAAGGCCCACTCACCGTCGACGACGACGCGTGAGTACCCCACGTCCCGTTCGAACCGCGAACCGGTAGAGATCAGGCGACGGGTCATATACGAATGCTCGCACCCGTGCCCTTCGGATGTTCAGCTCGCCGGGTGCCAGCCTTGACCGTCGCGCTTGACCTGTCCCTCTGACGCAAGCCGGGGGAGAACTCGGTACAGATAGTTCGGCTGGATCTTCATCGCTTGGGCGATCTGCGGGATCGTGATACCTGGCCGTTGGCGAACCAGTTCCAACGTCTGCGCCGCTCGGGTGTTCCCACCTCGCCGGGTGGACCCTGCTCGCGTTCTGGGGGTGGGGCGCCGGGCCGTGCGAGTGCGGGTGGCGCGCGACCGCGTCGTCCGACGCGTGGTGGCGCGCGTCGTGCCGCGAGGGCGACCCGGCCCCCGACGTGTACCGGTCAGAGCGGAGCGCGCCGCCTCGAGCCGGGACACCTCGTCCTGCAACTCACGCAGCCGTTCGTCGATGTTCTTCACCGCTGTGTCGACAAACCCGGGCATGAAAGCCTCCTTAACTTCGATCGAAAGTGACGATCAACGATACAACGCAGTCACTCGCGTGAAACGGACCGCGAGCTCTTGCACGATTGCTTGCGAGATGGTTAGTGTGACGTCCCAGCGGCCTGCACGCAGGCCATCGCTCGCTCGGCGAGGGCCGTGATCGTCAAACTCGGATTCACACCGACGTTTGCGGGTACGGCAGAACCGTCGCAGACGAGCAGGTTCCGGTACCCGAACACGCGATTCTCCGAGTCGACGACGCCGCTCTCTGGATCGCGTCCGATCGCGGCGCCGCCGAGTATGTGTGCGGTACTCGGGATTGCCAACAGTGCCTCGGTCACGACAGCCTGCGGTGTCCCGCCGATCCGCTTCTGGATCCACTCGGCGGCCCGGTACGCACCGAGAATCTTGTCCGGATTGGGGCTCCTCGGATCCTGTTCGGTCGTTAGGACGACGTTACCGTTGGGCCACCGGCGCTTGACCTTCAACCGCATCGCGTTGTCCAGGGTCTGCATCACCAATAGGATCATGGTCCGCCGCGACCATCCCCGTACGCGTATCGTCCGGACCGCGGCGATCGGGTGACGCGCGATGTTCGCGATCAGGTACAGCGGCTGGTTGCCGCGTCCCCCGCTCTCGGTCATCAGCGTGTAGAGCAGCGATTGCGAATCCGCGCCGGCGCCGTAGGTGACGGGCTCGATGTGCGTGTCGGGATCGGGATAGATGCTCGAGGTGATCGCGACGCCCCGGGTGAAATCGCGACTGTCGTCCGGAGCGGTGACCGCGAGGATCGACTCGCTGTTGGTCCGCACGAGGTAGCCGAGCCGATCGGAGACGTTCGGCAGTGACCCGCGCAGCTTGGAACTGAACAGCAGCCGGTTCGTACCCAGGGGCCCGGCGGCCACGACCACACCTCTCGCGCTCAGCACCTGGCGGTCGCGGGATAGCCAGGCGCCGGAGCGCTCGTGCGTCACGGCATATCCGTCTGATCCGTCCGGCGCACGGAGCGGGCGGATGTCGATGGCGGTTCGTTCGGGTCGAATCTCAACACCGTGACGCTCGGCGAAGTACAGGTAGTTCTTCACCAACGTGTTCTTCGCGCCGTACCGGCAGCCGACCATGCACTGCCCACAGCGCAGGCAGCCGGTACGGTCGGGCCCGTTGCCACCGAAGAATGGGTCCGGAACGACTCTGCCCTCCTCGCCCAGAAACACGCCGACGCGCGTCTTGGCGTACGTCTCGCCGAACCCGTGCTGCTCCGCGTACTCCTTCAGCAACAGATCCGCCGGAGTGTCCTGGTCGTATGCGGTAACGCCGAGCATGCGCTCGGCCTCCTCGTAGTGAGGTGCGAGCTCGCGCTCCCAGTCGGCGAGCCCCACGATCTGAGGATCACGGTAGAACGCGGGTCGCGCGCGATACAGCGTGTTGGCGTAGCCGAGTGAGCCACCGCCGACGCCACACCCCGACGCGACGAACACGTCCTTGAACAGGGTCAACCGGAAGATCCCCTTGAGTCCCAACTTGGGCATCCAGTAGTAGCGGGCAGCCTCCCAGGTCGTCTTCGCGAACTCATCGTCCGCGAACCGGCGCCCACATTCGAGCACCGCGACGCGGTAACCCTTTTCCGCGAGGCGTAGTGCGCTCACGGACCCGCCGAACCCGGAGCCGATCACCAACCAGTCGAAATCGGGACGCTCGGCGGCCATGGTGTCGGCACTTTACGAGGCCATGCGACTCGGTGTGGAGTCAGCCCGAAATCACGATCTGATTTGCTCAAGCCGTGCTCGAGCAAGCCGCTGGGCTGTCTTCACATGCGCTGCAAGCGATCGCCGAGCTCGAGGCGCGGGTCGTCGAGGCCGACGGGGGCCGCTTGAAGCTGGAGTGGCGCGCACTGCGCAGCCGCAGCGGTGAGCGCGTTGAGGACCTGTTGTGGTGGGAGGGCGACAGCCTGCTCGGCTTCCTCGGCATCTACGGGTACGGATCCACGATCGAGCTGGCCGGCATGGTCGCGCCCGACGCTCGCCGGCGCGGCATCGCGACCGCGCTGTTGGATGCGGCGGCCCCGCTGTGCCGCGAACGCGGATGCCGCGAGGCGCTGCTGATCGTGCCGCGAGCGTCCACGGCCGGGAAGCGTCTGGCGTTGCGCCGCGGTGCAGTACTGCATCACTCAGAGCATGCGCTGGTGCTCACGGGGGAACCGAACAGCGGGCCACACGATCCGACGCTCGGCGTTCGCCCGGCCACGGTGACCGATGTTCCCTTCATCTCCCGCCTGCTCGAAATCGGCTTTGGGCACCCCGCGCCCGATGATCTGGTCGGACGGCTGAACCTGCCGGACGAGCGGGTCGTGATCATCGAGCTGCGCGGCTCGGCGGTCGGGACGCTGCGTTTGAACCGAGATGGGACGGGCGCGGGCATCTACGGCTTTGTCATCGATCCGCATTGGCAGGGACGGGGCCTCGGGCGTGATGCTTTGCGGTGCGTGTGCACCGAGCTGCGCGGCGAGGGCGCGCGTCGGATTGGACTGGAGGTGGCGGTCGACAACGACCGCGCCCTCGCGCTCTACCTGGCTGTCGGTTTCACGCCCGTCATCACCGAGGACTACTTAGCTCTGCCCCTGAGCTGAGTTGCGCGCGCGAGTCGTCGACCGCGCGGTTGATGTGGGCGATCAGCTCCGGGGATATGCGGTCGAGCCCCTTGCGGTCGTACCAGAGCGCGGCTGCGAGTCCGAGTGCGGTCCAGAACACAACTTCGCAGGCGAGGACGGTGAGCGATGTAGTCAAGCCCGCGTCACCGCGGGCGCCGAAATAGAGGATGGCGCGCGTCCCCAGAAGCGTGTTACGGAGTGGCTCGACGTGTCCGACGATCCGAAAGAACCCCGGGAGCGCCTGGATCGGGACGGTTCCACCGGACGATGCGAGCGACAGGTACACGAGCAGGAGCACGGCCAGCAACTGGCCGATCGAACCGAAGATGGCGAGCAGCGCGAGCGTCCCCAGCCCGATCATCAGCGCGGCGAGGCTGAGCAGTCCCCACAACGCGATCACCTGGGGGGCGTACATGCCGAGGGCGCCGACGGTGACCAACAGTACGACGCCCGTTAGTACGGGGACGGCGACAGTTGCGATCGCAGCCTTCACCAGGAACGTCTGGGTCCGGTTGATCGGCATCGGGCGCCGCTGTGAGAACCGCGCCCCCAGCTGCGACGGCGCATAGCCGAGCGCGCTGTCGACCGACGAGTTGATGAGCGTCGCGCCGACAAAGCCGCCGATCAGGGCGAGCAGCGCGATGTAGAAGGCGGACAGACCGAGGGCCGAGTGATCGGGCAGTGGGCGGTATGTGGTACTGGTCAGCGTGATTGGGTCCTTGACCCGGCTGTCCAGGACCGGATTGGCTTTGCTGGCCGTCGTGGCCACGGCCGAGAGGTGAGTCCCGATCTGCGGTGAGATCTTGGCGATGGCCGGAGTGATGACCCCGCTCGCGAGACTCACGCCCAGTGTGCCCAGGCGCGTGTTCTCTTGGAGCTGCACCGCGGCGGTCGCTGGGGGCGTGGTCCCCGGCGTGGTGATGCCCGCAGCGAGCAGCGCCGACCGCGTGAGTGTTGCCGGGACGACGAGCGTCGCGTATGCGCCGCCCTTGTCCATCTCGGCTTGGGCCTGGTGCAAGGAGGCGGGCATGAGCTTCAACCGGCTGCTCACCGCGGAGGTGTGCTCGAGCGAGCTCGTGAGGCTGGCACCGACATTCATCTGGTGTCCGTCGACGGTCGCGCCCGAGTCCTGTTCGACGATCATCACGGGCAGGCCGCGCATATGCCCCGTCGGGTTGATGACCGAGCCGAAGTATGCCGCCGCCATCAGCGCGGCGAATACGCTCGCGGTCAGGATCGGCACGATCCAGATCTTCCTGGCCCGCAGAACCTGCTTGGCCTGTACGTACAGAGTTGGGCTCGATGTTGAAGGCTCGATCATGGCGACAGCGTCGCGGTAGACACGCGGCACGTCCTCCGTAACGCACTACGTATTTTGCGGTGGGCCACTACTCAGAGGTCGCGACCGCCGGCTTCAATGACGCAGGCGCACGCGATCACCGGGCTGGAGCGTCGACGGCTTGAGATTTGCGTTGAGCTGCTCGAGGGTCGTGATGTTGATTCCGGTACTGGCGGCGATGGAGCCGAACGACTGGCCGGACTGCACGACCCAGAACATCGGTCCCGGCGGCTTGGGTTTGGGCCTCGCGGGCTTGGGCGGATAGCGCCACAGGTTCAGGCGCTCCCCGGGGGCGAGGGCCAACGGATTGACGTCGGGGTTGTAGGCCTGTAGCAGCTCGACCGAAACTCCTGTCGCCGCGGAGATCTGGGCAAACGTGTCGCCGGGACGTACCGTCCAGTACGGAGGCACCCGTCGCTGCGCGGCCGGACGCGCCTTGGTGGAGCCCGTGTGCGAGCCGCTGGAAGGGGAGCTGACGATGAGAAATACCGCGGCCGCGATCGCCAGGAGCACGGCGGGGGCAAGCAAGCGCGCAAAGATCCGGCCCCGTCGCCGGGCAGTGGGTGCGCGCTGCACGATTGTTCCCACCTTCGCACCGACTGATTGCTTCTCGACTACTTGGAACTGTGGCGCATCGGCGTTGATTTGCCAAGGGCGGAAATGCCGGTCACAAAAGTTGGGCTGACGCGGCGCACAATCCCCGCTGCGCGAGCGGCCCCGTAACCCGCGACACATCGGGGCTCGGCAGCGTGCCCCGTCCGCTGCCGAGCCCGGGAGACCGGAATTTCCGCTAGTGGAGACCGGTGATCGCGAGCACCTCGCCTGGAGGGTTGTCCGTCGCGCTGCTCGTGCCGTTGTTGGCCACGTACACCGTCCCGTCCGGGGCGACCGCGACGCCGGTCGGCTCGGTCAGCGTCACCGACGTCGGCAGCGAGACGGTGCTCACCTGTGTGCCGTCGCGAGTGATCTCAACCAGGGCGCCGGGCGTCGCCGGAGCCCCCAGCAGGCCGGCGGTGCTCAGCTCGGTGGCGTACAGCCGGCCTCGGGGTCCGAACGCCAGCGCTGTCACCGCGCTCAACCCGGTCGCCCAAACCTGCGGCTGCTGACCGGGGACGACCCGGTAGATCACCGCGTCGCCGGGATCCGAGGGCACGCCGTTCAGCGTGCTGACGTACAGAGCGCCGCCCGGTCCGACCGCGACGGCCGTCGGCACTGCCTGGGCGGCGGTCGGGTTGAAGGGCAGCTCGAGGAACGGCGGCGGTGTCTCGTTCTCGGTCGGGAATCGAGCCAGCAGGCTGATCTGTCCCCGCGGTGTGACGTACAGCAGCGAGTTCGCCGCTGCGTCCGTGAGCACATAGCCGCCCCGGTACGGGATGGCGTCATACGGATCGGAGTCGTAGGGCGTCTCGCCCGGTACGCCGTTGGCGGGCAGCGTCTGCGGATGGGCGGCGGCGAAGTCAGCCACCTTGGCCGACACGAACGGGTTGAGCTGGAACGTCCCGAACGTAGTCGCCGCCGGGCCGGGGAGGTTATTCGTGCCGTTGCTGTTGACGAGTTCGTCCTGGTAGACGATCGAGAGTTGACCGAACCAGCCGACGCTGACCGCCGCCGGCCCGAGCGCCTCGCCGCTCGCGATCACGGACGGAAGACCGCTCGCGACCACGCGGACGTGATGGCCCTGGATCAGCGCGACGGCGGCGGTCGGACCCTCGCAATATGGAATCGTCGGCGTCGGCGGACCCTGAAGCGGGGGACCCGGTACGCAGTCGATCCCGCCCGTGCCGGACTCGGCGACGTACACGCCCTGGAGCGTGTAGGTCAGGTGCTTCGGTGAGTTCAGTCCGCTGGCCACTACGGCGACCTTGGGCGCGGCCGGCGCCGACGCGCCGGGCCAGTCGCGTCCCCTCGCGACCGCGGATGAGACCGCCACGGCAGTGCCGCAGAGCAACACCAGTGTCCACGACAGCCCGATCATCAACATGCGTCGTCGCAATCGTTCCTCCTTAGGTTGATGACGCCCCGCGACGCGGCCTCCCCGCGCCAGCCGTGAAACCGGGCGGCAGTCTATGTCGGGGGGCCCACCGACGTGTGACCAGAGCGTTGGCCCGCGGTCATGAGCGGAGCCACTCGAGTAGGTCGGCGTTGATCGTTTCGGCCTGTGTGGTCGGCATGCCGTGCGGGAAGCCGTGATAGGTCTTCAGCGTCCCGTTCTGCACGAGCTTGGCTGACAGCGGCCCGGAGTCGGCGTACGGGACGATCTGGTCGTCGTCGCCGTGCATGACGAGCACGGGCACCGAGATCTTCTTCAGGTCTTCGGTGAAATCGGTCTGGGAGAACGCGACGATGCCGTCGTAGTGGGCCTTGGCCGCGCCCGTCATGCCCTGGCGCCACCAGTTCTCGATGATTGCCTCGACGGGCTCCACTCCCGGGCGGTTAAAGCCGTAGAACGGCCCCGATGCCAGGTTGCGGTAGAAGACCGAGCGGTTGGCGGCCAGCTGCGCCTGGAGATCGTCGAACACGCTCTTGGGCAGCCCGCCCGGATTGGCCTCGGTCTTGACCATGATCGGCGGGACCGAGCTGATCAGCACCGCTCTCGCCACCCGGCTCTCACCGTGCCGGGCGATGTAGTGCGCGACCTCGCCACCGCCGGTCGAATGGCCGACGTGGATCGCGTCGTGCAGATCGAGATGCTCGGTGACGGCGGCCAGGTCATCGGCGTAATGATCCATGTCGTGACCGTCGCCGCCCTGGCTCGAGCGACCATGCCCGCGTCGGTCGGCAGCGACCACGCGATAGCCGTTCTGGAGGAAGAACAGCATCTGCGTGTCCCAATCGTCGCTGGACAGTGGCCAGCCATGGCTGAACACGATCGGCTGGCCGGATCCCCAATCCTTGAAGAAGATCTTGGTGCCGTCGCTGGTGGTGACTGTCGGCATGAATGACCCCCGTTTGTTAGTCGGTTGATGCGGAAAGCTCCGGGCCAGTGCGCACCTCCCACCGCTACCCCACACAATGCATTGCACCGGAATCCAGGGCTGCTCGCGCCCATGACGACCGCCCCGTACTCTGAGTTGTCAAACGAGGCGAGGGGTGAAAAGGTGGTTGTCGCATGAGCCCTTCCGGATCCCGCCCGCACTCGTTTGAGTCGCTGCGGCGCCTGCCGGTGGTCGGTCGCGCGATGGACTGGGGCCTCGGTCCGAGCGCCGCGTCGGCGGTGACGCGCCGGGCGGAGGCGAGAATCGCCGGGTTGAAGGTGACCGAGTCGGTGTGCCCATTCTGCGCCGTGGGGTGCGGCCAGCTGGTGTACACGCGGGGCGGCGAGCTGGTCGACATCGAGGGCAATCCGCGCTCGCCGATCAACCAGGGGACGTTGTGCCCGAAGGGTGCTTCGTCGCGGCAGCTCGTGCAGCAGCCGGGTCGGCTGACGAAGGTGAGGTACCGCGCGCCGGGCGCCACTACGTGGCAGGAACTGGAGCTCGAGGGGGCGATGGACATGATCGCCGACCGGGTGATCGCGGCACGTGAGAGCGGCTGGCAGGACACCGATCGCCACGGCTGGAGAGTCGATCGCACGCTCGGGTTCGCGCACCTGGGCGGAGCGACGCTCGACAACGAGGAGAACTACCTGATCAAGAAGCTATTCGCCGCGATGGGGGCAATCCAGATCGAGAACCAGGCGCGGATATGACACAGCTCCACGGTCCCCGGTCTGGGGTCCTCGTTCGGTCGCGGCGGCGCCACCAACTTCCAGCAGGACCTCCAGAACTCGGACTGCATCGTGATCGAAGGCGGCAACATGGCCGAGGCACACCCGGTCGGGTTCCGGTGGGTGATGAAGGCCAAGGAGCGGGGGGCGCGGGTCATTCACGTCGACCCGCGGTACGGCCGCACCAGCCAGCTGGCTGACACGTACGTCCCGATCCGGGCGGGGACGGATGTCGCCTTCCTCGGCGGAGTGATCCGCCACGTGATCGAGACCGAGTCCTACTTCAGGGAATACGTCGTCAACTACACGAACGCCGCGACGATCGTGTGCGACGCGTTCCGCGACACCGAAGACCTCGATGGGCTGTTCTCAGGCTTCGACCCCGACAGGAGCAGCTACGACCCGGCCAGCTGGGGCTACGAGGACTGCGCGGTCGGCTTCTCGCCTGGCGTCGAGGAGCACGCCACGCAGGCATTCAGTGAGCACACCGGCGCGGGCATGGACCTCGGCAGCGTCAGGCACGACGACACGCTCGAGGATCCGCGCTGCGTGTTCCAGGTCTTGCGCCGTCACTTCAGCCGCTACACGCCGGAAATGGTCCAGCGAATCTGCGGGATCTCGCACGAGCAGTTCATCGCGGTCGCGGACGCGCTGATCGCCAACTCGGGCCGCGAGCGCACGAGCATGTTCTGCTACGCGAACGGGTGGACGCAGCATTCCGAGGCCGTGCAGATGATCCGCAGCGCGGCGATTCTCCAGCTGCTGCTCGGCAATGTCGGACGGCCCGGGGGCGGGATCATGGCCATGCGCGGGCACGCGTCGATCCAAGGGTCGACCGACATCCCGACCTTGTATGACCTGCTGCCCGGCTACCTGCACATGCCGCGCACCCGCGAGGGTCACCTGACACTCAAGGAGTACATCGGCGGAGAGCGGCCGGATCGTGGCTGGTGGTCGCATTTCGACGCCTACATCGTCTCGCTCCTGAAGGCGTGGTTCGGCGAGGCGGCGAGCAAGGACAACGACTACGGCTTCGGCTGGCTGCCCAAGCTGACCGGCAACCATTCGCACTTCTCGACCATGCTCCGCGCGCTCGATGGTGGGGTGGAGGGCCTGTTCGTGATGGGGCAGAACCCGGCGGTGGGGTCTCAGCACTCGGGCCTCCAGCGCCGCGCGCTGGCCAAGCTGAAGTGGCTCGTCGTGCGGGACATGGCGGAGATCGAGACCGCGACGTTCTGGCGCGATTCTCCGGAGGTCCAGTCGGGCGAGCTCCGCCCCGAGGAGATCGAGACCGAGGTGTTCCTGATGCCGGCGGCCTCGCACATCGAGAAAGAGGGCACGTTCACGAACACCCAGCGGCTCGTGCAGTTCCGCGACAAGGCCCTGCACCCGCCCGGCGACGCGCGTTCGGAGCTGTGGTTCATGCACCACCTGGCCAAACGCGTCAAGACGCACTACGCCGCGTCGCAACGCGGGCGCGACTGGCCGATCGTGAACCTGAGGTGGGACTACCCCGAGCACGGCGGGATCCGCGAGCCCGACGTCGAGGCCGTGATGAAGGAGATCAACGGCTACGACGTCGAGACGGGCAACCCCGTTGCCTCGTTCGACGCGCTGCGCAACGACGGCTCGACCGCGTGCGGCTGCTGGATCTACTCCGGTATCTACAAGGACGGCGTCAATCAGGCGCGGCGGCGAGATCCCGGCGACGTCGACGCTCCGGGCGGGATCGTCTCGCCGGAGTGGGCGTGGGCGTGGCCCGCGAACCGCCGGATCCTGTACAACCGGGCGAGCGCCGACCTGGAGGGCAGACCGTGGTCCGAACGCAAGCGCTACGTGTGGTGGGACGAGCGCGAGGAGAAGTGGACGGGCTACGACGTTCCCGACTTCCCGATCACAAAGCGGCCCGACTACCAGGCGCCGCCGGACGCCCACGGGATGGACGCGATCTCCGGCTCGGACCCGTTCATCATGATGGTGGACGGTCGGGGCTGGCTGTATTCGCCGAGTGGCCTGCTCGACGGCCCGATGCCGACCCACTACGAGCCGCTCGAGTCGCCGATGGCGAACGTTCTGTACCCGAAGCTTGACGGGAGTCCGGCGGCGATCCGCTGGCACCGGCCCGAGAATCCTTACCACGCGCCCGGCGACCCGCGGTACCCGCTGGTCGCGACGACCTTCCGCCTGACCGAGCACCACACGGCCGGTGGGATGAGCCGCACCGTCCCGTGGCTGGTCGAGCTCCAGCCCGAGATGTTCGCCGAGATCGACCCGCAGCTAGCCGCCGACCGGGGAATCGAGGACGGCGGCTGGATGACGATTGTCACCGAACGGGCGGAGATCGAGGCGCGCGCCAAGGTCACCGACCGGATCCGGCCGCTGCGCGTGGACGGCCGGGTGATTCACCAGGTGGCGCTGCCCTGGCACTGGGGCTACAGCGGACTGTCACGCGGTGACACGGCGAACGAGTTGGTTGCCCTGTCCGGCGATCCAAACGTCTCGATCCAGGACGACAAGGCGTTCACCTGTGACGTGCGAGCCGGTCGCAGAGGGGGCGCGAGCACCGCGCGGCTGGCCGGCATCGGACTCGCCGAGCACCACGTCGGCCCGGACCAGGACGACCCGCTGGCGGAGAACCCCAAGGCGGCGAGCGCATGAGCACCAGCGTCCCCGACACCGAGATCGCCGTCCACCGGGCCGGCGCGCAGCGGATGGGCTTCTTCACCGACACCTCGGTGTGCATCGGCTGCAAGGCGTGCGAGGTCGCGTGCAAGCAGTGGAACGATCTCCCCGCGGACGGCTCACGGTCGGGCAAGGACGTCTCGTACGACCACACGGGCGATCTGAGTGGCTCGACCTGGCGCCACGTCCGGTTCGTCGAGTTGTTCGAGCCATCGCCGCTGTTGAAGGAGGAGGCTCAGCGCGCGCTCGACGCGGGGGCCGGAGGCCAGCTGCCTGCGATTCCGGCCGCAGGCACGGTCGACGTCGCCGAGGCGGTGGGCAAGATGGGCGATTGGGTGTTCATGTCCGATGTCTGCAAGCACTGCACGAACGCGGGCTGTCTCGACGCCTGCCCGACCGGCGCGCTGATTCGCACCGAGCATCAGACGGTCGTGCTCCAGCCCGACGTCTGCAACGGGTGCGGCTACTGCGTCCCCGCGTGCCCGTTCGGCGTGGTCGACCGCGACCCCGAAGACGGGCGCGCCGGCAAGTGCACGCTCTGTTATGACCGCCTCGAGGACGGACTCGAGCCGGCGTGCGCGAAGTCGTGCCCGACCGACTCGATCCAGTTCGGCCCTCACGACGAGCTCGTCGAGCTTGCCTCGCGCCGGGTCGCCGAGTTGCACTCGCGCGGCATCGGGGGCGCCTACCTGTACGGCGCCGGCGATGAGCCCGAGGACCAGCTCGCGGGGGGACTGGGGGCGTTCTTCCTGTTGACCGAGCCACCCGAGCGCTACGGATTGCCCGCCAACGCAGACTCGCCGGTGCAGGAGAACGTGGTCCCGGCGACGGTGGCCGCCGTCGGAGCGGGTCTGCTCGCGACCGCGGGTGTCGTCCTCGCGTTCGCCACGGCCGCACGCCGCAGGCGCGGCACGCGCGCAGGGGCTAGCTGGTGAGCCGCGAGCACCGCTGGGAGGCGAGTCTCGAGCACGGCGGGGAGCCCGCGGAGCTGGCCTCAGAGCACGGGCCGCCGGACACTGCGCACGGCCGCGCGACGGAGTGGGTGGCCGACCACGACACGGAAACCCGCGACAGTGCCGCGGCGCTGGGCACGCGCGGGGGCCCCGGGGCGTGGAACGCGGCCGAGGCTGGGGAGCCGGTCGCGCTTGCCCGTCCCGGCTTCGGCGACGCGCGATGGTCGTTTCTCTACAACCGGCGCGACACCGAGTACGCCGCCGCCGTGCCCGCTCGCGGGCAGGTCGCGGCGGCAAACCGGCGGATGCGCGACGCGCCGGTCTCCGACGTCCGCGGGCCGATCATCCATGCGCCGCTTTGGAAATGGCAGGTCGCGACCTACTTCTGGCTCGGCGGAATGGCATCCGGCACGGCGTTCGTCGCGCTGGCCTGTGACGCCGCCGGCGACCACCGCTCGGCCGCGATCGCCCGCAAGGTCGCGCTCGGTGTCGTCGCGCCCGGGCCCCTCTTGTTGATCGACGATCTCGGTCGCCCGGAGCGATTCCTGAACATGACGAGGATCTTCAAGCCGCGCTCGCCGATGAATACTGGCTCCTGGTGCCTGGTGGCGTTCAGCAGCTCGGGCGCGCTGGCGGTCGCGGCGGATCTGGTCCGGCGCCCGAAGATCGCCCGCGCGGCCGGGGCGCTGACGGCAGTGCTCGGCAGCTATCTCGGGTCCTACACGGGTGTGCTGCTCGCTTGCACCGCGGTCCCGGTGTGGGGGCGCAGCCGCACGGTCCTCGGACCGGCATTCGTCGCGACCGCGACCGCCACCGGCGCGGCAGCCACGCGCCTGGTGCTCGTGGCGAGCGGCTTGCCCAGCGGCCATCCAACCCGCCGGGCGCTCGGCACGATCGAGACCGCGTCGATGCTGACCGAGCTCTCCATCTCGGCGCTCGGCGAACGCCGCCTCGGCGATGCCGGCGACGCGCTCAGCCGCGGGCGCCCGGGTCTCTACTTCCGCACCGCCAAGACGCTTGTCGCGATCGGTATCTCGCTGCGGCTGGTCGCGCGCCGCACCGGCCCGCGTGAGCACGAGCTCGCGAGCTTCATGTACCTGGCGGCCGGTCTGCTGTTTCGCTTTGCCTGGGTCTATGCGGGAAGGGAATCCGCCAGGGACGACGCGGTCGTAGCCACGACTGCTCGTGACGCGTCAACGCCGCCCGACGGCCGGGGGCAGGTGTGGCAGGAGCGCGCCCTGTCGTCCCGGCGCTCACCCTTGCCGATTCCCGATGTCGTCCGGCGCGCGTACGGCGAGGCCGTCAGGCGCACCAGCCTGGCGGTCGAGCGGCGGATACGTCGCTGAGCCTACGATGCGTGGTGTGAGTGCCCAACGAGTACCGGGCGGGGTGGTGCACAAGCTGCCCGGGGACCTGCGCGAGGCCCTGGT
>Ga0335072_10003643_pt1 | contig 23118 bp, 17 predicted proteins | sample Lox_Sample_21_FD_206725 | JGI IMG/M metagenome (GOLD analysis project Ga0335072, IMG submission 206725) | Soil microbial communities from Loxahatchee National Wildlife Refuge, Florida, United States - Lox_Sample_2.1 | ecosystem: Environmental > Terrestrial > Soil > Wetlands | place: USA...
TCAGAATGGTCAACTGGAGTACATTGCCGTAATCCAAGACATCACCGAGCGCAAGCAATCTGAAGAGGCGCTTGACAAGTCCCGGGCGGAGCTTGCTCAGATGTCCAGACTCACAACCATGGGCGAAATGGCGGCCTCCATTGCCCATGAAGTGAATCAGCCCTTGACAGCGGTAACCAATAACGCCAGCGGCTGTCTCAGATTGCTCGCCAATCACAATCTTGAGCCGAACGTGCTTCGCAGGGCGCTTGAAGAGATCGTTGCGGATGGCACGCGCGCCAGCGCTGTCCTGGTCCGCATTCGCGCATTCATAAAGAAGGCGCCTGTCGAAAAGATCGCATTGGACATAAACGATGTGATCCAGGAAGTGCTGGTTCTTGTGGGCCGTGAACTGGAAGAACATCAAGTGTCGATTGACCGCCAATTGACGGCAGACCTGCCCGCCGTTTTGGCAGATCGCATCCAGATGCAGCAGGTACTGCTGAACCTGATCAAGAACGGTGTCGACGCCATGATACCGGTCGCAGACCGGCCTCGCCGGCTCTGCGTGCAGTCCCGAATCGACGAATCCGGGGACGTGCATGTCGCCGTCAGCGATTCGGGCACGGGCTTTGGATCGGAGATGGATCGCGTCTTCGCCCCCTTCTTTACGACCAAGCAGAACGGCATGGGAATGGGGCTATCGATCAGCCGCTCTCTGGTCGAGAGTCATGGAGGTCGACTCTGGGCCGGGCCCAACTCTCCTTACGGCGCCGTATTTTCTTTCACGCTACCTGCATCGGGTGGGAGGCTCTGATGACGGGCACATCGGTTGTCTTTGTCGTGGATGACGATTCATCGGTAAGGTCTTCGTTGAAGTTCCTTCTAAGTACTGTAGGGCTGCAAGTCGAAAGTTGTGACTCGGCGGATAGCTTTTTGCACAAAAAGCTGCCGGACGGGCCCAGTTGCCTTGTGCTCGATGTCAGACTCCCTGGATTGAGCGGACTCGATTTTCAACGCGAGCTAGCCGCAAAGAACATCCGTATTCCGATAATCTTCCTTACCGGCCACGGCGACATTCCGATGAGTGTCCGCGCCATGAAGGCCGGTGCCGTCGAGTTCCTCACCAAGCCCTTTCGTGACCAGGACCTGCTGGATGCTGTTTGCATCGCACTGGAGCAGGATCGTGCCAGACGTGAACGCGAAAAGGAAACGGCGCTCTTCCAAGTTCGCTTTGAATCATTGACTCCGCGCGAACAGGAGGTGATTTCCCTGGTAGCCTCCGGCATGCTCAACAAGCAGATCGCGGATCAGCTTGGAACCGCGGAGAGCACCGTTAAAGTTCAGCGTAGCCGGGCGATGGAGAAGATGCATGCGGAATCTCTGGTCGACCTGATAAGAATGATCGAGAGGCTGAAAGGCCCCTTCGACAAACAGCAGTAAGCCAAAGTTTATCCCTATACTCCTTTTGGAGACACGCAATATCCCAACATCCAATAGATTTTGTGTCCGACTACGGGATACCGTGTGTGTATTGGGGGATGGAATGACGAGCGCTCTAATCGCGATAGTTGACGACGATGAGTGCATCCGCAGGACCATGACGTTTCTCATCGGGTCCTTCGGCCTTCGAGCCGCGGCCTTTGACTCTGCCGAGCATTTCCTCACGTCTGGCCAACTGCACGACACTTCATGTCTCATCGCCGACGTTCAGATGCCGGGTATGAGTGGATTCCAGCTCCAGATCAAGCTGGCTTCTGCCGGCCTCACAATTCCCATCATTTTCATCACCGCACACGACAACAACGAATCGCGCCAGCACGCGATGCAGGCCGGTGCCATCGCGTTCTTGGGCAAGCCTTTCAGTGATGAAGAACTGCTCAGAAGCATCCGTTTAGCTTTGCAAAGGAAACTCGAGGTGACGAAGGGGTTGATCACCGTGGTTGACGACGATCAGTCGGTCCGGCGGACGACGTCGTTTCTCATTGAGTCTTTTGGTTTCCGGGCGGCAGCCTTTGAATCCGCCGAAAGCTTTCTGAAGTCAGGCCAACTGCACGATACTGCATGCCTCATTCTTGACGTGCGCATGCCGGGCATGAACGGATTCGAGCTGCAAAAGGAGCTCGCTGGCGCAGGCTACAGAATTCCTATCGTTTTCATAACCTCTTATGAGGATTCCGAAGCCCGCGGCCAGGCAATGCAAGCCGGTGCAGTCGCATTCTTGAGTAAGCCTTTCAGAGACGAGCAATTGCTTCAAACCGTTCGTGCAGCTCTGCAGATCGACGACGGCAAAACGAAATCGGCAGGCTGATCGATACAACACTGGGCTTCGGTTCCCCGCACTCCATCAGTGAAGAATTTCCGGCCAAACGCAGGCATCCGGCAGGTGATACCGAGGGCCAATAGGTTAGTTCGCGCAAATTTTGAGGTTTCGGGACGGATAGCTGACTTTCTCAGGCAGCGTCATCTCTCCGGAGTGTCAAAAGATGTCTGGCAAATTGAACCGGGGCTACGCGGGAGTACGTGTTATGGATCTCTCAGAGTACATCCTTGAACCGCTTCGCGAGCATAAGGACTTCACCTTATATCAGGGCCGGCGCCCGGATCCCGGTCGGCCGGAACGATCGTCGATTCTTCTGCTCGCGCCTTCGACGTTATATCCCGCGTTCTCCGCGGCAACAGGTGCCGAACATGAATCATCCGAGCCGGAGGCGGCATCGTACCTTCCGCCTGCCGCGGATGCCCAATACCGCTGGCGGCCGTTGCTTGTGCTTGAGTATGCCGGGGGAGAGCTTCTCGATGCTTTCGTCAAGAAGTCACTCAACGCCGCCTCCTTCTTGCGCATCGAGCTGGAAAAGGCACTGGAGCACATCAGGCAATCGAATGATCCTCTCGGGAGTGAGAACATGGTCGATCATTTGCGAGTCGATCCACAGGCTGAGCTCCTGAGTGAAGAGAAACGAGTTGTGAGTGAGCTCGATCGGCATGTCGCAGAGCGAACACGGGAGCTTGTCGAAACAAACGAAGAACTGCAACTCCAGGCTGGGCTGCTGCAGGATCTTCCCGTATCCGCTTGGACGCTCAAGCCCGATGGGACACCGGATTTCGTGAACCGGGTCTGGCTGGAATTCTCGGGGCAGACGCTCGATTTCGTGCGGTCGCATCCCGACTCCTGGATGACCGTGGTCCACCCCGAGGATCGCGCGAGAGCATCGAAGGCCTTTTGGGAAGGGGTGCGCTCGGGACAGGGATTTTCGTTCGAGACCCGGTCTCTGCGCGCTCGAGACGGGGTCTATCGCTGGCATCTTCAGCAGGCCGTGGTCTTGCGCGATGAAGAGGAAAGAGTTCTCAAGTTCGTCGGGACAACCACTGACATTCACGAGCAGAAACTCGCCGAGGAAAAGGTGCGAGCGAGCGAGGCCAATCTGCGCCAGGTAATCGATACCATTCCCACACTCTCCTGGTGCAATCTGGCAAATGGACCAAACGAGTTCCTCAGCAGGAGCTGGCATGATTACACCGGCCTCTCCCCTGAGGAAGCGCACGGTTGGGGTTGGTCTGCTGCGTTTCATCCAGACGATTTGCAGCCACTGATGAATCGCTGGCATGAACTGCTCGTCTCGGGAGAATCCGGAGAAATCGAGGCGCGTCTTCGCCGGCATGACGGTGTGTATCGATGGTTCCTCATTCGCGTTGCTCCGTTCCGCGACAACGCTGGCACCATTTTGCGCTGGTACGGAACCAGTACAGACATCCACGACCGCAAGTTGGCCGAGGACGAACTGAAGCGGAGTGAGGCCAGATACCGGGTTGTGATTGAAACAGCCAGCGACGCAGTAGTCAGCGTCGACAAAAACGGCACAATCATTCTTGCGAACCCTGCAACGAATCGGATGTTCGGCTATAACCCGGAAGAGCTTATCGGCAGGAACCTCAGCATTCTTATGCCGGGACGAATGCGAGAGCTCTTTGCAACCGGCTTCAAACGATTCCTGGAAACCGGCGCGAAAGATCTGAACTGGCAAGGAACTGAGACGACTGCGCTGCGAGCGAACGGAGAGGAGTTTCCGGTGGAGATTTCGTTCGGGGATATGACTGCGAATGGACGGAGGGTATTTACGGGTTTCATCCGGGATACATCCGAAAAGAAGCGCGCCGAAGAGGATATTCTCGGGAGCCAGCGAAATCTCAGGCTCGCCATCGATACCATGCCGGTGCAGTCATGGTCTGCGCTTCCGGATGGTACTGCCGATTTCTTCAACAAACGATGGCTGGACTATACGGGTCTGTCGCTCGAGCAGGCTCAGGGGCAGGGTTGGGCGCAGGCATTTCATCCGGACGACGTGGAACGGGTCAGTGATTATTGGCGATCGCACATCCTCAGCGGTGAGCCGGGCGAAGTCGAGGCGCGTCTGCGTCGGTTCGATGGGAGCTATCGATGGTTTTTGCTTCGCGGGAATCCTCTGCACGATGACTCGGGCGCGATCATCAAGTGGTACGGAACCAATACCGATATTGATGACCGGAAACGAGCAGAAGAGGAACTCACGAGGGCGAGAGCTGAACTCGCCCATGTCGCCAGGGTTACGAGCCTTGGAGTATTGACGGCATCTATCGCCCATGAAGTGAGTCAACCGTTATCGGGCATCGTGATGAATGCCGGCACATGCCTCCGGATGTTGGACAGTGATCCCCCGAATATCGAAGGTGCACGCGAGACCGCACGACGCACGATTCGCGATGGAAATCGTGCTTCGGAGGTGGTCGCGCACCTGCGTGCTCTTTTCAAGAGGAAAGAAGTTGCGGCCGAGTGGGTGAATCTGAATGATGTCGCGCTGGAAATGATCGCTCTATCGTCAACTGAGCTGCAGAGCAACCGGATAGTTGTTCAGTATGAATTAGCCGAGAATTTACCGGCCGTAAAGGTCGATCGCATCCAGCTTCAGCAAGTGATCCAGAACCTGCTGCGCAATGCCTCGGACTCAATGAGCAGTATCGATGATCGGCCTCGGGAATTAGTGATCAGGACCGAAAGTGACGACCGTAAGAATGTTCAGATCACCGTCCGAGACACCGGAATCGGTATCGACCCCGAGGCCGCCAGCCGGCTATTTGACCCGTTCTATACGACAAAGGAGGATGGGACCGGCATCGGACTGTCCGTCAGCCGATCGATTGTCGAGGCTCACGGAGGTCAGATTTGGGCCACGACCAACGACGGCCCAGGTAGCTCCTTCATGTTTTCCATTCCATGCGATTCAGGCTCCCCGCAATCGCAGGGCTAAAGACCCGCTGTCCTTCGTCGTTCACATCAAAGCGGAGGACGATGCAATGCAGAGGTGTGTCGCAGATGGTGAAAGCTGAGGTTTACTCCGGCGCGCCATCTTTCGACTTCTCTTCTTCACTCTTCTCATGAGGTTTCACGGTCGAACGAACCACCATGAATTTGTTCAGAACGTCGAACCAGAACGGCGCTCCAAGCATAATGGCGAGTGTGGTTATCGCCCAGCCGGGAAAGTGCGGGTATGTATTTTCAGCAAAGCTCACCGCGTCGCTGAAATTCGCCAGGGTATGATGATCCTTTTTCCACTGAACAATATCCGCATCCCATCCAATCGGAAAGCCGACGCCGTCCAGGTCCGCCACCTTTGCCTTGATCGTATCGATTGCATGGTCCGAGGAACTGGTTTGATCGCTGTTAGCGGGAGAGGCATTATTACCCGCCTGGTTGGGCTGAACCGGAGGATTTTTTATTTCATTCTGAGCGGCGCTTACGGCGGCTTCGCGAAGGGTTTTATCGGTGGATAGCCTTTTGGCGATGAGGACAGAATCGGCATTGACGCTGATCGTGACGGCAACCGCAATCACCAGGATCCACCATTGAGTATGGCGCTTGTACCAGCCCGATACCCGATCCATCGAGCTGTCGTACCAGTCCCCAATCGCCCTCAGCAGCTTGTCCTTATCATTGCCAACTGTCTTTTCGAAGGCAGCGAACGCCTTCTTGACCTTGTCAGGCAACACCACCGTCGCGTCCGTGACACTCTGATTCTTGAGATCGAGAAGCGCCAGAGCAAAGTTCGCAGATGGTATGTACGAAGGTAAGTTCGCCTTCTTGACCGCACTGTAGGAGCCAGCGAAGAGCGAATTGATGAACGGATGGTTGTAGAGGCAACTGACAAATTTTGCCTCTGCCGAATCCGGGTCTTTCGTGGCGGATTCCGCGCAGCCGATCAACTCCTTGATGCCCTTTTCGAGATATTGTCCGCGCCGTTTGTAAACCGCCTCCAGACCTTCCTTCGCCGCAGTCACGGCGGTGCTGAGAAGGAGGTACACAAAAACGAGTCCGATGCCTGCGTCGATAATGCTGGAGTCGAACATAGAACCCTCCCATTCAATTCGCTTCGAAATCTGGCCCGCTCAGGCCGAATATTTCCCGTCGTTGGCATTGGTCCAGATGGACTGTAAAGCCGCCTGATCGCCTGCGCCATAGTCTGCTTCCATCGCCGCGTTCGGGCTCACGGGAAGATCGGACATCTGAAAGTGATCGTAGTCCTTGATGGATACCCAATCTCCGCCCCAGGTGAGATTTTGTGCCTTGAGCGCAGCGACCATCGCCTGAAACTGCGGCGTATCCGGCTGCCAATTGAGATTGCCCGTCTGCCCCGACAAATAAGGAACGATGTCCACGGCAAGCCCGTAGTTGTGCATGGACTGCCCGGCTTTGGCGTTCGTGACGATATGGCCAGGAGCAGTGCGCCCTTGAGCATAGAGCGTGTTCTGCTGATCAGGGGTGCGGAGGCCCGATACGACCAGCAGGTAGGTTCCATTCAGCGCCAGAGAATCAGCCGCCGCCCGAACCTTCGCGGCCAAATCCGGGTTTACCGTCGCGAGCTGCGCTTCGCTACGAGCGTCCATCGAGTCCTCCTGAAGAATTGAGAAGGACTATACGCCAACGGACTCGTCATGGCTACCCGGAATCCATCACGCAGAAGACGAGACCGAGTCTGCCGCGACGCGAATCGGGGAGACCGCGCAGAGCGGCAGGCGGACGGTTGCCGTGGTTCCCTTGCCCAATTCGCTGTCCAGATGAATCGACCCTCCCGCATGGTCGACGACGGCTTTTACGATGGCCAGGCCCAGGCCGGCGCCGCCGGTAGAGCGGGTGCGCGAGGGATCGCCGCGGTAAAAACGATCGAAGATGTGCGGCAGAGCCGCAGGGTCGATTCCCTCGCCTTGATCTTTCACCATGAACTCGACCGACCCGGCAGTCGTATTGGAACTCGCCTCAGCACTCGCCTCAGGCCATGCGTTGAGATGAAGCTGAACGAGCGAGCCCGGCGGACTGTGCTCGAGCGCGTTGAGCAGCAGATTCGAAATGAGCAGCGAGCAGTCTTCCGCCGCAAGTGGAACCGGAACTGCCGCACAGGGAGCGTTGTTCGCGATTTCGACGTTACGCAGCGTAGCTACCGACGCAAGCTCTGCGGCCGTGCGGTATACCCACTCCGCCATATCGCATGCCGGCATCGGGCTGCCGGCAGCAGCCGCACCGTTTTCAACGCGCGCCAGGGTGAGCATTTTGCCCACCAACTCCTCGAGCCGTTCGGCGTCGGCCTCGCAGCGCGCAAGGCCGGTCTGCCATTCGGCTGCGCTGCGCGGCCGCAGACTGAGCAGTTGAAGTGACGACTTGATCACCGTAACCGCAGTTTTGAGCTCGTGCGCCGCGTCCGACACAAAGGTTCTCTGTTGCATAAAAGCCTGCTCCAGCCGTGCCAATGCGCTTTCGAGCGCCTGCGTGAGCGGTGCAAGCTCGGTAGTGGTGCGCGCGGTCTCCGGCGGGTTGAAATGCCATTCGTTCACTGACACCCGCGCCGCCAGCGCGGCCAGTTGCCGCAGCGGCAGCAGGCCGCGATGCAGCAGCCACGCGATAAGCGGCCCGGTGATGGCCAGCAGCAGAATGCTGCCCGCGGCATAGAAGCCGACGGCATCGTCAATGGCATGCCATACGTGCTCGGTCGGCGCGCCGTAGAGAATCGTGATCTGATGTGTGGTGCCTCCGCCCGGCTCTTCAGGATCGACGATGCGCGAGCCGTGGCGCAGGATGAGCCGGTAATGGCGCCCGTGGATTTTGAGGTGCTCCGTGGTGTCGTCGGCGTCAGCCGCAAGCTGCTGCGGAGTGTCTGCCGCAAGGCCGCGCGTTTCGCCGGTGGGCCAGTTCGGCGAGCGGCCCAGCAGGCGCGCACGTTCGTCATAAGCCTCGTAGACGTCCTCTGCAGGCACATGCAGATCGGCCTTGTCGAGTATCACGTTGTCGCCTACGTCGTCGGCGTCCTGCACGGCGCCTAGCACGGAGTCGGCGTGCCCGCGTAGCACCGCGTCAAAAGAGCTGAAATGGATGTGCCGCTCATAGGCCAGCGAAAGCACGGCCACCAGCAGCGAAGACGCCAGCTCCACGGCAAGCACGGCCACAATCAGCCGGAAAGCAATGCTCTTTCCCGCGCGTTTCATAGACCCGTCTCCAGCGAGAGCCGGTACCCTCGCCCGCGCATGGTTTCAATCACCGGCTCCGCGCCCGGCGCTGCGGCTTCAAGTTTTCTGCGCAGGTTGGAGACGTGCGCCTCGATTACGTTCGAATGATGCTCCCAGTTGTAGTCATAGAGATGTTCGAGGAGTTCGCGCTTGGAAAAGATGCGCCGCGGGTGATGGATCAGATATTCAAGAATGCGGTATTCAGTCGGCGAGAGATCGACAGCCACGCCATTGCGGTGCACCGACTGCTCGAGCGTATTCACTTCAAGGCCGAGAGCGGTGAGCGTGGGATGCGCGGCGCCCTTGCCGCGGCGGATGAGCGCCTTGGCGCGCGCAATCAGCTCGCCCAGATCGAAAGGCTTGGCCAGGTAGTCATCGGCTCCGGCGTTCAGCAGTTCCACAATGGCCGCTTTGCCGTCCTTCGCGGTCAAGATGAGCACCGGCGTTGCGTCGTGGCGTGCGCGCAGCCGGCGCAGAACCGCCAGGCCGTCGAGCCCGGGCAGCATCAGGTCAAGCACAATCAGGTCGTAGCAGCGGTAGCCGGCCATCTGGTCGCCCGCCAGGCCGTCGGCGGCGCAATCCACGGCAAACCCGGGGCCTTCGCGCAGGGCTGCGGCCAGATTCTCCGCCAGCCGAACCTCGTCTTCCACGATCAGCACCCGCATCGATCAAGTATCTCCGATATAAGTATGGTGCCGCGAAGATTAAATCCGGCTGAAGCCGGATCGGATTTCGTTCTCATGCTTTACCCTCTTAGCTACGAGCATTTGTCAGCCCCGGCGCGTTCATTCGCACGCTTAAGGAAAACCGTTGCGCATCGTTCTCTCCAACATTGGCACCTTCGGCGACATCAACCCGTTGATTGCTCTCGCGCTCGAGCTCAAGCAGCGCGGCCACACGCCGGTCCTCGCGCTGCCTGCCATCTATGCACCGAAAATCGTGCCGCTCGGCCTAGAATTCCATACTCTGCGCCCCGACATCGACCCCACCAACACCATGCTGGTGGAGATGGTCTACGACGTAAACAAGGGCACCGAAACCGGCCTGCGCAAATTCCTGTTTCCCGTGTTGCGCGAAACCTACGCCGATCTGCTCGACGCGGCCACCAAACCTGCGCGCGCCGATCTGCTGCTGCTGGGCGAGTTGAATTATGCCGGCCCACTGGTTGCCGAAGTAACCGGGATTCCCTGGGCCAGTTATGTGCTGGCGCCGTTCTCGTTCTTTTCAGCATTCGATCCACCGGTGCTGCCACCGTACCCAAAACTCGCGCGCGCAGACAAGGTAGTGCCGGGGATGGGCCGCGGCATCAAGCGGCTGGCGCGGTTCGTTACGCGCAAATGGCCGGAACCCATCTACGAGCTGCGCCGCGAACTCGGCCTGCCCATGGGCCCGAACCCCATCTTCGATGCCAAGCACTCGCCCAACCTGGTGCTTGCGCTCTTCTCACGCGTGCTGGGCGTCGAGCAAAAAGACTGGCCCGCTCACGTGCAGATCACCGGATTCTGTTTTTACGATGCCGATGCCGGCAACGCCGCGCTGCCGCCTCATCTCGAGAAGTTTGTTGCCGCGGGCGAGCCGCCCGTGGTGTTTACCCTCGGCTCGGCTGCGGTGCTGGCTGCCGGCGACTTCTACGAGCAGTCTGCGCGGGCAGCCATGCGGCTGGGGATTCGCGCCGTGCTGCTGATCGGCGCCGATCCACGCAACCGCCCGCAACAAACGCTGCCCGATTCGATCTGCCTCGCGGAGTATGCGCCGTATTCGGCGCTCTTTCCGCGCGCTAAGCTGGTGGTGCACCAGGGCGGCGTGGGCACAACTGCGCAGTGCCTGCGTGCGGGCCGCCCGATGCTCATCATGCCCTATTCGCACGACCAGCCCGACAATGCACGGCGCATGAAGCGCCTGGGTGTAGCGCGGACCATCGAGCGTGCAAGCTACAAGCCGTGGCGCGTGGCGCGCGCCGTGAAGGCAATGCTCGCTGAGCCCGCGTACGAACAGAAGGCACAGAGCGCGGCGCGCACCCTGGCGCAGGAAGACGGCGTGAAGTCTGCCTGCGATGCACTCGTTGAACTCTACGCGCGGACGCGCAACGGACTCTGATATCTATATCCATGTCAGATTTGTCCTGGCAATCCAACTAACAATGCAAGCAGCCGATGACGAGTTATTGCGTCGGGATGCTTCGGCTGCGGGTATTTGCTTTCATGGCATGAACCAAGCTCTTGTTGGGCGAGGAAACTAACTTCCCGCTAAGTCGTCTAACCAAATAACGCGATGAGAAAGGCTCATCGCGAAGACGACAACTCACCCGAGCTTAGGAGCTTAGTCATGAAGTATGGAAATTTTTTCTCCCTTTCGATCGCGGTAGCCTCGCTGGTTCTGATCACTCCGCAGCTTAGCCGCGCTGAGACCCGCAATGGCGCTGATAATACCGCGATGAACTCGACGGCTTACTCGTCCGCCGCACAGCAGGAAGCTGCGCAGATGGTTTCGGGACAGGCCCATCTGGTAAAAACTCTCGATGCCCGCAAGGTGCAGCCGGGACAACAATTTGAAGCTGTGGTCGATGGCACGATTCATCTCAAAAACGGAACCGAGCTTCGCCACGGCACAGTGCTCATCGGCAACGTGGTAACCGACAATATGCATTCGAACGGAGCCGATGGAGGGTCGAGGCTCGCGCTTCGTTTTACCGATGCCAAGCTCAAGGATGGCAAGACGGTGCCGATCGAGGCGACAATCGCCGGCGTGGCGGGGCCCGCAAGCTATTCGGGCTATGCGAGCACAAACAACGCCCCTCCGGTATGGAGCCATAGCGCCCTGGTGATCGACGAGCAAGGAGCGATGAGCGGCGTGGATTTGCACAGCAGGATTGCGGGTGCGAATTCGGGAGTCTTCGTCAGCAACAGGAAGGATGACGTAAAGCTCAACGCCGGAAGTCAGTTGTCGTTGGCGATTGCGGCGCGCGGATAGGCCTGCATTTGTCTTCGTCACTCGGATTGCTCCTCGCGCACCTATCTCCGCACGGTCATGCGTGTGTAGATGGGTGCGCGGAGGAACAGAGAAGACCAGTTAGTTTGTCTGCGGCGACTTAGCCCGCGAGTTACACGAGCAGTTATACGAGCTCGGTTAGCAGTTAGCGCCGGCTTTGGCCAGATCTTCTTTAAGGCCCTTCATGCTCACGCGGCTCGAAGCTTCCGGGGTTCCCGCACCGCGCCAGTGAGTTTCAAGGCTCACAGCGTAGTGGTAGCCATCCCGCTGGAAAGCGCGGAACTGGCCGACCCAGTCGATGATTCCGCCCCCGACTGGCGCCCACTCGAACTTGCCGCCCGGCTCGCGGATCGTATCCTTGCAATGGCAATGGCCGATGCGTTCCTTCGGCAGCAGCCGGTAGTCATCAGGATAGGGCACGTCGCCGGGGAACGTTGCTGAGTTGCCCGGGTCCCAGTTGAGCATAAAGTTGGGTTCTCGGATCTCATGCAGCACAGCCGCCGCCTCTTTCCCGCTGCCCGTATTGCACGCCATCTCGTTTTCGAGCAGCAGAATGAGATTGTGGCCCGCGCAGGTGTGTGCAGCCTGGCGCAGCTTATCGTTGATGGCCGCCCGGTACGGAGCCTGGTCGTCGAGCCGCCAGAAGTCAAAACAACGAATGCGATCGGTCTGGAAGGCCTTGGCCAGATCGATGCACCGTTGGAGCACGTTGTCCTGTTGCTTGAAATCAAAATCGGCATGAAACTCGTCGCGCTTGGGTCCATGCGAAGACTGCGGCGCGCCGGGCCAGTTCACCTTGAAAAGCGGGCTCGCGATATCGGTGACGCGCAGCTTGTATTTCTCCAGAATCTTGCGCGCGCGGTCCACCTCGTCCGAGTTGAGATCGGTGATGTTTTTGCCCCACATGCCCCGAAGTTCAATCCAGTTCAATCCAAAATCGTTGGCTGCAACCGAGCAGGCGTGATCGAAGTCCTGCGAAATTTCGTCGTTGATAACGGAGAGACGGAAGGGGCAGCTCACGCGCGCACCCCCATCTTATTTACCAGGTAACGAAGGCTCATCTCGTTGGCGTCCTTGGGTGAAAGAGTGCTGCCGGCGGGCACGCGATCCAGCTCCACAATGCCCCAGCCGCGAAAGTGAATGTCGTTAAGCGCCGCAAAGACAGCCGGGAAGTCGACTCGTCCCTGGCCTAGCTCCTGCCACTCGTAGCCGCTGGCCGTGGATGCGTTCTTCACGTCCTTGAAGTGCATGAACAGAATGCGACGGCCATACTTGCGAATCGCCGCCGCCGGATCGCCGCCGCCTTCCAGATAATGGGCCACGTCCAGCTCCAGATAAACATAGTTTGGATCGGAGGCTTCAAGAATTGCGTCGATCGCCTCGGGCGGCTGGCCGATGGAGTTCATGTGATTGTGAAATCCCAGCCGCACACCGTAATCAGAAATCCGCTTGCCGATCTCGGTAAAGAGCTGACCTTGCAGCTCGTAGTCGGCGGCGGTAAACGTGTTCGTCGCTTTGGCCGGCGCGCTGATGAGCTGCAGATATTTGCCGCCCGCCTCATGCACATAGTGCGCGTGCTTGACGTGCGTCTGCAACTGAGACTGGCGCACGGCCGGATCGAGCGAGGTGGAACCGCTCGACAGGGCAACGAAGGTGAGCTTGTGCTCTGCCAGCAAGTCGCCAAGCGCGTGCGGGTCAGGGTACTGGTCGAGCGTGGGCGAGCGTAACTGGATGCCGGCGAAGCCGTCGGCCGCAATATCGGTAATCGCCTGGCTGGCGTTGTCGCTCCAGGTAATGGCCGAGCAGCCTAGGCGGATATCGGTCTCACCGCGATGGAGCGGCGCGTCGAACGCGGAGAGATCGATCGATGGATACAGAGGATCGGCGGGCGGAGCGAACTGCGTGGCCGCGAGATTGGCATGGGCCGCTCGCGGCGCAACTGCCAGCGCGCCCGCACTCGCGAGGCCGGCGAGAAAGACCCGGCGCGAAGTGGACATAAGAATTTTTTCCTCCGGAGAATTGAAAGCGCCGTTCGACGGCCTTCCGCTTGCGCCAGAATTATAGACCTTTGGGAAAAGCCGCGTTGGGGCGACGGCTTGACCCCGAAAAATCCAAAAAAACAGGAAAACTCATTAAGTTCCTCTCACATTACCTCGGAAACAAATATTTTTTCGATTTGGCCTAATGAAAATGCCCAACGGGTCCGATTGGGGAGCCAGCGGACCGAGATCGGAGTGCGCGGCGACTACGCCGTGTGTGGAAAACCAAAACGCCGGAGGCAGTCTCATGAAAGGCAAAATCCTGGTGGTGGAAGATGAGCCCGTGGTGGCCCTGGACTTGCAGCAGGAAGTGGAGCAGTTGGGATTGACGGTCGTGGGCCTGGCCGAGAGCGCCGACGAAGCACTGCTGGTGGCCGAAGAGAACCGTCCCGACCTGGCGCTGATGGATGTGCGGATCGTGGGCAGCATGGACGGCGTTCAGACAGCGCGGCTGCTGCGCGAGGCCTACGGCATTCCCGTGATATTCCTTACCTCGTACAGCGACGAGTCGACCATCCGGCGCGCGGCGCGAGAACTGCCTTACGGCTATCTGACCAAGCCGTTTCAGCCGCGGGAACTGAAGGCAGCACTTGAGGTGGGATTGCACCGCGAAAAATCCGAGTCTCAGCACAAGCGCGAGCAGGAGGCCATTACCGCCACTGTGGCTGGAATGCGCGAAGGCGTCCTGCTGCTCTCGACGGCCCGCGAAGTGCGCTTCATGAATACCGCCGCCGAAGACCTGACAGGATGGGCCATCGAGGACGCAAAGGGCAAGGCCATCGACGAGGTGCTGCGCCTGGGTGAGCGCAGCGAGTGCCTGCCCAAGGCCAACAGCAATGAGTCCACCACGGAAGAGTTCGGCGTGCCGCTCGAACGCAACGGCGGCGGACGAATCCTGATCGATCTGTGCATCTCTTCGCTGCGCGACCACGACGGCGAGCGCACCGGATGGGTGGTCTCATTGCGCGACGCGGCCGAACGGCTCCGGACGCAGGCAGTGGAAGAGGCGCTCGAAGAGGGCCACTCGTTCCATACCGCGCCTATCGCCATGATGCAGTTGGACGCGAGCGGCTGCATTGTGCGCGTGAACCGCACTCTGCTGGAAGAGACCGGCGTGTCGGCCGAGTGCCTGGTGGGCCGCACGCTCACCGGGCTCAGCATGGATCCCGACCCGCGCATCGCGCACGACCTGTTGCACAAACTGCTGCAGGGCGGCACACAGGCTACCATCGCGCGCACGCACGCAATGAACTGAGCCCCGCGGCGATGTAGCGCCCGCGCAATCAGGTGCTCTGCTGGAGCGCCGAGCAACGTTTCAGCCGTTCAGCATCTTGATTCGTCGCATCGGGAACTGGAAAGTTGATCTGGCCGTGCATGGAGAGCCGGAGATGAGTCACGCAACAGAGGTCGAAATCGAGTCTCTGGCGCATAGCCAGATGCACGTGAACGCGTTGCTGGCAAGCGTGCGCGACTACGGCATCAACCTGCTCGATCCCCAAGGCCGCATTCTTACCTGGAACGAAGGCTCGCGCCGCATTCACGGCCTGTCGGCCGCCGAGACGCTGGGCAGAAATCTCTCTATCCTCTTTCCGCCGGAGGAAGCAGAGCGTGGTGGAACGGCAAGGCTGCTCGATGAGGCTGTTCAGATGGGCCGCTGCCGCTTCGAGGGCTGGAGACTCGGACCGGAAGGAACAAAGATCTGGGCAGAGATCGATTTAACGGCGCTCTACGACGGAGCCGGCCAGCTCAGCGGTTTTACGCATGTCGTGCACGACGCGACCGAGCACAAACTCTCGGTCGAAAGCCTGCGCAAACTGAATTTCGAGCTGGAACAGTACCGCATCATCCTCGAAAACATCGACGAGCACGCAATTTACACGCTCGACGCGGAGGGACGCATCACCGGTTGGGGCACCGGCGCGCAGCAGGTGCTGGGCTACAGCGCCGAAGAGGCCTTGGGGCAACCCTACTCCGTCTTTGCGCCGGAAGAGGACCGAGCGGCCGGCCTGCCCGAGCGCGATCTCGCCGTTGCAGCCGCTACCGGGCGCTGCTGTACAGACTCATGGCGCACACGCAAAGACGGAGCCGCAATCTGGCTGAGCGGGGTCATCTCCGCAGTTCGCGACGAAGCAAACGTGCTGGTGGGCTTCATTCGCGTCGCGCGCGACCGTACCGCCGAGAAGATATTCGCCGATGCGCGCGAGCATCTGGCGGCGGAGCTGGAAAAACGTGTAGTCGAGCGCACCCAGCAACTGGAAGAAACAGTCGCCGAACTGCGCCACACAAACGACGAGGTCCAGGCGCACACAGAAGTCATCTCGCGCAATCTGCGCGAAAAGGAAGTGCTGCTGCGCGAGATTCACCACCGCGTAAAAAACAATCTGCAGGTGGTGCAGAGTCTCTTGAAGATGCGTGCCCGGCTGCTGCCCTCCGGAGAGTCGCGTGAGGCATTTACAACCACCGTGGAGCGGGTAAGCGCCATGGCCCTTTTGCACGAGCGGCTCTACCAGACAACCGACCTCTCCGGTCTGCCGCTTTCCAGCTATGTGCGCGATCTCTTTCGCGACGCAACCGCTTCGAATTCACTGGAGCCGGGCCAGATTCAACTCAAGCTCGATGCCGACGACATTCCGCTCAATATCGAATTCGGAGTTCCTTTCGGCCTGCTGATGAACGAGCTCATCTGCAACAGCCTGAAGCACGCATTTCCTGACGGCAGAAGAGGCGTCATCTCCATCGCCGCTCATCGCATCTCCAAAGGCGTGCACATCGAGGTGGAAGACGACGGGCGCGGATTGCCGCAGAACTTCGACCCCGCGGCGAGCCCATCCATGGGTCTCAAGCTGGCCGCCAGCCTGGCGCGCCAGTTGGGGGGCAAGCTCGAGTTTTCCAACCGCGTGGGCTGCTGCGTAACCGCTGAGCTGACCCGCATGTAAAACCGTGCCGCCATCGGAACCCGCCCCGGAGCACAGCGCCTACTTGTGTGCGTACTCCCGCGTTTCGCCGGTGCGTGAGTTGGTTACCGAAAAATCGCCGTTTGGCGACGCAATCACTTTCAGATAGGCGCCGTCCTGTCCGCTGCCGGCGGGATTCGCAATCAACGCCGCGGGACTGTTGTGCGCCGCGTCAGAGTTCTCCGCGGTATGCAACTGCCACAGGTCGATCAAACCGGGGCTGTCGTGCACGGTCTGCCACGCCTCGGGCATGCCGGCCTTGTGCGCCCCGTTATTCATAATGGCCACGCGCGGGTGCACCGCATCCACAATCGCGCGCGAGTTCGACAGGTTCATTCCGTGGTGCGTCACCAGGTAAAGATCGACCCTGCCGATCGGGTTATTCGGGCACACCAGCGCCACTTCTTTCTGCCCCGTCAGGTCGCCGAGATCGAGAAAACGAAAATGGTCGTACCGCACCAGGATGCCGGCTGAGCGCGCGTTCTCGGTGGGATCGGCGGGCCACTGCCGCTCGGTTGCGCAGTAGGGATTGGGCTGTGGTTCGATGCCCGGCACGGCGTCGATGTGCTCGCCGTCCGCGGTGAGAACCACAACGCTCAGGCCGGGGATGGAAATCGTGTCGCCGGGATGCACAACCCGATGAGGCTTGTCTCCAATGGCCTTTAGATACGCGGCGTAACCATCGCGCGTGCTGGCTGAGTCTTCGCGATTCGGGCCGTGATCGAGAAACTCGCCCACGGGCACGCGTTTCACCAGCTCCGGCACGCCGCCCACATGGTCCACGTGATAGTGCGTGATGAGCAGATGATCGATGCGCGTAATGCCCGCGTCGCGCATGGCTGCCTGGATGCGCTCGGCATCGCGGCCATTGTTGTCCGGCCATCCGGCATCCACCAGCAGCGACGCGCCTGAAGGCGAGACGAGCAGTGTAGACTGGCCACCTTCCACGTCGATCGAATAGATCAGCAGATGATGCGCCTTGTTTTGCGCGCGAGCATCTCCCGGCCAAGCGGCCAAAGGTGACAGCAGCATTGCGCATGCGCAAACGAGCCGGCAAATGCGGCTGCTCGTCCGGGTTGGAAGGCGTGACGCGGATGCGATTCTCATGACTGCAAGAGTGTAACTGAGACAGGCCGGAGATGGAAATGTGCCTACCCCGCAGATTTTAGGCAGGGCGGAACTCCATCAACGCGAACCACGCATCCAACAAAAAGGAGCAGCGCGCCGATCGCCCGGTAGAGATCGACAAGTCTGAAACAACGGGAGCAGAGCGAATGGGGAGACTTGCAGGCAAAGTGGCGATTGTAACCGGAGCCGGGCAGGGCATTGGCCAGGCGATTGCCGTGCGCCTTGGTACTGAAAGTGCAAAGGTGATCGTCGACTATATCGGTCAATCCGATGGCGCCGAAGAAACCGTGCGGCGCATCGAGCAGTCCGGCAGCGAAGCCGAGATTGTTGCGGCCGACGTTACGCGCATGGACGATGTGCGCCGCCTTGTCGACGCAGCATGGGGCCGCTTCGGTTCGGCAGACATACTGGTGAACAACGCGGGCATGGAGATCAAATCCGACTTCTGGGATACGACCGAAGAAGAATACGACCGCGTTCTCCAGGTGAATCTGCGCGGCGCGTTTTTTCTCTCGCAGGCGTTTGTGCGACGGCTGCGGGATGCCAAGAAGCCTGGTCGCATTGTGAACATCAGCTCTGTTCACGAAGACATGGCCTTTCCCGGCTTTACCACCTATTGCGTGAGCAAAGGCGGCCTGCGCATGATGATGCGCAACCTGGCCGTGGAGCTGGGCCCGCTCGGCATCACGGTCAACAACATTGCCCCGGGCGCAATTCAAACGCCTATCAACAAGGCTCTGCTTGAAGACAAGCCAAAGCTCAATGCGCTGGTCGAGAAGATTCCGCTGGGGCGTTTGGGCCAGCCGGAAGACGTAGCCGGCCTGGTAGCTTTTCTGGCGTCCGATGACGCGGCTTATATAAGCGGAGCGACCCTGGTTATCGATGGCGGCTTGATGCGCGACTATCACGAACAATAAAAAAGGACCATGCCCGCAAAGATCGAGGACTACTCCATTATTGGCGATTGCGAAACGGCCGCGCTGGTGGACGCGAATGGCTCCATCGACTGGCTCTGCTGGCCCAATTTCTCCTCGGAGGCATGTTTTGCTGCACTCCTGGGCACAGAGGAAAACGGCTTCTGGAAGATAGCCCCGCTGGACGGGAAATGGAGCGCGGAACACCATTATCGCGCTGGCACTCCGATTCTCGAAACCACTTTTCGGACTCACGGCGGCGCGATTCGACTCACCGATTTCATGCCTCCCCGCGGCGCGCCGTCGAGTGTCGTTCGCATGGTGGAAGGCCTGCGCGGCCAGATGAAAGTGCGCATGGAGCTTTCCTTGCGCTTTGACTACGGACGCACGGTTCCCTGGGTAACCGCGACCCCCGACGGCGTGCGGGCAGTTGCCGGCGCCAATCTTGCCATTCTGCACGCCACGGTCCCGGTGCGTGGCGAAGACCTGAAGACGGTGGCAGATTTTGAAGTGAACCAAGGGCAGCGCGTCTGCTTCACTCTCACTCGCGGCAGCTCCTACGAGCCGGACCCAAAGCCCTTTAGCGCCATGCGCGCGCTCGCGGACACAGAGCACGTGTGGAAACGCTGGACATCACGCCTTCAATTCAAAAGCAAATATCGCGATGCGGTTGAGCGGTCGCTCATCACCCTCAAAGTTCTCACCTACAAGCGGACCGGCGGCATTGTAGCCGCGCCCACTACCTCGCTGCCCGAAGCGATCGGCGGCATCCGCAACTGGGATTATCGCTACTGCTGGTTGCGCGACACCACCTTTACCTTGCTGGCGCTCACGAATGCAGGCTATTTCGACGAAGCCCAGGCATGGCAGGACTGGCTGCTGCGCGCACTCGCCGGCAGCCCTGACCAGGTGCAGATCATGTATGGGCTCAAAGGCGAGCGGCAGCTCGTTGAGTGGGAGGCCGGCTGGTTGCCCGGATATGAAAGCTCGCGCCCGGTGCGCCTCGGAAACGCAGCCGCCCAGCAAGTGCAGCTCGACATCTACGGCGAGATGCTGGATTCGTTTTACCACGCGCAGGCCAGCATGAAACGCCACAACGAACGCGACTTCAGAGTGCTGGCCCTGCTGCTCGATCATCTCGAAAATGTCTGGATGGAACCGGACGAGGGGATTTGGGAGACGCGCGGAGGACCGCAGCAGTTCACCTATTCGAAGATGATGGCCTGGGTCGCCTTCGATCGCGCCGTCCTGCTTGCCGAGCAGCTCAACTATGACGCGCCCGTCGAGCGATGGAAGACGATCCGCGACGCCATTCATCGGCAGATTTGCGAGAAAGCCTTCGACAAAAAAAAGAACTGCTTTACCCAGGCCTACGGATCGCGCCAGCTCGACGCATCGCTGCTGCTGATGCCGGTGGTCGGTTTTTTGCCCGGCACAGACAAGCGCGTGCAGGGCACGGTGAAGGCGATCGAGCGCGAGCTCATGCCTGACGGCCTGGTGCTGCGCTATAACACCTCAAAAGTAAACGACGGATTGCCGCCGGGCGAGGGCGTATTTCTGGCCTGCAGCTTCTGGATGGTGAGCAGCCTGAAGGCCGTAGGCCGCAATCGCGATGCACGCCGGCTCTTTGACAAACTGCTCAAGCTGCGCAACAGCGTGGGCTTGCTCTCGGAAGAGTACGACGTAAAGCGCGAGCGGTTGGTCGGAAATTTCCCGCAGGCCTTTTCGCATATTGCCCTGGTGAATGCGGCCTTTGCGCTCGAAGATGGAAAGACCGTGCGCAAGCGCGCGAATCGGCATCTGCATCGCGCCAAAACGCCAAAGGCGCTCAAAGCGCATACGGGCAGATGACGCATTTCTGCACACAGCGCACCCGGGCTTGCAACAATACCCGCTTTGCACCTCTTGTCCAACTGGCTACGTCCGCACTACTGGTAGAATAAAGACTGCCGCTTTGCGCGGTATTTTGCTGTTTTTGCTCTTTGAAGGCAGCCAACAGCCGGTCAGCCAATCCGAGAAAAGGAATTTTGCACCTGTGAGCCAGACGATACGCAATATCGCCATCATTGCCCATGTTGACCATGGAAAGACCACGCTGGTGGACGCCATGCTGCGTCAGTCCGGAACATTTCGCGCCAATGAGCAGGTGGCCGACCGGGTGATGGACTCGAATGAGCTGGAGCGCGAGCGCGGCATCACCATTCTGGCCAAGAACACCGCCATCAACTACGGAGGCGGCAAGATCAACATCGTCGATACACCGGGCCACGCCGACTTTGGCGGCGAAGTGGAACGTGCGCTCAAAATGGTGGACGGCGTGATGCTGCTCGTCGACGCGGCTGAAGGACCGCTGCCGCAGACGCGCTATGTGCTGTCCAAGGCGCTCGAGGCCAAGCTGCCGCCCATTGTGGTCATCAACAAGATCGACCGCCCGGATGCACGCCCGCAGGAAGTGCTGAATGAAATTTACGATCTTTTCATCGATCTCGACGCGGAAGAGAGCCAGCTTGAATTTCCGGTGCTCTATGCCGTAGCGAAAGCCGGCACTGCCACGACTGACCCGGCCACGCCCGGCACGGACCTGCAGCCGCTCTTCGAGGCGATCGTGAATACGATTCCCGCGGCCACCGGCGACAGCGAAGGCGCGCTGCAGATTCTGGTCACCAATCTCGACTACTCCGACTACTTTGGCCGCATCGCCATCTGCCGCGTCTTTCAGGGCACACTGCATGCGGGCGACGACGTGAACATCTCCCGGCGCGACGGCACATTGAATAAGACGCGCATCACCAAACTGTTCACCTTCAGCGGCCTCAAGCGCACTGAAACTACTGAGACCGAGATGGGCGATATTGTGGCCGTCGCGGGTGTAGAGGGAATTACCATCGGCGAGACCATCACCGGCGTAGAAAACCCGGCCCCTCTGCCGCTGATCGTCATCGACGAGCCAACCATCGCTATCCAGTTCAGCGTGAACAACTCGCCGTTCGCTGGCCGCGAGGGCCAATATGTCACCAGCCGCAACCTGCGTGAGCGGCTTGAAAAAGAGTTGCTCACCAATGTGTCGATTCGCGTGGAAGAGACCGGCTCGCCCGACAGCTTCAAGGTGCTCGGGCGCGGCGAGCTGCAGTTGGCCATTCTCATCGAGATGATGCGCCGAGAGGGCTTCGAGCTCATGGCCGGCCGGCCGGAGATCGTGACGCGCATGGTCGATGGTGTGCGCATGGAGCCGGTGGAGCACCTGACCATCGATGTGCCGGAGATTCACACCGGCGTGGTGATCGAAAAACTCGGGCCGCGCAAAGGCGAGATGACCAAGATGCACAATCACGGCTCAGGCCGCGTGCGCATGGAGTTTCGCGTGCCCAGCCGCGGCCTCATCGGCCTGCGCAGCGAAATGCTCACAGAGACGCGCGGAACCATCGTGATGAACTCGCTCTTCGACGGCTACATTCCCTACCAGGGTGAGATTCCGCAGCGGCCTACGGGCGCGCTCATCGCCGACCGCCAGGGCGTCACCACCACCTATTCGCTGAATGGATTGCAGGAGCGCGGCATTCTCTTCGTAGGCGCAGGCGTAGATGTGTACGAAGGCATGATCGTCGGCGAGCACTCACGCGACAACGATCTCGACGTGAATGTAGTGCGCGAGAAGAAGCTCACCAATATGCGTGCATCGAGCGCCGATGACGCAATTCGCCTGGTGCCGGTTACGATTCTCAACCTGGAACAGTCGATCGAGTTTATTGCCGACGACGAGCTTGTGGAGATTACGCCCAAATCGCTGCGCCTGCGCAAAAAGATTCTGCAGGCCAACCGCCGGCCTAAGCGCTGGGAAAAGGCGATGGCGGAGTAGTCTGACTTTTCTCACGCAGCCTTACTGAAGCTGGGAATTAGCTCTTTTGAAGGGGAAGTTCCTACTCAATGTAATTTTTGTTTGGCTTCAAGCACGCGTTCCAGCGCTTCTTCTGCAGTCGCACCAGTCGAGGACAGATGCCCCATCTTGCGTCCCGCGCGCGGCGTGTGCTTTTCATACAGGTGCAGCCGCACGCCAGGTACTGCCAGCGCAGCCGGGAAATTCGGCTCGCCGTTCAACCACACATCGCCCAACAGATTCACGATTGCGCAGGGGCTGATGAGCTCCGTTGACCCCAGCGGCAGATTGCATGCCGCGCGCACGGCCTGCTCGAACTGGCTGGTCGCGCAGCCGCGCTCGCTTTGGTGGTAGCTGTTGTGCGGCCGCGGAGCAAGCTCGTTCACCAGCAGTTCGCCCGTGCGCGTAACAAACATCTCGGCGCACAACATTCCTTCAATGCCAAGCCCGGCAACAATTCCAGCAGCGATCTCCTCGGCGCGCCGCTCCAGCTCGTCGGGCACGCCCGCCGGCAGCACGCTCCAGGCTAGAATCTGATTCTCATGATGATTTCGCGCTGCTGGATAAGTTCTCACCTCACCTGCGGGATTCCGTGCTGCCATAACGCTGATCTCGCATTCAAGCTCCAGCGCCTTCTCGGCAACGCATGGCCCGGCTTCGACCAGCCTCACTGCGGCTCCAAAATCGGAGCCGTCCGCGGCGCCAAGCCGCGC
>Ga0335072_10003644_pt1 | contig 23115 bp, 22 predicted proteins | sample Lox_Sample_21_FD_206725 | JGI IMG/M metagenome (GOLD analysis project Ga0335072, IMG submission 206725) | Soil microbial communities from Loxahatchee National Wildlife Refuge, Florida, United States - Lox_Sample_2.1 | ecosystem: Environmental > Terrestrial > Soil > Wetlands | place: USA...
TCGGTTTAAGCCCATAGAGACCGTTATTAGCAGCGGGACTGCGAATGCTTCCTAAAACTACGAGTTACATCTTTGTCTAGCCGTTAAGTAGTCAGCTTACCTCCAATATCAGTTCCTATGCCCAAGCAACTTCCCCTCAAGCCTATTAATGCACCTTCTCCACCTGATGAGCCGCCAGGCGATAAGTCCCTATTATAAGGACTAATTGTAACCCCGTATAAATTGCTATCAGTCTCCAGATGCATCATGGTCTGAGGTTGAGTAGTTCTCGCATGAAAAACAGCTCCAGCATCCCAAAGGATTTGCAATATGTGGGCGTCTTCTTGAGCGACCTTATCCCAAAAGGCTACATATCCCGTGTTTAGGCCGAGTCCTTTCATGCCAATATGCTCCTTGACGCTGATTGGCAAGCCGTGTAAGGGTCCCACGGGTTTCTTGTTTTGCATGAAGTAATTATCTAAATACTGAGCTCGGGCAAGGGCTCGCTCAGGGAGAAGTTCCGTGAGGCAATTGGTCTGGATATCGTTGGCGGGGTAGAAAGATACTTAGAAATCTGAGACATACCAACATCTGGGCTAGACCAGCTCGACGGAGGAAAGCTCTCGTAACAGAGGTGGCCGAAAGTTCCCCAGCAGCTAATCTACGTAAAAGGTCCTCAGGTGCTGTTTGTGTAATCTGTATTTCTTCCTGGCTGAGCAATTGGCTTGGAATATCAAGAACATTTGGTGGAAGGTGTGTTGGAAGTTTTGAAATGACTGGCTGGACTCGATCGATACTTGCGTCTCGATAATTCTGTACTTCTCGGGCAATATCTTGCCATGGCTGCCTTGCCTTTGCTTTGTTGGGCTTGGCCATTTCAAATGTTTTCGATAGAATAATCTATTATAAGATCACTTTATCGCATATCATTTCCACAAGTTGTAAAGCGTCACGTACGGTCAAGTCAGTCAGCTGCTGTGCAGTCGTGCAAACACAGCAAACAAGGCCTTTCAACCCAGCATCGAGCCTATTCTATTATTAGTGTAGAGATCTAGGTTTTGTGAAGATTGTGGTGGAAGTATGACAATTTGGTCAGATGAAAGCATTGTGCACGATATGCAAATCGATGGATTTCAGTGGCTGGGCTCCAAGCGCACGTGACCCGGAAAAAGTAAACAAGCCCATCGTGGCTTTTGAGCCACAACAACTGAAAGAAACGGGTCCCAATCACCATTGTAATTGCTCATAACAATGTATCATTCAACGTATTGAAAAAAATATGTCAATCCAGAACAATGAAGCACCTGCAGAGACTACATGTCACATTTACAAAGGACTGACCTTTTTGGAGGCAATTGGATTGAATTGAGTCTATATCAGTCTGGTCTCTGGAATCCTGGCATAAGGCCCGTATTTGTAGACAATAGCTAGCTAACGATAAGAAGCACCAAGACGTAGAAGCACAGACTGGAGTGAATTCATGTTCCCATGTGACATTTTGCTACAGTGATGCCTGTGCACGTGACACTACACCAGCTCAAGCACAGCCCAGTGGCGGTCTAGATGATGAAAAGCCTCTACATTTACCCCAACCTTCGAACAAGTCGGTGAAAAGATCTCGACATATCATGGTGACCCGTATCCCGTCGTCCGCTGCATTTTAGCGCCATTTTATTTTTTAGGCGAGGAGCATCACTGAGTAGGTATCCTTAGGCAATACAATCACTAAAATTAGGGGTTAGTCTGCTTATCAAAGCCTTAATACCAGGCCGTAGGGACTTTAAACTCCTAGCTACCGAAGGAGGAGACAGAATAAAATTCGCTACCAAATCTTTATTGCTAGTTCAACAGGCACTCAATGTAATGCAGAGTATAACTGTCTTAGCCAGGTACTAGCTATTTGCACGGAAAATGGAAAAGATATAGGATTTACAATTTTGCCCAACATGAATTGAAGTTTACCATTTCTAAGCTTGATTGCTTTGAAGCTCGTTTTATGTATCTAGGCTCGAAAGCACTATAAGTCTTAAAATACGATACCGAGGAATATCTATATCATCTAAACCCGGGATTTTTATTCTCAAGCTTCGTCTTCATAGAGAAGCCCCTTCCCAAGCGACTCAATTGGGGACTTCTCAAGATAATCACGAACCTTGATTAGTTTGACACCAGGATAGCGGTCATTATCGAGCGGCTGTGCCAGCGCTGTCAAAGGGTTCCCAGTCGAGTAATAGCAGTAGAACCTAGGCAATAAGTAAGTCCTGCGCTCTCATTCCAATTTAGAGTTACCGAAGCACAACGCCGAGTAGAATTTCCAGGTTGATACCTCAGCGGGGATACTTACATGCCCAGCCAAGCCCACATATTTCCCGGATTCCGCTGTTTGACCTGATGCATAGTCCTATAAAGATCCTCAAGGCTCCCCATGCGCTTGATACTCGGCTCCTTCCCATAAACCTCCTTGAACACAGCCGCGATCTCCATAACACTGACATGATCACCTCGAACTACGCCGCATCAGTATACCACACTCCCGCACCCTCAGCACTCGGAATCTCGAAAACCACACCAACTTACAAGACAAATAGCCATTAGCCTCCGTATCCAGCGCAACCCTCGCCGTAAACTCCGCCGCATTGCCATAACTCGTCAGCTCCCACTTCTCCTCGCCGGTCCCCCAGTACTTGAAATGCCGCCCCTGCGCATCCCAAATGCTCCTCCACGGCGCCTCCAAAAGGCACGCGTTGAGCACATGCACGCCCAGGATCCGGCCCTTGCGCTCCTCCAAGTACGCCGCGACCTGCTTCACCGGGTCTTTCGGAGGGAGATCACCGAGCTGCAGGCGGCGGTAGTCGAGGCACCAGTCGGACGCGACGTAGCGGGGGACTCTTTCCTCGATGCACGCGTCGATGAGGGCCTTTTGGCCGGACACTATGAGCGTGGCGTCGCCTAGGTAGCAGCAGATGCAGATGGAGGCGTCGTGCAGGGCGGAGCGGAGCTGGGGCGTGTCGGTTGCGGTTGCGGGGAAGATGGTGACGCGGGGGTGGGAGGCGAGGGAAGGGGGGAGCTTGGAGGGCGTGCGGCAGAGGCCGTTGATGTGGACGTGTGGGGTTTTGAGGAGGTGTTTGGCGATTAGGAGGGCCAGTTTGCCAGTGAGGCCGGCGATGGTGACGGTGGTGGTTGGGGAGGACATTGTGATTGGGGTTGCTAATGTATAGCTTGTACTGTATGTTGCTGACTTTGCATGAACTCTATCAGGTGCACAATATGTACAATATCTAGATATGTTTGGACGGGGAAACAGAACGGACGATGCTATGGCATTGATCGGAGGCTGGGATCGCACTGACGCGAACTCAGACTTTATCTACCAAGGGAGATGCTGTTCGGATTCAATACTTGAACTCCCTTGATCATTGCTATAAGCTCGTTTGCCATGTATATCGGTAATTTGCTTAACGGACGAGCGATTGAATCTGTATTATGGATAAAAATCCCGTTCTGATCTGCAAAATGGGCTCTTCGGCTTACTTTATACCCGGTTTATGTTACGAAAAAACAAAATAACATGAAATATCCTAAATTGAATAGATGAGGGAAGTTCGACTCAATATTACTAGCTGTATACCTTTGAGGTGACCTAAATTTGACAGGGGGTTCAAGCACTAGTAGTGGGGGCCCATTTGGTGGGGTAAAATGTTTTGATCCGATAACTACAAAAGGAAAAAAGTCAACCTCTCCCTCAGAGCGCCATCAACATGTCGTCGCTTCCAGACCACTATGACGGTGAGTGGAAAGCCAATGTTCCCCTTCAGTTAACCGTTTCATTGCCTCCACTTCCCCAAAGTGAGCATGAGGTCCATACCCCAAGTATGCTGACACATCTACCCTAGGACCTGTCCACATAGCTGTCATCGGCGGCACCGGCCTGCAACAGCTCGAAGGCTTCTCCCCCGTTGCCTCCCTCACGGTGTCCACTCCCTGGGGCAAGCCCTCCTCCCCCATCTCCATCCTCCATCACAACTCTGTGCCTATCGCCTTCCTCTCCCGCCACGGCATCCACCACTCGCTCGCCCCGCATGAAGTGCCCAACCGCGCCAACATCGCCGCGCTCCGCTCCCTCGGGGTGCGCTGCATCATAGCCTTCAGCGCTGTCGGCTCCCTGCAGGAAGAGGTCAAGCCGCGGGACTTCGTGGTGCCGGATCAGATTATCGACCGCACGAAGGGCGTGAGGCCGTTTACATTTTTCGAGGGTGGAGTGGTGGGACATGTGGGTTTTGCAGATCCATTTGATGAGAGTGTCGCGGAGGTTGTGAGGAAGTGTGGGCATGCGCTGGAGGGGGAGGGGGTGAGGTTGCATGATAAGGGGACTATAGTCTGTATGGGTATGTAACAGGTGATCGCTGTTTTTGAGAGATTGGAGAACGGGGGCTTACGATGGTTTAGAAGGACCGCAGTTCTCAACGCGTGCAGAGTCGAATATGTATCGTGCTTGGGGCGGATCTGTCATCAATATGTCTGCACTTCCGGAGGCAAAGCTTGCGCGGGAAGCTGAGATTGCCTATCAGATGATCTGTATGGCGACTGATTATGATTGCTGGCACTCGACTTCGGCGGACGTGGACGTGGAGATGGTGATGGGGCATATGAAAGCCAATGCTACGAATGCAAAAAAGCTTGTTGCTGCTGTACTGGACCAGCTGGCTAAGCAGGAGCACAGCGACATGGTGATGGGTAAGCATCTAGAGGGTCATAGCACTGGAGGGTTGAAGTTCCTTACGCATCCAGAAGGCAGGGGAGCGGAAGCGGTAAAGAAAATAGAGTGGTTGTTCCCTGGGTGCTTTGATTAGACGGGTCGACTGGTTCAACGAGGCGTAGGGCTAGAAGGGATGCTAAAAAGTGATGATACTCGGGCATCAACTGCTCGAAATGAAATAGCTAGAGAACGATAGAGTAGAGGAGTATTTACCGATAGATGAACCAGTGGATTTGAAGTACTATTTTGGTGAAGGCTACAGAGATAAATATAGCATTTGGTTCTCTGTTCGGGTATCATCACCATCAATCCACCACCTAGCATCGCGCTAAGCCTCCAAGCTAAAACAACTTCACCCCTCCTCAACCTCTTCGTCCTGCCTTCTAAGCAAATATTAGATGAACCATCCGCTCGTCAATCTAACGAGGTCTGAGGGAAGAGGCCAGGGACGACGGTGAGGACGAAGAAGGCGAGAATAAGAGCAGCGACAAGAGGAACTCAATCTCAGTAAACGCAAGCTCACAATGTAGCCAACAATCATTTTCTGTATTAAAATTGTACATGGCTCGTCTCTTCCGGGAGTCTTCCTCATCATCCTCCCTCCTGGGCTTAGGGACGGTGAGTGTTAAGGACTTCATCTAAGCTTAGCCTAGACGAATTCAGGGGGTTTCCCATTTCTTCTCTAACACATCGATATGCTTGCATTAAAAACCACTTTCAAACCGTTAGGATTACACTTAGAGCCACTTGGAATTGAATAGAGTAGCTCTCAAGTACGTAACTACCACGGCACCCATATATGTGATGTAATTATACAGCAGAGGCGAAGCGGTATCGCTAACGATGCTCTGATCAACCATCTCGATACTTGTACACCAAAAGACACCCCCCCTTCCAAACGCACTATTCACCCTTCCTCATGCGTTTCGAAAGCGCAGCCGAAGCCCTGACCATGCATTCCCATATCCACACACATGCAATAAATGTACAAAGCAAAGCAAGCCAGCAAACCCTCAGAAGCAAAATCTTCACAAACATCTCAAAGAGCCCGAAAATCACCAATGCAGCCCTAACCATGCCAACTCCTAAACGCCTGGCGCGCCGTCAATGACCCGCACCTAACAACAGCCTTCTATTCTTCTTCAACAGCTGGTTAAGGCTCTTCTCCAGCTTCTCCGTCTCCTTCTTCGCGCTCTGCAGCGCCTTTTCACTGTCTTCCAAGCTCAAGAGAGTGACATTGCCAAGGGGTTGAGTGCGGCCGTTTTCTTGGCCAAGGGCAAAATGAGCTGTCATGCTTTGCAGACCAGTTGCTAAGATGCTATTGTCGTAAGTCGCAACACTATAAGACCTGTCAGGGACGCCGCTCTGCTCGATGTGGGCCTCAACGCCACCAGAGGTGTGATTGGTAGTAGCCGTGCCCCAGGCGCCTATATCATTCGGGCGGAGCATCTCTGCGTCGAGAGCGTTGGCATTGAGTGCTCGTTCAAGCTGAGAGTTGGTTGATAAGGACGGTAGGACGAATTGGTTGATGTAACTTAGAGCTTCGTCACGCTGGATCTTGCCAACAGGATCAAGACGTGCTGCCAATGTGTCGACCGGGGGGAAATAAGCGGGAGGACCGTTGGGAACCGCACGGCCACCGATTAGCGCAAAACCTCCGCTCACAGTGTGTCTAGGTGGGATGAAAGTGGCAGGGCCCGCGTCGCCCAGGATTCTGGACTGGAGTTCAAGATAGCGTTCTTCTTCTGCTGGTGTGAGATTACGAACACAATCTCCATTTGGTGTTAACATAATTCTGCTCGATCCTTGACCAATTTTATGCACTGGCTTGCCAGCTTGCAAAGCTGCTCGATCTTCTTCCGTAATGATTAGCTTTTGGTCTACATCTTGGAAATCTTCTGATAATTCGAGGCGCTGGTTGAACCCAACCGGAGATTTGAAAACGATGAGTTTGTTTGGGTCAGGAAGCAAGCCAGATGAGACAAGATCCGATAAAACAGAAGCAGGTGCGGGTATAGGTTTCTCAGCATGCTCATCCACTGTTTCAACTGGTGGAGTTGGCGACTCCAATGGCGCAGGCTCTTCAGCCTTCGACTTAACTTTACCTTTTGGCTCTGAAACTTTACCAACCGCTGGCTCAAGTTCAGTTTGTTGAACCTGGGCAGTAACAATTCTCTCCATCTTTGTTTCTGGCTTGGACGAGCTTTCTACTTGGATTGCTTCCTGAGGTCCGGGAGATGGAGCTCGACTGATGGCAGGAGAAGCACCTCCAACTGTGTTACTGATCTTCTCCTTCTTCTGCTTCTTCTTTCGGCCCATAATAGGAGCAATCTCTACTTCTGGTTCTGGCTTGTCAACCACCGTATTCAACTCCGATTTCTCTTTAGCTTCTCGCCGTTGTTTCTTTTGCTGACTTTTGGTTGTTGATCTTACAGGCGCAGATCCCACTCTCGTCGCTGGCGGGGAGCTGGGTCTTGAGAGCGAGTTTGATGTGATAGAAGCATTATCAGAGATTACCTCGCTTACTGGAGTGCTGGGACGCTCATTACGAGTGAGCGACACAATGCTAGGCTGTCTGCTCGGAGGAAGAAAATTTGGCGGAATTGTTGCAGATTGGGGCGTGGAAATACCAACCGGTGGGACCTCAGTTTTAGGGGTTGGCACGAGTCGCAAGGTTTTAGGATTAGTTCGAACAGCGGGAGACTGCGTGAGCGCTGATGAAGGAGCGCTAGGAGGCAATGGCGGAAAAGCAGAGGATGGGACAACAGTTTTGGCTGTTGCATCAGGCTCGTTACTTGCCTTATTGATAGGCTGACTCGAGGTAGCAATATTAAGAATCCCTGGTGTTGATCTCTTCGCTGCTATTTTCACTGTGGGCTGAGGTTGCGATGTCTCATTGATTGGGGTCTGCGCCTTCTTGGGTATGGGAGCCATGCTTTTGGGGCCGACGGGCGCGTCCAGCTTTTCCTTCCCCTTCTCAAGTTCTGGGAAGTCATCGAGCCTCAGGATCGATCCCTGAATTCCTTGGGCAGATTGTAATGCAATTGTTTTGGACAAGCCGGTATTTGCAGCTAAGGCTTTAACGTCCTGGCGTGCTTGAGATGTGGAGGTAGTAGTCACCATAGAAATTGCAACTCCTTGCATTGATATCGGGACAGGAACTCGCGCAAGAGGCGTAGCAGCACGTGGAATATAAGCAGATGCTAAGCTTCGTGAAGGCGTGAAAGGTGCTGAGGTTGGAACAATCCGGGACACTGGCTTAGTCACTGTATCTTCTCGCAGCACTGATGGAGGATGCGCATGCGGATGCGAGAGACCAGGTGGTACAGATGGTGTTGATGTGCGGGATGTCGAGAAATCGAAGTCATTCGTGGCGACGGCTACATTGGGATCCGGGTTGAAACCAGCCAGGCTTGGCGTGAAATCAGTCGCGTTCGTGGGGAAATCGACCGCACTATCAGCAACCAGAGCATCAACCGACGCCTCATCAAGCGAAGGGAGTATATCATCTAGCAAGACGCAGAGTCAGCAAAGGCCTTGACCAAATGACTCAGGTTGTGCAGTATCCAGAACAAATAGTGACAGACCAAAAGAAATCAAACCATAAGTGACTGATACCATTGCCGGGTCAGCAATGGACTTGACTACGAGCGAACAATATCACATTACGGATTCCATCATCGTCTTCGGTATTGGAAAGGAGCATCTACTAAGGGCACAAGAGGTGTGAGAAAAATTATATTCGACCTGCCACCGACCAGAATGATGTGGCTTGGAATCGGGGAATTTAACGTACATGAAATTGCCAAGACGAAGACGATGATGGAACTCCTAATGTGACCTTGTCCAGCTCTAATGCGAAGCCTCGGCGTCCTGGATGGAGCAGAGGATGCAAGAGCTACGCCATGAGAAACCCTTATTTTTCCAATGCGCAAATGAGGCATGTATGACGCCAAGGGCAACCTGAGACTCCTTTAAATGGAACTCTGCCATGCTCGCTAAATCATGTATGAAACCGTTATGCCCTTTTAAAAGGGTACTTGAGAACTTGTCATGCAAAACCAAACACAAGTACAAATCACTCCAATCAGATAACGCCCACCAGAATTGTAGTTCTACCATCTCGAAAAGCCGCCATACATCGAGTTCTGGCTGTACCCACCTTGTCCTTGTCCCCCAAACAGTCCCTGTCCAACTCCGGCATTGCTCTGTTGCTGCTGAAGAGGCATTCTTGGCTGAAACATATTTGGGTCCGCAAGATCGACTAGACCACCTCCCCCGGAGGAGGAAGTGTTAGCATGTCTATGCTTCTTCCCCTTCTTCTTCTGCTTCTGACCGAAGTCTTGGTATGCTCCAGGCTGAGAACCATAGAGCGATGCCAGGAGGCCTGAAGCAGGAGCTGGAGTGGAGGCAGAGGGGTACTGATGGAGAAATGAAGGAAACATGAACTCACGCTTTCCCGCATCATGAACCTGACCACTGCTAGCCATCCCACCACGATTCCGTAACATCTCACGTAGCATGTCACTATTACTGTCTTTAGTACCACCAAATCCTGAGGCGCCACTCAATGAGCCTCCAAAGCCATGGCTTTGGCCAAACATCCCACCACCACTCATTGGTGGGGTGCCCGTAGACTTGAGCCCGGGAGGAGGTCCGGGGATTGAGGAGCCATAAAATTGAGCTTGCTGTGAAGACATCATAGAGACCTGTGGCCCACTGAGTTTAGAGCTTAATGTAGTCTTAGCTGAGACTGATGTAGATGGGTTATCATTTGCGAAGTTGTAGCGGGAAGATTGTCTATTGTGACCTTGCTGCTGGTAGAGAGATGATTGTGAGGAGCCACTCATCACGGGTGGAAATTGGTCAACGAAACTAGACTGAGCTTGTCCCGACTTGAACATCATTAACCGCTGCTGCTCCAAAGGTGTCAAGGTTCGCCCATTAATAGATGAAAGGCTGCCAAGATTTTGTCCAAAGTTCTGACCAAGACCTCCACCAAATATACCGTCATGAGTGCCTCGTTGGATAGGCATTTGAATACCTGGACGACGTTGGTCATGGAAGCCTTGAGGCTGACCGCTACCTTCTCTACCCTCGTGTCTATCTTCGGGCTCTCCGCCCAGTTGCAGGCTGCCACTCTCGGGCTCCTCCTCATCCTGGGCATCTGAAATAGATCGAAGGTCATGCTGAGATTCTTGATCTATATGAAGTCTCGTTTCCTCCTGCTGTTCTCGCAGAGCTTGGCGTTTTATTCCTCCTTGATCGTCAAATAGTGGTGGGAAATCCGAATAGCCGCATTCATCAAAACCAGCGTCTGAAGGTGAAGCTGGGCATGTCTTGAGAGCACGTATTGACTTTAGCAACCGCACAAGCGTAGGATTCATGGATGGCCGAGGTGAAACACTATCATTAGGCAGCGCGGGCGGTTGGTCTATAGTCGGGTCACCAATATTTTGATCTTGCTGATCGCCAGCAGATTCATGATAGTCTTCAACTGGCTCCACAGGCGCCGGCAAGGCTGTTGAGACGGCAGGGCTAGATGCTGCATGACTAGTCGTAATGCTTCCTCTCCTACTGAGCTGCTGCGTCCCTCGGTTCGCCCAGCTCGCAGAAGAGGGAAGTGCTGAACCGTCTCCACTATCAGAGCCATCCTTACTTGAGTCACGCACCATTGGTTGGGATGCTGCCGCAACTGGCTGGGCTTGTTGTAAAGGTGCCTGAGCTTGAGCAGCTTGTCGAGAAGATGAAGAAGTACTAGGTAGAGGTCGTTGTGTGCCCACGCTATTCATCGAGGACAAGTCTTGACGGGAATAGCTCTCCTCGTTGTCGCCAGGTTCGTGAAGAAACATACACTGTTTATTCGTACACGTTTCGTTTCGAAGGTAAGCAGAGCAATACTTGGTAGTGCCCAGTTGAGCTCGCAGAACTCGATCCAGATTCATCGATCCGTTGACAGCAGTTATGCACCTAGCAGCATCTTCCTTCCGCGCAAATGTAACGTACACACCAAGCGAGGAGTTTGGGTCGGCTGATTTGGCCTTGCTGACAACGATCTTGATGATCTTGCCATATTGACCAAAGTATTTTTCGCCGCGAAGTGTTTGTAGTAGGTCTTGTTCCGGGATACCATGGCTAAGGCCAACAACGTAGACTAAGTTCTTCTGCACTACCCGAAGTCCTGCCAGGTGTTTCCGATTGAGATTTTCGACTTCGCGCTTTTGTGCCTCCCTCTGCCGTATTTCTGCCTTCTTCTTAGCCTCCTTTTGTATCTTTGCCTTGAACTGAGCAATTCTATTTGTAATGTTAGCGCCTCAAAGCCCAGATGTCAGGGATAAAGAAATGAATGATCTTACTCTTCTTGCGTCACAACCTTCCATTCTATTGTCTTTTCATCATACGGTCTTCGACAAGCAGGACATAGGCCGTTCATATTAGTTTTGATGTTGTTGAAGCAAAACTGGCAGACCTAAAGAAGAAGTAAGTATATGCTAAATTTGGACTGGCGCAACACAGCAGCTTCAAAGTTTCGTAACTAAGGACTGTAGACTCTTCAGCTAAAGCGTTAGGATCTGATCTTACCTGATAACCACAGGGGCATGGCCGGAAATTTCGATCCGACAAGTCGAACTCTTCCACGCATAATGGGCTTGAAGGTATAGCAGTCAGTACCTGCAGTTGCCATGTTCCTGCGCGTCAGGATTATACATACCAGGTGAGGTCATCATCATCAATAAAGCTATCTTGCTGTACTCCTCTGCTCGAGGATGCCATGATGTGAAGGAAGTGTAGGTACCGAGCGGCGACAAGCTAAGTTTGCCAACTTAAACATAAGCGGCACTGATATGTTAATATTGAGGGAGAGATTGCTAGTTCGTATGCATACAGCTTTGAAGAAACTCGACAAAGTCAGAGCTATCTTCTTGCGGGGGTCTATGGAGATGAGCTGAAAACGTTTGGCGTAAAAGGTTTGGAGATCGAAGGCGGACGAAGCGAACCTTCGCAATAATGAATGAAAAGGCGCTAGACTAGTTTAGCGAATCAGTCACGTGCAACTTAAGCTTGAGTTGCAGTGTGAATGCTGATGATACATTCACTCGGCCATTTCCATTTGCAATTGCGGGTCAACCACGACGACGTGAATCATGGCGCTGAGACTCAGTCGACCCTTGGCCTCAGCGGCAAGACAGAACGGCAGAGCTCTACTTATTCCCGCATCCCGGCGATGGAAATCTGTCGCAACAGACAATGTGCCGAATATGAGGTTTGCAGAGCGACCACGTCAGTAACCGCTTGACATCGACGTGTCTATATTCAAATGGCTAACATTGCGTAGCGGCCGGGCGATTGGAGGCCCCCATAATCAACCCAGCTGACAAGTACGCCGATAAATCCGAAGCAATGCACAAGTACGGCTCTTACATTATGTCGTGCCTACCCAAATACGTCCAGCAGTTTAGCGTATGGAAAGACGAGCTTACAATTTACATTCCTCCATCTGGCGTCATACCTGTCTTTACGTTTCTCAAGTATGTCTTACCGCCTATACTGTGTCGAAGGTTGATTCCATGTTATGTTGTTAGTGTTTTAGCTAATGCTCTGTTCTCTCAGGTACCATACAGCGGCTGAATTCACGACAATATCAGACATCACGGCTGTTGATTTCCCCACTCGGGATCAGAGATTCGAGGTAGTGTACAATCTTCTGAGCGTCCGACATAATTCTCGCATAAGAGTCAAGACATATGCGGACGAAGCAGCGCCAATACCCAGCATAACAAGTCTTTACGATGGCGCCAACTGGTATGAACGAGAAGTGTATGACCTTTTTGGTGTATTCTTTGTCGGCCACCCAGATCTGCGGCGTATAATGACAGATTATGGATTTGATGGCCATCCATTACGGAAAGACTTCCCTCTCACAGGATATACTGAGATCCGATATGATGAGGAGAAGAAGCGTATTGTGGTCGAGCCTTTAGAGTTGACGCAAGCGTTTAGAAATTTTGAAGGGGTAAGTACCATCGCATCTGATGCTGGGAAGTAACTAAGTTAATTTCGTAAACAGGGAACTGCAGCTTGGGAGCAAGTTGGGGAAGGTGTCGACAGAAAGCCTGACACATTTAAACTTCCCACCCCGAAGCCGGAGGAAAAGAAAGAGGAACCCAAGAAGTGATCTCGTCATAAAAAGGGACGCTTGTACATATTCGATAATAGACTTCGAACGGATTAGAGTCTTGCCTCTGCTCAAGTTGTGGCTCAATGTTGTCGGGTATGCCAAAACCGCCAAATCGGGATTGTTGACTCCCTTTCAGTGACCTTGGAAAATCAGCCAACCGGAAGGGTGGTTTAAGGCTCAACTACGCCTTTTGAGGGCCGATAGTCGCACTATCTAGGTGGGCCTCCTCTTTCTGACAGCAATGCACTTTAACTAGGATGAAGATTTGGGCCATAAGAAGGAGCCTTTCCTTCTCACTTCCTCTTTTTCCTCCAGTTTCTTTCCCAAACATTATCTTACACTGTAACCGTCTACGCTCTCCAGGCATATGATGAATTTAAATGTGTCATGGTAAGTGAGTCTATTGTGGTGTATTTCTTGTCGCTTCACTTGTATCTGTCGCAGGAGAGATGGTGTAGTCAATATACCGTGATTCTTTGGACTAAACCGCTCCACCCATAGATTTAGCTCTGACCGGGGAGCCTTTAAGATCAGGGACCATGACAAACAAGTCTTTATCGAACCTCTCTCAAAAATATCAACTCCGATTATCCCGGCTATAATGAATAGCAGAGGTATGGGCAGTCTTGTGATGTATCGGGCAGCACATTGCTTCTCTTTAATTTTCTAAAAGTTTGGATTTAGAGACGTCTGGTACAAGTGAATTGCAGAAGACTCATCACCATAATCCAGATCGGCTATAAAAAGCCCACTTCATTCCTTTAGATGAAGATTCTTGTACTCTCATTCGTATCAGGAAGTGAAGTTCAACTTCTTCAATGGGCGGGTCGCCTCGTCTAGTATCAATCATGATGTTCGAGAGCCGAAGACCAGCGAGAGCTGGAATTTGAAATTGAAGTCATTCATTATACTAATCTTTATCGCCGACACGATATCTGCTGCCGGAACGAGTGCTCCTGCAGGTTGTATACTTATTGTCGAGTGATAGATCATATTGCAACAAGCTCTCACAGAGATTAGAGCCTCACAAAGCCACATCGACAAGTTTACAGATCACTGGAAAACATACGCAAGTCACGGGGGGGGTTTTTTTTTTCAGAAGAGGCGAGATTCAAGCTCTTGGCTTGTATGCACAGTACGTGTGATAAAGGAGGCGCTGAATGAATTTCCATACCAGTCTTTTATCCAGTAACGATGAAAATGTCTATTTTCTCTTATTACATGTTGTATATCTAAAAACAAGGATTATTAGAAGTATCAATACAGCGTTCAGAAACTCAATAGTCATCATCACTATCCTCATCATCGGGCATTAAAGCTCTATACCTCCTACTGGCTAAATCCTCCTCTAAGCCCCCATCACTCTCCGGGTCCAGATAGCCCTCGCCACCCAGCAAACTGAGCGCTACAGGCAAGAAGATCAGCGCATGCGTCGCCGCAAAAAAAACGAGCGCCAACCAGATCCTGAAGTAGTAGATCTCAAAGATCTTGCTTCTTGTGAATGCTAGCACAAAGACACCCAGGAGCTTTGTGATCGTGATTCCTGAGAATACGCTCCCTCCGACGTTGACGAGTGCAGACCAGGCTCGGGCGTCGCGGCCTCGGAGGGAAGGAGAGGCACGCTCCAATATGGCGCGCGACGGGAACATAAAAGCACGAGCGATGTGTGCGCAGAACTCGACACCTATTCCGACGCAAATGACGAGGTTGACGAGAGAGACGGCATTAAGGGAGACTTTGAATACGGCCATAGTGCCGATGATGTCTATGACGATCATAACGACTGTTACTGTTACAACTGTGCCGGTTCTGACGGAGCCGAGCAGAAGTGAGGTGATGACGAAGATCATTGCTAGAGCTGAGCCAAGGAGTGTGGCTGTTAGGGAGACAATTGTTGAGTATTGGTCGAAAAAGATATAGAAAACGCTGTACGGGAAGACGGAGATTCCTGTACGCTCACTGACACCGTCTGCGATACGGCGTGCAGATGCAAATGCAGCAATGAAGTCCTCCTGGCTCCGCAACGGAGTATGGCTTGTGCGGAAGTGGCTAGCTGGTATGGTATCACGCTCGGCGTCAATGACAACGGCATTGCTGTAGGCTGCCTTTCCACCAATGGGGCAGTCTTGAGTCGTTGGTGCCCTAATCCACCGCTTTAAGTACGAGATGAACTCGTCTCCTTCAGGCATTCCGTAGAGGGTAATATTCCATGCAGGGTCCCGATCTTCAAAACATGGCACCCCACGATTGACACAGCATGCCTCTTCAGCAGGATTAAGCCATAGAAAGTAGTCATCAATCCAGCTTGCAGTAGGAGCTGCAACGTAGGATACATTGGGTCTTTTTCGTTCTGCTTCCAAGACATTGGAGAGAGAATCCTGCTCACAAGTTGTAAAGCGTGAACAGAGTTGTTGTTGGTGCTCTCTCTGGGTAACGTTGAGCTCTCGTGTAACAAAATAAACTGGCGGTCCTGAATCGAAGTAGTCATACAGATCATTGAAGTATGGGATCAGATAAGAGTCGTCCGGAATGGCAACTCTTTGATCAAGGCCTAATGTAACGTCCGGAATGAGAGCTACTCCAGCAGTAAATATGCCAAGGAAAATCACCACTATGACAACCTTCACCTGTCTCCCAAGTAATGTTGGAGCATACACCTTGCGTATAAATCGTTGCAACGAGCCCTCCTCAGCACCATCATAAGGTCGAGCATTCGCAAGACCATTTGCTCCTCCTAGATATATACCTGCACTCTTGACATGGATGCAAGGAAAACAATCCATCCGATGACTTTCAACTCGTCTTTGGTTGAGGGCCAGTACTGATACGAACATCGTTACTTGCAGCACTGCATTGATGAAGACGGCTCCAGCGGCATATACTGCAAAGTTCCTCACCGCAGGCATGCCCGCGAAGGCTCCGAGCGCGAAGGCGATAGTCTCTGTAGAAGCAGATAACAAGATTGAGGGCCCCATGCGTCCAAGCGCTTTGGCAATTCTTTCTTCCACCATATCATCTGGATGGCTGAGATTGACTCTCTCAAATTCGTGTACAATGAGGAAGATGTTGTCAACGCCCACGGCGAGAACAATAAAAGGAATGACTTCGGCAATGATTAAAGTGACCTTTATGCCAGCTGCAGAGAAGAGACCAACAGAAGCAGATATTGACATCAACACGATGAGTATTCCAACAACACCTAGCGTAAACTTCGATTGCACCAGGGAAGTTGCCGGATTACGGAGGAGGGATGTGATGGACAATGTAGCTGACCCAAGTGCCAGGGAAGCATAGAAGAACATTACGATGTAACTAATAACAACGATTTTCCCGTCGGTGTTGGTTGACTTATTCAGCTCAATCTCGAGACTGCTCTCCGAAGAAAAGGAAAGCCTTAACCCAAATTCACGGGCTTCTTGCTGCAGGCGTAAAGCGGTTGATCGAAATGAGTTTTCCCAGTCAATCGCATACGAAACTTCGTCCGATCCCTCAGCGTGATTGTTAAGAACCCATGTGAGGATCACAGCTGATGATTCCGCAATATCGCCAGTGTCTTCCCATCCGCCAAGTATCACGTTCGGAGAAAGTGGCTGGCCGAAGGCTGGGAGGCACTCGACAGGAGACTGAGCGCATTTCCTGAGGTCATCTCTCCATGTCTTAGGGCTGACATTATTCCAGTCATTTCCAAAATAGCCAGTAATGGATTGCACTACACAACCATCGCCAGTAGGGTTAAGGCAAAGATCTTTGAGACTGCGATCATACTTTGGTCCACGCAACTGGTTGACTTGATCTTCAATACCGAAGAGCCACTCTAGGATCTGCAAATTAAGGACGGGACCTGGTCCTTTAGAGTGAGTATCGTTGACGACAAACACCTGCTCGGCTCGGTAGAAGGGTCCAAAATTGGCGTCGAAGAAGGCCTTTTCCTCTGCTGCGGCAGATGTGGGACTAACCCACAACCGTGCCGGATCCCTCTCAATGTCGAAGTTAATCCATCCGAGGCTTAGTAGGAAGACAACGAGGACACTGCTTCCAATCGTGATTGCGGGGAACTTTCCTGCAGCATAGCCAAGACGGCTAAAGGCAGCATCACATACAGAATTGAGCCAGTAGTTCCTCTGCGGGCGATCATACATTGCTCCATTGTGAACAATATCACCTTCATCCTCATCATCACTGGGTGATGCATCTTGCAACAGCCGCATTCGCTCGCTCCTCTTTTTTGAATGCTTTGCCCATACAATGTGTCCGACAATTGCTGTCGCCAAAAGCAACAAGACAACGCCATATGCCAAGATGACACCGAAGGATAAGCACGGTAGGACGCCGACATGACATGAGCCCGCTTCTACGAGTTCTGGTAACTCTGGACAGGCTGGCGCACAGTCCACACAAGCGCATCTGAAGTTTTCGTCTTCATCATTACACTTCTTTGGCCGTATATCGTTCGCCTTCATGCCATCCTCCGTGTAGTTTGTAGGTCTTGGGAAGTTGATCTGGAAAGGCGATCCGAAAGGCTTCTCATCTCCCAAGAATTTCAAGAACTTTGTATAGTTTTTGGCTCCACCACCAATAAAGTCCATAGCATTGCTGTTGGCAGCACCGAACTTGACATCTTTGCAGCTGTCGTAGAAGCCAGAGCCATATTCGTCCGAGACAAGCTGATCTAGCTCAGTCACAAGTAACTTCCCAGCCTTTTCTTCCGTTTTCGTAACATTGATGAAGAGAGACTGATCCGAAGAGCATGTGAACGTGCAAAACAGGTTGAAGAAGTTGTCTTTGCAAGCTGGGCAGGACGATATTATGTTGTTTGCCGTTTTGAGGTTTGATTGAAGGGCCTCAATCTGTAGTAAAACCGTTAGAAGTGGATCTTATTGCTCACTTTCATATGTCTTACTTGTTCACCTGTACAGCATACTGGTCCTGTACTCCATTTCGCTCCACAGAGGTCCACCAACAGCTTCCGCACATCATCTGCAGGCTCCTCCGCTAGACCGTTGTCAGGGCAAGGCAACGGCTTGCCAAAGAGAGACTTCTTCCCGCAGTTTCCTCGAATTGAACATCTCCCAGCTTCATGTATGGGCGTATATGGATCGCATATTGTTTCGATCGCAGAAAGAAGGGTGATGGCAGTTATGAGCTGCCACGAGCTTCGCATGACTGCAGTCTCCGAAACTGCCGACCGGCGGCTTTGTGCAGTGTTAAGTTCCGATTTCCTGTTTTAAAGATAGATATGCTGTTGTCAAGATAGATCAACGGAGATGCGACTCTGGGTGAAGTCGAAGTGGAGTTGACTGCTTCTATTGCACGCGCACACGAGCAAGGTGTCAGCGGGTGCTGTGCTGGTGCCTGCGCCACAACGTCGTCATCGGAAGATTTCCCAGCCTTGCTTCGGCAACGGTCCCGATCAGCGTCTGTACTTCGTAACTGTCCCATTGCATATCCACGGGTCCCCAACAAGTACTCATCTTCCTGGATGGGACATATTTAGGACACCGCGCTTCAGGTATATTTTTGTCTTATTATCATACAGGTTGCGATATAATTCTCTTTATTTTTGTTGCAAAAGTCTTGTGAAACTGCTAAGCACCAAACGGATTTGAAGGGTCAATCTGCATATGCATATGCATAGGAGTGGTGACCACATCAATTTTGTAAAAAAGAGGCCAGACAATCTCCCACACACCTCTTCCACGAAAACGGTTGGCAAAGCAATTATTGCTTTTGCTTATTTCTATTTAGCCTGGCTACGGTGCAATTTAACTATCGCGCGATTTCCGGGCTTGCGGCAGTTACTCACGTGATATAACTGATCCAGGTTTCAGTCACTCCCCAGGCTTCCCCACCATCATACTTTCTTCTCAACATCCACGCAAAGAAGTGCGTGTTTCAAGTCTCGTTCTTTGAGAGCTTCCACGACAATCCATAACGGCGTCACTTTCTCTCAACTGCCGAATAGGTTTGCTTCGGGTTGTGAGTCAGGCTACCAGAACGACTAGGAGCCTTCCAAGTCGCAATCCTCGATCGCTCCGAGATACTGCTAGAGGGAGCGACTGGTACGGCTCTCTTTTGAAGAAATCTCCATCATCGTCACTCACCCGAACTCCTTCGGCCATTATGACGGCGCGGGCAGCAGCCCCCACTGCGGGCTTCGTTTCCACGCAGACCTTGGCGAACTACCACTTCCCCACGCATCGCCTCAAATCCAGACAGGATGACCCAACCAGGACTCCATTGGTGCTTGTTGCATGCGGGTCATTTTCCCCTATCACCTTCTTGCATTTGAGAATGTTTGAGATGGCTGCCGACTTTTCCAGATTCAATACTGAATTTGAGGTAATGGGAGGCTACCTTTCACCAGTATCGGACGCGTATAAAAAAGCAGGTCTGGCGAGTTCGGAACATCGGTAAGTTTTCAGTGATACCCTGCTGGGCAGTCAGTGTCTGACCTCTACAGACTAGAAATGTGCTCCATCGCAGTAGATCAAACATCGAATTGGTTGATGGTTGATCCATGGGAGGCGATTCAGACGGATTATATGCCTACAGCTTTGGTGCTCGATCATGTCGAGCATGAAATCAACGAGGTTCTTGGAGGTGTCGAAGTCACCGAAGGGGTACGAAGACCTGTCCGAATTGTCCTTCTCGCGGGCGCCGACAGTGAGCTTTACAGCCCCCTTATTGCTGTTTACATACTTATCATTCTCTAGTGGTACAGACTATGTCTACGCCAGGTGTTTGGAGTGACAAGGATTTGGATTGGATCCTGGGACGTTATGGGACATTCCTTGTAGAGCGGACAGGCACAGATATTGACGAAGCACTGGCAAACCTACAACCGTTCAAGGACAAAATTTTTATCATTCAACAACTCATCCAGAACGACGTCAGTAGTACGAAGATCCGGTTGTTTCTCCGCAGACAGATGAGCATTCAGTATTTAGTTCCAGCATCGGTAATCGAATACATTAAAGAACACGATCTCTATAATGACAATGATACCAGTTCAATAGATGGCAAGGGAAAGAGCAAAGGTACGGAGAGTTCAGGCCGTGCGTCGCCAGCAGTCGGGGGAGCTGCTAGAAAGACCTAGGTCTGTATCTGAGGATTTATATATCTACTAGATATCCGCAAGATCATATCCTCTTCATCCATCGTCAACATTGTTGAAACAAGGAGGTGTTGGGCCCTATTTTAGGGTTAGCATATAGAGCAGCTGAAACAGACAGCCTCCACTTACTCCTGCTACTTGCTCTACGCAGCAAACTGTACAACCCCTTTGTTGTAGGTTGTAGGTGGGCGGCGGACAGTCTTGCTCACTTTAGGGCAATGGTTACATGGGGCGGGAGGCTTGCGCGTCGTTTCCATAGAGAAGTGGCTCGAGCCATGAATATTATGTCTGAATAAACAACATTTGCACACCCAGCGCGTGCGATCTATCATGGACCATGGCTAAATTCATGCATGAAATACCATTTACGTGCCTATCAAATTCGTACAACGCGACACGTTTCCAAACTCGAGGCTTTCCTGACCTCTCTACCTTATGCGGTCGTGATCACCCAATCAAACCTCAACAAGTTCGCTAGGATGCATGCGCATCCTATGCGTCACCTCATTTTCAATATTCCTTTCATAGCCACCAGACCACCAACTACTAATTTAGCCATGTCAGTGGGCCCACGGCCCCAGAACACGAGCCCCGCACGTCTACCCCAGACGACAGCGAGAATCCGTTTGAGAAGACCGGCTCTTTTGGTCGAGGCTACTACAGCTGACTGCGGTGAGGTGAGTACCTTTCCTCTCGTGGAAAGACATTTGTCGCTATGCTGATGCCGGTGTAGAGATGTTTGTTGAGATATGAAAGTTTGTTTTGAAAACATTCTCATCTCTTACAAGTTTTAAATAGAAGACAAGTCGAGGGAAACAGAGATGTACATGCATATTTCCGTCAGACATGGTTACATGCTCTTTCCGAACGGCGTAGTGACATCTTTGTCTAGACTGCATCTGCGATTTGTACAACGTCAAATGTCTCTCGTCTTTTGATCATCAAGGTTAAATTCTTTCAACAGCTACACGATATATAAAATTTTTATATCACACAATGTCATTATTCAAGGCCCTGTATTATCAAGCTTCATAAGCCATCTCCTTTTCTTAGTGTCTGTGAATAGAACATTCGACATATTCACTGAGTTAGTGACGCTAGCCACGCTCGCGGAGAGTATAAAACGAAAGCTAAGTCCTCCCCTCATATCTTTTTGACCTATAATACTGCAGTAGAGCACTTCGCTCCACGAGGCTCCAGTGGTCGAACACCCAAAGACCCAAAGGACAGGTTAGATTCAAAGGTGCGTCTTTCAGCTGTTATTGGATTTCTGTGCGTGAGGCTTTCCATTGTGTAATTCTCGGGGTTAGGAAGCTATCATTGCTTTCATTGTCGCGGTCGCGATTCCTTCTCGAGGTCACGAACATTTCTCGCGGTCATGAATATTCTCGCGGACTTCTGTCGCTGGTCTGCATTCTCCTACATTCAGAATTTCTAATCATAAGTCGTCCAAACCCGCAAGGGGTGAGGGCGGCGACTCTTGGTTGTACTTCTAGTCCATGTTTCTTTGCACGGTTAGAGCTTGCAAGTAGCCTCTGGTGCTAGACGTGGTCAGGGCTTTGAGAGAGATACATATAACTATAAGGATTTGCGACAGCAAAGTAGACTTTGCTACGAGCGGCGCAGTCACTAATACAGGCAACAAGGTAAATAGAAGACTGACTTGGACTTTACTTTCTCTTATCTTATTTTGTACTCTTCTTTTACTAGCAATTGTGCTAATTTAAATGAGCAAATGACAAACTGACTCCTATTTTAGGAGAGGTTTAGACGCCTTTTTGTATGTCACGTACTGGGACGCCAAGCCTGGTAGGGAATAAAGGCCCTTGACTTTTACACTACAGCTAGGAAAATTGCTCGTCATCAACAATATCGGGACAGAGATGGCTAGAGAATGGAACTACAACCTGAAGGATTTGACACATGAGTGAGTCCCTAGTACCAGGCTCTTCACATGTAAGCGATCTCCGGCATAGTTACTAATTAATACTTTAATTTAGATATAGTATAGTGTCAAGGTTCATCCGCCTATCAGTTTGAGGGCACTGCTCGAACAAGAAAGGAACCCATGCCATTGTATGCGTAAGATGTAGAGCCGTTTAGCCAGTCTATTCAAAATGGTCCCTTTGCCTCCACGTTTCGTCCAAATGTTCGATCTCACCCTCCGTATCCCGTTTCTCTTGAAGATAGCTTGTGATGCACGAAGCTGCTTCGACTTCAATCTTAATTTACTCTTTACTTCTCGAGTGGCAAGCTTAGAGCATGCGATCCAGTGCCAAAAGGCCTGGAAGGACCGTTCTGCCTACCTCGAACACATACGAATTATTTTCACTCCAGCTCCACCACTGTTCCCAAAACAGAGATGGGCCTTCTTTTAAGATCAACCGCTTCATCTACCTATTCACGGATTTTGCCTTATTTTGCTTATTTTCAGTGGTTGAGTCTAATTAAATTAACTGAATGCCAAGTTTCCTAATTGAAAATTCAACATTGTCTATGCATGGATCAACAAAATTCCATGAGCCAATAGTCCATAATATCTAAGCTTTCGAGATTGTAAAGGTACTATAGGTGGATCTATGTTATCAGGCACTCCTGCGTCGCTATTATTCCAGCTCTCTCTTGCGATGTGTAAGGCTAAATAAAGAGGACTTTCTCTCATACTTGAATAGAAGTAGGTCGGTCTCGGAAATCGCGCCAACGTCTCTTGCAATAATGGCAGCTTTTGTGTAGTATCCGCCAACCGCGTTCTACACGTTTCCGAAGAGGGTTGCTTGGAGCGTCCTCAGCAAATATTCTATAAATGCTAGGACAGTTATTATAATCCCATCGATCAACGGCTATCGTAGCCAGTTGTTTAGAGATAAGACTAATGAGCTACCTGACAGTCGGTCTGCCGTTGGATAGCAGACGAAGTAGTGCCCACTCGTCGGGAAGGTAACTCTGGCCACGTCTTGTGCCATAGTTGACTCGTAGAGAGAGATGAGATCGTGTATTCCATGATTAGCCAGTCGAAGGGAGAGGAGGTCTCAAAATCGCAAAACTCGATCACTTAAAGCAGAATGCCAGGTGCTTGAAGAATTGGAT
>Ga0335072_10003645_pt1 | contig 23114 bp, 20 predicted proteins | sample Lox_Sample_21_FD_206725 | JGI IMG/M metagenome (GOLD analysis project Ga0335072, IMG submission 206725) | Soil microbial communities from Loxahatchee National Wildlife Refuge, Florida, United States - Lox_Sample_2.1 | ecosystem: Environmental > Terrestrial > Soil > Wetlands | place: USA...
GACGGTGGCATGATACTGCCTGAGAACCGACTCCGGTGTGCGGCCGCGCTGCTCGACGTCGCGCTTGAGCCGGCGCTGGAAGCAAATATGATCCGGCGTGTCGATGTAAACGCCAAGGTGGTAATGGCGAAGAAGTACGCCATAGTAGAGCGTAAAAAGGCCCTCGACGATCAGGAAAGGGGCAGGCTCGACGCGCACCGTGCGGCCAACGACGCGGGTGTAGCTGGAGAAGTCGTAGATAGGCCGATTGATGGCAAGGCCGCGAGCGAGGGCGGCGACGTGCGTGGCCAGCAGGCCGACTTCGATAAGGGCGGGGTCGTCGAAGTTCTTCTGGAGGCGCTCTTCGAACGGCAGATGGCTGAGGTTGAGGTAGTAGTTATCGAGATGGAAGTGGATGCCGCCGAGCGTGCGGGCAAGCTCCGCTGCCAATGTGGTCTTGCCTGATCCCGAGCAGCCGGCGATGCCGATGACCACCGGCGGAAACGGGAGCCTGGGCTCTTTAACGCCTTGGACATCGGTGCTCACGGTTCGCTTTCCACTCGCGTTGCGATGCGCGGGACAAGCCGTTTGAGCAGAGCGGCCAACCGGTGTTCAACCTTGCGGCCTGTCTCGAATACCTCCTGGTGGCTGAGCGGCGTTGCGCTCAGGCCCGCTGCCAGATTGGTGACGCACGAGATGCCCAGTACTTCGATGCCCATGTGGCGCGCCACAATGGTTTCAGGCACGGTAGACATCCCCACAAGAGTTGCGCCCAGGGTGCGGAAGGCGCGAATCTCAGCGGGCGTCTCGAAGCTGGGGCCCGGCGTGGCGAGATATACACCTTCGCCAAGTGAAAAGTCTTCTTCGGCCGCGGCCTCCTTCGCGAGAGCGCGGAGCGTTTTACTGTAAGCCTCGGTCATGTCGAAGAAGCGCAGTCCCGCACTTTGTTTCACAGCGAATCTAGGCTCGTTGGGCCCGATGAGTGGATTCCATCCCATTTGATTGATGTGATCGGCAAGGAGAACCAACTGGCCGATCGAGAGCCCTTCGGCGATGCCGCCGGCCGCGTTGGTAAGCACCACGGCCCGAATGCCCAGCATACCCAGCACGCGCATCGGAAAGGTGACCTGCGCCGGCGTATAGCCCTCGTAATAGTGCACGCGGCCCTGCATGATGGCTACGGGAGTCTGGTTAAGCAGGCCGGCAATGATGCGCCCTGAGTGGCCTTCGACCGTGGAGCGCGGAAAATAAGGAATCTCGGCGTATGGAACGACGACGGGATCCTCCACAGCTCTGGCGGCCGCGCCAAGGCCCGAGCCCAGCACGATACCTACGCGCGGGGCGAACTCGCCCAGCTTGATCTTGAGAAAGGCCGCAGCCTCAACGACCTGGTCGTAATAGCTCATGTCGAAGTCGCCATTGTGCTCTCGACATTGTACAAGGGCTCCGACGAACGCAGCCGCTGGGGCCGCAGAGCAGTTTGCATCGCCAATCAGTTAAAGCCTGAAAGCTGAAAACTGAAAGCCTTATCTCGCCACCGGCCAATCTTCGGGTGAAACCGTGACTGTGGCGCATCCCATGGCGTAGTTGTACCAGTAGTGCTCGGTTGTGGCGTTGGCGAAGAAGCCCTCGACCTTGCGACGAGCCACAAAATCATCAACAAAATTTCGCGGGCCGTAGAACAGCGTAAAGAAGCTGTCCCAGTCGACAGTAAAGAGGAACGATGCGTCTTGAGAAGTCAGGCTGCCGCGCGATGGGAATGCGTCAGCGCGGGTTCTAAGCCGATTCACGTTGAAGGGCTGCACGGGATCGACCGAGGGAAACTCGGGTACGAATATCAGGCTGCTTTTTCCTGCTGCGTCAAAGGCGTCGAGAATGTCGTGCTGCAGCATCGGTTCAAAGCTGCCTTCGTTCGGCATCCACACGTTACCGGCCTCAAGATACCGCTGCAGCCGATTGCGGGCGGCAAAATCGCCGAACTCGGGGTAGATGGCGTTGATCGACGTAAGCAGCGCCTGGTTGAGCGCGGCGGCGCCGCGCAGGCCGGTCTGCGCGGCCACTTCGGCCCAACGCACCTTCTCGCCGGCGACAACGACCTGCTCTTCGCTGGGATACGCGTGGGTGGCGCGCCAGGCCAGCCGGTCGGGCACCCGCACAAACGGGTGCAGCATGATGTAAAGCGCCTCGAACCGGCCTCCGTAGGCCTCGATCAGTGGCGCATCGCAAGGCGGATAGACAAATTCCTCGTAGCGCACGCCACATGATTTCAAAACGCCGGCTCTTGGCGCTGTGAGCGGGAACACGGCGTTTTGCCCTACCTCGCAATCGAACGGTAAAGTGGGGATGCGGGCATGCTCGATTGCCCCCGGGAGGCCGCACCATGTGCCGCAACATCAAAATGCTCTTCAACTTCGATCCGCCGGTGAGCGACGATGAGGTTCGCGCCGCGGCCCTGCAGTACGTGCGCAAGATAAGCGGGTTCAACAAGCCGTCGAAGGCCAACGAGGCCGCGTTTAATGAGGCGATCGAAGAGGTTGCCGCAGCATCGATGCGCCTGCTGTCGACCCTCGAGACGACCGCACCGAGCCGCAGTCGCGAAGAAGAAGCAGCGAAGGCCAGGGCGCGGGGCGCGGCAAGGTTTGGGGAGAAGACAGGGACTTAGGGGCTAGGGCTTGGGATGGAATGGCGATGAGAGAGATATTTGATTGGCTTTTCGGGTTAGGGCTTGGTTGCAACGCGCTGCTGTTTGTGCCGCAGGCCATCGCCCTATGGCGCAAGAAGACCGATGAAGGCGTCTCGCTGCTCACCTTCGGCGGATTCAGCGTGCTGCAGGTAGTAGGAATTGTGCACGGGGTGAATCACCAGGATTGGTCGCTCATTCTGGGCATGGCGGCAAGTTTGATGTCGTGCGGAACGGTGACCGGGCTGACGGTGTTTTATCGGGTGAGGAGAACTGAAAAGCGGAGTTAGCGGAGTCAGGCCCCCAGCCCTCACGGCATAAACAAAAACATCGCGAGGATGGTGCATCCAATTCTCTTATATTGGAACGCTACCCCAAAAACATCCCGGCAATCGATGCGCTGATCAGGTTGGCCATCGTGCCCGCGAGCATCGCCCGCACTCCCAGCTTGGCCAGGTCGTTGCGGCGCTCGGGCACCAGAGCGCCGATGCCGCCGATCTGCATGCCGATCGATCCAAGGTTCGCGAATCCGCACAGCGCAAACGTGGCAATGGTGAATGCGCGCGGAGATAGAGTCGCCTTCTGCGCGCCAAGACCGATATACGCAATCACTTCGTTCAACGCCATGCGCGTGCCCAGCAGGTTGCCGATGGCCGGGCAGTCGTGCCAGGGCACGCCGATGAGCCAGGCCACGGGCGCGCCAACGTAACCCAGAATCTGCCCCAGGCTCGACGGGAACCAGGCAACGCCGCCGTGAATCCAGGCCAGAAACATATCGAGCAGCGCGACCAGCGCCAGAAAACTGATGAGCATGATGGCCACATTCATGGCCAGTTTGCCGCCGTCGATGGTACCGCGCGCGATGGCGCCGATAAAGTTTTCGTCCTTGTGCAGTTCGTCTGTGGGGATGACGACCTTGCCTTCGGTGGCTGGCGTTTCGGTCTCGGGCACCAGCATCTTGGCCAGCAGAATTGTTCCCGGCGAGGTCATGATGACGGCCGAGAGCAGGTGCCGCGCCTCAACGCCTTGCGCAATGTACATGGCCATGATGCCGCCCGAAACGTGCGCCATGCCGCTGGTCATGATGGTCATGAGTTCAGAGCGCGTGGCCTTCGAAAGGAACGGCCGGATGGTGACCGGCGCCTCGGTCTGGCCCATGAAGATGCTGGCCGCAACGTTCATGCTCTCGGCGCCAGAAATGCGCATGGTTTTGAGCATCACCCAGGCCATGCCGCGAATGATGATCTGCATGAGACCGATGTGATAAAGCATTGCGAAGAACGCGCAGATGAAGATGATGGTCGGCAGAACCTGAAAGGCGAAGATGGCGCCCGAGTTCGATCCCAGGAGCTTGCCGAATACGCCCGAGTTGGGCAGTCCGAGTTCGCCGAATAGAACCCTGGTGCCCGCGAAAGTGGCCGATAGCATGTTGGTGACCACGTCGCCGGCCCAGCTCATCACGCGCTGGCCAAAATTGAAGCGCAGCACCAGAAACGCAAACGTGAACTGCAACCCGAGGCCCCAAGCAATAGTGCGCCAGCGAATATGCTTGCGGTCGGTTGAGCCGATGTAAGCCGCGCCGAGCACAGCAAGGATTCCCAGGATTCCCGTAAATCGACCCAAAGGCGTCTCCCTGTGGACAAAAATTCTGCTTTCGATTACCTTACAGCATCGAGTCACAGGTTGAATCGAGTAATTCTTTTGAGTTCCGGGAGAATGACGATGGATAAGGGAGATCTCAAGAAGTTTATGGCTGGGTTTCGCTATGGGGTGGTTTCGAGCGTGGCTGCGGACGGCACACCCCAGTCGGCGCTGGTTGGCATCGCCGTCACGCCCGAACTCGAAGTTGTCTTCGACACGGTGAAGTCGTCACGCAAGTATCCCAACCTGAAAGCGCGGCCGCATTGCTCGTTTGTAATTGGCTGGAGCGGGGAGCAGACGGTGCAGTTTGAAGGCGTGGCCGTAGAACCGGAAGGCGAAGACCTCGCGCGGTGCCGGCAGGCGTATTTTGCGGTGTGGACCGACGGGCCATCGCGGCTTTCTTGGCCGGGAATCACTTACTTTTGCATCAAACCGCACTGGATACGCTTCAGCGACTTCGATCAATCGCCGCCGCTGATTGTTGAGTTGAAGTTTCAGGCGGAATGAAGCGTCGGCCACGGTGGCAAACTGCGTGTCTCGTTCCGAGATTAGCCGGGCTGTGCTTCGGCTAGAATCTCCGCCGCCAATTCGCGCGTAACAATGCGGCTCACCAGTGGCACCGCCGCTCCGCGGTCTGACTCTTTGGACAAGTGAATTGCTTCGTGGAGGATTGCCTCCGGCTCGTCAAGCATCGCCTCATTGGTTGCGAAGATAGTCGCAATGGGCTCGCCTGCTTCGATGCTTGCGCTGCGGCGCCTGTGGAAGATGATGCCGGCGTGCGGGTCGACAGGCTCACCGGCCTTCTCGCGCCCCGCGCCTGTGCGCTGCACTGCCCATCCCAGGGCCGTTGTATCCATTGAAGTAATTATGCCGCTCTCCCATGCATCAACCACGCGCGTTGCGCCGGGCTTGTGAAAAGCCGCGGGATCATCGAAGACCGCGACGTCGCCGCCCTGCGCGTCGATCATCTTGAAAAAGACGGCCAGTGCGGAGCCGTCGGTCAATGCGGCCTCGGCAAGCTGGTAGCCTTCAAGCGGCGTGCCGGCTTTACCGCCAAGATGGATCATCCAGCCGGCCAGAATGAGCGACAGCTCGCGCAGATCTTCAATCGCGGGCGGTCGGTCGCCGCGCAGCAGCTCGACAGCCTCGGCCAGCTCGATCCAGTTGCCGGCAGACTGGCCCAGCGGCTGATCCATGTCGGTGAGCAGGGCCACGGCGCGCGTGCCCGCTGCCTCGGCGGTCGCCACCATTAACGCGGCCAGAAATTCGCACTCTTCATAGGTGCGCAGAAACGCGCCGGAGCCGGTCTTCACGTCGAGCACGAGAGCGTCGAGACCGGCGGCCAGCTTCTTGCTCAAGATCGAAGCGCAGATGAGGCCCGGATTTTCGACCGTACCTGTGCGGTCGCGAAGAGCGTAAAGCACGCGGTCGGCAGGGACGAGTGCCGGTGTCTGGCTGACGATGGAGCAGCCGCATTTCATTAGAACTGTCTCGAATTCAGACAGTGAGAGAGCGGTGCGATAGCCGGGGATGGATTCCAGCTTGTCGAGCGTGCCGCCGGTGTGGCCGAGGGCGCGGCCCGAGATCATGGGCACGGCAACGCCGCAGGCCGCGGTAAGTGGCGCGACCAGGAAGCTGGTTTTGTCACCCACGCCGCCCGAAGAGTGCTTGTCGACGGCCGTCTTGCCAAGGCGCGCCGGCGAGAACTTGTCTCCCGAGTCGCGCATGGCCAGCGTGAGCGCGCGCGTCTCGTCGAGATTCAGTCCGTTGAGCCAGGATGCCATGAGCCATGCGGCGAGCTGATCGTGAGGGATGGCGCCTGAGGCGGCTCCGGCGGCGACGAAGCCGATCTCGCGCGACAAGAGTGTGCCGCCATCGCGCTTCTTGCGGATGATGTCGATCATGTGCAGCCTAGATTCAGCGGAGTGACTCATTCGCTCTCTGGGTTCTCGCCCGCGCTCCTAACTCGCCTTCATCCCAAACGCCTGCGGCAGCAGCTCGCTGAACTTCATTGTGCGCGGGCCGTCGCTGGCCGGGAAGGTGACTGGCGCGTCGGGCAGGGTGAACTCGGCCAGCACCTGCCGGCAGGCGCCGCAGGGCGGGCTTGCCGCGCTGTTCAGATTCACCACAACGACGGCCTCAACACGAATTCCGGGCCCGAACTGCGAGACCGCGTTCACCAGCGCAGATCGCTCCGCGCAGATGGTCAAACCGTAGCTGGAGTTCTCCACGTTGGTTCCGGCAACCACCGCGCCGTTCGACAACCTGAGCGCCGCGCCCACGCTGAAGCGCGAGTAGGGCGAGTGGGAGTTGCGCGCAGCGTCGAGTGCGCATCGGGTCAATTCGTCGAGCGCTGCGTGGTTATTTTTCGTCATATCAGGTTCGTCACTAATTGGAATTCTCTCAAGTCTAACAATCTGTGGAGATACGAGGCTAAAGCATCTGCTCTCCCAATGTACACTCTCGTCGAGGTCGAAGTTGCGCGGGTGGTCGCGGTTTTTGCTCTGGCTGATTTTGGCTTTTTTCGCCGGACACTCGGGCGCATGGGCGGAGCCGGTCCCGGTTTCGCATGCTCCAGGAGCCCAGGATGCCGCTCGACCACCGGACGTTTCACCCCTTCCTGAATTCGATGTGGCCGCGATTCATCAGCACATTCCCGAGCCGCACGAGCACAATTCCATCTGGAGTTCGTCTTCAGACAGCCATTTCAAGGCGGAGAACGTCTCGCTGATTGGCCTTATTCACTGGGCCTATGAAATGCCGGAAACGAGGATTCTGAACGCACCGGGCTGGGCCAGCTCAACCTACTTCAACATCGATGCGTCATCGGATGCATCGGTCGATGCGAAGATAGCGCATCTGGCCCCGGATGCGGGCAAGCTACAGAAAGAGACGATGGTACGGGCGCTGCTTGCCGATCGCTTCAAACTGGTCACACACACTGAGACGCGCGAGTTGCCGGTTTACGAACTTGTCGTTGCCAGAGGAACGCCTAAACTTGGCGATGATAAGTCAAACGGGACCACCATCAACCACGGGCGGGATCACATTGAGGTGCAGGCTTCGAACAGCGTCGCTGTCCTAGCCGAGGAACTCGCGAAAGAGGTCGGCCGGCCGGTTGTCGATAAAACCGGCATTTCGGGCCGCTACAACCTTAAGGTCCGGTGGACGCCCGATGTCGATGCTGCGTCTGCCGGCAGCTCCGCACCTGACGCGCCACCGTCGATTTTTACGGCGTTGGAAGAGCAACTCGGCCTCAAACTCAGGCCCGGCAAAGGCCCCGTGGAGGTGCTGGTCGTCGACCACGCAGAGATGCCGTCGGAGAACTGAATTCCTGTCCCCGATCCGTGCCTCGGCCGGCCGCAGGTCGGAGCCATGGTGGGCAGCCGCGCTGACCCATCCGCTCAAGTTGCTCTCTGATTCATCCGATAAGTTCCCTGAACGTTGCCGCGCCCCGGCTCTTAAGGGTGCAGAGCAGACGGCCGCAGTTGAGTGATCGCCAATGGATGAATTGACAAGAGAGTTCCTGATCGAGAGTCTGGAGGGCCTGGACCGGATGGAGCGGTGCCTGACTGATCTTGAGAAGCGTCCGCAGGACGCCGCACTTCTGGGCGAGATCTTTCGTTCCGTTCATACCATCAAAGGAACGACGGGTTTTTTGGGATTCAAGCGGCTTGAGAAGCTGGCGCACCGCGGCGAGAACCTTCTGGGGTTGCTGCGAGACGGCAAGGTGGTTGCCTGCCGCGGAGTAATCACTGGCCTGCTCCACCTGCTGGATGGATTGCGCGCCATTCTCAAGTGCATCGAGGCCGATGAGAGCGAGGGCACGGGCGACGATGCGTCGTTGATTGCAGAACTCGAGGCATTGCAGACTCCGTCCGGCGGGATTGAAGCCCCCTCAACCCAGCCGCCGGCGCCTAAAGTCGGGCCAGTCGTATCCGCGGTAAGCGACCCGGCGCTCGCCTCGGCGAAGGCCGGTTCCGCATCTCCAGGCAATGAGTCTGCGTGTGCTGCACCGCTGCCCGAAACCCAAACATCGATCGAGCCCGCTGCCGAACAGCCTGGGGCAGCGGCACCTCCGGCTTCCGATAGCGGCAAACTCCGCACGCCGCCCAGCACGGCTGAGAGCACGCTGCGCGTGGATGTGACTCTGCTGAACCGCATGATGAACCTGGTGGGCGAACTGGTGCTCACGCGCAACCAGGTTCTGCAGGCCACGGCGACCGATCCCAGGATGACCCTGCTCTCGCGCCGCCTCGACATGGTAACCGCCGACCTGCGCGAGAGCGTGATGAAGGCGCGCATGCAGCCGGTGTCGAATATTTTTTCCAAAATGCCGCGCCTGGTGCGCGATCTTTCGCAGTCGCTCGGGCGCCGCGTACATCTGGAGATGGAAGGCCAGGAGACTGAGCTCGACAAAAGTCTGCTCGAAGCCATCAAGGATCCTCTCACGCACGCAGTACGCAATGCCCTCGATCACGGCATCGAGCCGCCGGAGGAGCGCCGGGCAGTGGGCAAGGACCCCGAGGGCACGCTCAAGCTGCGCGCCGTGCAGGAAGGTAGTCACGTAGTAATCGAGATCTCAGACGACGGCGCGGGCATCGCCGTTGACAAGGTCCGCGACAAGGCCATCGAACGCGGGCTGATCACGTCGGATCGCGCCGCTCTGCTGGGCGAGCGCGAACTGCTGCAGCTTATCTTTTTGCCCGGCTTTTCCACCGCCGCCATGGTCACCAACGTAAGCGGCCGGGGAGTGGGCATGGACGTGGTCCGCACCAACGTGGAAAAGATTGGCGGCAAGGTCGAACTCGACTCGCGCGCCGGCAAGGGAACCACGCTGCGGTTGCGCATACCGCTCACTCTCGCCATTATTCCTGCGCTCATTGTGCGCAGCCTCAACCAGAGCTTTGCGCTGCCCCAGGGCGCGCTCTCCGAGCTGGTGCACATTCCGCCCGAGAGAGCCGCGACGGCCATCGAATGGATCGAAAGCGCGCCGCTGTACAGACTGCGCGGACGACTGCTGCCCCTCGTATTCCTGAGCCGGCTGCTTTCGCCGGGCCGCGACTGCCGTCTGGCCGCGGATCGCGACAACTTCATCGCCGTGCTCGACGCCGACGGCCGGCGCTTCGGGCTGGTCGTCGATGGTCTCGCCGATCCCGAGGAGATCGTCGTCAAGCCACTCTCGGCGGTGCTCAAGGATATCGGGCTCTACTCCGGCGCGACGGTGCTTGGCAACGCCGATCTGGCTCTGATTCTCGATCCCGGCGCGATCGCCATGAAGGCCGGTATCACCATGCACTCTGAGGAAGAGGCTGGCGCACAGGTCGAAGAGAGCGCCGATGCAGCGCGGGCCGAGTTCCTGCTGGTCGAAGTGGCCGGCCGCCGTGCCGCCGTGCCGCTGGCCGATGTGCTGCGGATCGAGCAGCTTCCGCTCTCCCGGATTGAGTACGTTGGCTACCGGCCGGTGCTCAACTTCGAGGGCCACCTGCTTCCGGTCGAGGATTCGGGCGGCATGCTGGGTCAGGCCGCGGAGGTCCGCGGCGATGAAGCCGGCGCGGCAGGCGCGCAGATCATCGTGGTGGTATGCCGCGACGTCAATCGCCTGGTAGGCATCGTGGTTTCGCACGTGCTCGACGTGGCCGCCGGCTCGGACCTGTTTGAAGCCGGCACCGGTGTTCAGGCTGGCGGCGTCACCATGCTCAAGAATCATGTGACCGGCATCGTGGACCTGGGCAGCGTGGCTCCGCTTGTCTCGGGTGGGCCGTCGCAGGAAGCATGGACGCAACCGGCGGAGGTGACGGGATGACGGCGATGGTAACGGCAGTTTGCAACTCGAGGTCTCAGGTGCAGGTGGAACTTTGCTCGGTGCGCGTGAACAACACCATGTTTGGTGTGCCCATCGGCCACATTCTTGAGATCGTGGGCTCGGCGCGGCCGCAACCGGTCCCCCTTGCGCCCGAGTATGTCGGGGGCCTCGTACATTATCGCGGCGACGTGCTGACAACCGTGAGCCTTCGCCAGTTGCTTGGCCTGGCGCCGTGCGAGGGCGCGCAAGACATCCTGGTGCTCGAAAGTGAAGGCGGCTGCTTTGGGCTGCAGGTGGATTCGGTGGGCGAGGTGCTCACCGTCTCTCCCGCCGACTTTGAGCCAAATCCCTCGATTCTCGATCGGCGCCACAGCTCGCTCCTGGCCGGGGCCTACAAGCTCAAGGACCGCCTGCTGGTGATGCTCGATCCGGAGCGGCTCGATCCCATGCGCCTGGCACAGGAGATGGCCGAGCGCTGAGGCGCCGAGGAGGCAAACTATGCGCGCTCTGATTGTGGACGATTCCCGGTTCGTGAGAGGCTTCCTGCGGGGCCTGCTTGAGAAGCTGGGCATCGAGTGCGAGGAGGCCGGCGACGGCCAGGCGGCACTCGATCGCATTCATTCCTCAGCGCCCTTCGATCTGGCATTTGTGGACTGGAACATGCCCGTGATGAATGGTCTGGAACTGGTGGAGCAGGTTCGCGTGGAAGGGTACCGGGATGTCAAAGTGTTGATGGTGACCACCGAAGCTGAAGACGACTACATTGTGCGCGCGCTGAATGCCGGAGCCGACGAGTACCTTATGAAGCCGTTTGATGGTGAGGCCCTGGAGGGCAAGCTGGCCATGATGGGCGTGGAGATAACCGCGTCATGAGCAACCAACTCCGCAGGCGCATCCTCATCGTGGAAGATTCAGCGGTGATGCGCAGCCTGCTGCGCACCGCCATTTCCTCTGATCCGCATCTCGAGGTGGCGGGAACCGCCGCCGACGGCGCCTCCGCGCTCACATTTCTTGCCGGCGAGCGGCCGGACCTGGTGCTGCTCGACGTGGAGATGCCGGTGATGGACGGGCTGGCAACCCTGCGCCAGATGCGCAGCCGTGGAATGCGCGTGCCCGTGATCATGTGCAGCTCACTGACGCAGCGCGGGGCGCGGGTGACCATCGACGCGCTTGCCAACGGTGCATCGGATTACGTTGCCAAGCCCACCGGGCAGGCCGGCCGCGAGGCTGCCATTCGCGCGCTGGCGCAAGAACTTATCCCCAAAGTCCTGGCGCTGACTGCAGCCGCACAGCCGCGGCTTTCCGTTACAGCGCATTCGGTCGTGGCAACGCCCTTCCTCTCAGGAGCGCAGACTCCTCCGGCGCAGCGCACTGCGGCAGCCCATATCTCTCCGGCAGTGCTGGTGATCGGCGTATCCACCGGGGGGCCGGCCGCGCTTGAGGTCTTGCTTCCCGCGTTGCCGGCGGGGTTCCCTTTGCCGGTGCTCATCGTGCAGCACATGCCTGAGCTGTTTACCCGGTTGATGGCCGAGCGACTGAACGGCCGCTGCGCTCTGCGCGTCCACGAAGCCTCTGAAGGCGAACCAATCAGCCGCGGAACAATCGCCATCGCACGGGGAAACTGGCATCTCGAGCTTCGTCCGCAAGGCAGTGCATCGGCGCCGGCCACCTTGCATCTGCACCAGGGCCCGCCTGAAAACCACTGCCGACCCGCGGTTGATGTTCTCTTCCGTTCGGCTGCACAAGCCTTTGGCCCCGCCGTTCTTGCCGTCGTGCTCACTGGGATGGGCTCCGATGGCTTGATTGGAGCCCGCATGATTCGCCAAAAGGGAGGGTGCGTACTGGCGCAGGATCAGGCCACCAGCACAGTTTGGGGAATGCCCGGCGCTGTTGCTGGCGCAGGTCTCGCCGACAAGATTGTTGCGCTTGATGCAATGACCTCTGAAATTGTCAAACTCGCCGGCCGCGGCCCCTCCGCGCGCGCCGAAGTTCAGTGCCCCGAGAGCCTCTTGAACCGGCAGGCGGTTTGACCATGGAGACAATTACTGCCGCAGCCGCCGATTACGGATTTCTCCGTGAGCTCGTCTTCGGCCTTACTCGTAACGTACTCGACCCCTCGCGCGATTATCTCTTTGAGACCCGCCTTTCGAAGCTTCTCCGCAACCAGGGCTTGAATCGGGTGGAAGAGCTCGTCCGCAAACTCCGCTCTAGCCGCAATCCGGGTCTCGAGAATGCCGTCGCCGAGGCGATGACTATCAATGAAACCAGCTTCTTCCGCGACATGCGTCCTTTCGAGCTGTTGCGCGCCGAACTGCTGCCCAGATTCATTGAGGCTCGCCGCTTCAAGCGGACGTTACGCTTTTGGAGCGCTGCTTCCTCTACCGGCCAGGAGGCCTACTCGCTGGCCATGATGACGCTTGAGCACTTTCCTATGCTGGTCGGCTGGGATATTAGGATCGAGGGCACGGACATCTCTGCCGAAGTGGTGGAGCACGCCCGCGCCGGCCAATATCACCGCATCGAGATCAACCGCGGCTTGCCGGCGCGCTTCGTCGTCCGCTACTTCGACCACGCGGGTGAGATGTGGTCGGTGAAGCCGGACGTCCGCAAGCTGTGTAACTTTCGCCAGGCCAACCTGTGCGGGCCGCGGCCGCCATTCAATCGCGCCAGCGACTGCTTCGACGTGATCTTTCTGCGCAACGTTATGCTCTATTTTTCGCAGGAAACCCGTCGCACGCTGCTTGCGTATGTCCATCGCCTGCTCGCGCCAGACGGCGTGCTTTTCCTGGGCTCAAGCGAGCAGCCCGCCGACCCCTCGATCTGGACCCCGTTGCTGGCCGGGGGAGCGTGCTACTACAAGCCGCGGTGAAGGAGCAGCCAATAGCCAGTAGCCAATAGGAAACAGCCAAAATCGGGAATCCGGAACCGCAAAGGGGTCGAATCACATGCAGTCGGCTAAGACCTGAAAGCCGCGCCCTAATGGCTACCAGCTACTGGCTGTTTCCAAGCAGCCTCTCCACCTCTGCATGCAACCGCTCCGTAATCTCAACCTCAGTGGCTTCGGGCGCAAAGCGGATTGCCTCGCCCACATGTACCTGGAGCCTGCCGGAGCGGAACCATCCTTTCCCGCTCACCTTCAACTCGCCCAGCCCGCGAATCGCCACCGGCAGCACCGGCACATCGCTCTCTTTTGCCAGCAATCCGATGCCGGCCCTGAAGCGCGCCAGTTTGCCTTCTGCCGAGCGCGTGCCTTCAGGAAAGACCATCACGTTCATTCCGCGATCCAGGGCGCGGCCCGCGTGCGCAAAGCTCAACTGAAAGTCGCGCTGGCGCGGCAGAGGAAAGACATTGAAGAGCGCGGTGACGAGGAAGTACGCAGGCGGACCGAAGATGTAAAATCCCTGCCTGCCGCGCGGCTTTTCAGGGTCGCGCCAGTGTCTGAAGTCGTCGAGCATCTCTGCCGACATGGCAACCGCGATATGCCTGCGCATGCGGCCTTCGAGCGCATATTGAATCAGCGGCCCATCGTAGGTGGTTACATGGTTGCCGATAATGAGCATCGGCCCCGGCAGCAACGGTTTCGCGGGCCCGTAAACGCGCGGATTCGCGAGCAGCCACACCAGCGGCCGCATGATGGCCTCGACAAACGCGATGCGAATCCACTCCACAGGCTTCCACCAAGGCCACAAGGGATAGACGTAGCGGCGCTTCTCGGCAGCGGGTGCAGTGTCGTGGACGGTGGATCGCGGATCGAGGTTCGCAGGAGGAGATTCGTGAGTGGTGAGTCGTGGTTCGTGGTTCCTAAGCGCGGCTCCCAGCTCACCTTCGGCGGCGAGCTTGCGCAGGTCGCCGAGTGTTTGGGCCTCTTCCAACAAGCCGCTGCTCGATACAATGCCCAGGCTTTCTTCAAGCGAAGCAGCCAGTTGAACGCGGCCCAGGCTGTCGAGATGCAGATCCTCAGTGAGCCGCTGCTCATCGCCCACGCTCGCATAGGTTTCACCGGTAATCTGCGCAATGAGCGCAATAAGCCAGTCAGACGAAGCGCCGAATGCGTGTTGATCCCTTCCGTTTTTCGCTGCCTCAATCTTGCGCAGCCATGCGGACACCTCTTTGCGTTTCACCTTGCCGGTCGAGGTGCGAGGCAGGTCCGGCTCCGGGTAAAGCACCCAGCGGCGTATGCGCTGGTACTCGGCGAGTTTTGTATTTGCTGCTTCAACTGCTGCTGCGGCCTGTTCGCCTGGGCCACGGACGGCCAGCACCGCGCAGGCCTCCGGTCCAGCAGCCGTCTCAATGGGAACTACCGCGCAGGCAGCAACGCCGGTCTGTTCTTCAACCGCGGCCTCCATGTCTTCGGGATGGAGGTTTACCCCCGACGCGGTGACAATCACTTCGCTCTTGCGGCCAACAAATTTCAATTCGCCCGAAGACTGCACCTCGGCCAAGTCGCCCGTCGCCAGCCACTCATTTTCACGCAGGTGCAGCTTGCCGCCCTGCCATGTTGCGCCGCTGATCATGGCGCCCTTTACCAGCACCTCGCCATCTGGTCCCAGCTTGACTTCGCGTCCGGCAAGCGGCTTGCCGATGGTTCCTTTGGCTACGTGGAAAGGGTGGTTGAGCGTGATAAGCGCCGTGGTCTCGGTCATTCCATAGCCCTGCACCAGGACAAAGCCGAGAGAGTTCCAGAACTGTTCAAGAGGGCCTGAGAGCGCGCCTCCGCCCGACACAAAGGCCCAGAACTTGAAGCCGAAGGCGCGATGTACCGAGCGGAATCGCCACCAGCGCTGCCATGCATTGATTCCCTTCGATTGCTCGAGCCGCGCGGCCAGCGTGGGATCGGCAGTCTCCAGATGCGCCTTCAAAACGCCCAGCACGCGCGGCACCGTGGCCAGTACCGAGATGCGCTCGCGGCGGATCAGATCGATGAGCCGCGGCGCAGCCAGACGATCTTCAAAGTGCAGCTCGGCAGTGTAGATCTGCGGAATCCACAAGCCCATCGTCTGACCGAAAACATGGCTCAGCGGCAGCGTGTGCAGGATGCGCAGAGGGTGAATCAGCTTTTCATAGCGCAGATACTTCTGCGAAGCCTCCTCGATCGGTCCCACACTGGCCAACACGTTGCCGTGCGTAATCACAATCCCCTTGGGGTCGCCGGTCGTGCCCGAGGTGAAGAGAATCTGAAGCGGTGTTTTGAGCGAGAGTCCCTCGACGGGCGCGGCTTCTTCAGCCGGCAGCTCCGTTTCCCAGTCTTCAATCCGCACCTGCGGAATCTCGGGCTTTGCGCGTTTTAGCTCGTCGAGCAGCAGCGCATCGCCCACCGCCAGCTTCGGATTCACATCCGCGGCCACGCGCGCCGCAAAGTCGAGCGAGCCGTTGGCATCCAGAGGGACAACCAAAACGCCGCGGCGCAGGCAACCGTGAAAGGCTGCCAGCCACTCGGCGCTATTCTCAGCCCACAGCAGAACGCGATCGCCGGCCGCTACGCCGTGCTGCTCGAGCAGGGCGGCAAATCGTGCGGCCATTCGAACCAGCTCGGCGTAGGTGGTTACCCGGCGCCGGTTGCCCTGATGCCGAACCACGGCGATATTGCGGCCATAACGCCTGAAGTCATCGAGCAATGTGACCAGATGATCGCGCATGAGTCTCTTCCAGAAAGTTCATGGTAGCAGCGAGTGCGCCCCGCCGCCGGGGGCGCTTGTGACACTTTGATGCGGTGCCGCACTGGGCCGGCCGGTAACTTAAGTATTGGCGCTTTGGTTGCCGCCTTTTGCATTCTCCTCAAGTATTTGGGTCCCGATGCGATACTTGATGATGGAGCGTCGCGCGCTCCGAGAGATTCCAGAGTCGCTGGACCAGAAGCCACTGCGTCGAATTCGCCGCGAACCCGGGGTGCCCACCGACAGGTTTTTCGTCGCCGGGGTGGGATTTTCGGGGAGCCGGCGGCCCGGCAGAAGGTGGGCGGGCCCCATTTCGCCTGGATTCGCTCCTATGCGATGCGGCGATATTTGCTGTGAAGGCCGAAACTTCCGGGCTGGTTTCAGTTGATTCGATCCGCGAGGCGGCAAGACGCATTGCGTCTATCGCAGTCCATACACCGCTGGTGCGCGCGCCCTTTGAAGGCGTCGTCGGCCGCGGGGCGAGTCAACCATTTGGCCGCGAAATCTGGCTTAAGGCTGAGAACCTTCAGCCCATCGGCGCATTCAAAATTCGCGGTGCGGCCAACAAGATCCTCCAGCTCTCTCCTGAAGAGATCGCCCGCGGGGTCATTACCTACTCGAGCGGCAATCATGCGCAGGGAGTGGCATACGCGGCACGCGAGGTGGGAGCCAAAGCCGTCATCGTCATGCCGTCGAATGCGCCAGCTGTCAAGCGCGCGGCCACACTGGCCATGGGAGCTGAGATCGTCGATGTCGGCGTGGCTTCGAGGGAACGGCTGGCGCGCGCCGAGGAGTTGGTCCGCGAGCACGGATACGCGGTCGTCCCGCCTTACGACGACGAACAGATCATTGCAGGGCAGGGAACCTGTGGACTCGAGATTGTAGAGGATCTCCCCGGCGTTGACCTCGTGCTCGCGCCGGTCTCAGGCGGCGGCCTGCTCGGCGGTGTGGCCGCAGCCATTAAGCAGTTGAGTTCCGGTACCAAGGTTTTCGGCGTCGAGCCTGAGCTCGCCGGGGACACCGCTGAAAGCTTCCGCACCGGCAAAATCGTCACTTGGCCGGCCGAGCTTGTGAGCCGTACCATGGCCGACGGCTTGCGCACACAAAGTGTTGGCCAGCGAAACTTCGCCCATATTCAGGCCTTCGTCGACGGCATCCTCACCGTGACCGAGGCTGAGATCCGCGCGGCCATGCGCGCTATTGTCGCCGCCGCGCGACTGGTTCCCGAGCCCAGCGGCGCGGTCGCCGCCGCGGCATTGCTCTTCCATCCCCAGGAGCTGCCCGAATATCGTAATGCAGTGGCAATTGTGAGCGGCGGCAACGTCGAACCCGGTCTGCTCGCACAGGTTCTCAGTGAATGAAAGGACAAAAATGACAGAACCGTCGACTCATCTCCACATTGGCGCGATCATTTACCCGCAGGTTGATCAGGCCGATTTTACGGGCCCGTTTGAAGTGCTTTCGCGGATTCCCAATTCGACTTTCCACGTCCTCTGGAAGGAGATCGCTTCCGTTCTCGATGTCAAGGGTCTCATTCTCACGCCCGATACTACATTTTCCAGCGCGCCCCCTCTGGATCTGCTCGTCATTCCCGGGGGCTGGGGCCAGGAAGCGCTGATGGAAGACCAGACGGTTCTAGATTTCATCCGCGCCCACGCCAAGTCGGGCAGACACATCCTGTCGATCTGCACTGGCGCCTTGATCACCGGCGCCGCGGGCCTGTTGCGGGGCGTCAAGACCACCACGCACTGGTCGTCATTCCATCTGCTCGAATACTTCGGCGCCCTTCCCTTCGATGGCCGCGTGGTTGTGGATGGTAAGTTTCTCTCCACAGCCGGAGTCACGGCCGGCATCGATGGCGCCCTTTGGGCAGTGACACTTTTGCGCGGCCAGCGCGCTGCTGAAGAGATTCAGCTGGCCATCGAGTACGATCCGGAGCCGCCCTTTGAGAGCGGAACGCCCGAGGCAGCGCCTCCTGAAGTGGTCGAAGCGGTTCGTTCCCACTTTCACAAGATCTCTGAAGCCCGGCTGGCGACGGCAAAACGCATTGCCTCTCAACTCGGTATCACGGTGGAGGGATAGTTTCAGGCGATCGAAATCAAGATGCATCGCCAGGCCGCTGAACAAGCTCACGGCGCGAAGGAATCAGGGTCCAATGGGTAATGGGACCGTACAAGCGCAGAGCGTCAGGTGGCTCGAAGCCCAGATCTCTGCATTGCGTTTTGCTGTTTCAATAATCCGCTTGATTCCTGTGTCTTGAACGCGAGGCGAGCTAAATGGAGCCTCAGGAACTATCATTTCAATTGATGAAGCGACGGATTCTCAGCGTTTCCATCCTCCTTGCCGGCGTGGCAGCCGGCTGCGCGGTCCCGCCGTGCTACGCAACTCAAAAACGGCCAGAGCTCGAGAAGCCCATGGCCGGACCGCGGGCCACCCCGTTGCGCATCACGTGGCTCTACATCTCTCCCGACATCGACGCGCAAAAAGTCGCGAAGGTGCAGATCGGCCGCGAGATGGTGGTGGCCGAAAAGAGTGGACCCTGGCTGCGCGTATACGCCAACACCGACATTGAGGAACTTCGCGGCAAAGATGCACCTGAGATGCAGACCGACGACACGACCTCGCCGCCGCCCATCTCCGGCTGGATGCAGGCAAAGGGCGTGGTCATGGATACAACGCCGAACGCCGACCAGATCCTGATGGGCGCGGCCGCCATCGAAGAGTCTCTCGCATCCGATCCCAAGGGACCGGCGAACGCCGCTCAAAGCGCGCGGCTGCTCTACCGGCGGCTTTCGGAGATGTTTCCCAACTCGCCCCTGGCCCCCGAGGCCGCCTGGCGATCCGCAGACATCGAATGGCAATTGCAAAAAGCCGATGCCGCCTCATTACCCTCGGCGCGGGAGAAGGACCCGTATATGCACGAACAGATGGATGAGGATGATTTGAGGAAGGTGATCAAGTTGTATCCTGGTTCACGCTGGGCCGCGCTGGCCGCCTTCGACCTTATCGATAACAAGCTATGCGGCGATTGGCAGGGCTCGACTCAGTGCCCCGAGCGCGAAGCCGCGCTGTACGAGAAATACGCCAATGAGTACCCTAACGGTCCGCGCACTGCGCAGGCGCTTTACCTGGCCGTCTACCGCCTGGCCGCGGTGGTGGACATGTACAATTCGAACGGCGACGACCGCAAAGCGGGAGAAGCGCGCGATCAGGCTCGCGCGCTGGCCGCGAGCCTCAAACAGCACTTCGCCGACTCCGATTACTCCTACCGCGCCGCCGTGCTGGTGTACAAATTGGATGAAGGGGTCCCGGTATACGGAATCGACCTGGAATAAGCCATTCTGAGCCCCCCGCTCCGCTCCACTTCTCTCACCGGGTCTTCACCACTCCCTCGCATCATTGGCCATTGGAGGCTTCTTGAACCTTTATCTTGTCTCGGTTCTTCTGGGAATTGTGGAGGGGCTCACCGAGTTTCTGCCCGTTAGTTCAACGGCGCACCTGCGCATCGCCGAAGCGCTCATGAAGATTCCGCTCGACGATCCTTACTGGAAGATGTACACGATTGTGATCCAAGTGGGCGCAATCTTCGCGCTCTGTCTGCTCTTTTTGAGCCGCATCGTTGGTTTCTTGCGCACCTTCCCGCGCGGCGAATACGGCGACAACAACATCTTCAATCATCCCCTTTCGCTCACGTTCATTGCTTTCGCCTTCACCTCTGCTCCTGCGCTTGCGCTGCACAAGTGGAGCGAGAAAAACCTCGGCAGCCTTACAGCCATGGCCCTGGCGCTGCTTCTGGGCGGCATCGTAATGTGGATCGTGGACGTGTGGTCAGAGCGGCGCGACCCCGAAACCACCCACGTTGAGCAAATGAACCTGCTCCAGGCCATCTGGATCGGCCTCTGTCAAACCCTATCGGCAGTTTTTCCTGGCACTTCGCGCTCCATGTCCACCATTGCCGCCGGTCAGCTTGTCAATCTCGATCGCCCCACCGCCCTCGAGTTCAGCTTCCTCCTCTCGATTCCAACCATGATTGCCGCCACCGGATGGGACTTGATCAAGGAGATTCATCCCTCGAAATCCGCTGCCGGCGCAGCCGTGGCCCACGTGGCCATGAACTCAGATCGCTGGATGGTGCTCATCATCGGTACCGGGGTCTCGTTCATCGTGGCCCTGGGCGTAGTGGAGTGGTTTCTTTACTGGGTGCGCAGGCATGGATTCGTCATCTTCGCCATCTATCGCATCCTGCTGGCGATTGCGCTCTTCATCTGGGGCGCAAAGATGATCGGGACATGAGGTAATGCCTCCCGGGGGTGGACATCATGGTTCCCCCTCCCGCTTTTGCCCAAAATCCACTTCCCAGCCGGGGATAATAAAGGTTGCTCTGCTTTGGCGGCTTGCCACACCGGCGGCCGCTTAAGTGTGCGCCACGGCCGACCCCGTCATGAAGCCGACTCGCATCGTTCTCGAGCCCACCCGCAGCCGCCCGGTGAACATCTTTCTGGGGCTGCTGCTTTTGCTGGTCTCGGCACTTGTGTTTCTCTCGCTGGCCACCTGGCACGCCGCTGACCCCTCGCTGAACACCTCTGCCGACCCCACCGCCACCCACGCGGCCCGCAACTGGATCGGCCTCTTTGGCGCGGCGATCAGCGACCTGATGCTGCAGGTTCTCGGGATTGCTGCTTTCCTCATCCCCATCTGGATCGGCGGCCTGGGCTGGACCTGGATGCGTTCCCGGTCCGGCGGTTCGCCCATCCTGCGCTGGATTGGCACTCTATTCGCCCTGACCTTCGTCCCCACCATCTTTGCGTTGCTACCCTGGCACTGGCATTGGATGCACCTCATCCCCGTGGAAGGCGTGGTGGGCAAGCTCATGGAAGGGATGCTGGTCGGCTACCTCAACATGCAGGGCGCGTGGGTGGTGGCTGCGGTGCTTGCCGCCATCGGTCTCTACTTTGCTTCGGCCATCAGTTTCTGGGCGCTCAAAGAATCCTTTGAAGAGCGCTGGATTCACATGGTTGCCTGGTACGAGCGCTGGCGCAACTGGAGAGAAGCCCGCGCCGAAGCCCGCGCCGAGCGTGAACTCGAGGAAGCGGAGGCCGTGCCCGAACCCGAGCCGGCTCGACAGAGTACTTCGCGTAAAGCCGGCTTTTTTGCCACGCTCTTCCGTCTCCGTCGCGAGCCGGAGGTTGACCCGATCGACGAGATTCCAGCCTTCAAGCGGGCCGCAATCAACCACGATGAAAACGAAACCGCCGAGTCCGCGCCGCGCCGCACCAGCATATGGGAACGCGCCGAGGACCGCGAAGAACCCGCTGCGGCAGTCTCTCTGTCCGCACATCAGGAAGCGTCAGCGCAGCCTGCCAACGTTGCGCCTATCCGGCCCGCAGCCGCTTTCGCGATTCATCCTCCGGCGCGCACGCCCGAGCCACAGTTGTCGTCATTCCAGTTCGATCCCGCGTCTCCAGCTCCGGGGCCGGCAGGCGAGATCGCCATCCACGAACGTGCCGACGCCGAAGTCCGCACCGCAACCGTCGCGCCCAAAAACGTAAGCGGATTCAAGCTGCCGCCCTCCACCCTGCTGAATCCCGGCGAAAGCCCGCAGTCCATCCGCGAAGAAGAACTGCGCGATGAAGCCCGCGTGCTGGTCGAGAAGTGCGGGGAGTTCGACGTGCGCGGCCAGGTGGTGCAGATTAATCCCGGCCCCATGGTCACCACCTATGAGTTCAAGCCCGAGGCCGGCGTCAAATACTCGCGCGTCACCAGCCTGGCCGACGATCTCTGCCTCGCCATGCGCGCAGAAAGCATTTTGATCGAGCGCATGCCCGGGAAAAGCACCGTCGGCATCCAGGTGCCCAACCACGAGCGCGAAACCATCCATCTGCGCGACGTGCTCGAGAGCGAGACCTTTGCCAAAGCAAAGTCGCGCCTCACCCTCGCCATGGGCAAAGACATCAACGGGCGGATCGTCACGGCCGATCTGGCCTCAATGCCTCACGTGCTCATCGCCGGCTCAACAGGATCAGGCAAGTCGGTGGCGATCAATGCCATGATCATGAGCCTGCTGTATCGCACCACGCCAGCCCAGGTGCGGCTCATCCTGGTCGATCCCAAGCGCGTTGAGTTGGGCATGTACGAAGGTGTTCCTCATCTTTTTACGCCCATCATCACCGAGCCGAAGCTTGCAGCCAACGCGCTGCGCAATGCCGTGCGCGAAATGGAGCGACGCCTGAAACTGCTCGCCTCGCGCAGCGTGCGCCATATTGATCAATACAACAAACTCTTTGAGGGGAGTTCCACTCTTTCACTCTTTGGACATGAGCCCGGGGAGGAACTGGAAGAGCCATTGCCCTACATTGTCATCATCATCGACGAGCTCGCCGACCTGATGATGCTCGACCGTGCCAACGTTGAAGAATCCATTACGCGACTCGCGCAGATGGCCCGCGCTGTCGGCATTCATCTCATCCTGGCCACGCAGCGGCCGTCGGTTGACGTCATCACCGGCCTCATCAAGGCCAACGTCCCCACGCGTATCAGTTTCCGTCTTGCCACCAAGGTTGACTCGAGGACCATCCTCGACAACAACGGGGCAGAAGCTCTCTTGGGCCGCGGCGACATGCTCTTTCTGCCACCCGGAACCAGCAGGCTCCTGCGTCTGCACGCGCCTTACGTCAGTGAGAAGGAAACCGCCGCCGTGGTCCAGTTCTGGAAGGAGCAGGGACAGGCAGAGTACGTCGATGGCTTCCTCGAGTCGCCCAAGGACGAGCGCGCCCAGGTCGACGGCTCCAACCCCGACCCCGACGAGAACGACCCCCTGTTCGACGATGCCGTGCGCCTGGTCTTCGAGTTCGGCAAGGCGTCGACGTCGCTGCTGCAGCGGCGGTTGCGCATCGGCTACGGCCGCGCCGCGCATCTGATCGACCTGATGGAACGCGACGGCCTGGTCGGCCCCGCCGACGGCTCGCGCCCCCGTGAACTGCTCAAAGCCCCGGGCTGGTTGCACGAGATCTCGGCGGTGAACGAGTAATTACGAAGCTCTAATACAATCAACCCGCCCGTGGCCGCTCATCTGCGCTATCCTGCTTCCGCGCGGTATTTTTGTTTGTGTAAGGCCGCTTTCCGTTGCCTCCAGCGTCTAAAAACCCGGCTGTGCTCTCCTACTACTTCATGCGCAGGGCGGTGGGGCTCAGCGCTCTTTCTCTTCCCTTCGTTCTGGCGATCGGCAACATTGTCAACTCGCTTCTGGGTCCGGCTCACGCGCTTCCGCATCCGCTGCTGCAGCGCACCATCAGCGACTATTACTTCACCCCGATGCGCAACTACTACGTCGGCGCGTTGTGCGCTATCGGTGCTT
>Ga0335072_10003646_pt1 | contig 23112 bp, 20 predicted proteins | sample Lox_Sample_21_FD_206725 | JGI IMG/M metagenome (GOLD analysis project Ga0335072, IMG submission 206725) | Soil microbial communities from Loxahatchee National Wildlife Refuge, Florida, United States - Lox_Sample_2.1 | ecosystem: Environmental > Terrestrial > Soil > Wetlands | place: USA...
CCGGTTTCGCTGATGCGGTTGGTCAGATCTTCTTGCAGAGTCATGGCCAGGCGGTCGTGCATGTCCACCTGGATGGTCACCAGCAGAAACTCACCCATGCGCAGAATTGGTATCTTTTCCAAAGGTTATACGCCCTTCGCTTTGACGTTAGTGTGCTCCAGGCTCATGCCGGTGCGTTGCAGGGCCAGGGCGAAAGCGTCCGAGAGAGTGGCCTTGGTTACCACGTCCAACAAATTAATGCCCAGATGCACGATGGTTTGCGCAATCTGCGGACGCACGCCGCTGATGATGCAGTCGGCGCCCATAAGGCGGGCAGCGGTGACGGTTTTTAGAAGATGTTGCGCCACCAGCGTGTCGACGGTCGGCACACCGGTGATGTCGATAATGGCGACTTTGGAATTTGTTTTTACGATGCCTTCGAGCAACGCCTCCATCACTACCTGTGTGCGCTCGCTGTCCAGGGTCCCAATGATCGGCAAAGCCAAAATCCCATTCCACAGCTTCACGACCGGAGTCGACAGTTCCAGCATTTCTTCTTGCTGGCGTCGAATAAGCTCCGTACGTGTCTTCAAGTACGCTTCCGCGGTGTAGAGCCCCAGGGAGTCGATTACTTCGGTGGCGTTCCAAAGTCCGGAAGCCAGCGCATCCGGCTCGCTACTGAAGCGCTCCTTCAAAATCGAGAACAGCGGTTTCTTTACGGAAAAAACGAATGTGGCGGTTTGCGATGGTGTAAAACCCTGTTGCGCCCGAGAGCGCGAAATATCCTCTAACAAGTCCCGGAGCGGCTTCCATGCGACAGATTCCAGATCCAGATTTCCGGATTCGACGCCTTGCCGCAGCAGCCGCAGGAATTGCGTGCACTGACTTCGCAGTTCGCCATCTTTCATTAAATCGGAGCCGCGCGCGGCCGCACTCATTTCCTTAATCCAATCTGCCAAAATCGCGTCTTCGTGACTGGAGATCACTTCCGCAAGCCGGATAGTGCTGGAATTTTGTAACGTTTTGCTCATGCATATCCCTCAAAAAACAGTTGAAATCACGTGCCACGTCGATAGTCCGTCCGATTCAGTCACGCTGAAGGCCTACAAGGGTCAGTGACCGACCCGATCCGTCAAGTTGTTTGCGCAGGATAGCAGGACTTCTTCGGAACCACTACTACACGAAAAGCTGTAGGGCTGCTTCGCTTTTGCTTTAGGCACACCACGGCTTACGCCTAAGGGATTCGGGACCGAGATGTCTTTCTGTACGCTAGTTGCCCCTAATCCCCCTATCCGTGCCAAGGATCGGGGACCTCCACGGGGCTCGATACGCTTCCCGTATCGAGCGGGAGTTGGTGCTCTCATTGTTTTTCTTTGCTCTTTCAAATGGCTCCGTTTTTTGAGAGTTTAAAAAAGGTGTGTTTGACCGAAGAGAACTGGCGGATGAAGGTCCTCATTTACAGTCACTTTTTTGCACCGAGTGTTGGCGGTGTCGAAAAACATGTTCTGCTTTTGGCTGAGGGGTTAGCGGCGCTCCGTGACCGATGGTCCGGTGACGTCACGGTCACGACCCCGACACCTGCGAAAAACTTCGATGATTTGAAACTTCCCTTTCCCGTGGTGCGCCAGCCGAGCTTCCGCCGTTTGCTGAAGCTCGTGAACGAGGCCGACATCATCCAATTGACGGGCCCTTCCCTTCTGCCTTTGTTGATCGCCTGGCTGAAGAGGAAGCCGATCATTATCGAGCAGCATACCTACCCACCGGTATGTCCGAACGGTCTACTGGTCCAGGAACCGGCGAAAAACATTTGCCCGGGGTATTTCCTCGCGCAGGATTATCTGGAGTGCCTACGCTGCACCGCAGTGACGGATGGGCGATTCGCAAGCCTCCGGGCCCTGTTGCTCACATTCCCGCGACGCTGGCTCTGCCAACAAGCCGATGTGAATGTCCCCGTGACGCAACACGTGCTCGACCGGCTGAAGCTTCCTCGATCGCGCGTGATCTATTTGGGCGTTCCGGAAAACAGCGGTCCGGCTACGCCGCCATTGCACGCGATTCAGGCAGCGGCGGAAAACCACCTGTGTTTCGCATTTGTCGGTCGATTCGTGAGTCAGAAGGGATTGCCGCTCATCCTCCAGGCCACGAAGACACTGCAGGCGGCCGGATACAATTTCCGCGTCAAATTTGTGGGAGATGGTCCAGAGCGGGCAGAACTCGAAGCGCAAGCAGCGCAACTGGGAGTGCAAGGACGCGTGCAATTCACGGGATTTCTTACCGGCAACCTTTTTCAGGCGGCGCTCGAGGAAGTAAGCGTGGCGTTGATGCCCTCGGTTTGTGAAGAAACTGCGGGCTTGGCTGCCATTGAGCAGATGATGCGAGGCAAGTTGGTGATCGCTTCGAACATAGGTGGATTGGGGGAAGTGGTGGACGATTGCGGCTTGCTCATTCCTGCAGGCGATGTGGGAGCGCTAACAGAATGCATGAGAATGGTTCTGGATCATCCCGAAATCGTCGCGCGCAAGGGCGAAGCTGCCAAACAACGGGCACGGAACTGTTTCTCGCAGCAGCGCATGGTAAAAGAACATATCGGACTGTACGCTGAGCTTCTTAGCCCCGATGGCGATATAGGAAATCGGACACCCGCTACCGGCCTAGCAAACCGCTAAGACCATGGCGAAAATCGCCGAGACAGATGCGGCCCCCATGTCCCAGAGCCATAATGTCGCCTATCAAACCGACAAGTGTGCCATACCGTACAGTATCTAGCGTATATCTTTGCCGGTGTCAGAAAGAATAGCGTGGGAATTGCCTCCCTCGTCGTGCCCACCGCAGCCGCACCGCACGACGGCCCAGGAATTTCGCAGGGGATGAAGGGCTTGTTGTCAGTCCTGATTGTCGACGATAGCGAACTGATCCGCAAATACCTGCGGGCTGTAATCGATGAGAATCGTGAGCTGTACATCTGCGGCGAAGCGGAAAACGGGGCAATTGCGGTTGAGAAAGTACGCGAGCTGCGACCCGACGCGGTGATCCTGGATTTACAGATGCCGGTTATGAATGGCCTGGAGGCCGCGCGGCAGATCTCGAAATTTGCACCGCGCACCTTGCTGTTGATGTATACGGGGCACCACACGGATCAACTCTTGAAGGAGGCGCAAGCAGTGGGTATTCGAGAAGTGTTCTCGAAAACGGACGAGCAACCAAACCATCTACTCACTTGGCTGAGTAACGCCTGCATTCGACACTAATGTTTCACGGCTTGGAATGGAGAGTCAGCGTGGTCTAAGAATCGACGGTCTTGCCGCGCTGCCTCTTGACGACCCAATAACAACTGCATGCCACGGTCTCTAGTTTTTCGCGATCAACGATAACAAGTTCGGCACCGTTGTAACTGATGAGTCCGGCCTTTTCTAACGATGAGGCGGCGATACTTACTCCGGAATGATTCCTGCCCAACATCTTGGCCAGCAATTCCCTGGGCAGCGGCAATTGACTGCTGGCAATCCGGTCGTCGCTGAGAAGCAACCAGCGAGCGAGCCGTTCCTCATCTGAATGGATCCGGTTACAGAGCGCAGTCTGAGAAGTCTGCAGCAACAGCAAGTGCGTAAACCGCAGCAGCAGTTCCTGAAAAACGCCTCCCCTCTTGAACTCCTCCTTCGCGTCGGCAACCGTCAACCGCGAGCCCGACCCCCCCACCTGCACTAAATTTTGGTAAGGACTGGTGGGAGCCCCGAAAAGCGCGCTTAACCCCACCACTCCTTCGTTGCCGCACAGCGCGACCTCCACATTGACGTCTTCGTCGGTCCTGCAGAGCGTGGAGACCACGGTATTCCGATTCGGAAAATACACATGAGTAATCTCATCGCCGAAATCATATAAAATCTCGAAAGGCGGAAGAGCCAAGGATTCAAGGCGCGGCAGCAGACGCGCGAAATCATCCGCGGGCAAGGCGCCTAGCAGTTCGTTCTCTTTTATTTCCTGGATGTCTGCGTGATCGCCCACGTGAATTGGACGCTCCCGTTTACCAGCATAGCCACATCCGCGAAAGGCTGTCGGTGGGACGCCGCACTCTGTGCGCTGCATTACTTAGGGAACGATGCGCTAGACGACCTGGGATCAAATGTGCGGCCGGGTGACCATGCCGGTCTCGAGGTAGGTGCGCAGCTGCGCGTTTACGACCGCATAGCACTCACAGGCGGCTTCTTCGAGCTTTTGGCGATTTAGAATGTGCACTTTCCCGCGGCGGTAGTCGATAATTCCCGCTCTTTGCAAGATACCAGCCGCCACGGTTACGCTGGATCGACGCGTACCCAGCATGCCGGCAAGCAAATCATGCGTGAGTGGCAGGATTTCCAGGCGCACGCGATCCTGGGTCATCAAGAGCCATCGCGCCAAGCGCTCGTCCACCTCATGCAAGCGGTTGCACGCAGCAATCTGTTGCGCTTGCAACGCTTGCAAGTAGGTGAACCGAGACAAAAGCCTCTCCAGCATGGGCAGCTCAGGCAGAAGCTCGTGGAGTGCGTCCGCGTTGATTCTCATGGCGTCGCCGGTGATTTGCACGGTTATGCGCGCTGAGGAATGCGCAATATTCAACAGAATGGGCAACCCCGCAAACCCCTCGTTCCCCAAAAGGCCAACCTCTACGCTGTCTCCGTTCCCCATTACCGTCAGATGGGAGACCAGGCCGCTATTGACAAAATAACCGCCCAAAATCGGCGCCCCTACCTCAAAGATCACTTGATCTTGCACCAGTGGCACCGGTTGCAAGTGCGGGGCAAGCCGTTCATATTCCCTAACCGGGAGTTCTTGCAGGATGTGATTTGCTTCGGCTCGGACCGACCCGGAATCGCTTTTTCTGGATTTTGCAATCATGGCTTACTTCTTGAGACCAACCGGCGAGGGTCTTCCTTTTTTGATGCTACACCTACGCAGACCTAGCGGCTACAGGATTCCGCTGACCAATGTATTGGTCCGTTGGCGCACTCAGTCCGCTGGCAGACCGACAACCTGCGTCCAGAATGGATAATGACAAATCAGAAGGAGTCTCCTTTTTTATTCTCTCGTTCCTCCTCTCATACTCACATCCCTTCTCGAGGAGTCTCCTTCTCATCCCCGGGTTATCCGCAAAAGAAGTGCTGGCCAATCGCCAATTCAGGCGTTGCTGGTTCCAAATCCTTACGGGTTCATTGGGCCCCCATGGATAATTCCAAAGACGGAAGTGGAAAATATATTAAAAACCTCTGGCGTGCCTGAGGAAGAAGTGCAGAGGGTCCTAGAGTTGTTGCTCTGGTTTGGGTTCTTGGGAATATACATCTCCGAAGAAGAAGAGAGATATTCTTATCAGTTCCAGCATGACCTAAAGAAACTCCACGGGGGCGTGCAGCAATTCGCATATTGCATACATCCATCATTTCGGAGCAGCCTCGGGTGTCCGCTCAATTGAGGCCCAAAAAGACATGACATGGGAAGTCAGCAGCGTGATGCAGTTGAGAACCGCGCTGCAAGGCTTGCCTAGTACGCGGTGAACTCAAAATGTCTAGCGTGAATCGCATTGTGGAGTGGAGAACGAGACGTACCAACGAATGGAAGATACTTGACTGGACAGCGGGAATGGCTTTCGCAGCGTTCTTGGTGTTCGATGGTAAGACTATTTCCCAACGCCTCTTGCATCTATTGATAGGTGCGGCATTGGGTTTCCTTCTTGGCTTCCTGTTCTCACGCAACTGGAACGCGAAAGGCTAGACGAAATAGTTCAATTGTTGTTACGGCTTATTGTTGTTAAATCCAGCGATAAGCAATTGTAATTGAGTGGTTTTGGTAGGGGCGGTGGGGATCGAACCCACGACCTTCGGCTTAAAAGGCCGCTGCTCTACCACTGAGCTACGCCCCTAAAACTGGACCACTCATTGCACTGGAGATGCCACTGCTGCATTTGGTGCAGGGATTTCGCCGCAGCCGACTCGGCTGCGGATGCACTGCGGCTCGAGTTTCGCACGGCGCAATTCCCCGGCTTCCCGCAACCTCACAATTTTAGCAACGTTTCTGCATCCCTCCAAACAGAAACGACTCGCCGACACGCTTGTTAACCTTTCCACCCTTGCGTTCGAGCAGACGCGGACATCCAGCAGCAAATTCCTGCAGCCCGCAGTTTGACATCGATCAATACTATATGTATATACATATAATATGAAAGCAGAGGCTCCGGCCAAAGCGGCCCCCCAGACGCTCTTCGCACTCCCCTGCGCCTGTCAAAACCTTCGCCGCCTCACGCGCATGGTTACGCGGATCTACGATCAAGAACTGCGAAAGACTGGAATTGAGGTTACACAGTTCGGCTTGCTCACGGCACTCGCTGCGGCGGGAGAAACCAATCAAAAGACTCTAAGTGCTGGTTTCGCGATGGATAGCACTACGCTCACACGGACATTGAGGATCCTGCTTCGGGAGGGTTGGGTGGCGGCCAGGCGCGGAAAAGATAGGCGAGAACGCCGATTTATCCTGACCAAGCGAGGCAAGCGGCGACTCGCAGAGGCTCAACCATACTGGCAGTTTGCCGAAGAAAGGCTGCGACGAAAACTTGGTAATGCGGGCTGGAGACGCATGGGCGACACGGTATCGCAAATGACCGAAGCGGCGGCGGAGGCATGAGATTTTGCGTGACGAAATAGATGCATATACATCTAACGCCTAAGGAGGTTCCATGTCACCCGAAACCATCTTCCGATTACAGCTCGTTCTGGGTTATGTCGCTTGGCTGCTTTGCTTCGGCGCATACCTGCTGCCGAGGCTTAAATCGATGGACTTGGTAGCAGCACAACGCGCCATCGCCACTCTGCACAGCTTCCGCTTCTTCGGCCTGGTCTTTATCCTTCCAGGCGTCGTCGGCTCCCTGCCTGCTGGCTTCGCCCCGTTCGCCGCCTACTGGGACTTCGCAACCGGTGTACTGGCCATCCTCGCGCTGCTGACGATACGAATGCGCTCCCTCTTTTGGCTGTTCGTGGTTGCGTTCAACGTGGTGGGATTGATCGACCTCCTTCTTGACTATTACCACGCCATCCGGACCGGCGTTCCCGCTATGGCCGGACAGTTGGGTGCGGCATACGCGATTCCGATCATCTACGTGCCACTGCTAATGATCACGCACGTCGCGGCTTTCTATTTCCTATTGCGCCCACCGCCAAAGCTGGCTCCCGGCCTGGTTAGCGGCGTGGCTGCATCTTAGATCGGATCTAGCTGGCGCTGACGGGGTTTGTGCAGGCTTCAGCAGAGTCTCATGCGTTGCTTACGCCGCGACCTGCGTATTGCGCTTTTCGCGCGGCGTCAAGTTCTTGGCGCTTCGCAAGGTAAACTTTGGTGGAGGCAATGAAGTCTTCGAAGGACTCTTGTATTTCAGCCGTGATTTCGCGGCTCGCCCGCCGGTAGGACTCCTCCATATCCAACTCGCCAAACGTCGGCATTCCTGATCCGAAAGGTGTGCTTGAGATGCAACTGCACGCGTATGTCGTTCTGAAACCGCGCGCCAGTCTGAATCACGTCGAATTGGAGGCCTTCTGTAGCCGGCGGCTGGAACCATACAAGATTCCCGCCCGGTTCCATTATCGAAACTCTTTTCCAAAGACAGCGCTGGGCAAAATTCAGCGGCAGCAAATTGTGCAACACGCTCTCGAGCAACCTGGCGCCGATTGATCCCGAGCGAATCGGCGTCGCGTCTCGCATTACTCACAAAGCAGAAAGGTCCGTAAGTTTTTGAAAAAAGGCGGGCGAGCCTGTAAGCCGGATTCTGTACGCAGCACGCTCTTGCGAACCTGCTCCGCGACGATCATTCCTCTAGCCCCGGCCTCGCGACCGGGATCGAGCGACCTACCCGAGGGTTCATCCTTGGAGGCAGCTTACGCCGCACCCAAGAGAGCGCCTGCGCGCTCAGCGAGCTGGGCCAGCTCTCCCCTCCTATTTGGTCTTGCACCACGCGGGGTTTGCCGTGCCTCCGTCATTGCTGACGGAGCGGTGGGCTCTTACCCCACCTTTTCACCCTTACCTTCGTTGCGTTCCATGCGAAGACATCCTGAAGGTTTTCCTTCAGGCTATCACCGGGATACGCCACGCTGGCGGTATGTTCTCTGTGGCACTTTCCGTGAACAGTAGCACAGGCTTGAGCCTGTATTGTTTTGAGGCGCCGCCCTTCGACAAGCTGCAGAACCCGCACAGACTCAAGTCTGTGCTACTGATCCCCTGGCGTTACCAGGCGCGTTGCCCTTCTTCGCTGTGTTGTGCCCGGCCTTGCGACCACGCACCCACTCACGAAGTGGTGTCCGGACTTTCCTCCCGCCGTCCCGCGTCGGCCTTGCGGCAAATACAGGACAGCCAGCGATCATCCAGCTCACCCGCCATCCTTATTATAACAAGCGCAAGCCCGCTACACGCTGGTCTTCTCGCCAGCGCCCTTTCGATGTAGCATGCCCCCAATGAACGTCCGCGAAGCCAAAGATTTCCTCGTTCAGCAGACTATCGAACAAGCCGCTATCGAGAAAATTCCGTTCTCCGATCTCGAGAAGCGCATGATGTATTTCACCGAATCAGGCGAATGCCCCGAAGACCCTATCGAGTTGAACAACGCCTTCGAAGCCGAATACGACACAACGCAGTATGAGACAAAGACTGCGAAACTAATGGCCCATGTGTACCGGCGCTTAAAGAAAGATGATTCTTCGTATCTCCGAACTTGGGATGAGGCAATCAAACATTTAAGAGAAGGCGATCATTACATCTTAGTGCTTTGGGACTTAAGAAACTCTGCGGAACGGCCTCCGTTCGACAACTTGAAGTTACTCGGCTCCGCTCTTCTACTGATCATATTCATGATGGCTCTCATTTTTGGCTGGCAATGGTTTGCGAGCCACTATCACATTCATTGGAATCCGGGCCCGACTGTACATCGCTCAATCCCTCCTTGGCTTGGTCGATTGTTGCTGGCCGCGTTGCTCGGCGTGTACGGTTATTACGGCGTCCTGCCGCTCGTCCTACGGAAGCCTCTACCTTCGCTGGGCTCTCTAATCCTGAGCTTCCTACGCCCCAGACAAAACAAGCCACCGAACCACTAACGGTGTCACGCCTAAAGCTTGAGCAGCTTTTCAAAGGCCGCCTCATCTAGAATGGTTACGCCCAGTTCTTTGGCTTTGTCGTACTTGGAGCCGGGGTCGGTGCCGACTACTACATAATCGGTTTTCTTGCTTACGGAGCCGCTGATTTTGCCGCCGTGTTGCTGTACTAATTCTGCCGCTTCTTCGCGCGAGCGGTTGGCCAGGCCGCCGGTAAACACGAACGACTTGCCTGCCAATTTTTGGCTTTTGACTTCCCTTTTTTCCGCCCTCGGCCGCACGCCGGCCTTGTTCAATTTCTTAATTAAGTTGCGGTTCGCTGCTTCCGCGAAAAAGTCGGTGATGGCCGTCGCGACCTTGGGCCCGACTTCCGAGACGTTTTCCAATTCTTCCGTCTTCGCCTCGGCCAACTCTTCCATGGACGAAAAATGCGCGGCCAGCAATTGCGCGGTGCGCTCGCCCACGAATTGAATGCCCAACGCATAAATCAGGCGATCGAGCGGCTGTTTTTTGCTGCCTTCAATTTCGTCGATTAGATTTTGTGCGGACTTTTCACCCATGCGCTCCAACTGCGCCACTTCTTCGGTCTTCAGCGCATACAAATCCGCCAAGTCCTTCACCATGCCCTTTTCCACCAGTTGGTCGACAATCTTCTCGCCCAATCCGTCGATATTCATGGCGTGGCGCCCCGCGAAATGCTGCACGGATTCCTTCAATTTGGCCGGGCATGCGGAATTCACGCACCGGTAGGCCACTTCCCCTTCCACGCGATGAATGGTGCTCCCGCATACCGGGCATTTCTTGGGCATGTGAAACGGCTTGCGATCTTTGGCCTCCTTCACCACCTTCAACACGTGCGGAATCACTTCGCCGGCCCGCTCCACCAGCACGGTATCGCCGATCTGCAGGCCCAAGCGGTCGATCTCGTCCATGTTGTGCAAGGTCGAGCGGCTGACGGTAACGCCGCCGACCTGCACCGGCTGCAGCACCGCCACGGGCGTCAGCGTTCCCGTCCGTCCCACCTGCACAAGAATGTCGTTCACTACGGTCTGTTCCTGGCGCGCCGGATATTTGTAGGCAATGGCCCAGCGCGGAGCTTTCGCCGTAAATCCCAATTCGTTTTGCAGCGCCGTGGAGTTCAGCTTGATGACCACGCCGTCGATGTCGTAGGGCAACTTCTCGCGTTTGCCGTCCCAGCTTTCGCAATAGGCAATCACCGCATCGATGCCGTCGCACAATTGCCAATCGTCTGACGAACGGAAGCGCATCTGTTTTAGCGCCAGCAACGAATCGGAGTGCTTCGGAAAGGGCACTTTGCCTTCCACGTACAGGTAATACGCGAAAAAATCCAGATTCCGCTGCGCGGTAATCGACGGATCCAACACGCGCACCGCTCCTGCCGCAGCGTTTCGCGGATTTACGAAAATCTTCCCGCCAATCTCGTCCTGTTGCCGGTTCAGCGCCTCAAACGACTTCCTGGTCATCATCACTTCGCCGCGGACTTCAAAGTTTTTCGCGAGCTTCACTTTTTTCAGCGTGGCGGCATCGACTTGCAGCGGAATCGAGCGGATGGTTTTCACATTCGGCGTGACATCCTCACCCGTCGTGCCGTCTCCGCGGGTCACGCCGCGCACCAGCACGCCATCTTCATACTGCAAGGAAATGCTCAGCCCATCGAATTTGTGCTCGGCGATATATTCATTGACCAACCGACCGGTGCCCTCGCGCACCCGGCGATCCCAATCCCGCAAAGCGTCAAAAGAAAAGGCGTTGTCGAGGCTAAGCATCGGCCGGGCATGCCGCACAGTGGTGAAACCTTCGCGCGGCGTTCCTCCGACGCGCACGGTTGGGGAGTCCGGCGCTTTCAGTTGCGGATATTCGGCCTCCAGCGCTTTCAATCGATTCACCAGCTTGTCAAATTCCGCGTCGGAAATTTCCGGGTGGTCCGCGACGAAATACAGATACTCGTGGTGACGAATGAGGTCGCGGAGTTTCTCTACTTCCTTTTTGACTTTTCCGTTGGCCTTGGCCATTTCCGCTTTCACCATGAGCGCCTCACGTAGCTACAAACCCAAGCGACAGCGGCGTAAAGCCGCTGCCACATTGCCTTCGCATTATAAGCGAGGCTTCGTCGCGGAGTCTGCCCGGGCGCTTTCGACGATCTTGCGCATTCGGTCGGCATAGCGTTGAGCAAAAAAAGCTCGTGCTTCATGGACGTCGGTGAAAGAGGGGCGATCCGAGCTGGGAAGATTCCAAGTCAAAGGGAGAGGATCGAAGTTACTGCCATCGGCGTTGCAAGCGTTTTCCTGTTGGAGGGCGCGCAGGGCGTGCATGAGAGAGATGGAGACGTAAGAAAGGACCGCGGCGCGGCGAGTGGAGATCTGATTTCGTGAGAGGGCGACGACCAATCGAGAAAGGAAGATGGTAACGTCCGCGGCAGAACGAAATTCCTGGAGGTCACCGACCAAATCAACGGCGAGGTCGGATTGACGGAGATGCGCAGGACAAAGGGGAGAACCGGGAGCGGGGAGCATGCGGCAGCGGTGGCCATTGGACTTGGTGAAGGAACAGCGAGAACTAGAGTCGGATTTCATTTTGGAACCTGGTGATTGAGTTTTGCCGAGGGGTACCCCCGGTTTTTTGGGAGATATATGAAAATAAAAGGGATACGAGCGGCGCAGTGCGCAGATACAGCAAACGAAAGGAGTTACGGGCGGCTCTAGAGAGGGAAGCCGCCGAAGCAGATGAGAGTGAAGTCCAAAGGCGAATAGCCATGCGGTCGAATACCCGAGAGACAGGCGCTCTCGAACTCCCATAAAATGATAACTAAAGACGTATGTAACGTGTACTGTACTGAGGATGCGGAACGCCAAGAAAGAAGGGCAAGACGGGGACAGGCGGGAAAACCTGTACTGGGCGTGGGTACATGCGGCGCAGGAATCGTGCGGGCTCGACGGGGCAAAGGCCAGCGGCATAAAGCCGCCGCTACAAAAAGCAACGGCCCGCCTCCGAAGACGGGGCCCACACGGAGAGGCAAGAGGAGGTCATTGGGGCGGAGGCGCGAGCATTTTGACGGAAACGCGATAGCGCCGGTAATCGGAATAATGGTGAATATTTCGGAAGGCGATCGGGACCAGGCGTTCTTGCGATCTTCCCAGCTTCAGATACACATCCACATCCTTCGGCAGCCACAGCGGCGTGGCAATATCGGCAAGGTGCACTTCGCAAAAATTGACCTTGGTGGTTTGCTGGTCCAGCCCAACTTCCGGATGGGGCCGCAGCAGATCCGTCCGCATGCGCAGGATGTGGAAACTGTCTTTATCAATCCAGGCAATTCCCTGGGTTAATAAATTCTCCAGCGTTCCTTCGGGCCCAACCATCATTTCCGAGGTGGTGGCTTTGTCGGGCCGCTGCGCAAATGCCACGACGAAGGTTTCTTTTTGCTCGACCTTTTGTTCGCCGAGGTACCGGAATACCGACTCGGACTGGACGGTGGTCGAGAAATGCATACAGATGAGCGCAAACCCGGAAGTAATGAGAAAGCCGGGGCGCGCCCGCAGACCATCCATGCGGTTGCCGTGTTCATCCATGCGAAATTCGTCGAAGTCGCGGTGATTGCCGTTTTCCTGGCGCATAATCAGATAATTGTCGCGGACCGGTTTACCTACGAAAGCCAAACCGTAGCCGCCGGAGCGCTCCTGCGTAATTTCCTCGTCGGCCACCAGGTCAACCGCATCGTCGAAAAACTCGTCCACTTGCGCGCCGGTGTTCCGCAGAATGGTGGGCAATTCGCTTTGATCGCTGGCCGGGCGGATTCCCTTCAGCTCAGGCATGTCTTTGATCAGTTTTTTCGTTGGTTGATCGAGATAGGGGCCGGGCTGTTCGTTTTGGTTAGCTCGCGGCTCCTGTGATTCTTGCGCGCACCTGGGCGCTGTCGCTGTCGTGTTACCCGCGGGCTTCGCAGGCGTGAAAGCGGCGGCGGTCAAAAACACAAGAAGCAGAAACAGCATGGACTCCGCGCACCAAGGGAAGAGGAGAGACGGAAACGTTGTTTTATCGAAGGCGATCCCCATAATACTCGCCTAAATCTTGGCGATGCCGCTGGTCAGCCCGCCAACCCCACACACCAAATCCGACTGTCAACATAACACACCAAGCGCCTGCTTTTCCTTCGATTACAAGGTCCGGGCCAAGGGTGGCAAAGCGATGGGCCAAGGGTTAGGTTGCGACCGTAAAAACGGCGCGTCATTACGCAGGGCAAGCAAGGCGGCGCACCGCAAGAGCAGCGGCGCTTTTGGATGATTCGCAAAAGTAGGTATTCCATTTTTTTTGTTTGGGCCTTCTCGTGCTTCGTTCGTTTTCAGTTACAATGGTGTTTTGGCCTGGACCCGCTAAACCATGGACTCGCTCATCCACAACGCCGTTCTGATCCACAATCCCAACGCCGGCAACGGCGGAAATGGCCGTCGCCGTTTGATCGATCAGGCCCGCCATATCCTTGCCTCCAACGGCATCGAAGCCGATCTCGCGGAAACCACCGGCCCGGGCCACGCCACAGAAATTGCCCAGCAAGCGGTTCGCGAGCATCGCCAGTTGGTCATTGCTTGTGGCGGCGATGGCACCCTCAACGAAGTGGTCAACGGGCTCGCGCAATCTTCCAATGGCAACCGCGTTCCTCTAGCGCTGCTTCCCGGCGGCACCGCGAACATCCTGGCCAAGGAACTCGATCTTCCCTGGGACATTCCCCGCGCCGCGCGGCGCCTGCTGCATGGCGAAGTGCGCGAAATCGCCCTCGGACTGGCCACTCCTTTGGAGCAGCCCGAACGCAAACGCTATTTCCTTTCCGTTTCCGGCGCGGGCCCCGACGGCATGATCGTCTACTCCGTCGACCTCGGCCTGAAAGCACGCGTCGGCATCCTTGCGTATTGGTGGCAAGGCGCCCGCGAAGTTCTTCGCTACACTTTTCCACGTTTTCGTGTGCGGACCGGGGATCGCCAGCTGGAAGCAACCTTGGTGGTCATCGGGCGGACGAAAAACTACGGCGGGCCGTTCAAAATTACCGATCAGGCCGATCTGTTCGAAGATCAATTTGAAGTGATGGCCCTGACCACGCAAAGTGGTTTCCGGTATCTCAGTTACTTGCCGACGCTCTGGATGGGAAATCTGCGCAAGGAAGAAGACGTGCACTTCTGGAAAGCGGAATCGCTGATCTGCGAACCGCTGGACGCCAGCCCGGTTTACGCGCAAGTTGATGGGGAACCGCTCACGCGGATTCCCATGGAATTTTCGATCGTGCCGCGCGCTTTGAAATTACTAGTGCCGAGTGAAGTTCGCGCCACGGCATCGTCTACCACTTAGAATCACCCCTCGCCCGCGAGCTTTCGTCCTGATCCATCTCCATTTGTGAGATAGTTTGTATTTCATGGACATCGGCACGCACGCCCTCACGTCCTATGTGATCGCTCGCGGTTTGTTCGCGCGCCGCCGCTGGCCGGTGGTGGTTGGCATGCTCTTTGCGGGCACGCTTGCCGATGTCGATCTCCTCAGTGCTCTTTTCGGCCCGAGCGCCTATTTCGCGGCGCGGCGCACTTATACGCATTCCCTGCTCGGCACTGTGGTGGTGATCTTGCTGGCGATTTTGTTCACGCGCGCGCTGGAGCGAAAAAATCCCGTTCGACTCGCGAGTCTGTTTTGGCCCATGCTGCTCGCAGCCGGCGCGCATGTGCTTCTCGACTCGCTGCAATGCGAGGGCGTGATGCTGTTGTGGCCGTTTCGGTCCACGCGCTTCGGCGCGAATTGGCTTCCTAGCGTAGATTTATGGGTTGTGGTTTTGCTTCTGGGTGGCATTCTGGTGCCGGAGCTTTTCCGCTTGGTGAGCTCCGAAATTGGTGCAAAAAATAAAGCCCCGCGGGGACGTAACGGGGCCGTGGTGGTCTTGGTGTTGTTGACGTTCTATATAGCGGGCCGCGCGGTGCTCCACGCCAGCAGCAACGGGTTGCTGGGGGCTCGTTCTTACCAAGGCGAGTCCGCGCGCCTTGTCGGTTCGTATCCCGACTCGTTCTCCGTGCTCACCTGGCATGGCGTGGTGGAAACCACGTCCCTGCTTTGCCAGGTCGATGTACCGGTCGGCCCGGGCAGAGCGTTTGATCCGGAGAGCGCCGATTGCCTTCACAAGCCGGAGGCTTCTCCGGAACTCGACGCGGTCCAAAAAACGGACTTAGCTCGAAAGTATGTCAGCGCCGTGCCCTTTCCTCGCGCGGTGGTGGAAAAAACGCAAGACGGCTACGAAATCGTCATTCGTTCGATGCGCGACATTGTCGAGGGCGAAACCTACCATCGGCTCGCGGCGCGCTTTCAGGTGAATGCGGATTTTAGTGTTTCCAGCGAGGAACTGGTGTGGACCAACGAGGTACACCTGCGTTAAGCGGCTTCACAGGCGCTGCGGTTCCACCTCGGCCTTATCACGCAAAATCCACCGAGACAATCCATAGCTGACCGCGGCCAGCAGTATGACCGTCCCCGCGACTTGCAGCTTGTGCTGCGCTATGAACGGCATGGCCTGCTCGCCATAGCGGATCGCCAAATACCCCATCCCGAAGTAGCGAATCGCTCGCGCCAACGCGATCGCGGATGTAAAGCTGCCCAGTGGCACCTCAAATACTCCCGCCGCAAAGACAAAGATCTTGAACGGCGTCGGCGGAGGCAACAGCGCGGCTACCAGCATTCCCCCGAATCCATTTTTCTGCACCCACTTGCGGATCACCGCGCCGCGGGTTCCCGCTTTGCGGTGAAAAAAGGCTTCGCCGCCCTTCTTGGCAATAAAGTACAAGAGCACGCAGCCCAAGACCGATCCAGTCATGGCCATGGTTGCGTACAGCGGCATGCGCAGGGGCTTCTGAATGCTGAGTTCGATCAGCAGCAGGTCGTTGATTACGGGAAATGTCAGAACCGAGGAATCCAGGAAAGAAATGAGGAACAAACCCGGGGCACCGAGCGTGCCGGCAAATGCCACGATTTTCTGTTTCCACCCGCTCAGCGGTCCAGCCAACGAAAATCCTCCGGTAGATGCAGTTTTGCAGTGTACCAGAGGCGGGCGGCCGTTTCTTGGAGTCCGGAGGCAAAGCCGTCGCAGTCCAAGAGGTCAGCGCAGCGTTTCGCAAATCGCGCTCGTGAGCGTCGATAGATCGGCGGCGGAGATCACCAAGGGCGGAGTCAGGTACACCACATCGCCAAAGGGTTTGATCCAGCAATTTTTGTCGATGAATTTTGCGCGGAGCCCCAGCGCATCCAGCGGTTTTTCCATCTGGACTACGCCAATGGCGCCTTTCACGCGCACGGCGCGGACTCCGGGCATGCGCGCGCAGGGAGCCAGTTCTTCGCGGAGCTGTGCCTCAATGGCGCGGGCCTGAGCAAGCCGCGGCTGGGTCTGAAACAGATCGAGCGACGCGTTGGCGGCGGCGCAACCGAGGGGATAAGCCATGAACGTCGGCCCGTGCATCAGCGCCGCTTCCGGGTCATGCGAGAGAAAGGCGTCATAGACCTGGTTCGTCGCGACCGTCGCCGCGAGCGGCAGTGTTCCTCCGGTCAGCGCCTTCGACAAACAAATAATATCCGGGGTCACGTCGGCCTGCTGGCAAGCAAACAGCGTTCCCGTGCGGCCGAAGCCGGTGAAAATCTCGTCGAAGATCAAAAGCAGTCCGTGCTTGTCGCAAAGCCGGCGAAGTTCCACGCAAGTGTCCGGCGAATGAAACTTCATTCCTCCCGCACCCTGTACCAGGGGCTCGACGAGGACGGCGGCAATTTGCCGGCGATGCTCCCCCAGGAGGCGATCGAGCACGGCCACTTTTTCCGTCGACTCTGGCAATTCCGCCACGAATTGCTCGGGCAGCACGCCGCGAAACATCCGGTGCATCCCTTCTTCCGGATCGCACACAGACATGGTGGCAAATGTATCTCCATGGTAAGCATTGCGGAAGCTGACAAATTTCGCGCGGCGCTCACCCTGATTCAGCCAGAATTGCACCGCCATCTTCATGGCTACTTCCACCGCAACGGAACCGGACTCCGTGAAAAAGACGTGCTTCAAATCCCCAGGCAGCAGCGCCGCCAGCCTTGCGGCCAGCCGGTAGCCGGGTTCGTGGGCCAGCCCGCCGAACATGACATGGGGCAACTCATGCAACTGTTTATCCACAGCTTCGAGGATGTGCGGATGCCCGTAGCCGTGGCACACGGTCCACCAACTGGCGATGCCATCGATCAGTTCGCGGCCGTCGGCGAGTTGCAGGCGCACGCCCTTCGCGGACACTACCGGCAGTGGCAGTGGCGCCGTCTTCATCTGCGCATAAGGCAGCCAGATATTCTCGAAATGAAGCCAGGAAGGTTTTGTCATGCGTTACTGCGCGAAGGCGGATCGGTCGAAGTGGTTCAGGAACACTTGCATCAAGGCGGTGCGGTGCAGGTTCGGCAACTTGGGAATCTCGCCAATTACGCGGACGTGGCCGAATTTTTCAATGGTGTCGCGGTTCTCGCGATTCTGGTCGCCAATCAACACCACGCCGTGCACCGGCAATTCCGCCGCATGCAGCGCGGCCAAGGTCAATAAGGTGTGATTGATGGTGCCCACCCCGCTGCGCGCCGCCAGAATCACCGGCAGCTTGAACTTCACCATCATATCCAGCATGAACTGCTTGCTGTTGATGGGCACCAGCACCCCGCCAGCGCCTTCTACAATCAGCCAGTCATTCAGCAGGCTGGTCGGTGGATTGATGCGGTTCAAATCGATTTCCACGCCCGCCCATCGCGCTGCTAAATCCGGCGAGACCGGGGGCACAAACTTGTAGACTTCTTCCAGCGTCCGGTCGGTGCCAATTCCGGCCAGGCGCATCACCGTTACGCGGTCCGAGCCTTCCAGGGTGCCGGTCTGAATGGGCTTCCAGTACACCGCATCGAGCGCGGCGCAAAGCAATGCCGACAAGGTGGTCTTGCCCACGCCGGTGTCCGTACCGGTAATAAAGAAGTGGCTTCTCATGCGCGTTTCGCCGTCATCTGTGCGCTTTTCCCTTCTCGCCAATCCACCAGGCACTGCGGCAATCGCGTCAAGTCTTCCTCCGCAATTTTGGTTGTCAGCGACAGGCGCAAGCGGGACTTGCCCACCGGTACCGTCGGTGGACGGATCGCGCGCACCGCGAATCCGGCCTTCTGCAACTGCTCCGCCGCCTGCAGCGTGTCGTCGTTACTTCCCAAAACCACTGGCACGATCTGGCTGGCGCTTCCGTCCGTGGTGAATCCTGCCTTACACAGCGCCGCATTCAACGCATGCGCGCGCGTCAGCAGCCTGCGCCGTTCCTCATCCATTCCGATTGCCAACTTTAATGCTTCTCGAATCTGTTCGGCAAAATAGGGCGGCAGAGCGGTGCTAAAGATAAACATTCGCGCATGATTCACCAGGTAGTCCTTCATCACCGTGGACCCGCACACAAACGCACCCGCCGAAGCCAAGGCCTTCCCGCAAGTGTGAATGGTCGCCAGCACATGCGGCAAAATCCCGGTCTCTGCGGCCAATCCTCGTCCGGCGGCGCCTTGCACACCGGTCGCATGGGCCTCGTCCACAATCATCGCGGCTCCATACTTCTCCGCAAGGGCAGCCATCTCCTTCAACGGAGCCACATCCCCGTTCATGCTGAACACGCTTTCCGTTACGATGATTCTCCGCCACGGCGCGCCGGCATCCTGACGCAACACATTTTCCAGCGCAGTGAGATCGACGTGAGGATAGATGACTTTGCGGGCTCCCGACAAGCGCATTCCGTCGATAAGACTCGCATGATTCAACAGGTCCGAATAGACGACGTCATCCTTGCCCACCAGCGACGACAGCAGGCCCATATTCGCCGCGTAGCCACTGCCGAAAAACAGCGCCGCTTCAGTTCCCGCAAACTTCGCGAACTCCTCCTCCAGCCGGCGCCAACCCACGGTCTGCCCGGAAAGCAAGCGGGACCCGGTACCGCCCACTCGCGCTGCGTGCTCCACCGCGCGCACCACCGCTTGCTTCAGCGCCGGATGCTCCGCCAAACCCAAATAATCGTTGGAACAAAAGTCGATGCCGCGAATTTCGGCGAGCGACCGCCTCTGGTGCTGCTGCTCGAGCGCGCGCAGCCCTTTTGCCAACCAAGCTTTCCACACCCCTACAACATCATCCGGCATGCGATTCCAACGGCTTCATCCCCAAGTTTTGTAACAGCTGCTCATCCTCATCCACACCCGGGTTCGGCGTCGTCAACAACTTCTCTCCCACAAAAATCGAATTGGCGCCCGCCAAAAAGCACAACGTCACGGCCTCCGGCGACAATTGCTTGCGCCCGGCCGCCAACCGCACCCGCGAACGCGGCATCAGGATGCGTGCCGTGGCAATCGCCCGCACCATTTCCAGCGGATCCAGCGCCGGCATCGACGCCAGCGGGGTGCCCTCCACGCGCACCAGCATGTTGATCGGCACGCTCTCCGGGTGCGGCCGCAACGTGGCCAATTGGTGCAACAGTCCGACGCGATCGCTGGCCTTTTCTCCCATGCCCAAAATCCCGCCGCAGCACACGGTAATCCCTGCGCGTCGCACCGCCGCCAGCGTGTTCAGGCGCTCTTCGTACACCCGCGTGGTGATAATGTTTCCGTAAAATTCCGGGGACGTATCCAGGTTGTGGTTATACGCCGTGAGTCCCGCTTCTTTCAAGCGCAGCGCCTGCTGGTCTGTCAGCATCCCCAGCGTGCAGCACACTTCCAGCCCCAGCGCCGATACCCCCCGCACCATCTCCAGCACTTTCTCGAATTCCCTGCCCTGCGGAGCCTCGCGCCACGCCGCTCCCATGCACATGCGGGTCACGCCGCGGCCGGCTGCCTCGCGGGCTACGCTGATCACGTGCGCCGGATCCAGCAGTCCCTGTCGCTCCACGCCGGCATCATAGTGCGCGCTCTGCGGGCAATACGCGCAGTCCTCCGGACAGCCCCCGGTTTTGATCGAAATGAGCTGGCAGGTTTGTACGCGGTCGGGCTCGTGGTTCTCGCGGTGCACTGTTTGGGCCCGGTACACCAACGCGGGGAGCGGCGTGTCGTAAATGGCCTGTACCTCGGTCTTCTTCCAGTCGTAGCGCAACTCCCGCACTGCGCCCGCCTCAGCCCCAACTTCGGTTTCCCGCTTCATTTTTTGTCTCACCTGGCCTGGTCTTTTTCGCAGCCGACTACGTAGCTCTTCATACTATCATCAGCCATTCCAACAGACTATTTCTGGGGGCACGTTTGCGCCCTTTTTGTACCTGTGCGCGGCGTCACATCCCGATGTTTTCGTGCTGTGACCAAAGCGTTTGACCCCAACATTAGCGAAATGCTATAAATCAGCGTTATCCATTCGCTCTCCTGCGACTCAGGTTCGGTCGGGGTAATGTTGCCCTCCTTAGGGGTCAGAGGGAATCGCGGGCGATCCGAAGGATTCCTGTCCCGTTCTGTAGTTTGGGACTCTCGCTTGTACCGGCGAGACGCTCCCCGATGTTAGTGGATAACGCTGTTGCAGGTTCAATGGACTTCCCCCGTTGAGCCGTTTTTGTGTGTTCGAGAAGCTGTTGGGGCCTCAACGGACAATCCGCTCAGCCGCGCTGCCCCGCTATCTTTGTGAAGGTTCTGGAGGATCTTCCATGCACATGTCAAACGTGCCTAGCTGGCACAAGGTCAGAAGTATCGCAACGCGTCTGTCCGTGGGCTTGGCTGTATCGCTGTTCGCGGGTCTCCGCCTGTTCGCCGCCCCCGGGGAAGTGGGCGGTGAGGCCAATCTGAAGTTACCGGACCTTTCGTCGGTGTCCTTTCTAGGCATGGACGGTCACCGCCTGCTGCTCTTTGGCATCGGTATCTGCATTCTTGGCCTGGTGTTCGGCATGATCATTTTTAACCGGCTGAAGAACATGCCGGTGCATCACTCCATGCGCGAAATCTCTGAACTGATCTACGAGACCTGCAAAACCTACCTGCTCAACCAGGGCAAATTCCTCCTGCTCCTGTGGATCTTCATCGCCGTCATCATCGTTCTGTACTTCGGAGTGCTGGCTCCGGTACCGGGCAAGTCCGTGGCGGTGACCCTCCCGATCATTCTGTTGTTTAGCCTTATCGGCATGGCCGGGAGCTACAGCGTCGCGTGGTTCGGCATTCGAGTGAACACCTTCGCGAACTCGCGCACCGCCTTTGCCGGTCTGCGTGGCCTACCGTATCCCATCAACAAGATTCCTCTGGAAGCGGGTATGAGCGTGGGCATGATGCTCATCAGCGTGGAACTGCTGATGATGCTGATCATCCTGCTGTTCGTCCCCGGCGACTATGCCGGCCCGTGCTTCATCGGTTTCGCCATAGGCGAGTCGCTCGGCGCTGCCGCCCTTCGTATCGCCGGCGGAATTTTCACCAAGATCGCCGATATCGGCTCGGACCTGATGAAAATCGTCTTCAAGATTAAGGAAGACGACGCGCGCAACCCAGGGGTGATCGCGGATTGCACCGGCGACAACGCCGGCGATTCGGTTGGCCCCACCGCCGACGGCTTCGAAACCTACGGGGTCACGGGTGTCGCGCTGATCACCTTCATCCTTCTGGCGGTGAAGAATCCCACTGTGCAGGTGCAACTGCTGGTGTGGATCTTCGTCATGCGCGTGATCATGTTGATCGCCGCAGCGGCCGCGTATTTCCTGAACAGCATCATTCAGCACGCTCGTTATAGCCACGCCTCCGAAATGAACTTCGAAACCCCGCTCACCTGGCTCGTTTGGATCACTTCCTTCGTATCCATCGCGCTGACCTATCTGGTTTCCGCTTTCATCATTCCGGTGGTGGGCGGCGACTCTTCGCAATGGTGGAAGCTGGCCACGATCATTTCCTGCGGCACGCTGGCTGGCGCGGTCATACCCGAACTGGTCAAGGTGTTCACCTCCACCGAGTCCCGTCACGTGAAGGAAGTGGTTACCTCCGCGCAGGAGGGTGGGGCGTCGCTGGGCATCCTTTCCGGTTTCGTGGCCGGTAATTTTTCGGCGTACTATCTCGGCGGTGCGATGGTCAGCTTGATGTCCATCGGCTACCTGATCAGCCGCATGGGCTTGGGCGAATTGATGGTCGCGGCTCCGGTGTTCGCTTTCGGCTTGGTGGCGTTCGGATTCCTGGGGATGGGTCCGGTAACCATCGCGGTGGACTCTTACGGCCCGGTGACTGACAACGCGCAGTCGGTCTACGAACTCTCGCTGATCGAGCAGATTCCCAACATCGGCGCCGAACTCAAGAAGGACTACAACATCGACGTGGACTTTGAACGAGCCAAGCACCTGCTGGAAGCCAACGATGGCGCGGGCAACACCTTCAAAGCCACCGCCAAGCCTGTGCTGATTGGCACCGCGGTTGTGGGCGCCACTACGATGATCTTCTCCATCATCATGGCGCTCACCAACGGACTTACTTCTGGCGTCAACAATCTTTCGCTGCTGCACGCACCCTTCGTCCTGGGCCTGATCACCGGCGGCGCGATGATCTATTGGTTCACCGGCGCTTCCACGCAGGCGGTGACCACCGGCGCTTACCGGGCGGTGGAATTCATCAAGCGTCACATCAAGCTGGAGGGCGCCGAGAAGGCCAGCGTCGCCGACTCGAAGCGCGTTGTGGCCATCTGCACCCAATACGCGCAGAAGGGCATGCTCAACATTTTCATCGCGGTGTTCTTCGCCACGCTCGCCTTCGCTTTCGTCGAGCCCTTCTTCTTCATCGGCTATCTCTTCTCCATCGCCATCTTCGGCTTGTATCAGGCCATCTTCATGGCCAACGCCGGGGGGGCTTGGGACAATGCCAAGAAAATCGTGGAAGTGGAACTGAAGCAAAAGGGCACGCCGCTGCACGATGCCACGGTTATCGGCGACACCGTCGGCGATCCCTTCAAGGACACTTCCTCGGTCGCTCTCAACCCGGTGATCAAATTCACCACGCTCTTCGGCCTGCTGGCCGTCGAACTGGCGGTTTCGCTGACGGC
>Ga0335072_10003647_pt1 | contig 23105 bp, 22 predicted proteins | sample Lox_Sample_21_FD_206725 | JGI IMG/M metagenome (GOLD analysis project Ga0335072, IMG submission 206725) | Soil microbial communities from Loxahatchee National Wildlife Refuge, Florida, United States - Lox_Sample_2.1 | ecosystem: Environmental > Terrestrial > Soil > Wetlands | place: USA...
GGCGGGCCTGTCCGGTCACGGCAGGCGGGCCAGGTAGTCGCGGAGCCAGGGCACGAACTCGGGCGCGATGTCCGGCCGGTCGCAGGCGAACTGGATCTGGGTGCGCAGATAGTCCAGCTTGTTGCCGGTGTCGTAGCGGCGGCCGCGGAACAGCACCCCGTGCACGCCGCCGCCCTCGACGCCCATGCTGCGGTCGCCCACGGCCAGCGTGCGGAGCGCGTCGGTGAGCTGGATCTCGCCGCCGCGGCCCGGGGGAGTCTGCCGGAGCACGTCGAAGATGCCCGGGTCGCAGACATAACGCCCGATAACGATCCAGTTGGACGGCGCCTCGTCCTTCGGCGGCTTCTCGACCAGGTCGGTCACGGTGACCACGTCCTCGGCGCCGGTCGGCTCGATCGACGCGACGCCGTACGACGACACCTGGTCGGGCTCGACCTCCATGAGCGCGACGACGCTGCCCCCGAACTGCTTCCTGACCTCGATCATCCGCTGCAGCAGCGGGTCGCGGCGGTCGATCAGGTCGTCCCCGAGCAGCACCCCGAACGGCACGTCCCCCACGTGCTCGGCCGCGCACAGGACCGCGTGGCCCAGACCCCGCGCCGCGCCCTGGCGGACGTAGTACATCTCCGCCAGCTCGCTGGACGCCTGGATCAGCGACAGCCCTTCCTTGTCCCCCTTGGCCTCGAGCGCCTCCTCGAGCTCCTGGTTGCGGTCGAAGTAGTCCTCGATCGAGCGCTTGCCGCGGCCGGTGATCATCAGGACGTCGCGCAGGCCGGCGCTGACCGCCTCTTCCACCACGTACTGGATCGCGGGCGTGTCGACGACCGGCAGCATCTCCTTGGGCGTCGCCTTGGTCGCGGGCAGGAACCTGGTCCCCAGGCCCGCCGCGGGGACGACGGCCTTGGTGACCTCGTCCTTGGCGCTGGCTGTTGTATCGGCCATGCTGAGAACCCTAACTGTAGGCCGGAGGATGCCGTGAACTGCACTGACCATGATGAGGTGGCACTGCGGTCACGGAAAGTTGCGCTGCGCCGCCAGCTGACCGCCCAAAGGCTGAAAACAAACGATATTGAACGCTCCGACTGGGGTAAATCCCTGCGCGACGCGGTGCTCTCGCTGCCGGAGATTCAAATGGCCGGAACGGTGGCCGCCTACGTGTCGGTGGGCACCGAGCCGCAGACCCGCGGGCTGATCTACGCGCTCTGGAAGCGCGGGACGTACGTGCTGCTACCGCTGCTGCTGGATGACTTCGACCTGGACTGGGCCTCGTACGAGGGGCCGGAGTCGCTGGCGCCCGGGCCGCGCGGGCTGCTGCAGCCGACCGAGCCGGGGCGCGGCGTGCACGCGGTGACCAGCGCGGACCTGGTGATCGTTCCGGCCCTGGCGGTGGACCGGGCCGGGCGGCGGCTCGGCCGGGGCGGGGGTTCGTACGACCGGGCGCTGGCGCGGGTGGGCGCGGCGGTGCCCACCGTGGCGCTGATCTACGATCATGAGCTGCTGGACGAGGTTCCTTGCGGCCGCCGCGACCAGCCGGTGCGGATGGTGGCCCGCCCGGGGCATGGAATCACCAGGCTCCGCTAGCTGTTGCTACCATCTAGCAGTCACACGCGGCGAGTGCCAGCGCCCGCCAGCGCCGCAGAGGGAGGAACCGTGCCGACGTATCAGTACGCCTGCACCGATTGTGCTGATCGGCTCGAGGTCGTGCAGAAGTTCACCGACGAGTCGCTGACCATCTGCCCCACCTGCGGCGGCAAGCTCCGCAAGGTCTACTCCCCGGTCGGCATCGTCTTCAAGGGGTCCGGCTTCTACCGGACCGACAGCCGCGCCAGCCAGAAGAGCAGCGAGCCCGCCGGGGCCTCGGCCAACGGTTCCAACGGTGCCTCCGACGGGAAGAAGCCGGACAGCTCCTCGTCGGGCGACAAGTCGGGATCCGGCGACAAGAAGTCCGGGTCTGGATCCCGTTCCGGCTCCGGCGACAAGGTCGGCAGTTCCTCTTCCTCCTCTTCTTCCGGGTCGTCTTCGGGGTCCTCTGGCTCGTCGTCTTCTGGTTCGTCGTCCTCGGGCTCGAAGGTCGCCTGAACCGCCGTGGCCGGCACCGATCTGGTCGGCACCGACCTGGCCAGCATCGGCGTCATCGGAGGCTCGGGGCTGTATGAGTTCCTGGACGCCATCGAAGAGATCGCGGTCGACACGCCCTACGGGGCGCCGAGCGACCCGATCGTCATCGGCGAGGTGTCTGGTCGGCGGGTGGCGTTCGTGCCCCGTCATGGCCGAGATCACCGCTTCCCGCCGCATCGCATCCCCTACCGCGCCAACCTCTGGGCACTGCGCTCGATCGGCGTCCGCCAGGTGCTGGCGCCGAGCGCGGTGGGCTCGCTGACCACGGACTACGGCCCGGGCACGCTGGCCGTACCGGACCAGCTGGCCGACCGCACCTCGAGCCGGGCCCAGACGTTCTATGACGAGGGCGGCGCCGTGCACGTGGGCTTCGCCGACCCGTACTGCCCGGTCGGGCGGACGTACGCCCTGGCCGCGGCGCAGGAACTCGGCTGGGCCCCGGTGTCGTCGGGCACCCTGGTGGTCATCGAGGGGCCGCGCTTCTCCACCCGGGCCGAGTCGCGGTGGTACGCCGCGCAGGGCTGGACCCTGATCGGGATGACCGCCCTGCCCGAGGCCGCGCTGGCGCGCGAGCTGGCGCTCTGCTACACCACGATCGCCCTGGTCACGGACACCGATGCGGGGGTTGAGGAGGGCGAGGGCGTTACGCAGGCCGAGGTGTTCCGGGTGTTCGCCGAGAACATGGCCGGGCTGCGGGACGTGCTCATGAAGATCATCGAGGGCCTGCCCGAGAAGCGGACCTGCCCCTGCCCGCACGCCCTCGACGGCCTCAAGCTCCCGATCAGCCTCCCCTGACCCCAGGGCTTGCCGGCCGGCTCTCTCCTCCGGCGTCCGCCCCCGGGCGCAACCTTCCGAACCCCCAGCCAGTTTATTCCGACAAATCATCCTAACCGGGCAAACCAGGCTCCTCTGCGGGCGGTGCAGTCGCCGGCGCGCGCCGTGGTTGCACGCTTAGGCCCCGCGGAAGGGGCCTTACGGTGCAACGACGCCGACGGCGGGACGCGGCCGCGAGCTGGCGTCAGTCGAGGTCGCCGTGCTCGATCCGGGCCAGCCGGCGCGCCCGGACCAGCTGATCGAACTCGTGCTCCACGTCCACCCGGCCCGGGGCCAGGGCGGCGAACACGCCGGTCACGTCGCGCATGCTGACCACCCCGAGCAGTCGGTCGCCCGCCACCACCGGCAGGTGCCTGATCCAACGCACCGCCATCTCCCTGGCCGCCTCCTGCAGCGCCATGTCCGGCGGCACGGTGAACGGCTGCGTCGTCATCACCTCGTCAACCGAGCTGCGGTCGGGGTCGGCGCCCAGCGCCACCGCCCGGAGCACGTCGCGCTCGGTGATGATCCCGGCGAGCCGCCCGTCCTCGGTGATCAGCAGCGAGCCCGTCTGCTCGCGCCACATGTGTTCCGCCGCCGACCGGAGGCTGTCTCCGGCCGACTCCGTGATCGTGGCCTGCGTCATGACGTCCTGAACCTGCACCGCACCGCTCCTCGCCCGCTGCTCCGCACGACGTGCTCCGCGGCCGCTCCCGTCGCTGCCTGGCGTCCCACCCTACGGGCCGCGGCCGCCCCGCGACGGGCACTGACCGGTTAGGCTTGATCCGGCCAGCAGGTCGCCATCCAGCGCCTGGGCCGGTCGGCCCCGATAGCTCAGTGGACAGAGCAACTGCCTCCTAAGCAGTAGGTCGCGCGTTCGAGTCGCGCTCGGGGCGCAGCAGTGCAGGTAACTCGCCTTTCTCGAAACTATCCTCGGTCGCAGGATTCACTGCCTGCGAGCAGTCACTCCTTCGCGAAGTTATTGCGCACACGGCTCGTGGGCCAACATCGGCCAATGTGGCTGGGTGTGGCTCAGCGTCAGCCCCAAAATGGTACATATATCGCATTCCTAGCCTCTGGGAGCCAAGCCGGGAGCCAAAGGGATCGGGGAAACCGGCAGCGCCCTGCAGCACCACCCTGGTCCGGCGGTGCTCAGTCGCCTGTCTCGTTGTCAGTGCGCGATGCAGGCAGCGCGCAGATCGGCGTTGAGGCTTGGTTCGCGAGCTTCGCGACTGGACCCACCGTCTGCAGAAGCCCGAGGATCTCGGGCGTACCTCATCGGGGCATTGAAAATGTTCACCCGCAGTGCGGCCGGGAATTATGCGCTCTGGCACGCGTTAACATGAGCGGTCCCCGAGAGCCGAGCCGGCCGTTCGGCGGCGACTTTCTCCCGTGCCTGGTCACCCAGCCCGTGCACTGGCGGTTCAGGGGTCGTGTAAAGACCTGCCGAGGCCCACCTGCGTTGATCGTCGGAGATCCGCAAGCCGGCTCGGTGTTCACAGCACCAGAACCTCTGCTCGGGACGTGCCTCGCCCGGCCGGGGGACTGTGCGGCATGCTGCCGTGGCTGCTGTGTCCCGGCATTTCAGAGGAGAAGTCTGTGGTTCGACCAGGCCAGCGCCAGACGGGCGCTCGCCGTAGCGCCCCGCGTAAGCAGCGGCGCGTCCACCACCGCGGCGATGTCGTCCCGGTGCTCGCCCGAACCGTCCGTGAGGTCGAGGCGGCGGCCCGGCGCGGCCGCGTGACGCCTGCCGTGCGCACGAAGTTCCAGGCCGCCGCCCTGCTGCTGCGGGACGAGCGTGCCCGCGTCCGGGCGGCGGCCGGAAGCGACCGTCATTCGGCCGAGCAGCTCAAGCGCCTGGACGGCGTCGCGGCCATCCTCGCGACGACCGCCGTCCAGGACGCTGGGCTACTGGCGCTACTCGCCGAGAGCTCCGGGGTCTCCGACGCGGCCCGGTCGCTCAAGGGGGAGATGCTGCGGGACCTCGGCATCGAGCCGGCGCCCGAAGAGATCGCGCCCGCGCAGACCGCTACGGCTTCCGCCGGCTCGGAGCGGCGGGTCGCGCCGCAGTCGGTGGTCTCCCGGCAACTGGCGAACCCCTTTCTCGCCCCCGACTTCTCCGCCGTTCCGCAGCGCACCTCCCGTCCGCGCCGCCTGGCCGGCTGGGAGCTGCTCGGCCCGCTGCTTAGTTCCTTCGAGCGTGGCGGCGGAGCAGCCCCGGCGTGCATGGCGCTCCCGGCGCCGACGGCGGGGTTCACCCCGGCGGGCCTGGAACTGATGCCGCACCAGGGGCAGCTGGTCGCAGCGGCCGCTGCGGGTCACCGGACGTTCCTGCTCGCCGATGAGCCGGGCCTGGGCAAGACGGCCCAGGCGCTGCTCGCGGCGGAGGCAGCGAACGCCTACCCGCTGCTCGTCGTCGTGCCGAACGTCGTCAAGACCAACTGGGCTCGTGAGGCGGCCCGCTGGGCGCCCCACCGCCCGGCCACCGTGGTGCAGGGCGACGGCGAGGCTGTCGACGGCTTCGCCGATATCGTCGTGCTCAACTACGAGGTTCTCGACCGCCACATGGGCTGGCTCAGCGGCTTCGGCTTCCGCGGCATGGTCGTGGACGAGGCTCACTTCATCAAGAACAAGGCCTCGCAGCGCTCGCAGAACGTCCTCGCGCTCTCCGGCCGCATCCGGTCCCGTACCGATCGGCCCTTGCTGATGGCGCTGACCGGAACCCCGCTGATCAACGACATCGAGGATTTCCGGGCGATCTGGCAGTTCCTCGGCTGGATCGACCACAGCAAGCCCCTCGACGGGCTAATGGATGCGCTTGAGGACACCGGCCTGACACCCGCCGACCGAAGCTTCTACGCCGCGGCGCGCCAGTGCGTGATCGACCTGGGCATCGTGCGCCGCCGCAAGCTCGACGTGGCCGCCGACATCCCCTCCCGCCGTATCGCCGACCTCCCCGTTGAACTGGACGAACGGGCCGGCCGGTCGATCCGGGCGGCAGAACGAGACCTCGCCAGCCGGATGGTGGCGCGGTACAAGACGGCGTCCGCGAACCAGCCCTCCGACGTCGGCGTCGAGGGCATCGACCACGACCTCGTTCGCCGGGTGGCCCGCTCGGAGCTGAAGGAAGCGACGGCCGCGCAGTCCGGCGAGAACGTGTTCACCATGATGCGACGCATCGGCCAGGCGAAGGCCGAACTGGCCGCGGACTACGCGGCTCAGCTGGCCCGCAGCGCCGGCAAGGTCGTCTTCTTCGCCAAGCACGTCGACGTGATGGACGCCGCCGAAGAGCTCTTCGCCCGGCAGGGAGTGCGCTTCTCGTCGATCCGTGGCGGCCAGACGCCCACAGCGCGGCAGGCGAACGTCGAAGCCTTCGTGAACGACCCGGACGTCGCGGTCGCGGTGTGCTCGCTGACCGCGGCTGGCGTGGGCCTGAATCTGCAGGTCGCTTCCAACATCGTGCTGGCCGAGATGTCCTGGACCGACGCGGAGCAGACCCAGGCCATCGACCGCAGCCACCGCATCGGGCAGGCCGAACCGGTGACCGCGTGGCGCATCATCGCCGCGCAGACCATCGACTCCCGGATCGCTGAGCTGATCGACAGCAAGGCGGGGCTTGCCGCCCGGGCACTAGACGGGTCGGACCAGGAAATCTCCCCCCCGGCCGACGTGCAGCTAGAGGCGCTGGCCGCATTGCTGACGGATGCGCTGCAGTCATCTTTCGGACATGGCACCGCCCCGAGTACCTAACCGTCAGGATGCCCCGGGCGAGACTATGCTCGAGGACCAAGGTCCACCAATTGGACATGCTGGTTCTATCGTCCTGCCGATGACCATTGTTTGTTCTTGGTGGTGCCCGGTGATGGCGGCTGATCGGGGTCGTCAGGTGGGCCGCCGTGGGCGACGTAATCGGTGTAGCGGCGATGGCGTGCTATGAGATCCCTGTGCTCTCGTGCGGGTGCACGGCGAGGCGGGGACGGACCGCCGGTCTCGCTGACCATGGACGGGCTGATCTACGCCACTTCGATCGCGATGCCCGACTCGCCGTGGCGGAAAGTACCGGTTCCTGTCCTGGCGAGGTGGCTGCTGGGACTGGGGGTCGCCGCAACGCTTGCGGCCAACGTGGCGCACGACGGCCTAGGCAATGCCTGGCGGGTGCCACAGCGGCCGCGTGGCCGCCGGTCGCACTGGTCGGCTGCTATGAGCTGCTCATGATGATCACCCGCTCGGCCGCTGCACCTCCTGAGCAATCAGCACAGCCCGCGAGACGCACGACTTGCGGAAGAAGCGGAAGTTCACGCCGAGCGCTGGCGATGCATAAAAATACGACCCTCGCCGCTGTCTGCGCCGATTGCCCACCATGCGAAGAGCCCTAATAACCGCGCCGAGCCGCCGTAATGGTCGGCAACCTGGTCGCCTGCCGGGCCGCCTGCGCCAGGCCGCGAACGGATAATCTGCGCGCTCATGCGAGCAGCCCTGCGAACTCGCATGACGGTCGCCGGGGACGGGCGCTGGCCTTTCTTCTTTCCGGTGTTGAAGAGATCCCGGTCCCCGAGCCCGCTGCTGACGAGGTGCGCATCGCCGTCGGCGCCGCCGGTGCCGCGTGTCGGAGCACCTTGCCGCCAAGCGCGTTGTCGGCCAGCGGGTCATCCTCCTGCCCGGCCAGTCATGCTGCGAGTGCGGCAGCAACTGCCTCATGCGGCGGGAACCGTGCCTGCGCGGGCGCACGCGCGGTGTCAACTACGACGGCGGCTGGGCGGAGTACGCGCGACACCCTTGTCGGCATACCCGACGACCTGCCCTTCGATCAGGCGGCCATCATCCCGGACGCCGTCTTCACCCCGCAGGCGGCGATCGTCGCTGCCGCGCAGGTCCGCCCCGCGCAATCGGCGGGAGTCTGGGGTTTCGGCGGCTGGCTCACGTGGTTCATGCGGTTAGCGGAAGTCGGCTGCGTGGTCGCGGGCCCATTCGCGAATGTCAGCGCGGGGCGGCCCAGGATCTCGGGCACCGCGGTGGCCAGCTCGGCGGGCAGCGGGGGCACGCTCCCGCGGTCCTGGAGGACGCGCTCGACGATCGGCCCGGGCAGCTGTGTGAGCAGCTGGGCGCGGTAGGTGTCCACGTCCACCTTCTCCAGCCGCACTGGTTCGCCGAGTGCCCCGGCGATCGCGGCGACCTGCTCGCGCACGGTCACCGGGCCTGCCCCCAGCACGGGGTAGGCAGCGCCGCGGTGCGTGTCGTCCAGCAGTGCCCGCACTGCCACCTGGGCAATGTCGCGTTCGTGGACCGGGGAGGTGACCGCGTCGGGGAAGGCGGTGCGCAGCACGCGCCCGGTGCGGATCATCTGCCACCAGCGCAGCGCGTTCGTCGCGTAGTAGCCCGGCCGCACGAAGGTCCGGTCAAGACCGGCCTCGTCCAGCGCCCGCTCCGCTGCGATGTGCCGTAGTGCGATCGGGTTGGCTTCGGAGTTTGGGACAGTACCGTGCTGGAGGACAGCAGTACCACGTGCTCCACGCCCGCATTCCGTGCCGCGGCCGCGAATTCCGCCGCGCCTTCGGGATGCGCGTAGAGGAAACACCTTGCGCAGGCCGGCCAGGGCGGCCGGCCAGGACGCCGGGTCGGTCAGGTCGGCGCGCGCCACCTCGACACCGGCGGGGAACTCGCCGGGCCGCGGAGCGCGGCTCGACGCGCGTACCGGTCCCCAGGCCGCCACCAGCCCGCCAGCACGGCCCCGCCGACGTCCCCCGGGCACCGGGTCATTTCACATCCTCCTGAGTTTCAGATTTCATCTTTTGAAACTTGACCGCAGCATGGGCTTGGCGCATGCAGACGCCAGGACCGCACTGGCTGGCAGCCCGCCCGGTTCTGCCGCGCGTCGCGGCGGTGCCGTAGTTTCACCGCGCTAGCGGCACCGGGCGGATCTCGAATACCGCGACGTGGCTGGCGGCTGCGGCGAAGGCGTCGGGGTCGGGGCTGCTGGCGATGCGGGCCCGGACGAACATCGGGGCGCCTCTGGGGACTTCGCGCGGATACGCGCGCATGACCTGCTCTTTCAGCTTGCTGTCGGTGACTTCGGTGACCGTGACGGGCTCGCGCCGGCGCCCCCGGGAGAGTTGGGCGTGCCCGGTGGCCCGGACGTTGCGGGCCCAGTCGGAATCCGGCAGCCCGGCCACCATGTACCGGCCGCCGCTGACCGTCAGCGGCGAGACCGGAGTTGAGCGCGGCTTGCCGGTGCGCCGGCCCGGCACCGTGAGCACGCAGACGGGCCCCATCGTGAGCCCGATGCGCGACATGATGCCCACCGCGTAGTTGGAGGCCCGGAGCCAGCGGGGCAGGGGCTTAACGTCCGGCACGGCAAATCCTTTCGGTCAGCGGAGTGCGCATGCGCCGCGCCGCTGGCGGGACAGGCGCCTTTAGCCGAGGGTGATCTCGTCGAGTTGCACGAGGCTTCCCGGCCTGGCGGTGCTGAGGGCGGGAACGGCCGCGATGAAGTCGTGCACGGGCTGGGTTTGCAGGTGCTCGCCGAACGCGGCAGCGCTGGCGTAGACCTCGTAGAGGTAGAAGCGGCCCTGTACATCGCGGGCCTCGTAGGCGGTGAAGGTGAGGCAGCCGGGCTCGGCCTGGCGTCGAGGACCGCGATCATCGGTCGCGGGCCGTGGTCGTCCCGGTTTGACCTGGAGGCTCTGGTGGTTCATGGCGTCACGGACGCTCGTCGCTGGGCATGGTCAGGGTTCCGCTCGGCTGCTCGGGGTCAGGGGGCGACGGTCAGTGGTTCCCCGGGGCTGATGACCTTGACCGGGACGTCGGGGACGAGGCGGCGGGCGGCCTCGACGAAGAGGGAGGGGTCCTTGTCGCTCTTGAGGAAGAGCATGTCGCCCACGGTGCCGCCGGTGAAGGCGTAGTGCTGCGGTACCGCCAGCCTGGGGCGCAGGGCGGCGGTGAGCTCGGCGGCCTCTTCGGCGTTCATGACGACCTGCTTGTTGCCCGCCATCCGGATGCGCAGGCCGTTGACGGGCAGCAGGGCCACGTCGAGGGGGCCGTAGCGGTCGGTCAGGGTGCGCAGCTCCGGGATGAGCAGCGTGTCCCCGGCGAAGTAGACGCTGCGGCCGCCGCCGCTGATCACGTAGGTGACCTCGTAGACGCCGTGCTTGCCGGGGGCGGCGGCGATGGTCAGGTCGCCGACCCGGGCGGACTGCCACGGCTCGAGCGCGCGCACGTTCGTGAAGCCGGCCCTGCGGGCCTTCTCCACGACCGGCCCGGCGACCAGCAGAGGCACGTCCTTGTCGGGGTAGCGGCGGAAGGCCTCGAGGTCGCAGTGGTCGTAGTGCTCGTGGCTGATCACCACGGCGTCCAGGTGCGGCAGCCGCTCCGGCTGGAAGGCGATCGGCTCGCCCGGGTGGTACAGGGCGCGCTGGGAGAACCAGGGGTCGGTGAGCACGGTCAGGCCGCCGATCTGGATCAGGTGGCAGCTGTGGGTGACCCGGGTGATGACGAGCGGCTCGGTCATGACTGTTCCCTCGCTTGACAGATAGCGGACATCGGAAAGCAGGTAGAGGACCTTGAAAGGGGAGAGTTCACCGGTCGGCCGCGCCGGCGAGGCGGGCTCCGCCCAGGGGGGTGCGCTGCGGGGAGATGACCCGGCGGCTGATGCGCCAGCCGCCGTCGTGACGCCGCAGGGTGTCCAGGTGCGTCACGCTGGAGAGCGTCCCGTCCGCCATGAGCATGAGGCCCTTGGACAGCGCGGTGACCGTGCCGTCCCCCCCGCCGGTGATGACGACGTTCGTCACGTGATGAGCGACGGGGTTCCCCGGGCCGAGCCGCAGGGCGGCGCTCCTGATCGCCTCGATCCCTTCGAAGGTTCCCACTCCCAGCGCGCTCATGTCGTAGACGACGTCGGGCGTGAAGATCTCCCCGAGGCGGCTCAAATGACCTCCGTCGAACAGGTGCCCGTGCGATGACAAGATCTCGCCGATCGCCTGGCGGTCTTCCGCGTGCAGCTCGTGCGTCACTGTGTCCTCCGTTCGTTTTGGTACTCAGTACCGTAGCGTACTGCATACCTCTTGGGACGGCAAACCGGTTCGGGTACACTTACCGTCATGACCCCGCCCGTCCCGCTCGTGGAGCGCAAGCAACGCCAGGCCCGCCAGCGCATCATCGAGGCCGCCCGGGAGCTGTTCCTCGAGCGGGGCTTCGACGGCGTCTCGGTCGGCGACATCGCCGAGCGCGCCGAAGTCGGCCGCACCACCTTCTTCCGTCACTTCGGCGACAAGCAGGAGGTCGTCTTCGCCCGCGAGCAGGAGCTGCTCGACGCGATCGCCGCAGCCGGCCAGGCAGACGGCACCCCCGCCCCGCGAAACGCGACCGAGGCACTCGAACAGCTCCGCCCGATCGTCTTGGACCTCTGCGCCCAGGCGACCGCCGACCCCGAGGGCTACACCCGCCACTTCCAGCTCATCGAGCAGCACCCGGAGCTGCGCGCCCGCGACGCGGTGAAGACGCAGCAGATCGCCGACAAGCTGACCGAGCTCCTCATCCACCGCGGATCCGACGAGGCCACCGCCCGCTTCGCCGCGCAAATCGCCCTCGCCTGCTACCAGACCGCCAAAACCCTCGGCAACAACCCCCGCACCCTGGCCGACCAGACCCAGGCCGCCCTCAGGCGAGCACTCACGCTCGGGACCAGCACCGCCGAGACCCAGGCGGAACTTGCTGGTTCAGGATGACCTAGCTTGCGTGCTGGCAGGCAAGTCATGCAGATCAAGCCCGGCGTGCTGACGCGACTGCAACATCCGCCAGACCGCTCACCGGCCGCCAGCCCAGGCCATCGCGGCCGGAGCGGTCCCGGCCCGGACCAGCCGGCACAGAACAGAACCAGGCGATCTGTGCGGCCGACGCCGGCGAAGGGGCAACCGCAGCCCGCGCGCCGAGTCGGCGTTCCGAGCACTCACTCGAGAGAACGCGGCCACGGGCCCTGACATAGTTGATCACGTCAACCATGCATGGCTAGTGCGCTGGCCACATACGTTCACCGGGTGGGCTGACAGGCTGCGGCGCTTGCTTCCACACTTGATCTTGTTCTGCGGGATCGAGTGCTGGGAGGCGGGATGGCTGAGCCGGTGCGGGCGCGGCGGCTGACCGATCACGAGGGTCAGCGGCTGCAGCAGATCGTGCGGCGGGGCAAGCACGGGTCGGTCCGGGTCCGCCGGGCGATGATCATCATGGCGTCGGCGTCCGGCACGCCGGTGACGGCGATCGCGCGGCTGGTCGCCGCAGACGAGGACACGGTGCGTGATGTGATCCACCTGTTCAACCAGAAGGGCCTGGCGGCCCTGGACCCTCGGTGGGCGGGCGGCCGTCCCCGCCTGATCAGCGATGACGACGTGGAGTTCATCGTCGCGACGGCCACCACCCGCCCGGAAAAGCTGGGTCAGCCGTTCACCCGCTGGAGCTTGCGCAAGCTGGTGAGCTACCTGGCGGCCAACCCGGCCAGGATCGTGGCCATCGGGCGGGAACGGCTGCGGCAGGTCCTGCATGCCCGGCAGATCTCCTTCCAGCGGACCCGGACCTGGAAAGAGTCCGCCGACCCGGACAAGGACGCCAAGCTGGATGTGATCGAGCACGTGACCAGCAAATTCCCGGACCGGTGCTTCGCCTTCGACCAGTTCGGCCCGTTATCGATCCGTCCCTGCCACGGCACCTGCTGGGCCAGGCGCACCAAGCCTGACCGGCTGCCGGCCACCTATCACCGCACCCACGGGATCCGCTACTTCCACGGCTGCTACTCGCTGGCCGATGACCAGCTGTGGGGCGTGACCCGGCTGCGCAAGGGCGGCGACCACACCTACGTGATCCTGGAAAACTTGTCGGCGAACGCTTGCGGGCATATATATGCAGCGGCCATTCACGCACTATTTTCATGCATGACAGAGCATTGTCGGCGTGCTGAGTGATGCCGGAGAGCGCGGATCGCGGGAGTGCCTCGTGTGCCGGCACCGACGGCACGTCAGCGCGTGGGGCTACAGGTTCTCGCACCCGACCGCTTGACTATGGAGTCTTCGCCTGGCTTGCGGCCGGGCTTATCCTAACGTTAGCGCTGCTAACGAGATCGCCGGGAGCCAAACCGGGAGCCAACGACCACAGGCACAGAGCTACGTCCGGCCACGTCCAGCCATTTGGCTGCTAGTGGAACCCACGTCAGGCCACACTGGGCAATGCCGGGCGACGTCGCGGGAGTGCCTCCTAAGCAGTAGGTCGCGCGTTCGAGTCGCGCTCGGGGCGCAGATGACGAGGTAGTAGGCCTTCCCGGGGCTGGCGCCCGCGCGCTCGCCCGGCACTTATGCACTCACAAGACCGGTCCGCGGCATGTACGGGCGGTGCGAAAACGCGAGGAATAGCATCAGCGATTCCCCTCAGCTTCCGCCGTTCCCATCACCGAGGAACACGGATATCCCGCTACCGGAACTCGAGGCTGGCTTGCCGGAATGCAGGCCTGCTGCAGCGCCGTCGCCGGCCGCGGCGTGGGCGAAATGAGTATTGGGCTGCCGTTCACCTGAGTAGCAATACTCAGGTGCGACCGCCACATGCCAGCCAAGCTGGATCACATGGACGAGATACCCGTTTATTCGTCGGCCTGGCTGTCCCGGCGCGAAGCCCGGCACACGCCCCGTGACGCCGCGGCCTGGGCCGGCGCGTGCGTGCTGGGTGCCCTTACTGCGGCCGCGCTGGCGCCGCCCGCCCTTTTCGTCTGGCTACTCCTGGGCCACACCAGCACCGGCTGGCAGGCCAACCATGCCAGCCATGTGGCGGCTGCTACGACCGCCATGCTGATAGTCCTCGCCCCGGCCGGCGGTGCGGCTGTCTTCGGGCTGGCGACGATGTTGTCCCGCCGGCGGGTGTCCGTGGCGGAACGCGCGAGGACGATGGCCGGCGGAGCGTTCCTGGCGAGTCTGATGCTGACGACCGGCGGCTTCCTGTGGATCGTCGGGCATGCTCAGATCACGTTCTAGTTCTGAATGCAATACGCCACCTATTTCCGGTCGGCTGATTCCCCGGTCACGGGCGGATCAGGCGTTGCGAGGCTCAGCCGATGCGCTCGGCCAGTGAGACGATGATCCCTTCCGGCCCCCGGACGTAGGCCATCCGCCAAGCGCCCTCGTACTCGCCGATGCCGGCGACCAGTCCGTAGCCCTCGGTAGCTGCCCAGTCGACAGCCGCCTGCAGGTCGTTGACCTCGAACGCCACGTTGCGCAATCCCAGTTCGTTGGCCATGGCGGCCGGTGAGCCCGGCACGGGGTCGGGTCGCACGAAGCTCGAGAGCTCCAGGCGGGTGCCATCGCCGGGCGGCTTGAGCATGACGATCTCGGTGCGGGAGCCTGGAATGCCGCAGACCGTGTCCAAGAACTCGCCCTCGACGAACGTCCTGCCCTCGACCTCCAGGCCCAGCGCCACGAAAAAGGCGGTCACGACGTCGAGATCTGCGACCGTGACGCCGACGTGATCGAAGCGTCGTACATGTGACATAGGCTCGTCCTCTCCGTCGTCGCATCGACCGTGCATCCGCCACGGTAGGCGTTCTCATGCAGCGTGGCTCCCTGGGGCCAGGAAGCCACGCCGCGTGGTGTCAGTCGGGAGGCCCTCCGGCCCTCACCGGCTCGGCGTGGATGTAGACCGGCCCGGCGTGCGCGCACGCGGGGAATGGGTAGGGGATCGTTTTCGACGCGAACTGGCCGGGCGGGTATACGCGCAGCCCGGCGGCGGTGGGCAGGGTCCCGGGTCGCCATGGCTGCTTCCATGGCGGGGGCAGCAGGCACCGGGTGGCGTATCCGGCCGGATCGTTGATCTGCAGGTGCGCGGTGGCGGTGGCCCCGCGGGCGAGCCTGACCGTGGTTGTCGCGGGGGCGCCCCAGCCTGCCGGGCTGCCGAGCTGGCGGCCGCTGAGGCTGACCGCTGAGACCCCGGGATAGCCGCGCAGCGTGCAGGCGTGCCCGGACAGGTTGGTGAACTCCAGGTAGTAGACGGCGCCCCCGGCGAAGTCGTGGCCCGGCGGCACGTCCAGCCAGAGGACCAGGCCGGATGTGGCGCAGCGCGGCGTGCTTGGTGCGGGGGCAGTTGCCGCCGGGCTGCCGGTGGTGGCCAGCGCGGCCACCGGGGTCAGGGCAGCGGCGCAGGCTATGGCAGCCGCGCCGGTCAGCCGGGCTGGGAAGTGAGTGGGAAGGTGCATGGCGTCCCCCTTTGCTCGATGTAAGGACCGATGCACCTGTTACGACCGCGCAGCCGGCTCATGTGGCTTGGGGACCCCTCCCCAAGCCCGCCCGGCAGCGTCCGTGATGACGCGCGAACGTGCTCGCCGGGCAAGACCATCCTGGAGAACTGGACCGTCGACACCATTTCCGTCACGCTGGCAGCGGAATGTGAATGCGTTCCGCTACTCGGCGGCGAGAGTACCGAGTGCGGGCCACGGCGGACCCTGGCGGAGTAGGGACAGGATGTGCCGGCCGTGCCGGTGCCCATCGGGGAATTCATCGCGGATGTCCCAGCGCCAGGCAGCGACCATCGCAAGCACCAGCCGTCGGCACTCCGCCAGCAGAACTTGATCGATGTCCCGATAGCGCGCGCTGACCTCCTCTGGCACGTGCGCAACATCAAACTCGATCGGTCCACGGCAGCACGTTTCGAAGTCGATGAACAGCAGGCCGTCACGGGTGCTGAGGAGGTTGCCGGGATGCGGTTCGCCGTGCAGCAATTGCTCGGCAGCACCGCGGCCGCGGATCCGTTCACGAGCGCTCTGCACCGTGCTGAGGAGGAGATGCCGCTCGTCCTCAGCGAGTGCGGGGGTTTGGCCTGGGTGCCTGACTAGCCGTTCAGCCTCTCCGGCTCGGTCCAGGAAGTGCGGGGTAGCGATCTGGACGCTTCGCATGCCGGTGTGCAGGCGTTGGAGCACGTCTGCGTATGCGCCGGGCAAGTCCAGGTCAGGAGCCACGACCTCGTAGTAGGTCCACAACGTCACGGCGAAGCCGTCGCGTTCGTAGACCCGCGGCTCAACCCGGGGCTCCAGCGCCGCGACCGGGCTCGCGGTTCCAGCCAGTCGCAGAGCGAGCTCGACCTCTAGCGCGGCTACCTCTTGCCCCGCCAGTGCTACCCGGGCGAAGACGCCACACGGCAACAGACGGAGAGCGAGCTTGTTCGAGTTGTGCATCACGACCGTGTCGTCGACCCGCAGATGCAGCTCTCCGGCCAGTGCTGTCGCCGCGGCCATCGCGCGCGAAACGAGCTCCGCCTCCACAACGCGCATCGTCGCACTTGCTCGCTCATCGGCGTGCACAACCGCGCGCCAACCGCGGTCATGAGAGCGCGCAGTCCGCCGCCAGCTCCGGCGGACAGGGGAGCACGGAACCGGCGCATCGACAGCCGGGCTGGTCTTGGGCCATCTCAGCACCGTGCTGGTTAGCTTTGGCTTCCACCTGCTGTGGCTGGGCTGGGGGCGGGCGTAATGATCTACGGCCAGCCGTCCCGATCTGTCAGACACGGTAGATATTGGCGGGTCTCTGCCATGCTCAGGAGGCGGACGCTGCTGCGGGAAGGAGCCGGCTGACTGGTGCCGACGTCGAAGGCTGGGCGGTGCAGGCTGGCCTGGGCGCCTTGGTGGCTTACGGGTGGAGCGAGTTCCTGCGGCCGCCCCGGCGGCGGCGCCTCATGGTCTCGCGGCGGATGACGCTGTCTTTGGTCCTGCTGATCTTCGCCTGCGCGGCAGGGTGGACGCTGGCTCTGACCAGGCCGCCACGCGGAGTTGGGCTTGTCCGATGGCCGCATTCAAACCATCAGTCCCAGCACCCCTCACGCGGCGTATCGTATCCGGGCACTTGACAGTGACCAGCACCTCGATTAGCACGGCGTTGCCTGTGTTCTCCTGCATCCTGCCCAAACGGCCGCGCAGAGAGCGCCCAGGTGGCGGAAACGGCGCTGAGCCGCTGATCGTCTATGTCCGCGAGGAGATACAGGTCAACGCATCCAGCGAAAGCTAGCTGAGGCTGAGTGTGTAGCGCACCTCGTCGGTGTCAGGAAGCTGGTCCGTGACACGGAATCCCTGGCGTTCGAGCAGCCGCCGGGAGGCAGTGTTCTGGGCACCCGTCACGGCCGTGATCCGGCGGATCCCAGGAACCGCCGCTATGCGCCTGACCAGGGCGCCCACGGCGGCGGTGCCGATGCCCTTGCCTCGCAAGGACGGGGCGAGGCTGTAGCCGATCTCGACGTGGCCCTCGCCGTCGGGCGGGCCGTGGGTCCCCATATCGCCGACGATCTGCCCATCGGCGCGGCGGACGACGAGCCAGACGGTCGGCAGCACGGCGGCCGCGCCGGAGTCGATGTCGCGGATGGCGAAGCCCAAGGCCTGGGGAATCCGGTCGTGCAGGGCTCCTTGCTCAAACGTGCGCGTGATCGGTTCGCCGTCGAGCACGGCTTGAGCGAAGCGGCGAGTGACGGGCCGCAGCGTGACGCTTCCGGCCTCGATGGTCCAGCGGCGCTGCCAGTCGGCAGAATCTGGAACCGCTGGCTGTGTCATCTGGCTTCCTCTCACGGCATTACGTGCCCGACAGACCTTAGCCAGCCACACCGCGTTCCGCGATCCCGGGACGCGGATGTCGGATCGGGCCGCCGCCGTTCGTGGAGGAGGTGGAGGGTGTCCGCAGGGGGCCACCCGGGCAAAGGAGGAGACATGACCGAGTACCTCATCGCGTTCAACGACGAGTGGGTGCCCGACCACACGGTCGAGGAGTTGCGCGCGAAGTCCAGGGCGGTCAGGGCGCTGGTGGCCGAGATGAAGGCGGCCGGGGTCTTCATCTTCACCGGCGGCCTCGACGACGCGGCCCCGGTGTTCAGTGTCGATGCGTCGAGCGGCACGCCGCTGTTCACCGACGGCCCGTTCGTCGAGTCCAAGGAGCACCTCGGCGGTTTCGCGGTCGTGGACGTGGCCGACGAGGAAGCGGCACGGCTGTGGGCCGGAAAGATCGCGGTCGCCTGCGGCTGGCCGCAGGAGGTGCGACGCTTCCGGGTTCCCATGCAACTTCCGGAGACTTCTTAACGAGGTCGGCGGGCGTTCCTGCCGCGAGGCGGGGGAGGTGCTCCAGCAGTGCCGGGACGCCAGCCCGTCATGGCCTGGGCCCGATCGCGCTGCGCAGCAGCTCAACGAACTGCCGCACCCGCAGGTCCCGCATCTGCGCGGACGGCGCAGCCGAGCCGAACAGGCCGGGGTCGAGTTCCTCGGTGAGGATCGCGTCCTGGCAGCGGTCCATCAGCCAGTCGACCAGTGAGACGACCATCTTGGTGTCGATGTCGGTGCGGATCTCGCCGCGGGCGATACCGAACTGGACGAACGCCTGAGTTCCGTAGGGGTCGTCACGGAGCAGGAACTGGGTGATCTCCCGTCGCAGCTGCAGGCTGGAGCAGTAGTTACCGACCAGCGTCACCCGGTACGGCACCCAGTCCTCATGGATGAGATGCGGCGTGTGCTCGATCCAGTACGTGATGACCGCGAAGAAGCCCTCGGCGAGGATTTCCGCGGGCGCGTCCAGGTAGGCGCTGAACGAGCGGGCGGCCGCCTGGTAGGCGGCCAGGAACAGGCCGGCCTTGCTGTCGAAGTAGCCGAACACTGCTCCCTTCGCAACGCCGGCCTCCCGGGCGATCTCCTCGATCCGAACGTCCTCGTAGCCGCGCTCGGCGAAATGCCGCATCGCCACCCGGACTATCTGCTCCTGCCTGGCTGCCTGGCGCGCGGCCGCACGGACGGGGACGCGGTCGCGCGAGGCGGCCGGCAGCCTGGCTGGGGGCGCCGCCACCGCTCTCGCGGCGGTCCCCTCAGGTGCACCAGAGTCTGCAGTTTGACCAGTGGTCATCTTCACGTCTCATCACCCAGTTGAGGCCAGATTGTTGACGTTCTCGGCCGTCCTCCCCATACTCGTCAATCAACCGATGGGATTATCTGACCGGAAGTCATAATGGTAACTGGCACCCAGGCCCGCGCGACATGGGACGTCATCATCGTGGGCGCGGGGCACAACGGTCTCACCGCAGGGGCGATGCTAGCCAGGGCCGGCCTCGCCACGCTGGTGCTGGAGCGCCGGGATGTGATCGGCGGGTGCTGCGTTACCGAGGAGATCGCGCCCGGCTGCCGCGCCTCGACCACCTCTTACATCGCATCGATGCTGCGACCAGAGGTCATCAGGGAGCTGCACCTCGGCCAGTACGGGCTGCGGATGATCCCCTGCGAGCCCGCGGTGCAGGTAGCCCTCGAGGGCGGTGACGTGCTCGCGGCGTGGGGCGACGCGGAGCGGACCGCCGCGGAGATCAGCCGGTTCTCCGCCGCGGACGCGCGCGCTTTCACCGCCGCGGATCAGGAACTGCGGGCCCTGGCCCGCCGGCTGCAGCCGCTGTTCATGCAGATGCCGCCGGATACCCGGGCGACCGGGCTGCGAGGCCTGCGTGAGCTGCTGCGGCTCGGCCGGACCATGCGCGGCGTGCGCGGGGCTGAGCTTGACGGACTCACCCGGCTGCTGACCGGCAGCCTCGGCCAGTTCATCGACGCGCGATTCGAGTCCCGGCAGGCCAAGGCTCTGCTGCTGGCCAACAACCTGTATGGCAAGCACGGCGGCCCCTACCAGCCCGGCACACTGCTCGGGCTCGCCTTCCACCTGCTGTCCGGCGGCGAGGAGGCGGTGCAGGGCTTCTTTGGCCATGTGATCGGCGGCATGGGCGCCATCAGCAACGCGATCGCCGCCGCCGGGCGCGCGGCCGGGATGCAGATCGCCACCGGCGCTCCGGTCGCCAGCATCCTGGTGCGCGGCGGCCGGGCCACCGGGATCGCGCTCGAGGACGGCAACGAAATCGAAGCCGGCACGGTGCTGTCGGGCGCGGACCCCAAGCGGACCTTCCTCGGCCTGGTCGACAAGGAAGAGCTGCCGGACGACTTCAGGGCCGCGGTCGGCGGGATCAAGATGGACGGGCCGTGCGGCAAGATCAACTTGGTGCTCGATGCCGAGCCGCAGGTGACCGGGATGCCCGCGGACGCCGGGCCAGGCCGCCGCGCGCTGTTCACCCTTGCGCCCGAGCTCTCGGTCGCCGACGCCTGCTATGACCGGGCCAAGCAAGGCGAGCTGGCCGACGCCGACCAGCTGTTCGTCGACTGCGTGGTCGCGTCCAACGTCGACGAATCGCTCGCGCCGCCAGGGCGTCACATCATGACGTGCTTCGTTCAGTACCTGCCTTACCGGCTGGCCACCGGGAACTGGGATGACCTCAGGGACGAGCTCGCCGACCGCGTGCTGGCCAGGATCGCCCGCTTCGCGCCGAACGTACCGGACGCCGTGGTGGCCAGGCAGGTGCTGACCCCGCTGGACCTGGAGCGCGACTACGGCCTGACCGAGGGCAACATCTTCCACGGCGACATCAGCCCGGATCAGCTGTTCCACATGCGGCCGGTGCCGGGCTGGGCGCGCTACGCGACACCGGTTGAGCGGCTGTACCTGTGCGGCGCCGGCGCTCACCCGGGAGGCGGAGTCACCGGCGCGCCCGGCTACAACGCGGCCCGGCGGGTGCTGGCCGACCTGCGGGCGCGGAGGCGACGGTCATGACCGCTGATGCGCGGATCCCGCTCGAGACCAGCTTGCCTGCGGCGAGCTACACCGCCGAGCGGGAATTCATCCGGGAGCGCGAGGCCGCCCTGTTCCGGGACTGGTTCTGCATCGGCCGAGAGGAGTCCCTGGGCGAGCCCGGCGACTACCTGGCCGTCGATGTCGCCGGGGAGAGCATCCTGGTGGTCAGGAACGACGATGGGCTGGCTGGCTTCTACAACCTGTGCCGGCACCGCGGCTCGCGGCTGGTGCCCGTCGCCGGGTCTCAGCCTGCGGCGAGCCCGGCGCGCAGCGGCTGCATCGGCAGCACGATCCGCTGCCCCTACCACGGCTGGACGTACGGCCTCGACGGGGCGCTCCGCTCGGCGCCGTTCCTGCCCGACCTGCGCCGGTACCGGGACCGGTTGTCGCTGCACCCGGTCTCCATCGCCACCTGGGGCGGCTTCGTCTTCGTCGGGCTCAGCCCGCCGGGCGGCCCGCTGCGGGACCAGCTCAACGGGACAGACGACCGGCTGGCCGCCTACCCGCTGGCGCAGCTACGCACCGGGCACCGGCTCGTCTACCGGGTCGCCGCGAACTGGAAGGTGATCCTGGAGAACTACAACGAGTGCTACCACTGCGGCCCCGTCCACCCCGAACTGTGCGAACTTGTCCCGGCGTTCGGCCGCGGCGGCGGCGGCCTTGACTGGGACGCGGGCATCCCGCACCGTGACGGCGCTTACACCTTCACGATGACCGGCACCACCCGGCGCGCGCCGTTCCCGGGACTCCCCGAAGCGGCCAGGACCCGTCATCTCGGCGAGCTGGTCCTGCCCAACCTCATGCTCAGCCTGTCCGCCGATCACGTCGCCGCCTTCACGGTCTGGGCGCATGACGCTGACCACACCACGGTGATTTGCGACTTCCTGTTCCACCCAGACGAGATGGCGCACGCGGATTTCGACCCTTCGGACGCCGTGGAGTTCTGGGATCTGGTCAACCGTCAGGACTGGGCGATCTGCGAGCAGGTTCAGGATGGCATGCGCTCGCGGATGTTCACGTCCGGCTACCTCGCCCCGACGGAGCAGCCGAGCGCCGACGTCGGGCGCTACATCCTCGGCCGGCTCAGCGGGGAGCCAGAGCGGCCGCGCTGCGGCTAGAACCCACGTCAGGCCAGGTCAGGCGACGTTCGGGCGGTGCCTGCTATGTGGGGTCTCACGCCGTTTGGCAGCCGTACGGGGGTTTTTACAACTTTTAAAGGCCTGCTCCCGTTGACGACGCGCAGGAGGGGCCTTACGTTCTGTTACTAATAGGAAACTTTCCTATTATATACGCCCTTGGAGCGGGGTAGGGAGGCCATGGATGTGACCAGCTTGTTATCCCAGGTTCGCGTTCTCGTGCGCGCCGCACAGCGGTGGCGCCCCGCGAGACGGCTGCTAGGCACCGCCGTTGTCGTTGGTCCGGTCTGCGCGCTGGTGGCCGCCGGGTTGCTCTCGGCCCCTTCCGCACTCGCGGCACCCGCCGCGTCCCCGCAGACAGTGCCGGGACCCCCGGCTGGCTGGACGACGGTATTCAGCGACGACTTCAACGGCGCCGCGGGTTCCGGCGTTGACTCGCAGTGGATGTACGACACCGGACCGGGCTCCAGCTTCGGCACCGGTGAAATCGAGACCATGACGAACTCGACGAGCAACGTCCATCTCGACGGCAACGGCGATCTGGACATCACCGCACTGGGCAGCGGCACCTCGTGGACGTCCGGCCGCATCCAGACGACATCCGCCAACGTCGGCGCGCCGGCCGGCGGCGAGCTGGAAGTGACCGCGTCGATCGAGCAGCCGAACCCGGCCAGCGGTCTCGGCTACTGGCCCGCGTTCTGGATGCTCGGCCCCGGCCAGTGGCCGGAAAACGGCGAGATCGACATCCTGGAAGATGTCAACGCCCTGTCCGAGCATTCGAGCACCATCCACTGCGGCACCGACCCAGGCGGTCCGTGTGACGAGCCTAACGGCATCGGCAGCGGGCTGCTGTCCTGCTCGGGCTGCCAGACCGGCTACAACACCTACACGATGATCCTCAACCGGACGAACACCTCCGATGAATCGATCACGTTCTACCTGAACGGCAACCAGACCTTCAGCGTGAGCGAGAGCCAGGTCGGCACCTCGACCTGGCAGGCCGCGTACGACCACAACATGTCGATCATCTTCGACCTGGCCATGGGCGGCGGGTACCCGAACGGCGTCTGCGGTTGCACCTCCCCGACCAGTTCGACGAGTTCTGGCGGCACGATGAGCGTCGCGTACGTCGCCGCTTATGAGACAACGGGTGGCGGCTCCACCTCGACCGGCCCGATCCACGGGTACGAAGGACTGTGCCTTGACGACCGCGGCGCGATCACCACGGACTTCAACCCGATCCAGGTCTACACGTGCAACGGGACGAACGCCCAGCAGTGGACGGTCGAGTCCAACAACACGCTGGAGGTGCTGGGCAAGTGCCTGGACGTCGACGGCGCCGGCACCGCCAACGGCACCACCGTTGACCTGTATGACTGCAACGGCACCGGCGCCCAGG
>Ga0335072_10003648_pt1 | contig 23104 bp, 17 predicted proteins | sample Lox_Sample_21_FD_206725 | JGI IMG/M metagenome (GOLD analysis project Ga0335072, IMG submission 206725) | Soil microbial communities from Loxahatchee National Wildlife Refuge, Florida, United States - Lox_Sample_2.1 | ecosystem: Environmental > Terrestrial > Soil > Wetlands | place: USA...
TGAGGTTAATTAGGCAGGAATATATGCCGCTAACCCCATTATGGACTGGTGCTGACTAATCACATTAAAACGATACTGCCACTTTTCACGCTAGCGGTCGGCGATGACTGACCCCTGTAGAGCTCATAGTCGCTACGGCGCAAGCTACACCTCGATCCGAATGGTCCCAGTTACCACTACTGACTGAAGTCTTGCGTGTTGGACTGCCGGTAGGGGCCCTCAAATAAACGCCGAGATGGTACTGCTTGGAAATGGCCCTAGATGTACGTCTGCCTAGAGTTTTCGTTATAAGGACATCTTTCTACGTTCCATCTCTCCTGGCAATCATATACTCTGCCCATCCGCCGAAACGTTTTCTCTACTGATCTTCCCCCAAAAGAAGTCTCAGAATGATTGTTTCGAGATCTTTCCTGGTCAGTACCTTTACCTTGGCCAGCATAGTCACATCAGTCTCTGCTTCTCTTCCCGGAGAGCTTCTTGTCAAGCGTCAAAATGATACCATAGGAACCAATCTATATAACTGTCATGACAACTGCGGTAAGGAGTTCTATGATTGAATGGATTTGCTATCAAATCGTTGTATCGCTTGTATTGACTGTATTCTCTGTATAGGCGAAGCCATTCTCCAAGAAGAAGTTGCGGGTTTCTGCAACAGCTCGATATTTTCATGCGACTACGCGAACTGTCTTCGATGCGCTGGCCCGGACAATGAGAATATTTGGGAATACTATGGACCTTACTTAACTTCTGGTGCCGCAGAATGTGGTTCTGCCACAACTCCTCTCACGGGAACATAGGCGGACGTTGGCACGGCACTTCCAGCTCAGAATGCTTCTTCATCAATTGCCACGGCTGCAAGCACTTCCGCTGTAAGCGCATCTGTTACTTCAGGCTCTGCTAATGTGACCGGCTCTTCAACTGCGGCGAGTGCGGCAGCGACGGTAGGACTCTTCATTCCGTGCGAAGGATGGTTAGTTACTGAGCATTTAATAGAGTTCTAAAACTTCCACTGGTGCTACACAACAACTCGAAAGGACCAGCATTGTCTTTGCTATGTTTTTGCCAGCATTGATTTACTCGCTGTTGATCCTATGATTTGGCTGCTGTGGTTCGCATGAGTTGAAGTGCGACAGACGTCTTAAAAGCTGAGTTCACTGGGGTTGCTGGTATTATTTCCAGACAGATCTTCGTTGGTTAATTAGCTCTTACTATCACTTAGGTACCCGATATCTAGGGAGTTCTGAAAGACGATAAGGTTTTCGTGTAGATTCTATGAAGTTATTATGTTGCCGCTTACTAGCAGATTGAGTTAGAACTTCGCAGACAATATGTTGATTGAAGAGAACTAACCTCAACTCATCTGTCGCTCGGACAGTACCTTCGCTGCAAACCCAGGACAAGTAGGAGGCTTCCTCCTTTGTTATTTCGTCCAAGAAAACGTATAGGCTGCGGATACTTTTCTCATTGTTTCTTTGACATGGCACATGAGTGATCGATCATGATCGCCCTTGAGGATTTTTGTCATCACCATATCGATTCGTCGGGTCAAAAGCGAAAATCGCAACTTGAGGAGGCTGCATCGCGCCTCCAATAAATGTATCTGGCCCTTCCCACTCATGAATTCCCATCTGCTGGAAACCAACCTTTTCCAGGACTCTCATTGATCGTGGGTTCGCTGGTCCGACAATGGCTTCGAAGTATACTCGCTCATAAGGTGGATTCCAGTAGGCTTTGCTCGTGTGATAAGCGTCCACCAGTGCCTTCATAGCTTCGCCGGCATACCCATTTCCCCAGTATTCTGGCAGGAAGCCATACCCAGCTTCGAGCTTAAGAATTTTTTGGCTTGAGAGTTTGTCTTGCGGGATGGTGAGGTGATCGGAGAGTGGCCGGCCATATACCTGACATTCCTTGAGTGTCACGTTGCCAATCACGCTGGTCGCGTCGCGAACGTGCAAAGCCTCGTTAGGGACTTGCTCTACGTCCCTTTGAATTTCGGTTGATACTTCTACTCTTTTGTGTACGATATACGTAGCACGGTACTTCGCGGTATCGCTTTCTCCACCAGATGGCAGGAGTCCTTCGATCACTTTCGCCGTTTCTTGATGGTTTTTGGATACACCCAGAATGCTGATCTCGAATTAGCTTGTCAGTCATTGACAGATGGGATGAGATGTAGGCAAAAGTATGTGGTCAATCCCCTGCTCACCTCCATATCGTTGCTCCAGGAGAAGAACGAATAATGTGCATCTCTTTCAGATCATGGCTCCCTTCCGCTGAAGTCTCCAACAGGTACAGCGTCAGCCGAGGCGTATGGATTATCTTCTCCATGGAGGCTTATTTCCTGTATAAATATATTTCAGATCCTCGCGGGTAGATGCCGTGCTCCTATAACTCAAGTTCGGCAATATACAGAAGCTTTTCCTAAATATTCGAGAAGAAGAAAGGAATTTCAATCTAAATGATTTAACTTGAATCCAAAATAGAATGTCACTACAGGTAGACGCCCTTTGACGAAGCCAGGGAGGAGGATCGGTGATGTTACAATTAGATCCCGAAATGCCGAATTTAAATCCACTCTGCGGATGTACAAGATAGGAATGGCATAAAGTTAAACAAAAATTTTATTTTTTTGACGTCGATATAATGAGTGTCCTTCAAGACATTTGTAAGGTATGTGAATCTATGTCGAAATAAGTGAATCTCAGTCTTCGTACGATGTACAGTAAGCGGTACCACAGCATCTTGGATGTCGTGCTTCGAAGATCGCCAAACTTCCATTTGACTCGAAGCCCTTCGCTGATACAACCACGAGCCCAAAAGACCGCAAACACCAAAACACGGTGCAGAACTCACCCTCAAAATCTTCCATATCTTCTTACTATTTCAAGAATGCCATATCTACAACCTCGAAAGCTTAATGTCTTCAAGTCAAGAGAACCTAGCTCTGTTCGCCGGAAGCGCAAATATGGAACAGGACAGAGAAGAGCTTGTGGCTCGCCTTGAGGTATGCAGAGATTCCATTCTAATACACTAACACTAACTCCTTTATCTTCAGAGAGAGTACATTCCTCTTGATACTGCTCTAGTACGCGCGATCCTTTCCGACTATGACCTTTCAAACCCAAACGAGCTTCGAAAGGCTCTCGCCAACCTTGACGCGCTGAAGGACTCTACTTCTGCTTATGGAACGAGCGAGTTTGATCCTTCGGGTACCAGTGGACACACAGATACAAGTCCAGAGAAGAGTATTACAGACGCGAGGTCGACTTCAGAAGAAACGGATTTGACCAGTCTGTCAAACGGACTCCTACATGTTCACGTCGGGTCTAATTCAGACGATTCAAGCGACTCCACAGACAATGGAGCTTTCCAGGACTACGAACAACAACCTATAGAGTCTAAGGAGACGCGGCTTAAGGAGCTTTTCCCGTCGGAGAATCCACGAGATATCTCATACACGCTTAAAAAGTCTGAAGGGAGCTTTGTAAGAGCTCTTGATATTCTTCTCAACCATTCCTTCCTGAGAAACGATGAAGGCAGTAATCATGAAGGTGCTATCCCGCTGAAAGGGATAGATCTTTTCTCAGAGGACTACGTCATTACCCGGGCCAAGAAAAAGAAGCACAAAGGACGCAAGTTCCAATCGCAACAGGAATACGAGAGTGACGAACTCGCGGCTAGTTCTGCTTTAACACCAAATCGATGGACCATAGCGAAGGATGACATTGACTTTATTACATCTCGGACTGGCATGCCACGAGAAAAGATTTCTTCAACATATCATGAAAACGGGGCAGATAGGGGATCGGCAATCCTCGCTCTTGTAGAGCAAAACGTCTCCAAACAAAACAGCGAAAATACTGAGGAGTTTGTATCAGAACCGGGAGTTCTTCAACTGATCGATCAATACCCGACATTGTCCATTTCACATGCGGCAGCACTTCAACGTATCGTTCAGAGCTCGACGATCACCACGACCGCGACAGCCACGACGATGACACATGACCTCGCAAAAGCTATGGTATCATCTCTGCCAGCAAGCGGTGCAAGCACTCCATCCCGTATTGTACCTCGGTATATGCCGTACAAGGAAGAGCGTACAGCGTCTACGACGGGCTCCTCCACACCTTCTACACCTTTAACTCCAACATATTCCGGCTCCGTGGCTTCGCTATCGGCGGCACGCGCCACAGCATTCACACAAGCATCGGCGTACTACCGCAAATCCAAGTCGGACCACCTTATGGGCGGAGCAGCAGCATACTACTCGCAGCTCGGACGGGATTACCACGCCTCTCTACAGACAGCTTCCGCGGCTGAGGCGGACGTACTGGCAGCTTCTCAATCCACGACGACATCTTTGGATCTCCATGGACTCAACGTCAAGGATGCTGTGAGGATTGCCTGCGAGAAGGCCGACGCCTGGTGGGAGGGCATCAGCGAGTCGAGAGCGAAGATGGGCAGTGCACGAGCGGTGGGAGAAGGTTACAAGGTGGTAACAGGCGTTGGGAGACATAGTGATGGCGGAGTGGGCAAGTTAGGCCCGGCTGTGGCCAAAGCCCTGCTGAGGGATGGTTGGAGGGTCGAGGTATCGGGCGGAGAGTTGTTTGTCATAGGAAGAGCGAAGCGGTGATAGTTTTGCCAGTTCATTCGATGGTCCTATTTACTTTGAATACTTAGAGATTGACCTCTGGCGTCCGTCCTGATCTTCTATGGTTTTGTTCTAAAGTTCGGGAAAGTGAGCACCTGATCAGCCTTGTGGCCTCGCCTTGGCAACGGTCTTGATTCGTTTTCGTCCCTCGCTCGCCCTCTTCTTCGTCCCTCTCTTGTGCAGTCAAATCGTACGGCTTCTCGACTCCACCCTTTCCTTCAACGCCTCCCTGCAGTGCTCTTCCTCTCTGCTTCGAGGTTACCTTTGCAGTCTCCACTCCATTCTCTGTATCCCAGTATGGCTGTATTCCGGTTATGACTTGCAATGGCCACCTAACCACTTACAATTTCAACACCAAATCACATCACACGTCCACCTCTGCGTCACTCCTACGCCTAAGGTAAGTCGCAAATACCGATTGATCACACGCAGTGATTGGAATATTTCACGTATGGACGCAATAATTGACCGTCGTAGACTTGGAACTGCGACGCGAACTGCCAACAGTCTCCTCCCCTTCACCACTCACCACGTCCTCTCGATCCATCACCTACTGGTCCAATAACCCCTCCCTCAAACATGACTGCTGCTACAAATGGAGGCGCTTCTACGGCGGAGAGCCTCAGTCCGGCGCAACAACTGCTGGCAAAGCACAAAGCTGATGAAGTACATCAAGTTCAAGTCGAAGACGTAGTTGATGAAGATGATATTCAACACCCTCCGCCATCTCATAGCCATCCTGCAGCAGTTGAACCTGATACCGTAGCTGGTGCTCCTACTCCGATGTCTGAAGTGGCTAAAGGCAAGCAAAAAGTCGTTGAGCCGGAAGAACAGCCAAAGAGACAGACTATACCAGTCCTAAACACTGAATCTGAAGAGGCTTTCCCGGCTCTTGGCCCTCCTAAGGATCGTGCTCCGGCACCGGTTGCTCAGGCTTGGGGCAAGAGACCGGCCATTGTCTCTCTCAATGGCAACAAGGCTGCAGTGAATGGCAAGACGCCTTCTTCTACTACGTCTTCCCGACCCGGTACTCCTGCTTCCGCCGTTAATGGTTCTACTGCTCAACCCGGTGTCGCTCTTCCAGGTCGCCATGTTGAACGCATTACCTTCGCTCCACGTCAGCTTAAGGATCCTAAAGAGATGAAGAGGACGATTCCGCAAATTCTGCAAGACATCAACAAAAAGTCCAAGGCCAAGGTTACAGTTCGGGAAGGAGTAGGTGGCGTGCGCATTTTCGAGGGCATTGGACCTGTCGATGCGGTGCGCGAGGCACTGAAAGAGATTGCGACACAAATAGGAGCTAAGCAGGCCGTCACTGTTGCTGTTCCTGCGTCAGTCAGAGCGCAGATTATTGGTCGTGGAGGTGCGACCGTCCAAGCCATTAGCAAGCGCACTGGAGCGAAGATTCAAGTCCCAAAACAAGAGTCTGTCGCAGCTACGAATGAGGATGACGATGCAACAATTGATGTCACAATCGAAGGCGATCCTGTTGCTGCTGAGCTCGCTCGACGTGAGATCGAATCTATCGTCAATGAGAAGACTGGCAATGTCAATCTTAAATTGCGCGACATTCCGCCGGAGCTTTATCCTTTCCTTGCTGGCCCACGAAATACTGGGATCAGTAGATTCGAAGGCAATGGCGATGTACGAGTCAATATTCCACATTACCACACATGGCGCGACGCCGCACCCGCCCAGCCTACCGCTCGTGGTGCACCGGCACCCTTTGCACCTCAAAATTCACTGCCTATTCATATCTCTGGAGATCGTCTTGCTGTTCAGCAAGCTCGTGATCAGATTCAGAATCAAGCTGAACTTCTTCGCCGTCAGCTGACCGTGGATGAAATGCCAGTGGAACGTGGCAAACACCAATTTATCTTAGGAGACAAAGGCGATGCACTCCACGACTTCATGGAAGAGACTGGCTGTTCAATCGTCATGCCTCCACCCGGTGATGAAAGTGAAGTTCTCTATGTTGTCGGACCACCTGATAGAATTCAAGAGGGTCTTGACAAAGTCATGGATCTCGCATCGAGTATGGCGCTGACCAATGTGGATGTGGCGCGACATCATGCAAATGCGCCATCAGGAGGCCCAGCTCACGCACGCAATCTTACACGATATCTCCAACAACGACAAGCCATCGCCGATCTCGAAAAGCGACATAATGCTCGAATTGTTCTTCCTAATCAGTCCGCCGGTCCATGGGAGGTCTATTCGCGTGAAGGCAAAGACGGTATGCGTGCTCGACAAGAAATCATGGACCTTATCAAAGCACACCCTCCTAGCAGAATACATCCGATGGACGTTCACCCATTCTTTCATCAGCAACTTCAAGAACGTGAAGCGGAGAAAATACGCCGTGAACATGGAGTACACCTTGTTTTCCCGGATGGCCCTGATGGTGATCCAGTGTTGCTCGTATATGAAAAGCCAGGTTCTCCATCTGGGTACGATTTCCCACGGCAGCAACCTTCTGCAGAGGAAATTAATGAGCACCAACGTGCCATTGCAGCTGTCAGGAACATTCTCGAGTCTTTGATTCTTGCACATGAGGAAATCATATCAAGAGACATTGAAGCAGAGGCGAAATTTCACCAAAAGCTCCAACGTTTCGTCAACCAAGAGCAAGGAAGTTTGCCAGAAGATCAGTTTCCCGTTCAGTTCCTGTTCGGTCAACCTGGCCGCCCACAACTCCAACGTACTCCTACCTTACGTGGTCCCGCATCTGCTGTTGATGACATGAATGCCAAGATTCTAGCCTTCCTTGCCCAGGCTGAACAGGACGAACTTGAACGCAGTTACACAACCAGCTTCGAATTTCCTCAGAAATTTGCAAATCTTCTCATCGGCCGTCGTGGAGATAATATCAACAAGCTGCGAGATCAATTCGACGTTGACATTCAAGTCCAGGATGGCAAGGTCGAACTAAAAGGTCCACAAGCCAAATGTGCTGCTTGCAAGAGCCACATTCTTTCTCAAGCGAAGAAGTGGGAGGATGAGGCTACGCACATTCTTACCATTAAGCCGGAGTATCACCGTGATTTGATCGGCCAGAAGGGAACTCAAGTCAATCGACTACAGGACCGGTACAACGTGCGCATAAACTTCCCAAGATCAGCTGCAGCGGTAGATGACGACGCAGCGACTGAAAGTTCTGTGAAAAATGTTCGTCAACAAGCTCCAGACCAGGTCATCATCCGTGGGCCCAGTAAAGGCGCGAATGAAGCCAAGTCAGAGCTTCTCGACCTCTTGAATTACCTCATGGATAATTCACATGTGGCTACCGTCTCTGTTGCTCAGAGTCAAATCCCGTCATTGATTGGCTCTGGTGGACGTGAGATGGATGCTCTCCGTGCACAAACCGGCTGCCAGATTGATGTTCCTCCTGCTAGAGATGCTGATGGTTCTGGTCGTGTTGAGATTAAGATCAAAGGAAAGAAGGCCAAAGTCGAGGAGACAAAGAAGATCATCCAAGAGCGTTCGAAGGAGTTTGACAGCACCGTTACAAGAACGATTGAGGTGGATAAGAAACACCATCGCGCTATCATTGGCGCAGGAGGTACATTCTTTTCTACCCTCCAGACCAACTTAATCTAAAATTCTATAGGTGCCAATATCCACCGAATCGTCTCATCAGCTGGTGGACCTGATGACTCTCGTGCTGCAGCGCGTATGGTGAAATTCCCACCGGCTGGTAGCGACAGCCCCTCGATCCGTGTCGAGGGTCAGCAGGACGTCGTTGATAAGATCATTGCTGCAATCCAGGCTCATGTTCAACAAAAGGACGGCGAAGTATCTGAATCGATGGAAGTACCTCCCGAACAACACCGTCTACTCATTGGCAGAGGAGGTGAAACCCGTCGTGCCATTGAGTCGAAGTTCAACGTTAGCATAGAAATCCCACGACAAGGTACGCCGGGCCCTGCTCGAAGTATGATCAAGGTCACTGGGTCAAGTGATGGCGTTCAGCAAGCGCAGGAGTACATCTACAAGCTGTTGAAGGAGCAAGAAGGTGAGACTGTTCAGGTTCCTCGCCAGTACCACCATGCCATCACCGACGAAGGTCGTATCTTCCGCCGATTTCGAGATGAGCACCGCGTCTCCGTTGACCACGGCGGCGTCGAGCTCCCACCACGTCCTAACTCCACTCGCGGCGGTCCCAAGCGACGCGTGAACGGCACAGGCTCAGTGCCGCTCATCACGGACGACCCAAGCGCATCCCGGGACTCGCATTCGTGGGAGCTGGTCGAGCCCGACTCCGCCGAGGGCCTCGCGGACGGACCTGCCATCCCGTGGATCCTGCGCGGGCCGCCCGCCAACATCGCAAAGGCGCGCGCTGCGCTCGAGGCGGCGCTCGCGCGGGCCCAGACGCCCGCCGTCACCGGCTACCTCATCCTGCCGGATCCGAAGGTCTACCGCTACGTCGTCGGGCCGAAGGGTGCCACCATCAACGACATTCGGGAGCGCACCGGCTGCAGGATCAACGTGCCCAAGCAAGGCGAGGCTGATGCCGCTGAGGGCATCGAGATCACGGGCACGCGGCAGGGCGTTGAGGAGGCGCGCGATTTGATTATCGAGGCTGTGAAGAATGCGTCGCCTGCGAGCGGCGGCGCAAGGCGTGGTTGATTCGCGTAGATGGAGATGTCGCGCCTCGAGCTGACGGTTGATAAGTACTAGGTTCTAGAGGCTTTTTTTTTTTCGCGCGCGCGAGCGGTGCGGGTTGGCAAGATTGTGGAGCGAGCTGTGCATCTGGAGTCTAGGCGAGGATGATGTGACATTTTGAGTGTTGAATCTAGTAAAAGTTAGATTATTTTCTTATTTAATTGAAAATTTATCTTTGTATCTTGATGCTGCACTGGCAAGAATGATAGTTCTGGACTGGATGTCTTTATCATTTATGCTAAACGTAGACGTGCAAGTCAATGCGTGGTGGACCGTAATCGCCTGATGTTGCCATTTCGATATGGACAGGCAATATCATGTATCGTCATCTTAAACGCGACAAACAAATGTCCCGAAGCTGACGAACGTGTCTATATATTTATCTAAGTATCTCTGGAGAGAATATAGTCGCCTTAGAGACTCTATCTTCACTAGGTAGTTACGTAGTCGTCCACATAAAGCGGGCTCTCCTGCCGAAAAAGGTATGCCCTTCAGCTCCCATAATGGATATAAGTAGGTATGATACGAATAGTTCACGAAGGTTGTATATACTACAGCCAATGCAGCTATCTAGCAGGAATTCTCAACCGCATCTTTCTGTAAGGCTCTTCCCGTAACAAATACTGCCTCCGAAATGGTCGAAGCCCTGTATGCACACCAATGAATCCAACAGCTCCCAATTCCTGAGCACAAGGGAAAGGACGCCAGTTTTCAATGCTAGGTATCTTGAAGATATAGCAGCCGTAATAAGCAGTGGAATTGTCAACAAGTCTTCCTGGTCGTATGCAAGGCATTGAGAGCGAACACGGATGTGCCAAAGAAGCTGCAGGATGTCCTGGGTGAAAAGGCTGTGGGTGTGAAAGTTGGCGTAGAGAATTACTCACCGTATGCTGGTAAGTTGGAAGCACCTCCTAGCTTTAGGTCAGATCTTGAAAGAACCTGGGAATGGAGTGGAAAGAGAAAATGAATTGGCACCACCTTTCCAATCTTCCGCCTATTGACATTTTCGACATATGTTCGTGTTCCTTCTGAAGAGTATTGTTTAGAATTTCACTGCCAGTTCCACCTTAATTCGGATTCGTAGTTACGGTATGCCTTCAGGCTTATATAGTGCGGTACACTACCAAGTGATGCTAAACTACATCTGCAGATGTCATCGATATCGCTCACCAGCTCCACGCAACAAAGGCGGATTATCTTATATCGGTGGGTTCGAGCAGTTACTCAGATGCTTGCAAGGTGAAGTTAAGAAGCAATAGAAATACAACTTCTCGCTGACCTGGATGCAGATCACCTGCTTGCTCCACGCCTCAATACCACCATCTTTCTGCGTGGAAGCCATTGAATCGCTCGCAGATGGCATCAAAGGCGCCACAACCGCAGCATCCAACCTCAAGCCACCAACCGTCAAGCTCATCCTCGTGCTGACGTCACTCAGTGCCTCCCAATGGAATGGCGTCTCGGCGGCCACCAGCCTCAAGGTTAAGAAACAGCACTTCTGCATGCACGACGGGTCCATGGCGCCGAACCTCATGGTTCTGGATCCCGAAGTCGCGAGCACGGTGCCAGAGACGCTTTGACTGAGCAGCGGCATGCAAGCAGTGGATTACTGTGTTGAGACGCTGTGCGATCTAGCGTTTGCCGGGATTCCAGAAGCTCGACGGCACATGGATAGCAACCTTCGGTCGATGCTCGAGGGTTGGTCGAGCACGTGGCCGCGAAGAAGATGAGCAGCGCTAATCGGCCATTTTTACTGCGAGGCATCTCGCAGTGCCGGTGGGTGCCCGAGACGCAATGGTGTGCTATCTCATCTGGTGTATTCCCATGGGCGGCGGTCATGCTATCAGTCATCAGCTTGGTAGTGCGGCGGGCGTAATGCACGGCGTTACCAGCTGTGTCTGTCTAACGACAGTGCTGCGCTTCACCAATGACAGGAATCCAGAGGCGCAGAGGAGAGTTGTCACTATTTTCGATGTGACGCTTAGGTAGAATGAGACAGAGGCTGAGATTGGGTGGAGAGATTCGTGAAGATGCTAGGACTGCCGACTAGATTTGGTGAGGTTGGCGTGATAAGCGGCGAGAGATATCTGGGAAAGTGGGAAAAGAAAGCTAGAGTATGAAAGTAGTGCAGTTACTGAATACGGTGTGGTAGGTCCTCTCTCTTAGTTATTACGCTGTACACAGAGTGCCTCCGTGCAATATCCGGGTCATGAGCATTGCACCAACGTCACGCCTGGAAGTAGGTCAAGATGTCGTGCATTTTAATAATACCGTGTTCCAGGCTCAGATAGCTCTTCATTGCCTGATCCATCTAATGGAAAAACGAGACGCTGGGAAGGGGGCTAGAGTAGTCATATTACCCACTGCAATACCTCGGTCGGCAGTTGGGACACAACGAAGAAGGTAAGCGCTCCTGCATGGATGGCTTAGAGTAATGCCGGTAGAGACGACGTCGAACAGTAAGACACATACTCCGGATTAACGATACTCTCGGAACAATCCGCATTGAAAGAAGGCCAGCTGTACGTGCCATTGGACCGGGAGGTGGTGTTGATGCAAGTTCCATGGCGGAGGTCCGGTATGGTGGTATTCCGGGCCCATAAGGCGGTTATCGAGCGATAGAACGATTGATCGAATGCTGCAGGCGGAAACGATTTCCCCATTTGCGGAACGGACGAGAGCAGAGCAGTAGGGGGTGTCTAAAGTGCGCGTATTCGGCTGTTGATCTCCCCAGTATCCTCAGCCACTGACAGCCCATGCAAATGTCAGAACGTCAGCCTCAAGCCCACTGCGCTTTAAGCTCGGCCGACGCGGTCAAAGCATTCACAAGCAAAGAATTTAATCGACACTTTGTGGCCTGCCCTGACTATCCTGCCGGCCTACTCTCCCGATTTCCTCAACTCGACTCACTTTTACAATCACCACACCCATAACCTGCGCACACGGCCTTGTATCATCCTCTGTCGTACGAATTTCTCCTTTCCGAAAGCTCAATCCTTCCTCGGAGCTGTGCGCAAACCTTTCCTCAACAAACTTCGGAAATCTGACAATCATGTCTGCCGACAAGGAATACACGTACGCTGAGGTCTCCCAGCACGCAACCAAGAAGGATCTTCTGGTCGTCATCCACGACAATATCTACAATGCCTCAAGCTTCATAGATGAGCATCCGTATGTCCACCAACGTCGTCGTCCCTCTCTGTTTTCCGCTACCATGCTGGCCGCGTGCCCTCTTACCTGCAATCTGGCTCCATTAGCTAGGCAACGACCCAAGACCTCCCAATCCAACTCCTAGAAACGCTCTCTCTCAGAATACGCAGCTAATATACAATTTTAACAGTGGTGGTGAAGAGGTCCTTCTCGACGTAGCCGGCCAGGACGCAACCGAGGCTTTTGAAGATGTCGGCCACAGCGACGAAGCTCGCGAAATTCTCGCAGGTCTCTTAGTTGGCAAGCTGAACAGAAAGGTAAATCAATCATTTTTCAACATTTTCGCCATCTCTGAATTGTACACTTCCGTTATCAACCCAGAGCTGGTCCCACTGCCACAATCTCTACTCCTCGGAGTTACTCCTGCATGGTTATAGGCAGAAAAGTTTCAATCGAAGGAGCCAGAAACCACCCAGAAAGAGACGCAGAGGATATTTCCACACTCTAAAGTTGATCAGACCATGACAATACCGACCAACTTGCATGTGAATCTTCGCAAAGCAAGATGGTGCGTGTCACAGCGGAAGCCTATGTTCACATGCAGATCACCAGTGGGAGAGTTCCTTACTCAGCTTCAATAACTTCCTCCGAAGAGCATGATTTCAGAGATATCAAGTCGGAAGTCGAACTGAGCAATTCCTCATCTAATATCGTCAACAATTGCAAGAGTACTACTGACTCAGGTGTTTTATAGCCCGGTGACCCAAAACCAAATCTTGGCCCTACCAGCTCCAAGGCCAGGCCTACCGACAGTGGAGCAAGTAGCTTCGGCATTGGTCTCTATGCTATCATCCTCATCGGCGGCGTTGCAGCTTATGGCGCCTGGAAGTACCTCGAAGCACAGCCAGTCAAGCAGTAGACATTAGAGGCAGAAGACGATCTAAAGGTGGTTTCTCGAGGAGGCTCAGATTCCAGCGTACGTTTGAAAGTCGTAGCGAATCCTGGATTTACTGATGGAGCAGCTAGAGGGGCTAGGGATCGGTGGGTGGTCGGGATCCCGGTTCTGCGTACCACGATGGGTGCGAGCAAGGAGTCGGACATTGTCTCTCACATCTTATAATTAGATTTGGTCCTTTCTTCCTCGATCGAATCGACCAGCCTACATAGTGGCGTTTCTTGCACAATACTTCTGAGTAGACACGTAATTCCTCTCCAAGCTCTTTCTCTGAGTATCAAGCGCAACTTCACGTGAGTGAACAACACTTCCCGACTTCACTATCCGATGCTTCTTACCCCACAATTGAGAGATCCCGAAATGATAGAAATCGGGTTCCAAATCATTAGCACAAGATCCGATGGGAGAAGAAAAGATATAAGCCGGAGAATTTTCGGCGATTTGAGATTCGGTTGCCATTACGGCATTTCCATTGAAACCAAGAGCTATAGAGATATCGAATGTGGTTGACATAAACGGCTGATATTCGATTCCTCCGCATTCCAAAACGGTAGATACAAGCAGCCGGCAAAGCAGCTGCCGCGACAGAACCAAAGCGCAAACTCGACCACGCTCACTATACCCGCGCCGGCCAAAAACGCCGCATAAACGTCACCAAACGGCGCACGCAACCGCAAAAAGCCACAGCACGCGGCCACGCCACCGCCTCGAGCCAATTGCGACGCAAACCAGACACAATCTCGATCCGCCGACGCGACCAAGCGGCACCGCAACGGCTCACCAACACCGCACGGGAAGACGCCACGCGCCACTGCGCCGCGCCGCAGAAACCAAGCAGGTAAGCAACGCAACCGCCACTACCGATAGAAGCCCTCGGCGCCCTCAACGGCAGCCTGCGGCTGCGGCTGCGGCGGCGGGCGGGCCGGCGCGCCAAAGCCGTAGCGGCTGATGGGACCGGGCTGCTGCGGGAGCTGCTGCGGCGGCAGCGCACCGCCTCCGGCAGCGGCAGCGCCGGAATACGCTTGGTAGGAGTGCGGCGGGCCGGGCGCGGGCGCGTCGGGCGCGAGCGGTGCTTGGGTGGCCGCGAGTGACTGGCGGTGCTGTGGTGGGGGGGAGACGCCGTAGGGGTTGCTTGCTAGCGCGGAGTATGGGTCTGAGGGGGCGGCGGGTGGTTGTTGCTGCTGGTAGAGTTGCTGGGAGGGGAGGGTCGTGATCGCGGAGGGGTTGGCTTGGGCTGGTGGCTGTTGCTGTGGTGCGTAGGGTGTTTGTGGGCGGCCGGCGCCGGTGGGTGATTGAATTTGCTGTGAGAGGCCGTATGGGTCGGCGCTGTAGCCTTGAGACGGAAGTGGTTGTGGTGGTTGCTGTTGCTGCTGTTGTTGTGGCTGGTAACTTGGCTGAATGAAGCTTTGGCGGTTGTCGATGGGAGAGTCGAAGGAGCCGGTTGCGAGTTCCTGCACTATGCCTCCACCTCCACCTCCCTGTACCACGCCGACTGCTGCGGCGCCGCCAGCGTACATGGTTTGCGGCCTACCAATAGACGCTATTGAACTTGTTCGTTGAGGTTGTCCGGTGTAGAAATCGTCTTGAATCGCAGTGGGTTTGGATGGCATTGTCTGTGGAGCTTGCTGCTGCTGTGCTTGTTGCTGTGGTTGTTGCGGGGCTTGTTGCTGCTGTTGCTGGGAAGGTGGAATGAAGTAGAACGGTTGCGGACCATTTTGAGGTGGATATTGTTGGTCTTGCTGCTGCTGTGGCTGCTGCTGCTGCTGTTGTTGTTGCTGTTGTGGTGGTGGTGGTGCCTGCTGTGGGCCTGGAGAATAGTATCTATTATCGGGCTGTGGAGTATGCGAAGGATAGCCATATTGCTGCTGCTGTTGCGGTGGTGGTCCTCCATAGGTATACGCAGGACGGCCATAGGTTGGTTGTGGAGGATGAGACATTGAAGCCTCGAGGAGTTGTTCGTAGTCACGACGCGCTTTGATGAACTTCTCGTTGAGTTGCGTGAAGTCATCTGAGTAATGTCAACGGTATTCAAAGAAGAAGTGAGGAACAGCTCTTACCTTTCTTCTGTGAGTACTTTCCAATAAGCTCGATAAGCTTTGGCCGGATCGCAAGCGTTGAGTGATACAGAGTGGTAATCTCTTCGTTGTCCCTGATATCTCCTCGTCCACTCTCGCTGCTAGTACTCAATAGCGCCAGAAGCTTCTCAACGTTCTTGATCTCTGCAAATACTTCAGCCTCCATATGAGCTTCTCGCTCCAACTCCTCCTTGGTTGGATCTTGAAGCTTTTCAACGTAGTTGAGCGGGAAGATGCCAGTTTCTCCTCTTAAACTCCCTTTCCACCAATCTTTGTAGACACTCTCTAGCACGGCAATTACATCTCCCTTTCTAAATGCCAATTCGCCCGCTTCCGATGGTGTGAAGTCAAAGAGAGCTCGAACTCGTGAGACTGTAGCGGCAGTCTGGCCTACTGGTTGTGGTGGAGGCTCATCGCTTTGAGAGGATGGTTCGGTAGTAGATGACGGTTGCTGTGATGAACTTGGTTTTGAATTATCTTTAATCGATAGTGCCAGTGCCATTTGGAGTTCGTCATCCTCTCGCTGTCGGTCTGCGTCGGTGATCTGCGTTTTTTGAGGTTTCGATGGTGGATGCAGGTTGGGATCCGCGTAATCTTAGCACATGGTTTGACATATTCAGATCTCTTCCAACTTACTTTGTGTCTTCAGTCGCATATAAGCCTGTTCCATGATGCCGAGATCTGGATCCTTAGAGAACATCTCGGTCCATTCGCCCATACACTCGAGAATCTTGGCCTTGACCTGCTGGTGTGTATTTCTGTCGGCTGCCAGTCGCAACAAGGCTTCAGTGAAACTTCTTGAGGCTAGTTCCTTATGCATTTTGAGGCCGCAGTTTTGGGATAGGGCATTTGCAAGTTCGAGAGTGTAGAGCTGGACGTTTGCATTGCGGTGAGCTAAGCGCTTGATCATGGCGGCGACAGCATCTTTTGCTCCGGTATCTTCGGAGGCGACTTTATCGACGACGTCCTGTTGAGAGAAGTATTAGCGAAGCTCCGTGAGATAGCGTGAAGCTCATCGCATTGCAGTCTAAACAGCGACGACATACCATAATGAACTCCCAGTTCTCGCTGGTGAGGTTCTCGTCCGTCGCCTTGACTGGATAGTATGTCAGCAACCATTGTTAGATGTAACACAGTATGTAGCGCTTGGAGTTCTATCGCAAATGCTAGTCCAGCAGTTTCCAAGTGGTGTTACTTACTGACGACGTCGTCAAAGGCATTCTGCTGAGCTCGGAACATGATGCTCTGCTCTTGTGTAAATGCGCAGGAGAAGAGAAACGATGTAGGTGAATCGGAGAAGAATGAAGAGCAGCGTTGAGCTTTCACGCAGATAAGAGAAGAGTCAGTTCAATCAGGCAGTACAGTGGGCAGGTTGAAGGCGTAGTTTGACGGGATGGATGGATGATCGTGACTTGGCGGTCCACAGAAACTCGGCGCCACTATGGCTAGAGCAAGGCAGACCACCTCCAATATTTCCCGCGATGACGCATGCTTTGTACTCCGTACCTTGAACCTTTATCAGAACTCTTGCTGCCTAATATGTACAAGATTCAAATACTGCAGCGTTTCTTCATGGATCAAAGCTTTCTTACTAAGAGTTAAAGACACGAGGCTGTGAGCCATCAAAGCCTCATCATCCACGAGTATCAAGCTCGTCGGCCACCATGTTATTGAGTACCAAGGGCACACCGAAGAAGCCTAGTAGTATGTGCCTTAGTCTTGCCATATGGTACTCACACCGATTTGAAAGTCCACGGTGAAGGTACCGCCTCAAACTTACCAGTCCAAAAGGCCAATACCTTACCGTAGAGCTAATTAGATAACATACGAATGAGAAAGAATACATACGAACTTGAAGTTTAAGCTCCAATTGCTCTACATGTAAGCATATATACACTTTCCATCGAATAACCTTTAATCAGAACATGCCAGTCCGATCCATTTGGTCTTCTTTCCGTCCATATGCCTTGCTAGATGCTAAGCTTCTATGCCGACGGATAATCTCCCACAGTGTGAGATGTCAGACCAAGTATTATTGCCAAAGATGACAAAGCCGATACCTGAACTAATATACAGGCAGGAGGACAGGATAGGCGGGTGCTGATGTGAAAACCACATCCTAGGAGAGAGACACAAAGGCTTGTGACGTGAGTCCTACTGACTTTTTTTTCTTTTTTATCTAGCCTATAGCACGCCAGAATTCTGGGCTGCGTGTCTCAAGGACACAGCAAAAGCACCGGAGAAAGTGGCTGGATTCACACAAATGACGGATGTTGCTCTAACGGTATCGCACCGTGAGCGTCGATGCCATGGGAAACCGTCCTCTCCAGTCCACTTCAAGTCTGTTATCATCCGTCATTAGTGTTTATGTGTGGTCAAGCCCGCAATGTAAAGCAGATTTTATTTGAATTTGCCCCATTATGTGAGTAGAAGGTAGTACTCAAGTCGTTGCGCCACCACTGGCACTCTTCTTCGCCTTCTCTTTCTCGCGCGCTTTGCGAGCGGCAATGACGAGAGGTGCAAGTGTTTGGAGAGATTCGGCTTTCTCCATGAATGGATGCTGTAAATTTGTTAGCATCTGCGGTATAGAAACAAATGATAAAGATCAGACATACCGTTAATAGATCGTGTGCGCTCGCACGCTTCTCCGGATCTACCTTCAAGGCAAAATTGAGGAAGTCGTGGAAGATGGGACTCATGACGCTCGGATCTTTAATCTGAGGAGTGCCATTCGTTGCGATGAGGAACAGCGCTCGTAGAGGACTTTCGTTGAGATATGGTGGTTCACCTTCAACCATCTCAATCGCCATGATACCAAGCGACCAGATATCAATTTTACGTCCATATTCTTTCCTTGTGACGACTTCAGGTGCCATCCAGTATGGAGTTCCGACCATCGTAGTGCGCTTCGTTTGATGTTGATTTACCTGTCATCAGAGTCAGTTGGGTTGTAGAATCGTAACGTCCGAGAAAAAGTGACTTACCTGAGCGCAGAAGCCAAAGTCGGTTAGTTTGATGTCTCCCTGCATAGAGAGCAACACATTGTCAGACTTGATGTCACGGTGAATGACACCCTTTGAATGCAAATGTTGCAAGCCATGCAGAGTTTCTCGGCAAACGGCAGCGATCTGTCCTTCAGTCATGATATTGTAGGTCACGACGTCAGTCAAGCTTCCACCTTCCATGTACTCCATAACCACCCACAAAACACCCGTCACGAGGTAACTGTCCATGAAATTGACAATGTTCTTGTGCTTGCTGTCTTTCATAACCAGAATCTCGTTGACGATCAAGTCTTTCTTGGGTTGTTGCTCCAGATCCATCTGTTTGATAGCAACGCACTGGTTCGTTGACCGCTCTGTAGCAGTGAAGACACCACCGGAGGCACCTTGACCAATTTTCTTGAAGTTCGAGTACAGCGTATTCGGATCGGCATCCGTGCAAATGGTTCTCAATCTCGCCACAATGTCCGCTCCGGTGCTCTGCCGTGGTCGTGGTCGCGCACGAGGTGCAGGATCAAGCCTAGGAGCTTGCGTCGGTACAGGGATACCATGAGGCTCTTGTACGGGTAGTTGACCGGCCGGAGACGTTTCGTAATGCTGCAAATTGGGTGGTTGTTTGACACTGGCGTTTCTTTCCACCTGTGATGGTAGTGATGACTGAGCTGCCTTCACCGATTGACTTTGCTGTTGCGCGAACTGCTGTGCATAGCTTAACTGAGTTGCATTTGGTTGCAACGGTGATTCCTGCTTAGGATTGGTGTTGGACCTTGTTCGGGTGAGTTGAGGCATGCCTGTCGGGCTGTCTGTGAGAGTTGGTGGAGCGTATTGGACTTTTGGCATGTTAGTGTCCAGTGGTAGGGTCATGTTGACTTGCATCGGCGCTGGAGCTGGCGGAGCGGGTCGAATTGGTACATTAGGAGACGAAACACCACCACCTGGTGGTCGAGGAGCTGGTCTGTTGGGAATCAAGTTCCCATTAGGCTGCACAGTAGTGGGAGATGCATTGGGTCTGGTTCCCGGAATTGGAGGTGGTGCTCGGGGATTTTCGAAGCTATCAACAGTGTTGCTGGGAAATCGTGGACTTGCAGGAGGACTGAGAACAGGAGTCAGTCCACCTGGAGTGAGTCCACCGAGATATGGACTAAGTGCGCCTGGCTGGCCGTAGAGATTTGGAGACTGCATAGGCAATTCGTGTGGCTTCGCTTGCGCGAACTTTTGCCATACTCCGTCGTCCGCCTCTTGTTCCTCTCGTTTGTAAAAGCCAACAATGTTATTGATGACTTCGGGATTCAGCTTCTGATCTTCCTCGCTGACGCCTTGTGATTGCAGCATGCGTTGCCATTCGATTGGTAGACCCTGTGAGAAGAAATTAGTGGCAGATCACTTGAAGTTTTGAAGAGCTGCAAGCACTTACAGTGTATTGACCAGTCTCGTTGTCGATTCCAACGTGAGTGACGTGCATTGGGTTCGTCGGTGTGGATATGGTAGGCCGTCTGGGACTGGCTTTAACGCCATTGAGGAAATTTGCGAAAACGTTCTTCTTTTTGTCCGGCTTGGCTTCGTCCGAATACCGCTGACGAGGAGAGACATAGCCGCTGCTACTGCTGTTGTTGGTGTTGTTGCGTGGAGGAGTGATGCGCTCCATCCTGACGGCGCCAGACAGCGCAGCGAGGCTTTGGCTGGGTCGAAGCTTGGGACTGAGTAGCCTTTCGTCTAGGGTTTTCGCGTGCGTGAGGTAGGGAGGTCTGAAGATGGATTGAGGGTTCACGCCGGGCAGGAGTGAAGCTGAGGCTGCAGCGGCGGCGGCGGAGGTGGGGATTGAGGTTGGATTCACGCGATAGGAAGAGTTCTGAGCGACGCTGTAACTGTCGCTGATTTCTTTGATTAAATTTTGGCCGTCAAAAGGCCGGCCAAGCAAGGCGTCAGGCTCTGCGAGTGAGACGCGGCCAGTGGTGTAGGCTAGAGCCCCGCTTGACGATGGAGCAACGCCAGCCAAGATTTGGTGTCGCGAGTTTGACGGGCGATGTTGGTAAACGCCGGCGTAGGGAAGCGCGTCGGAGGAAGACTGGGTGGAGATGCGATGGTCGGAAAAGGAAGAGTTTCGGCCCGAGAACTGCGAGGCGGGCGAGATTGGTGAGATGTTTGAGGTAGATGAGTTGGTGATGCGCTTGGTCAAACGTCGGCGCTCTCGTTCTCGCGACTGCTGCTCGGCCATGCGGTGACAGGCGCGAGAGAGCGAAAACAAAGTGAGCTCTGCGGCTGGTCGACGGTAAAGCAAAGCTGCCGAGAAGCTGAGCTCCGGGTGAAGTGGATTGCGGAGGGCACACGCGATTTGGACGGTGAGGTGAGAGTGAAGTGACGGAGTGAGTGGGTGGTGAGCAGAGAGCGCGGACAAGCGTGCTTTAGTGAGGTGTGGGCTAGGTGGTGCAGTGAGGCGCTGAGCGTTGCTAGCCGGTGCCGGTCGGTATTGCTGGGTCGGTTGGTGGGTGGTGAATGGGTCAGTAGAGCGCAACTTGCAAGCGAAGCACGGCGACGCACGGCGATGCAAAGCAGAGCAGAGCAGAGCAACGCAAACCAAAGCAAAAGCCAAGCAAAAAGTCCAAGCCCAAAGCCTAATGCTTGCGTGCGAATGATGTGAGGCCAACAATCACGCCCATGTCCCTGCTGCCACCGCCCGCTGCGAATTTACTGGGCTCCCGGGCCTCTAACCGCCTGTGCGAAGCTCGAACGCAGGCCGGGAGCCCAGCTACTGGATCATATGCACCCGGCCGAACCAACAATCCCTCATATGATCCCTCATATGCATTAACAATCCCTCTCTGATGGCTTTTACGGTAACGAACTAACTAATTAATGATCCACCCACCTCTGGAGTGCGGTGTATCTCTGCTTATTGGGAGGCCTGGCAGCGAAAAAGACACGGCTTGTGTGCACAGTATTATTAGGCTCGTTCGATATGTCTGTCGATACTAAAGCCTGAGAGTCACCACTGGCACTCTCAGCACCATCAAAAACAAATCCCTGCTGTCGTTCTGGTGCGCTACGTTGGTGTTGACGGTGGCAGTGGCGATGCGTTAGGATACCGACAGCAGAGAACCGTCGTGCCAACCAGGCGATATGCAAGACACGACACAACACGAAGGAGAACAGAGCGCCCAGCATCGCGCCGCGCCTTCCGTTCCGTTGTTTTCTTTTTCGCCATTAAAAAAACTTTCTCTCCTGTGCCGTTTGGCGGTGCTCGGCTCTTCCAAGGATATGCCGGTTCGATGGGCGGTCCCAAGGGCAAATAACACGACAAAGCTGTTTCCGACAATCTACGACACACGGACTCACGGACTCCAAGGACTGTGGCAGTGAGAGAAGAGAAGCGTGCGAAAAAGCCTGGCACGGTACAAGCCGCCGCTCTGCCCCGGAGCAATAAAAACCGTTTGGACCCAGGTGGCGCGGCCGCTGGAGCAACGCCATTCGGCCTTATCATCCCAAAGAAAAACGATCGGTGGCCGGCGGGAAGGACGCGTGGGCCGAGAAGTCTGATCATCTCGCTCATCACTGCATACGCGGTCAACACCACTGCCGCGAATCGTCAACCTTCGGAACACCGATGCAATCCGCCTGCAAAGTGTGCTTCAAATGCAGGAACACAAGAAGCTTCGCGCTTCCGGCTCCGGTCGCACTGCAGTAGTAGAGGACCCCCATGCGAGCTCGAAATGGGCGGCTCTCCAAGATCCACAGCTGCTCGTCCAATCGTGGCGTGGCTTCCACCATCCCTACCCTCGACTCGGCCCCTAGAATGTTGCTTCCATGCATGATCCTTTGCCCGTATCGTGCTGGAAAATACTCCGATCAAGAGCCATGTTCCCAGTAAATGATGTGCCAAAAGAACGACCTCGTAAGTATGTACTCTGGTCTTCGCCACCCAACCAGTCGGCGACGAGGGCAGCATGTGTGTGTGATGCGCTTCGCATTTTGCGCCGCGGCTTTGGCTCGGGATCTGCCCGCCGCTGCAGCATCCACGCGAATAAGGTAGTTGGCAAACGGCTTATTATGCACCTTGCACGCCATTCCGCCAATTTGCCTGTCCGCGATGACTTCATTTCGCACTCTTCCCTAACGCCTCGGTGTGATGGTGGCTGTTTGAATTATGGAGTATGGAGAAATTAAAATTCCTGGTATTGTGTGACTTAAGGCAGATGCCATGCATGCTGAGACTCCTAAATTCCCAGCCATGTTTCTTCGTATCTCTCTCTGCCATTGAACTTGCTTCTGGCTGCGGCTAGCATTGCGTCTTTAACCATACACAAGGAAGAGGGAAATGACGATATCCGCTCCATGGGCAGAATTGGCAAGTCAGTAAATACATCCTGGACGATGCGAATCACCACAACTACATCCTGGTCGAAGCACAAACCTTCGATCTCATATCCCTGACTGGAAAATGAAACGTCGAAAGACCCGGCGTAAACGAAGTCGAAAATTTTTAGTCAGATCTAATCTCCGTACAGCAATGGCTTTCCAACTCCATAGCCGTGCCATCGGCCATCGGCACTTCAGCTACCGTACTGTATAGACATGCACGTAATTAGCATCGCAAGTAAGGCGAGATTCT
>Ga0335072_10003649_pt1 | contig 23104 bp, 18 predicted proteins | sample Lox_Sample_21_FD_206725 | JGI IMG/M metagenome (GOLD analysis project Ga0335072, IMG submission 206725) | Soil microbial communities from Loxahatchee National Wildlife Refuge, Florida, United States - Lox_Sample_2.1 | ecosystem: Environmental > Terrestrial > Soil > Wetlands | place: USA...
CCGCATTGTGGCACACCACGTTTCTCAACACCAAACCACCGAGGTAGGTGTGCTGCCAAGCCCCCCCGGATCGAGTGAGGTACCGATGGGCTAAGATGTTGTCCTCTTGGGACCAGTGTGGCTTTACTCTGCGCTGGTAACCTCACGTGGACGTCGCAAGGTAAGTGTCTTTCTGACCTCTTTCATCCCGACTGTCGAACAAAAATCATATTGCAATATTCCTGCTAGCTCATAGTGTCTATTGGCGTGAAATCCATTCTTGAATCTTATCATGGCAACTATCGAGAAGCAAGATGGCGTGGATGGAGATAGTTCCTCCTATTCCGTCCCCCATGAAGCTGAGAAAGCTTCTACGAAGGCATCTTTAGCAACGATTTGATCACACAGAACTTGCCCAAAGAAGTAAATGAAACTGCTCGCAAGGTCCAAGTCACTGGGACGGACCTACCAAGTATTCCTATCAATTAACGCTTCACCAAATCCACGCTAGCACTCAAAGCTCAAAGCAAGCTTAATAGGGGCTCTACTAAAGAAGAAATATGGCGTTGACGCTCCCACCACCAAGATTAATACGTATTCTTCCCCCTCCTTCCACCGTCCCACCAAAAATCATGGCCCACTAACATCCACTCAGCGACCACGCTCAATTCCTCTTCATGTCCACCCTCCTCTGGACCCCCGACCCCTCAGACCTCGAACCGACGCTCTTCGGCAGCCCGCTCACCTTCAAAAAAACTCGCCGCCTACATCCCTGACACCGACAAACACCACATGAGCGCCTCCTACCGCCCCGTAACCGCAACCAACATCTACCGCTGCGCTGACGGCAAATGGTTCCACCTGCACGGCAGCGTGAACCTAGACCTGACGCTTGACTCCATCGGCATCTCGCACGACATGGGCGCCGCGTCCGTCCTAGACTCCTAGATCCCGTTCAAGGAGAAGATCTCCAAGCTGGATTCTGTCAAGTTGCAGAGCCTCGCAACCGACAAGTATCGCCAGGCAGATGTGATCTGCAATTCTGTCGACGAGTATTTTGCGTCTGACCATGGCAAGGCGAATGAAAATGTGGGCTTCTTCGAGATCTATTCCATGCCTGGTTCGAGGATTTCCCAGCTGCTGTGCTGGTGGCCGGAAATGCCACACAAGTCAGCTAAGTAGTCTCTAGCGGCTTGAAGGTCGTGGGCCTGACGCGTGGCCTCGCTGAGCTGAGTGCGAGCATAATGCGGGTTGCCAGTCCGAACCTGACGGATTTCAGTAGTATACATCTGGATCTGAGTTGGGGAAAGTGAAACACGCATCTCGACCTGAAAGAGGCTGCGGATCGGGCGAAATTAAAGGAGCTGGTTCTTGATATGCATGTGGTTGTGCAAGGCTATTGGCCGAGAGTGCTCGACAAGCATGGTTTTGAGCAGGACGAGATTGTCGAGCTGTGTAAAGGGAGGAATAAGGGCATTGCCTCAACAAGAGAGAATTGCTATGGTTGGCATGGGCCATGGCAGGACCCGAGCGGCTGGCAGCAGATTTCGGACGCGTGTGTTGGCATCTCGGTGGAGTATGGGAAGGCAATGGGGCTTGAGGAGGGGGAGCCGGTGACGCCGGTTTCCCTGAATTCAGATTACATGACGGGTGTGGCGGTCGTTGTCGGGATATTGTGTGTATTGATGAGGTGGGCAGACAGGGGAGGGAGTTACAAGGTGAATCTTGCGCTGAATTACTATAACCAGTGGTTGGTGCGAAGCGTGGGGTGGAAGAAGCTGTGGAAGAGGAACAGGAGGGTGGTGTTCAGGGCGGAGCATAACATGAGCTATACGATTCCGAAAGTCATGGGGATGCTCAAGCAGAATAGCGGAAAGGTCGTTTTCAATCCAGCATTTTTCGAGGATAGGAAAAGCGAGGCAATGGCGGCAGATGCCAGGACAGTGAAGCCTGTTATCAGGTTCCAAGGTGGAGAGGTGGAGTTGGGGTACCATGTGGGCACAAGAGGGAACGGGGTGGATCAGGTTCGATGGCTAGAAGACCTGATGACAGAGATTGTAAGGTAAGGCAGCAACAAATAACGCCACAGGCAAAGCATTGACAATCTTGTTGTCCTCAGGACTGGTCATAAAGTAATGCGTCGTTTGCAAAGCCCAAAGCAGGCGGTTAAGCTCTCCTTCCACGCTGTAACAAAGTACAGCAATCTGAGAGCGCGCAACTATGATTATTGACATGTTCCAACTCCTAATACAGAATCCGGCATTCTAGCCGGGGGTTAGGCCCGGTTTTGCAGTGACGTCGCTAACCGACCGAAGATTCCAGTCTGCGACAGATTACTAGTTCGGCTAGAGGCGTGCAGTATCGATCTTGTCCACAGGACCGCCATTCGACGCTGCTTGCTCCACATATCGTACGAGCGGATTCCACAAGGTCCTCTGTCATCTCGGCATTGCCGTATAGAAGAGACGTCACTACTCCGGGCCACACAAATTCGGTGACTGCGCACGCGGCTTTCTGGCCCTCACTCAACCGACACAGTTCGCGGTCCGTCACTGCTTCCATGAACCTACCCAGCTTCGAGTACTGAATGCTAAGGGTGTGCAGTCGAAGGTTGGACTCTAACAGGCGAGAGATGGAGCTGAAGGCCCATCTATGATCTCGCTCGCCGGACTTGAGTCTCGGAAAGCAGTGCCCGGGGCTCTCGATTGGTTTCAATGAGAAGGCTAGATGGCGGATTTTCATTCGCACACGACTGGGGAGAAAGATTAAGCCGTACACCAGGCTGTCTAGGTTGTTGAAGTACCAAGTGGATTTTTGGTAAAAGAGGTGCTGGAGTTCGCCATAGATTTGTCGATTGACCGAGAACCTCGAGATGCTGAACGGTTCAATCATCAACTTGTTCTGCGACTCGAAAATGTGCTCAAATGAAATTTTTCGGGAATCCCTATCCACGATATTTCTAGGGCTTCTCAACGGGGACTTGGTAATCTTCCCCGTCGTCAAATCGAAGCTCTCGGTATATCGGGCGTCTTCAGTGCCTGTTAGCGACACATGGAGGGTCTCTGGTAGCAGAGCGTGGTAATAAACATTGTAGCGAAGCTCTGCGGGGAGGTCAAGGAATCGTGAGAATTTAGACATTAGGATGACCTTTCTCTTTTGAGAGGAAGCGCACTGCCTAGGTGATGTCGTGTGCCCTGTGGGAGGTGCGATGGAAGAAGAATAATCGATGATGGTAGTAAGAGAGGGTGCTTGGCGGACATTGTGACCACTGACCCAGGCCAGATTAGGCATCTATTGCCTTGGCGCGCCAGCCCGCCCTGGACTCCGCACGCCCCCTGCTTATTCTCCCTTTTCACATTCACGGGAGACAGCCGGTGCCAATGCACGACACGATCTGGTGGTCACTAAGAGCAATTGGTCTCTCGAAATCGTTGCCAAAGCTACTCTAAGGAGCTCAAAAAGCATACGTCTTCGCGATGAGGTCGAGCAAAATCAGCACCTTGATGAACTTCTCACATCCAGCTTCGGTTGGAACAGTTCACTGAAAGTACGCTCCCAATCAGAATTCGCAAGGGGGCAGTGACGTACACATTGAGATTTTATCTCGCCCGCGCTGATCCGAAACTCGTCGAATTGCACCCCTTCAACCGCGATTCAGTGGTCAAAGCTAAAGCCGCTCGGCCGAACGTCAATATCTGGACAGTTTTTTCCGAGTCGCAGTTGCACCCTTTTTCGCAAACGGAAATACTTCCAATGTTGGCTACACCGGCGACCTTTGAAGGGCGAGAAAGCGGGGTCGGAGGTTTGCATGTAGTAAGTAGCGTCAGCAGTTCCAACCGGTGGGGGGTAGATCTATTGAGCAGCGAGCAAATTTGTGCAACTTTGATCGAAGTGCGTGATTACGTCTGCGAAGACGCTTTCGAGAGCTGTGCTTTGGAGTATGAATGGCGCTAGGGCAGAGGCTGAGAAAGGGAGTTTGACGAGAGGCAACATCTTAGTCTTTCCGGAAGGAGATTATGTCTACCGGCAGATGTGGCTCTGGTGGGGTAGTGATATGTGAAGGATAAATGGCGCATGGAGATGGCGTTGTTTAAGACGAACCTGAACAAGCGACCTTATAAGGCTTGTTGATTAGGTGATGCGGTTAACGGATAACTTATACCATCGGAGCCATCTTGTAAGAGATCAAACATGGTGAGGCATCCTTTACAAGTACGCAGTAATCCGTGATCCGAAGAGGTCATTTTGAGATGATGTGAGAAGTGAGATCCCCTGGTGTGTCTGTAGGACATACAAGATGGAAAGGGGTGAGCACAAGATGAGACCACTGGGCGGGAAAGCGAGCACATGACGGAAAGGCGTATACTCAATTGAGCATGCAGATGAAGTGTTGTCGAGTGAGCTGTGGCAATGCACCCAAACGCCTTCCACTCCACGTTGGGATAGAGTAGACACTGCAGCTACACATGCTTTGTTCTGATGCACGAATTTTTGGTGGAACAACTGAACGTCAGCAACGACATCAATAATCACGATCATTCTGAGTGATAGATTTGTAGGGGCGTTTGAGGTTATTGAAATGTGCGATGGGGAATTATTCTTGGCCAAACCTAATCACATAAACCGCCTCGAACGAGTTCCTGACGCCAGCTCGAGTGAGGGACAACTCCATCCACATTATACAAATGAACGCGATGATAAAGTATTCCAGGTTCCAGAGAGATCGTCTATGAATGCTTTATTGAGATGTCGTCAGAAGCAAATTGCAAATCTTCCCAAATGCCGATGATCTTCCCAATCAGATGACTCTTCCGTCTTCTCTATGCTCCATGCAAACAACACAGTTTGAGAAATTCTCTGTAAAATTCGGGGGTATCGTAAGCGCTGTCTGTTTTCGCCGTTGTCGAAGGGGATCAACGATGACCAAAGATGTCCATCTGATCTTCTTCATCCTCATCTTCTGGCTCTACATCTTCCATTTCTTCATCACTGCTGACTTCTTCTTCGGAATCATCCTCTGTAAAATTCTCACTTCTGGGGCTTCGACGGCCCCAGAAGTCCAGGTCTTCTTCATCATTCAGATGGGCGGAGGGACTCGCAGGCTCGTCTCGGCGATCGTGACCGAAGTAATTACCCACGACAGGTGAAAGAGATCTCGCACTTCTTGATTGAGGTCGTAGCCAGGGTGACTCACTCGCTCCATTGACATCTGAGATGGCAGTCGAAGGTCTTCGTGACGCAGCGCGCGAATTTGGTATAGGCACTGCTTCGTCTGTGACATTTAGTGGCAAAGGCCCACTGGAGTCTACAAGTTGAGCACCACTAACGTTTGCAGGGGCCGTGGTGCCGTTAGCGTCGAGAAGTTGTCCAAGCATAGTCGTGTTGTAAGACTCGCACATAGCACACTTTACCCCCAGCCAGTGGAAATCGGTCATGCTCTTTAGGGCGCAGTCATTGCAATAAACATAAGCCTTTGTATTGTGGTATTCCTCTGGCATAGGCTGAGCCGCTATATGTCGATCTAGACTCCTGAACTGCGATTCCATGTTCGTAACGCTCTTCGAGCAAATGGGGCATTTGTAGCTTGACTTGCACAATTGCTGGAAGCAGTTGTCGTGAATGGCATGTCCACATCTCATAAACACAACGGTCTTCGACGAGGTGAACAAGTATTCGCCACATATAGGGCAATCGCATTTCGTAGATTGTTCGATGCATCGGTGAGTAGACTCTGCGGCAATCGACATGCACACCACGCAGGTCTTGCAATGGAAAAAATCCTTTCCCAAACCTTGTCCAAGTCTGCAGATGCCACAATCATCGCAGTGGTAAATTGCCTTCTCCGGGTCGTTGTTCCAGAGCTTGCACACGGCGCAGTAATAGCACGCAGCTTGAGTACCGCACATTTTGCAAGTCTGCGACGCGGCTTGAGGAGTGTTGCACAGCATACACAGCATATTTTTAGTTTCTGTCCTTGGGAGAAGATGGTCTTCCACCTCATCATGGCACAGCCTGCAAGCGTACCAACGCCTGCACGTGGCGCACTGCATTTTAACCTTGCGTTTGTAATGTTTGCAGCCAAGTTGAAGTGGCTCTGCTTCGGGGGGTGCATCATCAGCATCGGCTTCAGGAGTATCCGGAGGTGCATAAGAAGGAAGAAGATCCGCCTGGGTGAGGTTGTAATATTTGGCTTGCTGCTCGATCGCATTTCGCGACGTCAATTCGGCTTCTTGGATCTTTGTGCCTACCAGCATCGAAGCCGTCACAAGCTCACCATCAGGCGTTGTAGTTTGGGGTTGGGTATTTGGGCTGCCAACGGCATTTAGCTGAGCGACTTGGTATCTCTCCATCATCAACATGTGAATTCTTTGTGCCTTCTCTTCTGGTGTGCCGCAGCCGTTCCATATTGCGCTGATCCTCTGTCGTAAAAGCCCCATGCCATCGTCTTCTGGGAGTATGCCTGACCCTTCAAGTGGAGGCTGTATGTCGCGATGTGCAGACGCATCAATATTGTTGTTCTCTGTTAGGTCCGCCTCCGACAAGCCGCCTGCTGTACTCGTGGTGACTGGATCCGACTGCGCATGGCGTCGCGTGACATCCTCAAAGGCCCTCGATCGGTCGGTCAACTCGCGTATAGGATTAAGGGAGTGGTCGCTATTAGCTCGGGGAGTCTCCAGTGGTCCCGGCCGTGATTGAGAGACGGCTTGCGGTTCGAGTGCAGGGAATGATGTAACGGAGGCATTGTTTGTGGGCTCTACCGGGGGAACGTCTGGAGTTGGATTATCCACAGGCTCCCACGGTGGGGAAGGCATGTGAGTCGCCCATTGTCCGACGCTGTCACCCGTTGGGAATTCACCACTTTCGTGATCATCCGTTTCACCAATTGAGGGTGGAGGAGACGTGTTCCAGAGGCGTGTAGGGTACCAGGTTCGCAAGGATTCAGGCACCGCAGGAAGATAACTAGAACCCTCCTCGCCGCTGTTGCTGGTGATGCGAGAGAGGCGGCGAGCTTGGCGCAGAACAGGGTCAACAATGAAGGAGGAGAGGTATTCACTCATAGATGCAACATCGTTCGTGAGACGTAACAGACCAAACACGAGACAGTGGAGACAGAGCGGACTTGAAAGATGCAAAAGCAGGGATTGAAAGCTAGGGAAATGTGCCTTTTTCCAGCGTTTGGATCTGACGTCGCCGGTTCACTGACATGTGATAGTCTCGGCGGATTTCATGCGCATGGCTCTTTGGCACCAGAAAGTGTCGCCCGACAGCTCGACACCTAAGATCATGTGTGAAGACAATGTGGGTGGGAGTTATCTGTCTACTCGTGTCATTCTTGATTGTTCATAAATCTTGTTCTAGATACAACGCAGTCACTGTAACCTAGCCCAACCTAGAGGAGCTGTAAATTCCAGAATAGACCCATATTCGAGAATTGAAACCCGTGAGTGGAGTTAAATGTTCAGGAAGCCTTCCAGCCTCTCTCTGCGACATGTCTTTACGAGCGCTAGGAGCAGTCTAGATTGTCTCTGAAATATCATCCCTTGCCTTCGACTTTCACTTCGCACGCACAGGCGATACTCTTCACTGCCACTTGGGCTAGTAATCTCGCCCCTGCCTTCTTCTTGGCAAGTCACGCTTCCCAAATGAAAACGGACAGCTTGTTGTATTAATTGCGGCAAGCAGCTCGGGACCTCAGCTAGCGGAGAGCCGCCAATCAGTCGTGGTGAGCTGCCCTCGCATGAATGAAGTCTGGCGTAGAGAACAGGCGACTGAATGTTACAATGTCCACCTCGGCAATAACGAATGATTTCGCGCGAAGGTGGAATATCGATATCCGTCACCTGAGGCAGGTATGAAGGCTCTCGTTTAGCATCTTTAATGTTGCATCAAACTGAGTCCAGCTATTCTTTCGAATTGTCGCGGCGAGATCAGTCTGCTGATTAACTCTGCCTTCGTCAGCACCTTTAGCACAGCTTCGAAGAAGTTACCAACAATCTGTTATCCCTCCTCCCCTGGTTCTGCCAATACCTCACGTGTAGGAGATTCCGCAGTATTTTGTGCTCCATGCCAGCATGTGATTCAGCTCGTCGAAGGAATTGCAAGGTATTCTCAACCTTTTGCCGATTGAGAGTCTCGACTGAACCATTTCGGAAAGCTGATCTCATTGTATCACGGATCTGATACTTCGCTGGACTGGAGTAGCGGACTGCGCGAAGGGCAGCTTTGTAAAGGTGTCGATATGCGCGTAAAGCCTCTGTTGTCGTCATTGAGTACGTAGCACCTGTAAAGTATGGTGACACAACGGGCACCGCTACTACCGGCAAGCCATGCAGTGGCAATCTCCCTTGTTCAGAACCCAGATCTACAGCTAGAGTCTGCGATGACAAGTTCGTGCCAAAAGAGCTAGTTGCTTCGTGCCAAGCAATTTCGAAGCGCAAGCGCTTTGCCTGCGTTTTTCAAAATCAACCTCCACTCGACAACTCTTTAACATTCTCACAAACACAGGCGCAGGCTTCGACGACAGCCTCGGGCCTTCCCTCTCCCGCCTCGACTTGCACACTAGGAGCTTTGTTCTTGACCGCGTGGTAATCAAGCGCACTCTCGTGCATCTTCCAGCCTCTGCCCGGAGTTGAAAGGACGTGGGCAATATTAGTAGCCACTAATGTTTAGGCCATTCAGCGTGGATTCGACAACGTTTTCCCATATTATCCCTTTCCTTTCCTTCTTTCATGCATGGTATCCCCGGTCATTCTCAACTGAGGGCGTAGATGTCGCACCGGAATGAGCCTGGTCGCCCAGCTCAGGCTGGTGCGGGATCAGGCCAAGGAGATGGGCATCCTATCAAGTCGCGCAAGCACAAAGTTGTAATCGAAAGTGTAACGCAAGAGAAGAAGAAGCTGCGCATTGTGGTCAGTCGATATACCTCCTATGTCGCGCTAACAACTAAAATGCAAACTGGGTGTAGCTCAGTTTTACTGCCAGGCCCCCGCCTGGCTACACATTCATACCAGCGGGTCATCCGGAGCTCACAGCTGCTCTCAAAGAGTTCGCGCGCAAAGGCAACCATCAAATACATGCCGTCTCCGTAAGGCTTCCGATGGCGCTAATCAGACAAGTTCGGAGGCTAATTCAAGATAACATCAAGACAACACGACATCAAGAGACCCACGATTTGTCGAAGGAGGTGCACCGCATCGGCTTCCATTTCCCTACTACCGTCGTCGATGAAGTCTGCGCCCACTATGGGATTTCACTATCAGCTTCTGGCACACTCATCAAAGAAGAGGACCGCGAGTCATTTCGTCAAAGGCGCCAAGGCAGAAATCAACGTCCAGACGACGTGAAAGACCAGATCACAATTAACACTGAGGCGAGGGATGCGATCAAAGATCTTTTCCCAAACATACCGGACAATGATCTCCATCAAATCATTAAGACTGCCTTCCAGAAGGGGCAGAAGAAGGTGGGTACAGCCACAGAGCTTCCTCTTGTACGCCGCGCTCAACTATCCGTGGTGGCTCATGTTCGCCATATGTATACCAAATATGATTCGCTGTTGAGGAGGGTTCAGTGGAATGAAGCTCGAAGCATGGTTGAGGGCCCGACACTTCGAAAACTTGTCGAGTGGCGGGGGGATGATGACAACGGGAAAGAAGCTCTTGAAGATGTTTTACGTGAGGTCATTGTCATCTCAGATGATGAGGACAGTGAAGACGAGTCCAACGAGGTGCGGAAAACCCAATGCACAACTTCTGTTGAGCTCACCTTGAGCTCCGTTAATCTTCAACAGATCGAGGTCATGCCAACCAACTATGCAAACAGAGCGCCGATCAATGGACGCGAAACGCACGACTTTTCGGAAGATGAAGCTCCACAAGGCTTTCGCTATGTTTCTCAATTTGAAAGGCGACGAGCTGTTGTGGACAAATCAAGAATCCAGCAGCGCAGCAACCGATATGACGCTTGGGATAGGGCTCGAGAACAATATCGAGCCAATCCCGGTCTTGACTCCGAGAACGCTTTGCACGACCAAGGTACCAATGCCAGGGAAATCGTCGAATTCGAGCGTCCCTATAGATCTTCAGTTATGGCGCCTCCACGACCCATTCAGGTGAGTTCACTTGGATCGCTGCGATCGAGCGTGGGGATAGTGAGACCCAAGTGGCGAACCAGTAACAGTGACTCCCTTGTTGTGACGTTGCTAATCATCATAGGCTCCTATGCAAGCGGCCCGCCGCAGTCCACCCGAGACTTTTCGTGCCGCAGATGGTATGTTGTATCAGAGAATGATGACTGTCCAGTCTGATGCTAGTCACTCGACTTCAAGAAGGACACCTCCGCCAAGGCAACAACTCCCCGCCCTGGCCTCAGACCATCCAAAACCCCAGCGTGTTGTTCGCGATGACCGTGTTGAATCTAGACTTCGAACGAATCCGCTATATGACGGAGACAAGCCCGTCCTCCCGTCAATAGAAGGCCAGGAGCACCCCAGGACCTCTCAGCATAATGTCTTCAGTCGACCAAACTCCTTACACATGCCCGTCAATCCTCTAAAGGAACTGCCCCGTCCACAAGTTCGCCGAGAAGATCCTTCTCGGGAATCTGACATTATCGATCTTACCAGTGCGGATGATCATCGTGATGCTAAACGACGGAGAATTGAAAATCCGTTCTCTGACGCAGTTGTGCCTCGCCGATATGAACACATCGAGCCTCTCGCTTCCACCGAAAGAAGGTATGTCCCAATAATGTCTTCACACCTGGATCGGCCTCTGGTATCTCGACAGCATCCTCATGCCGATCCTGTTGAGCAAGAGGGACTCTTGAAAACAACACACACCGGATATGGAGTCGAACCTGTTTACCCAATGCGTACACAGCCGCCAGTGCCTCTCTTTCATGATGTGCCTGCAACAAGACCTTTCGAAGTACTGCGTCATGCAGATGAGGTCTATCAATCTCCTTCTGATCGCAGCAACAATGCTGTTGCCCCGCATTTGCGCTCTTTACCATCCGCACAATCTCACAAAGATGGTGCGCTTCGTAGAACTTCTTTTGTTACTTCGAATCAAGCAGAACGACTATCTGTACATCATGATAGAGTTCAAACGGCCATGCCTCTGGAAGTCATCCCATTGCCGCGTGAGGTTCGGGACCGTCGCGCTATATACGCCAGTGGCGAAATCGCGTCGAGCAGACGACAACCTATTATTGAACTAGAGCCCATTCGCTCGATTGGGGCACTTAATGGGCCTGGTGACAGCGCTCGCTCATTAAGTTACGTCCCGCCTGTCAGATACCGAGAACTCGAACCAATGCCCCGCGAAATTGTGGAATACGTGCAGCCAGATGGAACAACCAGGGAGTACTTTTCGACCGTTCGTTCAGTCCCTACGTTTCGTCGCATGCCAATTGAGATTGATGATCGAGAGCGTCGACATCAGACGCAGGAGCATATGCTGTCACCCGAGGAAATCTCAGGTTCGACTGCTTCAACAACATATCGACGGTACGCGTAGCAAATTGCAGACCATCGTGACCGAACTTTTCTGTTATTGATCTCCATGGACCCAGAGTCGGTACTGACACCACTGCAGGTTCGAACAACCACCCCCGACGACTTATGTTCGGAATTGAATATTGGGGCTCGGGTAGATCTCCATCATTCGCAAAGGTGTAACGATATCCATCATCCTTTGGATAGGAGTCAAAATCCAGGTCATGGAGTTTCTGCTGATGCATGTGGAGGGATTGGGGGATCAGTACTGGAATGCAACCCTGATTGGGAGGCCAGACTTGGGGGGATCTGCTGTACGTCTGTATTATGTGCTCACATCCAAGCGAGATCTTGTACATGCTCGGATTAGCGACTTCACGAGCAGTCGTCGTCGACCGTCGTTAAGATCACTTTCTCTCAATTCACTCCGAGCGTTGACTGCAAACTGTGCAATGGAAGTACAGAGCATACATATAGAAAATGAATTGGCCAATTCCACAATCTACTGGTGTGTGAAGTATCAAAGTATAGCCAATGTGTAGAATATGCCCTGAATCAACGTACTGTACACAACAAATACACCGTCGCCAAAGTAACTACACCTCCGGCCTCCCTTCTCGTGTCTATCACATGACTCGTTTCAATGCCGGCACTTGTGCCGAACCTGCAGCCGGTCCACTCTGGCGACCCATTCAGGAGTTCTGCAAGTCTATTCATCTATGCGACGGCCATGACAATACCGTCCGCCTCGCCAGAGTTGACCGTCTTGCCCGTCTTCTTGATCTTCTCTAGCACGGTCTCGTAGGCAACCTCCTCGTTTGTAGTCACGTCGGCTGTTTGGGTTTCTAGGGAGACGTTGTAGGATTTCACGCCTATGGTAAAGGAAAGGGTGTTAGTGAGGGCGGGTTGCGGGGAAAGTAGAAGTGATAGGGAAGGGGAGAAGGGGGGAGGAAGTTTACATACCATCAAGTTTCTTGAGGACACGCTCAACGGCGCCAGAGCAGCCGCCGCAGCTCATCTGGACGTTGAATTTGTAGTGGTGTTCTGACATTTTGAGGGAAGTGGCGGGGGCGGAGGCGGGGGTTTAGGGATTTCGCTGGTAAAGATAGAAGTGGATGTATTTGGTGGTGAGATTCGTACCAGGTCGCAGAGTTGTGAAGGCTCTAAAGAAGTTGATTGTCAATTGTGGGAAAGGACCTGGTCTTGAGGAAGGTCGCAAAAGACCGGGTAAAGGATGCGAATTTGTAATCTGCGTTTTCAGCACAAATGGCGCAAGATGAGGTTTCCCGTGGTCAGAAAATGCTCACTGAGGCGGCGCAGTGCCGGTTGAACGGGTGCCCCTGTCGATCCATGCAGACGCTTGAGACTGCAGCGCCTTCTTTCTATTCGCAAGACCCTGACAAGTCTCCGGCTATGTCAGTACAGCGTGTTCGCGACCTTTGTTCAAAGGTCTCATAGCCTAAATCCTTTACAGCAGATGCAGTTTGTCTCGCTGAAGTTAGTGGTTTAAATCCTGTCATCAATGCACAGGGAATTGCAACAGATTGCGCCAGCCATATCCCGGCCTTTGAGCTTCAAGAGAGCTTTCGGCTTAGAGCATACTCATATTACCATCAGTGGAAAAGAGACCAGAGCTTCCAATCTCTGCGTTTAAATCTCTAGCAAACCCTAGCTTCTGTCTGACATTATGCAAATGTTTCTAGCATCCCCAAGGCTGGCCCACCACCATTGTCAGCTCTTTGAGCTCAAACTCGTCCCCTGGCGATATTGCCATTAGTTCTACTATTGTAGCCAAATAGATAGTCTATTCGACTTGAAGGCTTCAAGCATATCTTACAAATGCACGTTAGTGGCCATACCGCCAGCTGTCGCAGAGCTGGAGAGGCCATTTACGACAAATGGGGAAGATCACGAGTACCAAACCTGCAAGTCCAATGCCAGGCTGTTTACATAAACGTCTGACACGAAAATTGGCTTCACACCCGCCGTTTGGGCGAAAAGAATGAGATTTACGTAGTACACAAGAAGTCGTGGTCGAAAGCAAGGGTACGGGAGATTGTCGATACGGGCCCCGAAGCCCCCCCCCACTCCAGGGAAGGCCTGGCCATTTCTACCACAGGTAGCTGAGTCACATCCAATTCGACCGTAAGGAAAGTGGTAACCTTCGCCATTGTCTAACTGGATAGCAGGGCGGCGTCTGATATCAGGCGCGTCTTAATTGAAGAGTCTATCAATGCTTGACTGGCCCTGCGATTGGTAGAATTCATTTCCACTGCACCGCCAATACCAAATTTCGAAGCTCTTGAATGGTCTTACTCTTGCTGTCAGACATGCCGAGGCCTGCGAGATGACCAAGGTTCCTACGCGCGACCTGCAATCAAGGTCGACGTGACAAATGGCGCAGAGATATGAGACCACCTACCAGCCATCGCAGCAGCCCAGTGGGCTTAGCAAGTCGAAGAGCGGAGCATCTCATGATAGAGTTCATCATACCGTGACCGCATGCGTGCGGTGCAGGCAGGTTGGGCATTTCCTGCTTTCAATAAGCAAAGATTCCCACTGACAGTGAATAGAGGAAGACGAGATGTGACCCTGGTCTCCCTCGCTGCGAGCCGTGCGAGCGCAACAATGCACGCTGTGAATATTTCGATGCAGCGAAGAACCGGACAATTTCAAGAACATACATCACGTCGTTGCAGGCCAATGTCAGGAGGCTGCATACAGAATTAACCTCGATGGAGCAGGAGGACGTTCCTGAGCCCGATCCGGAGGTTACCATGCGATCGGCTGGGCTGATAAAATTCAGCGAGAATGACGAGTCAAGATATCTTGGACCGTCCAGTGGCATCGCAGTCACTCGGCTGGTGATGGACCTCGCAAAGCAGAACACGGCCAATAAGAGTATAAAAGATGTTGTCTCCGAGAGGACAGCACGAGAGATCAAAAAGAAATTTTATGACGAAAAGTCGAAACCCACATCTATGGTCTACCCACTTATCAGCTCTGTCGCAGCTCCGGCTTTGCCAACTCATGATCTTATGGAGAGGTTGGTGGATATCTACATGGCCAAAGCTCAGTACATGCTTCCTCTCCTACACGAACCGACCTTTCGTGACGACGTCCGAGCCGTGTACGACGGTGCTTCCGATCCTACCATCAACTTCCAAGCACGCCTTGTCATCGCTATAAGCATGCAGAAACTTGATACCCAGTATGCCGGTTTGGCTGACAGCTACTATCTTGCGGCCTTACCATACCTGGAAGCAGCCGTTCGGAAGAGGAATCTTTCAACGCTGCAGTGCTTCGCCCTCATCGCACAATATTCGTTATTAACTCCAACGAGGACAGCAGCTTACTGGGTAGTTGGGCTTGCGACTAGGCTCTGTCAAGAGCTCGGAATTTGTGAAGAGAAGACTATAAAAGAGCATCCACCTGGAAACCGCTTCAATGTACTTGAAGTCGACATGCGGAGAAGGCTTTTCTGGATAATCACTTCCATGGAATACGGACTGGCACATAGCCTTGGCCGACCAAGTGCCTTCGGAATTACCGTGGACCATATCGATGTCGAGTTCTTTGAACTCTGCGATGATCGATACATCACTGCCAACGGCCTTTTACCCGGACAGTACCCGGTGATGAAGAAATGTATTTCCGTGCACTTCTTCAAAATGCGACTTCTGCAAGCGGAAGTTAGACGGACCTTGTATCTCAAAAAGCGGGACGCGCCACTGAACGATCAGGATCCGTGGTTTGTCTACATGCATAACAAGGTCGATGATTGGGTTCAAAGCTGCCCTAAAAATGATGAGGGTAGTGGTCTCAGCGAGATATGGTAAAGGCTCGGCCTTTTTCGAGCTGAACGTCCTTTTTGCTAATCTAAGTTGCTAGGTTCCACGCAAGACGAAACACGATCATTATTTTCATGTATCGCCCATCGCCTCAAATTCCAAGGCCCTCCCCACAAGCTGCTCAACAATGTTATGATGCTGCCACCTTTAATGTTGAGGTTATGAAACGTCAGCTGGAGACCAAGGTTGTTGATCTAACGTGGATCTTCACACAGACACTGTTCATGTTGTTGAACACTATTCTCTGGTCGCTGTCCTACTCGGAAATTCGGCAGCAACATCGCCTGCACGAAGTCAGACTGCATGTCGGCAATGCTCTTACAGCTATCAGTTATGCGGCTGATCGTTGGCCAGGAGTGCAGTCAGCTCGCCAGCTGTATGAAAACCTCATTTGGGGCTGCTTCAAGGTATATGACAACGATCCGTCATACGTACCATCTCTATACGGACAGTCTCCGGCGTCTACGCAGGAAGTACCAACATCGCCATCTCAGGCCGCTTCGTACAGTCCTGCCAGCACTCACACCGCGCCTCCTACCGGGCCGACGTCTCCTTCCAGTTTTGCAGACTCTTATGCTACCTTCTCCCAGCCAGAAATTCCTGCCACTTCTCAGCCGGATACATTCATGGACCCATCAAGCAAGACCGACACCGGAGATCTGCACCAAGCAACTTTTGAAGCCTTCTCCCACCCGAAGGTGATGCAGTCGATGTCGCAACAGCTCCCCACGTCTTCATCCTACCAAAATGGTCAAGCTATTGCGCCAGTGACTCGGCCCGTCTACGGCCTGCCAGATTTTAACCTGGACTTCAGAAGTCTGGCAGATCCATTGTTGACCCAAGTCTCCCAGGCCTGGCATTCCAGTTCGACTTCAGCGCCATCCGGTCACCCTCACTTTGCTCAAGTTGAAGTGGACATGGATCGGCCATGGCTTGGCTCTTTCGGAGATGAATACTCCAGATTCACGCAGCAGATGTATTTTCCGTCTTCACAACAAATGCAACCTCTGAGTGAGCAGCAGCAGACCGAGCTGATGGCTACCTTGGAACAAGATCAGCTTCCAGACGTTTCGAAGCTGGTAAGCGAATCTGCGACGTTCTACAGAGCCCACCTTGTGTGAACGAACTAAAACATCTGAGGTGCGCGCACGATTCCCACAACCCAGTGATACTCGACCCTCCGGTACTTGCAACGATCCATCTCATGCGGGTCTCGAGTCTGAAAGATTGTTTCACTAGTCAACGAGAAGATCCGCGCGCTGCTTCATCGCCGCCGCCTGTCGCTAACGTTGGCGTTGAAGACAGTAAGAGAGAGATGATCTTGAAGCTTTGAGCGACTGCGACCAACGAGGTGAATCAAACGGTCCAAATTTCGAGTGCAGAGCTTGGGCCAGGTCCTGTATTATGAGGGGGGTGATGTGAACGGTGTACTACTTCGTGAAAGACTTATGCTACAACGGCGGGATTATGCATGGGGGCCACCTTCTCATGATTCATGGCATGTAGAGACGGCGTATGAAATTCATTCAACGTTGTAGATTTTTTGGTACCCGTATCCATCCCATAATCTCGTACTTGCCCAACACCACCATTCGCACCCCTGAACACGGCGGCGGGACCGACCGGCGTAGCTCCCCGGTGGAAATATCGAGGAACTAAGAACAGGCATGCGAATGTAAATACATTGGTATTCCTCAACTCCCACAGCATGACAAAGAAGAAGCCCAAAGCCGCCACAGCAGAGACAGCGTCTTCAGGGTTGGGTGCGAGCTCAGAGGGTAATGGTGCGACCATAAAAGTTCCCCAAAATACAACACCTCTTGCGACCAAAGCTAAAGCGGCAGAACCTTCCACATCTGCTTTGGTGATCTGTCGCAACAAGTAACCAATTCTATCCCATTTGTTAGCGAGGATGCTCTACCAAATCAAGACTAACCCCTTCTCGCAGGCACTGGCGGTACATCTCCTCCTTTCATGGGCCCTGGCTACAGCTACCTCCCGAAGTCCTTGAGAGCCTCGCATATAGCAACTTCTACTCGCCTCGACCACAGCCCATAGATCCGGCCGTCTTCTTTGACCTTGTCAAGATTCGCCGGCTTGTCGAAGATGCTACGAATCTGGCCGTTCGCGCCGCGAATGGCACGACGTCCTCGTCATTGTCCAATTCCTTGAATGCGAGCAATGGCTTACTCAGTGGCGGATCTGCAGCGGCCTTGGGACTGGGACTGGGAGGCGGAGGTAACTCCAAACTGAGCAAAGAACGAAAGCATCGTATGCGAGAACATGCTACGCAAAAGCTGTCACATGCGTACCACTTGGACGAAATCGCAGCTAGCGTGGCCACGATGCAGTCCGCTTCCGCGTTGGAGGACGTGGCCAAGTTTGTCTTGCAGAGGAATGAGAACGATGCGGACGCGAAATATGTACACTTCTTCCACGAAAAAATACCTTCAAGATCCCTGGCGGAATGCACGAGTTTGGAGCCATTAAACGAGGTGATAAGTCAGACTCCTACAGAAGGAGCACCGTATAGAACGAGGGCGGTGACAAGGATCTTCAAAGAAGATTTCATTGGTGCCATAAAAGATCTGACCGAAGCTCTGTCAGTGTGTAGGCTTTACAATGCCCAGCATCAGGAAAAAAAAGCTCAAACCGAATTGATGACCGCGCGAGACGCGGCGGCTCTGTCTCGAGAATACAGAGCTGATGCGAAGGTTGACGAGAAAGACCAGCCGAGCAGCTTGGAGTGCCAGTTGCTGTTCCACAGAGCAGGGACTTATCTGACGCTTGCTTGCGACCAAATCTCTCCGGCCTTACATGGCATACCAGCCGTGAGTGAGGCCTCTACGGCGAACTTGAATGACGAGGAAGGTCAATCTCCGATTCTCTCTCCTATTCTCTCTCCTGCAGAGAAGGAAGCACGCCATGCAGCTATCGAAGCTCGTAAGATGGTGCGAACATATGCTAAGCGAGCATTGCGGGACTACATCTCCTTTTTGTCGCACTTCGACTACACCCCTGGCTTACCTTCAGAGATCACTGAAGCTTTCCTGAAAAAGGTCAATGCGGCAGCAAGTGGATACAACAAGCGTTCAAGAGGCGACAGACTGCTGGATATCACCGATCATAGTTACCGATACAGGAACTCATCTAACGCATTAATTCTTCGAGGCGACGGTGATGAGGCTGAGACGAACAAGGAGTACTTAAACGGGAACAAAGAGGCAACACCTCCGCTACCAGCGACTAGAATCCATCCTCTGAATACTCTCTTCGCTGCAGTGCCGCCCGCTGATCTCCCGCCGTATCCAGTCGAGTCCACTGCACTTGTCACAGCCAAAGACAGCCACGCCAAGCATACCTCTAACCACCCCGACATCTCTGAGGCAATTACTTACCATCCCCTCCTCACTGACGGCCTCCACTCCCTTCTCCTCTGCCATTGCCTTATTCAAACCTCTCCCAAAGAGCACCTTCGTCATGCCCACATGGTCGCACGACTTGCACGAGTCTGTGATGGCTATCCAATCTTCCTTGCTGCTCGCTCGCCTGCGCGTGCCGACTGGATCGAAGTCGTGCGACGTGCGAACAATTGGCTTGGCCTTGGCGCGAGCTGGGAAGTATTATGTGAGCCAGCACCACTACCCGGTCAGAAGGAGAAGAAACCCGAAACAGCAAGTGAGAGAAGGGAGAGGAGTAAGCGTGAAGCTATCAGGGACGCGCTGGCAGATGACCGCGTGCATGATGAAGAAAGCTTCAGGGCAAGTGTAAGGGCGCGGGAGATGAGAGCTGCGCGCGAGGAAGAAGAAGAGCAGAGGAGAGAGTACTTAAGGACGAAGCCTCATATTATTGACAGTGAGGCTGCTGGAGCGAGCGAGAACGAGAATGGAAGTCTGCCTAAGCGGTGGGCGCAAGAGGATGGGAAAGAGTATCCCATCAGTACAGAGAGAGCAGATGCCATTGCCAGATGGATACGAGAGGCGCCGGCGCCTGGTGGTGGAGAAGGAAGATCGAAGAAAACTGGAAAGAAAGGCAAATTGAGGAAGGAGGCGTCTGACCTGAGTGTTGCTAGCGCACTAGAAAGGAGTGTAGACAGCCTCAGTATAGATGAGTGATAAGCCAAGCCAGATATGTCACTCAGCTCTTTGACAGAGTATTGACGTAGATGGGTAGTGGTAAGCTCATCTATGGTGTACACTGTAACAAAAGGTTGACCTACCTTAACCTGGAACTCCTCGTCTGGTGGATCACAAAGCAGAGCATCCTGATGTTCCGCCATTATGTGCTCTAAATCACACCGAATCTTCATCCAAAAGCAGAATACTAAGCCCGCCCCCATCTGTGGCTCATTCTACTGACACTTGCCGAGTCTCTCCGCTAAGGAAAAAGTATAGCGTCTACGCCTCTCGTCCTCTTCTGTCCCGACTCTTGCTTGCCTGCAATTCTTGCGCTTGTATAGTGTCCTGTCTCCAAACCCCTTTGTCTAGCTGCTAATGCCAACCATAGGTTGTGAGAGAACATTAACACATTGGAGCGGAAGACACATTGCAAGGCAACAAGGCACATCGAACGCTACTTCCTCTGCAGGCGAAGGACGCGTCTCCGCCAGATGGAACCGGTGGTTATCCCCAGGGTACCAACAGACGGTAGCACCAGGCCTGAAATCGACGGACCAAAAGTCTGATATCAGAAAATTGGTACCTTCAGAATGAGGAACTTAGCATAAAATCAGAGGAAAAGATGAAGCCGAGAAAAACTGCTCAAGACAGAGTTTCATTCGCGAACTGCACCTAGCTTCTGCATGATGGCTTTCATCTTCCACGGGGGAGCTTAAGTGGTGAATCTGACGAGAACACGAATGGCGAATCAAATAAGAGTCCTGATCGCAAACTCCAGGCCAACAGCGACAGCGAACCTAGAGCCACCAAAGTGGCTTTCATTCTCGTCGACGTGCGTTCGTCGAGAGCGGCTGCCGTCCTCCTTTTCACACTAATCGGCGGCTTCCAGAACCTCCTCAAACATAACAGATTTTCAATATCCAAAGCCGTGGTCGCTTTTCGGTTTCCTCGCGTCCATGCCTTGAGATTCTTTGCTGAATGGGCACCCCAAAGCACTCCATGCCATCGCTCTATCTTGGTACGCCGAACAGGCTATTCATACGTACCAGTCAATAGACCGCTGGTAGCGAGGAGCCCAGATGACGAGAAGGTCCTCCGAGTCGGGCTCTACCTGATGTCGAGAGTCTCCGATAGCAAGGGACAATTTGAGCAGTGCCTCCACGTGGTCGACCCTCGCACCACTTGTCTGGCCAGAATGCCAACAATGTGTGTCCTCTCTATACATCTCGCGACGTCAATCATCTCCCAAATATTGGTCAACTATGGTCCGCAGCTTCTCTTCCCAAATCCCATTATGGGTGTACAGTGCAGCTTACATTCTCCGCAGAGCAGTCCGCGTAAAGTACCTCACACGCGCCCTTCTATGGCCTTCAACCTTAGTGGAATCTGAGGACCGTCATTTCATCAAGGATCAGCTAAGGGAACACATGTTCCCCTTCGGGCATGCATTACATCGTGGCCTACTTGCCGGCACGTACTTTGGTGCACTCGATTCACTCTTCAACAGCAGGATAAGAGGTTGGCTAGGGGAATGTGGCAATGAAACTGAGCTGGACCTTGATGTCGTCAACATTACCCGGCAGGGCGTAGCAAAGAGGATGAGCCTGCTGTGAGAGGCTGGCGACATACCATGTTGCAATGGGTTGAGAGGCCAGCGGGCACCAGAAAATGAGGTTATAAGCATAGCTGGGAATCCGGCGGTACCAAGGTCGTTCTGGTTATACACGGAGGGCCTGTCTGATCATCGCTTTCATCTTTCGCTCGCTATATCAGCCCGTGGTTTATGTTCCTCTGTGTGGTTTGTGCACATTTAACTCTTCACACTACTATTCGGGCCTCACCGGGTCCTAGATCCAGACACCTTTGACAAATCTTCCAAAAACTGATAGGATATTGAAGAGCAATATACTGTGGTGGTGTGGATATCACCCCTAGCAGAGGTAGATTAATGGTGCACAGCCTACATAGGTAGCTAGAGATCCCAGCTCGGGCAAGCAACAAGCATCTTTTTCCCTTCTTTTCCTCTCTTAGCCATCAGGGTCGGCGTATGCTCGGCTTGGACTTTCCTCCCCAGGGCTTGCTGCTGCTGCTGCTGCTGCTGCTGCTGCCGCCGTTGTTGTTGTTGCTATAGCTTACCCACGTTCCGACCCCTTTACAACACATAGACTATTGATGTACTGTAGTTTTGGCACTGACTAATGGATTGACTAAAAGATTGAAATCTGATTTGAATTCGAGAAAAGTAAGTCGGCCTGAGTCGTGTCCAATTGCCAGGATATTGTTTTTGACAGTAAAGGCACTAGGTCGGCGATCATAAGGAAGAAAAAGGATATTGTGTGTGTTCCAAGTCACCCATCGTTTTGTTTTGTCCAGCGAATAGAAGGATGATTGGGGTAGGGTTTGACTGTGAGGTAGACGCGAAAGTGGTATTTGAACTTTCTCTCGACCTGTCTCCAAGCTTGACCCATCCATACAATACGACAGTCTGCCAAGAGGGTGTTCAGTAGTATATTGCCGAATTAACTCTTCAGTTTTGACATCACCAAGCCGGACTGTACCGTCGCCTGAGCCTGAAGCGAGCAGGCCGTCGGCGAAGAAGGTCGCCGTCTCAACCAAACCTGAATGGCCCTCCAGCGTCTGCAGTGTCGCTCTGGTCATGGGATCCCAGAGCCGGATTATACCGTCGTCTGAGCCTGAGGCGAGTAGCCGGCCGTCGGGCGAGAAGGCCACCGTTCTAACCGAACTTGAATGGCCCTCCAGCGTCTGCAGTGTCGTTCCGGTCGTCGGATCCCAGAGCCGGATTGTACCGTCGCCTGAGCCTGAGGCGAGCAGCCGGCCGTCGGGCGAGAACCCTATCACCCCAACCCAATCTGGATGGCCCTCCAGTGTCTGCAGTATCGTTCCGGTCGTGGGATCCCAGAGCCGGACTGTACCGTTGTTTGAGCCCGAGGCAAGCAGCCGGCCGTCGGGTGAGAAGGCTACCACCACAACCCAATCTGAATGGCCCTCTAGCGTCTGCAGTGTCGTTCCGGTTGTGGGATCCCAGAGCCGGATTATACCGTTGCCTGAACCTAAGGCGAGCAGCCGGCCGTCGGGCGAAAAGGCTACCGTCTTAACCGAACTTGAATGGCCCTCCAGCGTCTGCAGTGTCGTTCCGGTCGTGGGATCCCAGAGCCGGACTGTATCGTCGCCTGAGCCTGAGGCGAGTAGCCGGCCATCGGGTGAGAAGGCTACCGCTCTAACCCACCTTGAATGGCCTTCTAGCGTCTGCAGGGTCGCTCTGGTCGTGGGATCCCAGAGCTGGACTGTACCGTCGTTTGAGCCCGAGGCGAGTAGCCGGCCGTCGGGCGAGAAGGCCACCGTCCCAATCCAATCTGAATGGCCCTCCAGCGTCTGCAATGTCGCTCCGGTCGTCGGATCCCAGAGCCTGATTGTACCGTCGTCTGAGCCTGAGGCGAGCAGCCGGCCGTCAGGCGAGAAGGATAACGCTTCAACCCAACTTGAATGGCCCTCCAGCGTCTGCAATTTTGCTCCGGTCGTGGGATCACAGAGCCGGATTATACCGTCGTATGAGCCTGAGGCGAGTAGCCGGCCATCGGGCGAGAAGGCCACCGTTCTAACCGAACTTGAATGGAACTCCAGCGACAGCAGAGCAGCTC